>JAANMY010001969.1_pt1 | contig 20709 bp, 16 predicted proteins | sample 7279691 | NCBI WGS metagenome assembly JAANMY01 (sample SAMN14094543, study PRJNA606508) | bioreactor metagenome | isolation source: A lab-scale SPAN reactor treating ammonium-rich wastewater day 388 | place: Ireland: Galway | collected 2018-02-07
GCCAGCGCGTTGGCGGTGTTGATGTCGCCCTGCACCTGGCCGAAATCGGTTTCAAATGCGAGGAAGGACAGCATGACGCCGGGATTGATGCCGAAATCGCGCTGCACGCGCTGGAACAACGCGGCGCGCTGGCTCAGCAACTGGCGAGCGCGGTCCAGCCGGTTCTGGCTGATGAGCGCGCGCGAGAATTCGACGAAGGGGCGCTGGAAAAAGCCCTGGCCACGGTCGCGGCTGAGCACGGTCTGATCCTGGCGCAGGCGGCTGAAGAAGCGTTCGGCGACATCGGCAGGCAGGCCGCCGCGCACCGCCTCGTCGCGCAGCCCGGCGGTGAAGTTCGACCAGTTGCCGCCGCAGGGGGTGGATTGGGCCTGCGCGGCGAGGGGGAAAAGGCAAAGGGCTGAAAAGGCGGCGGCGAGCAAGGGGCGCATGAAAACTCCTGTGAATTGTCACGCAAACCTAGCAAGAAATCCCCCGCCCGTCCAAGCCCGCGCGCGGCCGGTTGCGGGAGGGCCACCGCCTGTGGCGGGGCCGCCCCGGGCCGGTCTCAGCCATAACGGCCGGTGATGTAGTTTTCCGTCCGCGGGTGGCGCGGGTTGGTGAAGATCTGGCTGGTCTCGCCGAATTCGATCAGCTCGCCCAGATACATGAAGGCCGTGCGGTGCGAGATGCGGGCCGCCTGCTGCATGTTGTGGGTGACGATCACCACGGTCACGGTGCTGGACAATTCGCGCACCAGATCCTCGACCTTGGCGGTGGCGATCGGGTCCAGCGCCGAGGTCGGCTCGTCCAGCAGCAGGATTTCCGGGTTGGGCGCCAGCGCCCGGGCGATGCACAGGCGCTGCTGCTGACCGCCAGACATATCGTAGGCCGATTTGTGCAGCCGATCCTTGGCCTCGTCCCAGATCGCCGCGCGGCGCAGCGCGCCCTCGACCGCCTCGTCGATCACCGCCTTGTTGCGGATGCCGCGCACGCGCAGTCCGGCGGCGACGTTCTCGTAGATCGTCTTGGGGAAGGGGTTGGGTTTCTGGAACACCATGCCGACGCGCAGCCGCACCAGCACCGGGTCGGATTCGGGGCCGATCAGGTTGTCGCCCTCGGGTTCCAGGATGACTTTGCCCTCATAGCGGTTGCCGGGATACAGGTCATGCATCCGGTTCAGGCTGCGCAGCAGCGTGGATTTGCCGCAGCCCGACGGGCCGATGATCGCCGTCACCTTGCGGTCGAGGATCGGCATGTCGACGTGTTTGATCGCCTTGGTGCCATCCGCATAGAAGAAGCTGAAATCCTCGATCCGGGCGCGCAGCGCGCCGGTTTCGGGCGCGGGCTTGATCGGCGGCGGCATGTCGACGGGTTGCGAGGGTGTCGGGGCCAGGGTCATGGTTTCCACCTGCATGTCAGTTCCTGTGGGCCTTGCGGAGCCGGTAACGGATCCAGATGGCAATGCCGTTGAGAGCGAAGGTCAGCGCCAGCAGCACCACACCGGTGGCCGCCGCGTTGACGTGAAAATCTGCCTGCGGACGCGAGACCCAGTTGAACATCTGGATCGGCAGCACCGTGAAACCCTCGTTCAGCCAGGCGAACGAGATGAACGGGAACTCGCTGGTCACGGGCGCCGGGGGCAGGAAGGCGATGAAGGTCAGCGCGCCGATGGTGATGATCGGGGCGGTTTCGCCGATGGCGCGCGACAGGCCGACGATGGCGCCGGTCAGAATGCCGGGCCGCGCCGCCGGGATGATGTAATGCCACATCACCTGCCATTGGTCGGCGCCCAGACCGTAAGCGCCTTCCTTGATGATCCGCGGGATCGAGCGCACCGCCTCGCGGGTGGCGACGATGACGATCGGCAAGATCAGCAGCGCCAGCGTCATCCCGGCCACCAGAATGGTCTTGCCCAGGCTGAGGCCATAGACAAACAGCCCCAGCGCCAGGAGGCCATAGATGATCGACGGCACACCGGCGAGGTTGGACACGTTGATCTCGATGAAGTTCGAGATCCAGCCCTTGCGGGCGTATTCCTCAAGATACAGCCCCGCGGCGACGCCGATGGGAACCGCCATGAAGGCCGTGACCAGCATCACCAGCAGCGTGCCGACCCAGGCCGACAGGATGCCCGCGCGCTCGGCCCGGCGCGAGGGGTAGTTGGTCAGGAAATCGAGGTCGATGCGCGGCAGGCCGCGGATCATCAGGTCGGCGATCAGCGTCAGCAGCAGGGCCATCGACACGGTCATGACGAACATGCCGGCGGCGGCAACCCACAGGTCGCGTCGCTTGGCTTTCATCACGGCGTCGATGGCGGACTGGTCGGTCCGGACAGCGGCGCCGAGGGAGCCTTGGGTGGTGACGGACATATCAGTAGGCCTCGCGGAACTTGCGGCGCAGGAAGAAGCCGATGACGTTGAAGGTCAGCGTGATGACGAACAGCAGCAGGCCGACGGCAAAGATCGTCCGGTAGGCCAGCGATCCATGCGGCAGATCGCCGAGGCTCATCTGCACGATATAGGCGGTGATGGTGGCGGCGCCTTCGCGCGGGTCGGCGGTCAGGTTGGCGTTCTGACCGGCGGCGATGGCCAGCACCATGGTTTCCCCCACGGCGCGCGACATGCCGAGGATGAAGGCCGCGGTGATGCCGGAAAACGCGCCGGGGATCACCACCCGCAGCGCCACCTGCCATTTCGCCATGCCCAGCGCATAGGCGCCTTCGCGCAGCCCGTTGGGCACCGCGCGCATGGCGTCCTCGGACACCGAGACGACATAGGGCAGGATCATGATGCCCAGAATGATGCCGGGCACCAGCAGGTTCAGCCCGCGCAGCCCGGGGATGAACATCTGCAGGAAGGGCGTCATCACCAGAATGGCGAAATAGCCGTAGACCACGGTGGGCACGGCTTCGAGCATTTCGAGCGCGGGCTTGATCGTCTCGCGCACGGCGGGGCGGGCGTATTCGGACAGGTAGATGGCCATGGTCAGGCCAAAGGGCACGGCGATCAGCATCGCCAGACCGGCGGTTTGCAGCGTCGCCACCAAGAGCGGCAACACGCCAAAGCTGGGATTGGCGAACACCGGGGTCCACATCGTGCCGAACAGGAAATCGGTCAGCGGCACCTGGGCGAAGAAGGGCCAGGCATCGCGCAGCAGGATCACGACGATGGCGGTTGTGACAAAGACCGAGAGGGCGGCGCAGAGAAACAGGAAGATCTGCATCACGGCCGCGACAACGCGCCGACGCCGGACAAAACCGCTTTTCACCAGGTCGGTGGCATTGGGGATGGCAGAACGGGACACGGTGCCTCCGGCAAAAAAGGATCGGCGGGCCGCGATCGGCCCGCCGACAAGGGAGGGTTTACTGCTCGGAAGCCAGCAGGTCGGCGATGCTGACGCCGGTGCGCGAGCTGCCGCCGAAATAGGTGCCGGTCACGCGGTTGGTGATCTTGAGCTGAGCCAGTTCAAAGGCCTCGGCCGGCAGCGGCAGGTAGCCGGTTTCCGAAACCAGTTCCGGCGCATGTTCGGCGTTCATCATGAACATGGCCAGTTCTTCGACGTTCGGCACCGAGTCGAGGTGATCGGCGTTGACGTAGATGAAGATCGGGCGGGTCAGCGGCTGGTACGAGCCGTTGGCCGCGGTTTCGGTGCTGGGCTCGACGCAAGAGCCGTCTTCCTGACGGATGGCGACGGCCTGCAGGCGCTCGCGGTTTTCTTCCAGATAGGCGAGGCCGAAGAAGCCCAGCGCGTTCGGGTCGGTCGAAACGCCGTACACCAGCACGTTGTCGTCTTCCGAGGCGGTGAAGTCGCCGCGCGAGTTATGCTCGGTGCCGGTCACGGCGAAGGTGAAATAGTCATAGGTGCCCGAATCGGTGCCCGGACCGAACAGGGTCAGCGGGGCATCCGGGAACGCCGGGTTGACCTGGTTCCAGTTGCCGACCACGCCCTGCGCGGCAGGTTCCCACATGGTGTTCAGTTCAGCGATGCTGAGGCACTGGGCGAAGGTGTTTTCCGGGTTGATGACGACGGCCAGCGCGTCGATGGCGATCGGCAGTTCGACGAATTCGATGCCGGCAGCAGCGCAGGCTTCCATCTCGCTGGAGCGGATCGGACGCGAGGCGCCGGTGATGCTGATTTCGCCGCGGCAGAATTTCTGGAAGCCGCCGCCGGTGCCCGAAACGCCGACAACGACGCGGTTGCCGGTGGCGAGCTGGTATTCTTCGGCAAAGGCTTCCGAGATCGGGAACACGGTCGACGAACCATCGACCTGAACGGCGTCCTGGGCGAAGGCGATGGCGGGCAGGACAGCGGCGAGGGCGATCACAGCGGTCGAAAGGGTCAGGGAGCGCATGGAGGTATCCTTGTGTTGAGGCTAAGGCTCGCCGCCTGACTAGGGGCGCCGTGTAACGCTCATACGAAGGGTTCTTGAAAGTTTTGTGACAGTCGCTGTGACGGTCCCTGTGGCAGGCAGCCCGCCGCCCGCCCGGGATGCAACCCGGCCGCGAGCGGGCGCCGGGTGATCGCCCGGCGCGGGTTCCGCTTTGTCAGGGGGGAATCGTTACCGCCGCATCCGGTCGAGCAGCGCCAGCGACACATAGCCGTCGGGCGGCAGGCCGTTGGCGGCCTGCCAGTCGCGGACGGCGGCCAGCGAACCCTGGCCGATACGCCCGTCGATCGCGCCGTCGTAATGCCCCGACCGGGTCAGCAGGCGCTGCAATTCCTCGCGTTCGGCGCGGCTCAGCGGCCTGTCGTCGCGCGGCCAGTCGCCGACAAACGGCCCGCCGTCGCGCAGCCGGTCGGCCAGATGGCCGATGGCAATCGCATAGGCATCGGCGTTGTTATACCGTTTGATGACGCGGAAGTTCTGGAACGCCAGAATCGCCGGTCCGCGCGATCCGGCCGGGAACATCAGCGTCGCCTCGCCATTGCGCGGCAGGCTGGCGCCGCGCACCGGCTCGATCCCCAGGGCCACCCAATCGCCGACGCTGCGCCGCGTATTCGCCAGCCGCGGGTTGAAGCCGCGGGGTATCCGCACCTCGACGCCCCAGGGCTGGCCGCGTTCCCAGCCGTGCCGGGACAGATAGGCGGCAGTCGAGGCCAGCGAATCGGTCGGATCGTCGGACCAGATGTCGCGCACCCCGTCGCCGCGGAAGTCGACGGCATAGGCGAGATAGCTGGTCGGGATGAACTGGGTATGGCCCATCGCCCCGGCCCAACTGCCGACCATGTGGCTGGCATCGACATCGCCCGACTGGATGATGCGCAGCGCGCCGATCAATTGTTCCTCATAGAAATCCGCGCGGCGCGACGACATTGCCAGCGTGGCCAGCGCCGGGATGATCCGCGTGCGGCCCCTGAGCGTGCCATACGAGCTTTCCAGCCCCCAGACCGCCACCACCACCTCGCGTTCGACGCCATAACGCGCCTCGATCTCGTCCAGCACCCGGCGCTGTTCGCGCAGGGCCCGGCGACCGTTTTCGATGCGCGTTTCCGAAACGGCGGTGTCGAGATAGGACCAGATCGGCCGGTTGAATTCGGGCTGGTTCGATTCGCGGTTCAGGATTTCGGCGTCGGGGCCGACCCCGGCGAACGCGCGGTCGAACACCCGCGCCTGAATGCCCTGCGCCAGCGCCCGGGTGCGGAACGCCCGCAGCCAGCGGTCGAAACCGGCATCGCGGCTTGCCGAGGGCTGCGCGGCGGGTTGTGCGGGTCGGCCGGCCAGATGCGTCGGCCGGGCGGCGGGGCGCAGGCTGGTATGCGGCGCCAGGGCGGCCAGAGCGGGATCGCGGGCCAGTTCGCGGGCGGATCTGGCCTGATGGGTCAGCGGGGTGGCGCCGGGCCGGGCCATCGGAAAGATCGACCGTTCAAGCGCCGCCGCGCCCCCGGCGGGGGCCAGCAATGCGGTGAAAAGCCAGAAAAGTCCGGCGCGGATCTGCATTCGGGGCCTGCTCTTTGTTGTTTGCTCAAAGCCTAGCGCAAAACGGCCCTTGGCGAAAGCGAGCCGTCCTCAGGTGAGCGGAACGACGCAATCGCAGATGCGCAGGGTGACTTTGGTGCCGATCGCGTGCTGCTGTCCGGGCCCCGACAGGACGATCAAGCAGGTCTCGCCCTCTTGCACCCAATAGATCTGGTCATGGCCGCGGAATTCGCGCCCGACGATGGTGGCTTTGCCCTCGGTATCGGCATCGAGCATGATCTGTTCGGGCCGCACCGCCAGTGTCACGGCGCCATTGGCGGCGCGGCTGAGCGGCAGGTTGCCAAAGGCGGTCTGCACGTTCATCCCGTTCGCCGTGCCGGTGAGGAAGTTCGACCGGCCGATGAAATTGGCGACGAATTCGCTGACCGGGTTGCGATAGATCTCGTCCGGGGTGCCGACCTGCACCACCCGCCCGCCATCCATCACGGCGATCCGGTCGGCCAGCGCCAGGGCTTCCTCCTGATCGTGCGTCACCAGAATCCCGGCGGAACCGGTTTCCTTGAGCAGGTTGCGCACCTCTTGCCGGGTTTCCACCCGCATCTTGGCGTCGAGGTTGGAGAACGGCTCGTCCAGCAGGATCAGCTTGGGTGCCACGGCCAGCGCCCGGGCCAGTGCCACCCGCTGCTGCTGGCCGCCTGATAATTGATGCGGCCGCCGCTGGCCGAGATCCGACAGACCGACGAGGCGCAGCATTTCCTCGGCCCGCGCCTGCGCTTGCGGGCGGGGCAGCTTGCGCAGGCCGAATTTCACGTTGTCCAGCACACTGAGATGCGGGAACAGCGCGTAATCCTGAAACACGAAACCGATGCCGCGGGCTTCGGGCGGCAGATCGGTGATGTCGCGGCCTTCAAAGGTGATGGTGCCCGAATCCGGCACCTCGAACCCGCCGATCATCCGCAAGGTGGTGGTCTTGCCGCAGCCCGACGGGCCCAGCAGCGCCAGCAATTCGCCTTCGCCCAGCGCCAGCGACACGCGCTGCACCGCCGCCGTTTCGGCATGCGGATAGGTTTTGCGCAGGTGTTCGACCTCCAGCAGCGGACGGGCCGGGCGCTGGCGATAGCCCAGCGGCGAGGCCTCGGCCGGCATGCGGAAGGTCAGGGTCTTGGGCAGTTCGGTCATCGATATCCCGGGGGATGGGCGGCCAATTCCAACCGTTGCACTTGGTTATGATCGGGGGCGCGGGATGTCAATTTGCTTTGGCGCCGCAGGCGACGCGGCGTAAATTGACCATATGGTCAAAAAAGGGGATTGCGCGGCGATCCGGCCCCGCGCATAATCCCGCTTTCCTTCGCCGCCGGATTCCCCCATGTCGCATGACCGCAACCCCGGACTGCCGCTGACCACCGACTGGTTCGACCGCGTGCAGGTCAACCGCCCCGCCGCCGAACGGCGGGCGGCGACGCTGACCGCGCGGCGCAGTGTGAAAAAGGAACATCAGGCGGCCTGGCTGGTCAATGCCATTCGCTGCATGGACCTGACGACACTGGCCGGCGACGATACCGAGGCGCGCGTGGCGCGGCTCTGCGCCAAGGCGCGGCGGCCGCTGGCGGATTCGATCGTCGAAGGGCTGGGGCTGAACCATATGCCGCAAACCGGCGCCGTCTGCGTCTATCCCACCATGGTCGGCGCGGCGAAACGGGCGCTGTCGAACAGCGGCATCCCTGTCGCCTCGGTCGCCACCGGCTTTCCGGCCGGGCTGATGCCGCTGGAATTGCGGCTGGCCGAAATCCGCTATGCCGTCGATCAGGGCGCCGACGAGATCGACATCGTCATCACCCGCGCGCATGTGTTCCAGGGCAACTGGCAGGCGCTCTATGATGAGATCGCCGCCATGCGCGAGGCCTGCGGCGATGCGCATATGAAGGCGATTCTGGCGACCGGCGATCTGGTGACGCTGACCAATGTTTACGCCGCATCGATGGTGGCGATGCAGGCGGGTGCCGATTTCATCAAGACCTCGACCGGCAAGGAAGCCGTGAATGCCACGCTGCCGGTGTCGCTGACCATGGCGCGGGCGCTGCGCGATTACGGCGAGCGGACCGGCGTGAAGATCGGCTTCAAGCCGGCGGGCGGGATGAAAACCGCCAAGGACGCGATTTCCTGGCAGATCCTGATGAAGGAAGAGCTGGGCCGCGACTGGCTGGAGCCCGATCTGTTCCGCTTTGGCGCCTCCAGCATGCTGGGCGATATCGAGCGCCAGCTCGAACACCATGTCACCGGGCGCTATGCCGCCTCGCACCGTCACGCCATCGCCTGAGGCCATCATGCCCACCATTTCCGAGGCCCTGACGCTCATGGATTACGGCCCCGCGCCCGAATCGCCCGCCATCGCGCTGGATTGGCTGAAGGGCCGTCCGTTCGGCCATTTCATCAACGGCAGCTTTACCAAACCGGGCGAGACCTTTGCCGTGGCCAACCCGGCGACCGGGGTGGAACTGGCGCAGGTGACGCAGGGCTCTGACGCCGACGTGGCCACCGCCGTCGCCGCCGCACGCGCTGCGGCCAAGGGCTGGGCGAAGCTGTCGGGCGGGCAGCGGGCGCGGTATCTCTATGCGCTGGCGCGGCTGATGCAGAAACGCGAGCGGCTGTTCGCGGTGCTCGAATCGCTCGACAACGGCAAGCCGATCCGCGAATCGCGCGACATCGACGTGCCGCTGGCGGTGCGCCATTTCTATCACCACGCCGGTTGGGCCGAACTGGTGGCCGATGAATTCCCCGGCCATCGCCCGCATGGTGTCTGCGGCCAGATCATCCCGTGGAACTTTCCGCTGCTGATGCTGGCCTGGAAGGTGGCGCCCGCGCTGGCGGCCGGGAATACGGTCGTACTGAAACCCGCCGAATACACGCCGCTGACCGCGCTGCTGTTCGCCGAGCTGTGCATCGAGGCCGGGTTGCCCAAGGGTGTGGTCAATATCGTCACCGGCGACGGGCGGACGGGGGCGGCGCTTGTTGCCGCCGAGGTGGACAAGATCGCCTTTACCGGCAGCACCGATGTGGGCCGGATCATCCGGCAGGCGACGGCGGGCTCAGGCAAGGCGCTGACGCTGGAACTGGGCGGCAAATCGCCGTTCATCGTCTTTGCCGAGGCCGATCTGGATGCCGCGGTCGAGGGGGTGGTCGATGCGATCTGGTTCAACCAAGGCGAGGTCTGCTGTGCCGGATCGCGGATTCTGGTGCAGGAGCAGGTGGCGGAGACCTTCACCAACCGGCTGAAAGCGCGCATGGCCAAGCTGCGGCTGGGCGATCCCTTGGACAAATCCACCGATATCGGCGCCGTGGTGCATGACAGCCAGTTGGACCGCATCCGCTCGATCGTCGATCAGGCGATCGCGCAGGGCGCCGTGCTGCATCAGGCGCCGCTGCCGAACGGGCCGGGCAGTTTCTGCCCGCCGGGGCTGTTGACCGATCTGGGCGCCGCCAATATCGCCAATACCGAGGAAATCTTTGGCCCCGTGGTCACGCTGATGAGTTTCCGCACCCCCGGGGAAGCGGTGGAGCTGGCCAACAACACCCGCTATGGCCTCGCCGCCAGCATCTGGAGCGAGAACATCACCACCGCGTTGGACATTGCCGCGCAGGTCAAGGCCGGGGTGGTCTGGATCAACGGCACCAACCTCTTTGACGCCGGTGCGCCCTTTGGCGGCATGCGCGAATCGGGTTTCGGGCGCGAGGGTGCGCGCGAGGGGATGCTGGCCTATCTGACCCGCGACGAGGCCGGCGGCAAGGAACGCAAGGCGCCCGACGCCCTGTCGCCGCTGCCCGCCGGGCCTGCGGGCGACGCGGTGGACCGGACGCGCAAGCTGTATATCGGCGGGGCGCAGAAACGCCCCGATGGCGGCTATTCCTATGCCGTACCGGGCGCGCAGGTGCCGCTGGGTGGCCGCAAGGACATCCGCAACGCGGTCGAGGCCGCGCACAAGGCCAGCGGCTGGTCGAAAGTGACCGGGCATAACCGGGCGCAGGTGCTGTATTTCCTCGCCGAGAACCTGAGCGCCCGCGCGCGGGATTTCGCGCCGAAGGATGAGGTGGCGCAGGCCATCGAGCGGGCCTTTTACTGGGCCGCCTGGGCCGACAAATACGACGGCAAGGTGCATGCTACGGCCTCGGCCCATGTGACGCTGGCGCTGAAGGAACCGTTCGGGGTGATGGGCGTTGTCTGCCCTGAAGAGGCGCCTTTGCTGGGCTTTGTCAGCGCCGTTCTGCCCGCGATTGCCATGGGCAACCGGGTGATCGCCGTGCCGTCGCAATCGAATCCGGTTCCGGCGCTGGATCTGTGTCAGGTGTTCGATACCTCGGACGTGCCGGGCGGGGTGGTGAATATCGTCAGCGGCCCGCGTGGCGAGCTGACCGAGACGCTGGCGCGGCATGATGACGTCGCGGCGCTGTGGGTGTTTGCCGACAAGGCCACCTGTCAGAGCGCCGAAAAGCTGTCGGCGGGCAATCTGAAGCCCGTCTGGATCGAATCGCGCCAGCGCGATTGGGCCGGGGCCGCCGGGCAATCGCGCGAATTCCTGCGCAAGGCCGTGCAGGTGAAAACGGTGTGGGTGCCTTACGGGGCGTAAGCGACCCTTCCCCAGAACCTTTGCGGGCGGGGGCAACCCCGCCCTTTTCATTTCATGCCATCCCCGAAGGGCGGCGCAAGCCGCCTCAGGGGTGTTTTCCGGGTTGGGAACGGAAAGCCGAAGGGCCGGGGAGCGATCCCCGGCCCTTTTTCGTTGCGGTGGCGAGGCTGGCTTACGCCAGCGTCCGCTCGACCGTGGTGCGTTCGAAGATCTCGATGACGTCGTTTTCGCGCACGTCCTCGTAATTCTCGAAAGCCATGCCGCATTCCTGGCCCGAGATGACTTCTTTCACCTCGTCCTTGTAGCGTTTCAGCGTTTTCAGCGTGCCTTCGTGGATCACCACGTTGTCGCGCAGCAGGCGCACCCCGGCCGACCGGCGGGCGACGCCCTCGGTGATCAGGCAGCCCGCGACCTTGCCGACGTTCGACACCTTGAACACCTGCAAGACCTTGGCATAGCCGATGAAATGCTCGCGCACTTCGTCCTTGAGCAGGCCCGAGGCCGCTGCCTTGATGTCGTCGATCAGGTCATAGATGATCGAGTAATAGCGGATCTCGACGCCCTTTTGCTGGGCCGAGGTGCGCGCGGTGGCATTGGCGCGGACGTTGAAGGCGATGATCGGCGCGCCGCTGGCCTCGGCCAGACCCACATCCGAATCGGTGATCGCACCGACGCCGTAATGCAGGATGCGGACGCGGACTTCCTCGTTGCCGACCTTTTCCAGCGCCTGAACGATGGCTTCGGTCGAGCCCTGGACGTCGCCCTTCACCAGCACCGGCAGTTCGGCCACGTCCAGATCGGCCTTGGCCTTGGCCATGAGCTGTTCCAGCGTGGTCGCGGCACCGGCGGCGGCGCGTTTGTCCTTGGTGGTCTGCTCGCGGTAATCGGCGATCTCGCGGGCTTGCGCCTCGGTCTCGACGACGTTCAGCACGTCGCCGGCCCCCGGGGTGCCGTTCAGACCCAGCACCTCGACCGGAACCGAAGGCCCGGCCTCGTCGATGCGTTTGCCCTGATCGTTGATCAGCGCGCGCACCTTGCCCCATTGCTCGCCGACGACAAAGATGTCGCCCTTTTTCAGCGTGCCGTGCTGCACCAGAACCGTCGCCACCGGACCGCGGCCCACGTCGAGCTTGGCCTCGATGACCGCGCCCTGCGCCTGACGCGACGGGTTGGCGGTCAGTTCCAGGATCTCGGCCTGCAGCGCGATGGCTTCGAGCAGCGTGTCGAGCCCCTTGCCGGTCTTGGCCGAAACCTCGACATCCTGCACGTCGCCGCCCATCTCTTCGACGACGATCTCATGCTGCAGCAATTGCGTGCGCACCCGGGCCGGATCGGCCGAAGGCTTGTCGCATTTGTTGATCGCCACGATCATCGGCACACCGGCCGCTTTCGCGTGGTTGATCGCCTCGATGGTCTGCGGCATCACCGAATCATCGGCGGCCACCACCAGAACGACAATATCCGTCACCTGCGCGCCACGGGCCCGCATCGAGGTGAAGGCGGCATGGCCCGGCGTATCGAGGAAGGTCAGCACCGCCCCCGATTCGGTCGTCACCTGATAGGCGCCGATATGCTGGGTGATGCCCCCGGCCTCGCCGGAAACCACACTGGTCTTGCGAATCGCATCCAGCAGCGAGGTCTTGCCGTGATCGACGTGACCCATGATCGTGATGATCGGCGGGCGGGTCTGAAGATCCTCGGCCTTGTCGAGGACGGTATCAATGACCTGTTCGACGTCGGCATCCGACACGCGCACGGCGCGGTGGCCGAATTCCTCGATCACCAGTTCGGCGGTATCGGCGTCGATGGCTTCGTTCATCGAAACCATCATGCCCATTTTCATCAGCGTCTTGACCACGTCGGCCGCGCGCTCGGCCATACGGTTGGCCAGCTCCTGCACGACGATGGTTTCCGGCAATTGCACGTCGCGCGACTGCTTTTCGGCCTTCTGGCCAAAGCCCAGCGCCTTGGCACGGGCCTTTTCCTGCTTGCGCTTCATCGCCGCCAGCGAGCGGGTCCGCCCGCCTTCGCCGCCATCGAGCGCGGCGGTCAGCGTCAGCTTGCCCGCGCGGCGACCGGCCTCGTCGTTCTTCTTGTTGCGGTTGTCGCGCTCTTCGCGCTCGCGCTCGGCTTTCGAGCGGGCGGGCGCCAGATTGGGGCCGGGGCGCGCAGGGCCACCCCGATCGGGCGCGGGGCCACGATCGACGGCAGGCGCTGCTGCGGCAGCGGCAGGGGCGCGCTCGGCCGGTTTCTCGGCACGGGGAGCGGCCTTTTCGGCCGCAGCGGCGGCCGTGGCTTTTTCAGCCTCGGCGACCTTCTGGGCTTCGGCCTCTTCCTTGGCTTTGCGCGCGGCTTCGCGTTCGCGTTCCTCGCGTTCGCGGGCCTCGATTTCCTGGCGACGCTTTTCGCGGTCTTCCTCGCGCTGGCGTTCGTCCTCGGCGCGCTGGATGGCCTCGTCGGCCTCGCGGGCCTTGGCGGCACGCACGGCGGCCAGGCGGCGTTCGAGCTCGGTGCTCGAAATCCCGGCGGGCAGACGCGATGAAACGCCGACCGGCGCAGGCTTGGCCGTGGTTCCGTCGCCGGACGCGCCGCCGGTGCCCGGCTTGGGCACCACCACGCGCTTGCGTTTGGTCTCCACCACAACCGCCTTCGTCCGGCCGTGGCTGAAGCTCTGCTTCACCTGGCCGGGGGTCGAGCCGCCGCGCAGCCCAAGGGGTTTCTTGCCGTCAGTATCGCTCATGCGTCTCGTCAATCCTCTCGGGCGGCATCAACGCCACCGTCCTGCCCGCGCAAACGCGCGAGTTTCGCCGCTTCCTCTACTACACGTGCAGACAGACCGCCAGCGGCAAGCGCGGCATGTATCACATGTTCCCGGCCGAAAGCCAAACCGATTTCCCCGGCGCCGAGACAGGTGATGTGCCTGCCCTCGCCCGCCGGGGGCCTCAGCTTGGTCTTTCCCCGTTCCGAGCCGTCGGAGGCCTGTATCAGCGCCACCGCCCCGCCCGACATCAACCAGTCGCGGACCTTCTCATAGCCGGCCACCGCCTGCCCGGCCTTGCGCCCCAGCGCGATCAGTTCGATCACCCGGCGCGTCACCAGATCGTGCACCAGCCCGTCCAGCCCGTCGGGCACCGTCACCGGTTCCCGTGCCGCGCGGGCGAAAAGCTTGCGCTTTGCCGCCTGCGCGATGATTTCCCGGTCGGCCGAGACATAGATCCCGCGTCCCGGCAGCTTGCCCTCGACATCCGGCACGATCACCGCGCCGGGGCCGACCACAAAGCGCATGAGGCCGCCCTTGGGCTGAACCTCGCCCGTCACGATGCAGCGGCGCTCCGGCCCGTCCTGGTCCTTCACGCGACCGCCCCGCGTCATGCGTCGCGCTCCTTACGCCTCGTCCTCGTCTTCGACAGCCTCTTCTTCGGCGGTTGCCAGATCCGCCGGATCGACCCAGCCAAGCTGGACACGCGCCGTCATGATCAGGGTCTGCGCTTCCTCGAGGCTCATCTCGAAAGGTTCGAGGATGCCGTCGTCCTTGATTCGCTGTCCGTTCACCGAAGTCCAGCCGCCAGCCAGTTCCCAGTCGGCGCAGGTGGCGAAATCGTCCAGCGTCTTGATGCCGTCCTTGGCGAGGGCCTCGATCATCTGGGGAGTCAGGCCGTCAAAGTCAATGAGGCTGTCCTCGGCCCCGAGGCTGCGCGCGTTTTCCAGCGCCGCCAGATTGGCCGCTTCGAGCTTGTCGCGGGCACGGGCCTGCAATTCGGTCGCCGTGCCTTCGTCAAAGCCGTCGATGGACAGCAGCTCGTCGATTTCGACATAGGCAACCTCTTCGAGATTGCCAAAGCCCTCGGCGACCAGAAGCTGCGCCATCATCTCGTCGATGTCGAGCGCATCCATGAACAGCGCGGTGCGTTCGGTGAATTCGGCCTGACGGCGGGTCGATTCGTCCGATTCGGTGATGATGTCGATGTCGAGGCCGGTGAGCTGGCTGGCCAAACGCACGTTCTGCCCGCGCCGACCGATGGCCAGCGACAATTGTTCGTCGGGCACCACCACCTCGATGCGGCCCGCGTCCTCGTCGATCACCACTTTCGACACTTCGGCCGGTTGCAGCGCGTTGACGAGGAACGTCGCCTGATCCTCGTTCCACGGGATGATGTCGATCTTCTCGCCCTGCAGTTCGTTGACCACCGCCTGAACGCGCGAGCCGCGCATACCGACGCAGGCGCCGACCGGGTCGATGCTGCTGTCATAGGAAATCACGGCGATCTTGGCGCGCGAGCCCGGGTCGCGGGCGACGGCCTTAATCTCGATGATGCCGTCATAGATTTCCGGCACTTCCATCTTGAACAGTGCGGCCATGAAATCGGGCGCGGTGCGCGACAGGAACACCTGCGGGCCACGGGCCTCGCGGCGGACATCCTTGATGAAGCAGCGGATACGGTCGTTCGGGCGATAGGATTCGCGGCCGATCTTCTCGTTGCGGCGCAGGATGCCCTCGCCCCGGCCGATATCGACGATGATATTGCCGTATTCCTCGCGCTTGACGGTGCCGTTGATGATGGTCCCGGCGCGGTCCTTGAATTCGTCGTACTGGCGATCGCGTTCGGCCTCGCGGACCTTCTGCAAGATCACTTGCTTGGCCGATTGCGCGGCGATGCGGCCCAGTTCGACCGGCGGCACCTCTTCCTTGATCTCGTCGCCGGGCTGCGGATCGGCGAGGAAAGCCTTGGCCTGCGCGACGGTCATCTGCGCGTGGTGGTTTTCGAATTCCTCATCGGCCACCACGGTGCGCACGCGGGTAAACTGGGCGCGGCCGGTCTTGCGGTCGATATGGACGCGGATGTCCATGTCGGCGCCATAGCGCGACTTGGCGGCGCGGGCGAGGCTGTCCTCCATCGCCTGAACGACCAGTTCGGGGTCGATCAGTTTCTCCCGGGCGACCGCTTCGGCGGTTTGCAGCAGTTCAAGCTGGTTGGCACTGGTAATCGCCATGTCTCTCACTCCTCCTCGGAAGCGGTCTCGGTTTCGATGGTGTCGAAGTCGGTCTCGTTGATGGTGCCCGCGGATTTGCGTGCGCGCAGGGTCTCGGCAATCAGGTCGTCGGTCAGGATCAGCTTGGCATCGGAGAGCCATTCAAAGCGCAGGCCGATGGTCAGCGGCTCGCCCTTTTCCTCGATCTCGATGAGGATTTCTTCGTCCTCGGTGCCCTGCAGGATACCCTTGAAGCGACGGCGGCCGTCGATCAGCTCTTCGGTCTCGATGCGGGCTTCGTGGCCTGACCAGGCCTCGAAATCCTTGAACCGGGTCAGCGGGCGGTCGATGCCGGGGCTCGACACTTCCAGCACATAGGGGTCGGCCAAGGGGTCTTCGACATCGAGAACCGCCGAGACCATGGTGGTGATCTCGCCCAGTTCGTCGATCTCGATGCCGCCATCGGGGCGATCCGCCATGATCTGCAGGGTGCGGGTCTTGCCACCCATCAGCCGCAGGCGCACCAGTTCGAAACCGGCGGCCTCGACCGCGGGGCGCACGATCCCGGCGATGCGGCGGTCGATGGCGGTGCGGGCGACCAGATCGTGGCCGGGGGCTGCGCTGTCGTCGTGTTCGCTCATCACGAACCTCCAGAAATGAAAAAACGGGCCAAGCGGCCCGTGAAAAGCTCCCGGTGGGCTGCGAGTTTGGACCCCGCAGCGCCGCTGTTGAGGCCGATATACGCCCGGGGCCGATAAACTTCAAGCGATATGTCGCTGCGCCCGGTTTCGCCCGCGGCGCGGCGGCGCTAGGGTCGCGCGGCCATGAAACTGACCCGCCGCCACCTGCTGGCTCTCTCGGCCGCCGCGCTGTTGCCGACCGGCGCCGCGCGGGCCATCGCCCCGCGCCCCGACACGCTGTTTCACTGGAACAGCGGCGGGCCGTTCTTTGGCGGATTTTCGGCGATCGAGGTCAGCGCAGACCGAACCCGGGCGCTGCTGGTCAGCGACCGCGGTTTCGGCGTGCGGCTGCGGCTGTTGCGCGACGGGGCCGGGCGGCTGGCCGATGTCGAGAAGATCGACCATTTCGTGCTGCACGGCAGCGACGGCCGCCCGCTGACCGGCCATGCGCGCGACGCCGAAGGCATCGCGCAGGCGCCGGACGGCACGCTGTTCGTCGCCATCGAAGGCGGGCGCAACCGGGTGTATCGCCATGCCGATCCCGCAGGCCCGGCGGTGGAATTGCCGCGGGCGGCGGGTTGGCGCGGGCTGCCGGGCAATCAGGGGCTGGAGGGGTTGGCGCTCGATGCCGAGGGGCGGCTCTATGCGCTGCCGGAATCGCCGCAGGACGGGGGGTTCGCGCTGTACCGCCTGCAGCGCGGCGACTGGTCGGTGATCGGCCACCTGCCGCAGCGCGACGGATTTGTGCCGGTCGGGCTGGATTTCGGGCCGGACGGCAATCTGTATCTGCTGGAGCGCAAATTCCGGCTGGCGTTCTTTGCCACCCGCATCAGCCGGTTGCGCCCCGGCGCCTGGGACCGGCCCGAAACGCTGGCGGATACCGCGTTCGGGACGATGGACAACCATGAGGGTATCGCCGTCACCCGCGACAGCGGCGGGCAGCTCTGGGCGACGACGGTATCCGACGACAACCAGAACCGCCTGCAACGCACCGAGATCGCCGAATTCCGCCTGCCCGGCTAAGAGCCCGGTCAACCCGCCGTCTGGCGCCCCGGCCAGCCCGCCCCGCCCGAGGTATCCTGATCGCGCGCGCCTGAGTCGCGCAGCCCGTCCATCACCTGGACCAGTTCGGCGGTGATCCCCGGTTCCGACAGCGCATGCCCGGCCATCGGCACCATGCGCAGCGTGCTGCCGGGCCATTGCCGGTGCAGGCTCCAGGCGGTGGCGGGCGGGCAGATCATGTCGAACTGGCCCTGCACGATGGTGCCGCGAATCCCGGCCATGCGCCACAGATCGGCCAGCAACTGCCCGTCGCGGCCCAGAAAGCAGCCATGGGTGAAATAGTGATTCTCCAGCCGGGCAAAGGCGCGGGCGTAATCGACCGGCGTGTCGTGGAACACCCGGGTTTCCACCGTGGCCAGCGCGTTTTCCCAGTCTGACCAGAGCCGGGCATAGCGCGATTCCTGGGTAAAGACGCCCGAGAACAGCCGCTGGTGATAGGCGCCGATCAGATCGCCGCGTTCGGATTCGGGAATCGCCTCGACAAAGCGGGCCCAGAGTTCGGGATAGAATCGCCCGGCCCCGCCGCCATAGAACCAGTCCAGTTCCGCCTGGGTGCCCAGAAACACCCCGCGCAGCACCAGCCAGGCCACGCGCCGCGGTTGCGCCTGAGCATAGGCCAGCGCCAGCGTCGCGCCCCAGCTTCCGCCAAAGACGATCCAGCGGGCAATGCCCAGCTCGGTGCGGATCTGTTCGATGTCGGCCAGCAGGTGCTGCGTGGTATTGGCCTCGACGCTGGCATGCGGCTTTGAGCGGCCGCAGCCGCGCTGGTCGAACAGCACGATCCGGTAATGCGCGGGATCGAAAAAGCGCCGCATCATCGGGCTGGAGCCGCCGCCGGGCCCGCCGTGCAGCACCACCACCGGCACGCCGACCGGATTGCCGCTTTCCTCGACATAGACGCTGTGACCCTCGCCCACGTCGAGCATCCGCCGCGAGAAGGGCTCGACCGGCGGATAGAGAAAGGTGACTGCGCTCTTTTGCTCGTGGGACTTGTCCATCATCCGCTCTATATACCCGGCAAAGCCCATTCCACGGGAAGCGGGCGCAAAAGGCAAGCCGGAGCGCAGGATGACCAGCACCATCGACCCCGCCGAAGTCGCCAAGTTCGAGGCCATGGCCGCCGATTGGTGGAACCCCGACGGCAAGTTCAAGCCGCTGCACATGCTCAATCCCTGCCGGCTGGACTACATCACCGCCCAGATCGCCGCCGAATTCGACCGCGACCTGACCAAAGCGCGGCCGTTCGAGGGGCTGCGGCTGCTGGATATCGGCTGCGGCGGCGGGCTGCTGAGCGAGCCGATGGCCCGCCTGGGCGCCAGCGTCACCGGCGCCGACGCCGCCGAGCGCAATATCCCGGTGGCGCAGGTCCATGCCGCGCAATCGGGGCTGACGATCGATTACCGCCACACCACGGCCGAGGCGCTGGCCGCGGCGGGCGAGCGGTTCGACGTGGTGCTGAACATGGAAGTGGTCGAGCATGTCGCCGATCCGCTGGCCTATCTGACCGCCTGCCACGACCTGATGAAACCCGGCGGGCTGATGATCTGCTCGACCCTCAACCGGAACCCGAAAAGCTATGCCATGGCGATCCTCGGCGCCGAGGTGGTGATGCGCTGGCTGCCGCGCGGCACGCATGACTGGGCGAAATTCATCACCCCCGACGAGCTGGTGGCACTGATTCGCAAGGCCGGGCTGGACCCGGTGGACCGCAAGGGAATGGTGTTCAACCCGCTGCTCTGGCGCTGGTCGCTGTCAGAGCGCGACCTGAGCGTGAATTATGTGACCGCCTCGGTACGGCGCGCCTGAGGGCGGGCGGGGTTTCGCCCTCAACGCCCGCTGCCGCGGGCGCCTCGGGCGACCCGCGCGCGGCGTGCCGCCGCGCGAAGAAGGGGGGCCTTCTGCCCCCCTCTTTGCGTGCCGCAAATTCACCCCCCGAGGATATTTGCCGCGCAAAGTTGGCGGCTCAGTCGCCCAGCGCGCCGATCCGCAGCGCCATGTCGAGCATGCGGCAGGAAAAGCCCCATTCGTTGTCGTACCAGCCGAACACGCGGATCAGCCCGCCGCCGGTGACGCGGGTTTCGGGCAAGGCCATGACGATGCTTTCGGGCCGGGCGCGCAGGTCGGACGAGACCAGGGGTTTCGCCGTCCAGCCGATCACGCCGCCCGCCTGTTGCAGCAGGGCGTTGACCGCGTCTACCGGGGCCGGGCGGCGGGGCACCACGCACAGGTCCACCGCCGAGACGCTGGCGGTGGGCACCCGCACCGCCGCGCAGTCGATCAGCCCGGCGAGATCCGGCAGCACCCGGTCCAGCAGCCGCCCGGCGCTGGTGGTGGTGGGAACCATCGACAGCGCCGCGGCGCGGTTGCGGGCCGGGTCGCCGCTGCGGGGTGCATCGACGGTGGGCTGGCTGCCGGTATAGCAATGGATCGTGGTCATCCAGCCCGCCGAGATGCCGAAGGCCTCGTCGAGCACCCGCGCCAGCGGCGCCAGCGCATTGGTGGTGCACGAGGCATTCGAGACGATGCGCAGGGCGGGCGTCAGCAGCCCCTCGTTGGCGCCCAGAACCAGCGTCGCATCGGCGGCGTCCGAGGGGCCGGAAATCAGCACGCGCCGCGCCCCGGCCCGCAACCCGCGTTCGGCCTGCTGGCGGGTTTCCGCCTTGCCGGTGCATTCGAGCACCAGATCGACGCCGCCGAGGTCCAGCCGCGACAGATCGGCCTCGCGCGTTAGCGGCAGGCGCCGTCCGCCGACCTGCAGCGCCGCGCCGTCCCAGTCCACGCCGCCCTTGAGCGGGCCATAGATGCTGTCGAATTCCAGCAGATAGGCGCAGGTTTCGGCGGCGGCGATGTCGTTGATGGCGGTGATCTCGATCCCGGGCCAGTCGCCTTGCAGCCAGGCGCGCAGCACTGTCCGGCCGATCCGTCCGAAACCGTTGATCATCACCCGCATGACGCGCCTCCGATGTTCCAGGCGCCTTTGCTAGGCCTGCGCGGGAGAAACCTCAACCGGGATCGCAGCCTGAGGCGCGGGTTCGCCGGGTTTCGCGCTTGTCGCCCGCTGTTGCGGGAAGAAGGGGGCTGTCTGCCCCCCTCTTTGCGTGCCGCAAATTCACCCCCCTGAGGATATTTGAGGCGCAAAGTTGGGGGTGGTTTGGGGGCCGATGCGGGTCTGGTCATCGGGGCGCAGGGGTCGGCCGGGGGGGGGATCCGGTCGCGGGTGGAGGGCGAAGGGGCGGTTTGGTGGCTGAGGCGGGGCAGGGTGTCGGGGGGCGGTCGGCCCGGGGCGGTGCGGGATTGCGGGGCGGGTGAGCGGGCCCTCGGGACGGGGCCGTCTGGGTGGCTGAGGCGGGGAAGGGGGGTCGGCCGGGGCGGCGCGGATGCGGGGCTGGTCGGGGGCCGATGCCGGTGCCGGGGGGACGGTGGTCTGCCGGGGCCGGACCGGGTGTTGCGGACCCGGCCCGGCGCATCGTTCAGCCCT
>JAANMY010001971.1_pt1 | contig 20698 bp, 18 predicted proteins | sample 7279691 | NCBI WGS metagenome assembly JAANMY01 (sample SAMN14094543, study PRJNA606508) | bioreactor metagenome | isolation source: A lab-scale SPAN reactor treating ammonium-rich wastewater day 388 | place: Ireland: Galway | collected 2018-02-07
CTCACCAAATAGACCCAAGTGAAACAGCTTCCTTTTTCTGAAACACCACCAAAAAACGCCGCTCAAAAAGATACAGCCCAAAACGGAAGAGAGATAAGGGGAAAACTTAACAGCAACGGTAATAAACAAAATCCTCCTGCATCATGTGACACAGGAGGATTTTTATAATATATACAAAATTAAATTACTTCAATTTTTTCTTCACAGCTACCTCTTCATATACTTCAAGAATGTCGCCTTGTTCGATATCATTATAGCCTTTCAGGTTCAATCCACATTCATAACCTTTGGTTACTTCTTTCACATCATCTTTGAAACGTTTCAAACTTTCCAATTCACCATCAAATTTAACAATACCGTCTCTTAATAAACGAACTTTAGAATTTCTGGTAACTTTCCCTGTAAGAACCATACAACCTGCGATTGTTCCTACTTTAGAAATTTTGAATACCTCACGGATTTCTACATTACCAATTACCTGCTCCTGAATTTCAGGGGAAAGCATTCCTTCCATCGCTTCTTTCACCTCATCAATTGCTTTGTAGATGACTGAATATGTTCTGATTTCAATTTCCTCACGATCTGCAAGATCTTTTGCATTAGCTCCAGCTCTTACGTTAAATCCGATAATAATAGCATCAGATGCTGCGGCCAAGTTAATATCCGACTCAGTAATCTGCCCAACACCTGAGTGAAGAATATTTACACTGATTTCTTCTGTTGATAATCTTTGCAGCTGATCAGACAAGGCTTCCACAGATCCGTCTACGTCACCTTTAAGAATAATATTCAATTCTTTGAACTCTCCTAAAGCAATACGTCTGCCTAATTCTTCAAGCGTTGTATGTTTCTTGGTTCTGATTGATAATTCTCTTTGTAGCTGCTCTCTCTTGTTAGCAATTGACTTTCCTTCACTTTCATCAGCATACACCCGGAATTTATCACCTGCTGTAGGCGCTCCGTCTAATCCTAATATTGTTGCTGGAATTGATGGACCTGCCTGTTCAAGATTTTTACCTCTTTCATCAAGCAAAGCTTTTACTTTACCATGGTTTTTACCTGCTACTACATAATCACCTACTCTTAAAGTTCCGGTTTGTACGAGCATTGTTGCTACGTAGCCTCTTCCTTTATCTAATGAAGCTTCAATTACAACACCGTTTGCAGCGCGATTAGGATTTGCTTTTAGTTCAAGCATTTCTGCCTGAAGCAAAACTTTTTCTAAGAGCGTATCCACATTGTTACCAAATTTTGCAGAAATTTCCTGCGCCTGAACATTTCCACCCCATTCTTCCACCAAAATATTCATCCCAGAAAGCTGCTGACGGATATTATCAGGATTCGCATTCGGCTTGTCTACTTTATTGATTGCTATGATCATTGGAACACCTGCTGCCTGAGCATGGGAAATCGCTTCTTTCGTCTGAGGCATTACATCATCATCTGCAGCAATTACGATAATTGCAATATCTGTTACTTGTGCACCTCTTGCTCTCATCGCAGTAAACGCTTCGTGACCCGGAGTATCTAAGAAAGTAATTCTCTGACCATTTTCCAATTTCACGTTGTAAGCTCCGATGTGCTGAGTAATTCCTCCTGATTCTCCTGCAATTACGTTGGTTTTTCTTATATAATCCAGCAATGAAGTTTTACCGTGGTCAACGTGTCCCATTACGGTAACAATCGGTGCTCTAGGCAATAAACTTTCTTCTGTATCCATATCTTCCTCAGAATCTGCATCTTCAAGATCTGCATCCGAGAATTCTATCTTATACCCAAATTCATCAGCTACCAACAATAATGTATCAGCTTCCAGTCTTTGGTTCATCGTAACCATAACTCCTAAAGAGAAACAAGCAGAAATAACTTCTGTAGGAGAAACATTCATCAAGCTTGCCAATTCACCAACGGTGATGAATTCGGTTACTTTCAATGTTCTGTCTGCCGCATCTATTTCCTGCTGACGCTCGTCCTGCTCTCTACGGAAACTTCTTTTATCTTTTCTATGTTTAGAAGATTTAGATTTACCTCCTTTATTGGTAAGCTTTTCTAAAGTTTCTTTAATTTGATTTTTAACCTGCTCATCAGTTAATTCTACAGGCATTGTTCTCTGACCAGGTCTGTTTCCTTGTCCGCCTCTGTTGAAGCCTCCTCTGTTTCCGCCTTGTCCGCCCTGACCACCTTGTCCTGGTGGACGGTTACCCTGATTATTGTTTCCAAATCGGTTTCCTCCGCCTTGTCCTCCCTGACCTTGTGGACGGTTTTGTCCACCTTGACCCGGACGGTTTTGCCCACCTTGTCCTTGAGGGCGATTGCCTTGCTGACCACCTCCCTGCTGGTTATTTCCACCTTGTTGGCTGTTTCCGTTATTTTGATTGGAACTACCACCCGGCTTTTCTATTCTTTTTCTCTTCTTTTTAGCTCCTGAATTCGGTTTTGGAGCAAACTGAGTTAAATCTATTTTCTCACCAACGATTTTAGGACCATCCAACTTTTGATAAACCGTCTCAATCTTCTGAGGTTCCTGAGATTCTTCTGCAGGAGCCACAGGTTTCGGTTCTTCTGCTTTTTGTACAGGTTTTTCTACTGCCTTTGGAGTTTCTTCTTTTGCAGGCTCAGCTATTTTTTTCTCAACTTTTGGCTCTTCGGCTTTTGGTTTTTCTTTTTTTGCAGGTCTGTTCCTGTTTCCTTCTATCTGGGAAAGATCAATTTTATCCAATACTTTAAATTCCTGTTTCTCAGGAGTAGATTTTGGCTCGGAAACAGGTGCTTCTGTTTCTTTTACTTCTTTCACCTCCTCTTCTTTTTGCTTTTCTGCTGGTTGGGAAGGCTCAGGAACAGGCTCTTTAGCCACGGGCTCAGCTTTCTTAGGTTCAAGATCAATTTTACCTAAAATTCTGGTTTCCGGTTTTATATTAACTTTAGCTCTTATTACTTCGGGGGTTTTCTTTTCTTCAATTTCCAGTTTTTCTTCCGGAACTTTAGATATCACCACCTCATGGGAAGCTTTGCGCTGTTCGCCGTCTTTGGCAAACTCAGCTTCCAATGCAGAATATGCCGCTTCTTCTAATTGAGCGTTAGGATTGCTTTCAACCTCGAAACCCTTAGACTGTAAAAACTCTACCAATCTGGACATCGAAATATTGAATTCCTTAACCGCTTTATTTAATCTTATTTTTGGCATCTATATTATTTACTGTTTTTTTAATTCTTAAAAATTAAAGTATCGTTTTTTACTTTTTATTAAAATTTATTTCTAAATATTAATCTTCAAATTCCTCTCTCAAAATACGTTTTACATCTTCAATGGTTTCTTCTTCAAGATCTACCATATTCAAAAGACTTTCTGTATCCTTATCCAACACTGATTTTGCTGTAGTAAGACCTACTTTATTGAATTCATCCAAAATCCACTGTTCGATATCATCATTAAACTCTTTCAAGTCTACGTCATCATCTTCGCTTGCTTCTCTGTATACATCAATTTCGTATCCAGACAGCCATGAAGCCAGTCTGATGTTTTGTCCCTGCTTACCGATAACTTTAGAAATCTCTTCAACCGGAGTATACACTAATGCATAGTTTGCCTCCTCGTTGATGTCAATTTTATTGATGGTAACATTTCCTAAAGCTCGTTTTACCATGATCTCAGGGTTTTTAGACCACTGAATCACATCTATATTTTCGTTTCTCAACTCTCTTACCACACCGTGAATTCTGGAACCTTTTACTCCTACACAAGCTCCTACAGGATCTATTCTGTCGTCATAAGCATCCACAGCAATTTTTGCTTTTTCACCAGGAATTCTCACTGCTTTTTTAAGGATAATTGTTCCGTCCTGAATTTCAGGAATCTCTAATTCCAACAACTTTTCAAGGAATTTCGGAGCTGTTCTTGAGATAATGATCTGCGGTTTAGAACCTTTAAAATCAACACTTTCTACGATTGCTCTGATATTTTCACCTTTTTTAAAGAAATCTGAAGGAATCTGATTTTCTTTAGGCAAAATAAATTCGTTACCCTCATCATCCAGCAAAATTACATGCTTATGGCGAATGTGGTGAATTTCACCGATAACAATCTCACCGATTCTGTCTCTGAACTGCTCATAAAGCATTGCATTGTTATGCTCCTGCAATTTTGTTGCTAAAATCTGTTTCAGCGTCAAAATATTTCTTCTTCCCAACTGCGCAACCGGAATTTCCATGGTAAAATCCTCACCTACTTCAAAAGTAGGATCTATTTTTTTTGCAGCAGAAATTTCAATTTCAAGATCATCGTCTTCAGACATATCATCTTCAACGATTGTTTTATTCAAGAATATCTGAAAGTCTCCTTTATCTGGGTTTACAATCACGTCAAAATGATCATCAGAATCATATCTTTTTCTCAGCAATGTTTTGAGGGAATCTTCAATGATTGCCATCAAATCAATTTTACTGATCCCTTTTTCGTCTTTAAAATCACCAAAGGATTCAATCAACGCTATATTATCCATTTATCTTTTTTCTTTTTATTAAAATTTAATTACTACCAACGCTTTTTTTATCTCTGCGTAAGGAATCTCTTTCTCCTCTTCCACATCAACTTTACCTTTACCGATATCTTTCGGTTTTCTGTACCGAAGTATCAGAGTTATTTTTTCTTCATCGGCAGCGATAAGTTCGCCTTCAGTTTTAGATGAATCGTTCAAAAGAACTTCAATTTCACGTCCGATGTTTTTCTGATACTGTCTCGGGATGGAAAGCGGCTCACTGAGCCCTGCTGACATTACCTGAAGACTGAAATCATGCTCCTCACGATCCATATTAAATTCTATTGCCCGGCTTGCATCAAGACAGTCCTGAACCGACACTCCGTTGTCTCCGTCTAAGATTACTGTAATATCATCCGCAGCAGAAAATTTCAAATCAATAAGAAACAAATCCTTTCTTGTTTCCAGAAATTCATTCAATAATGTTTCAATATTTTTTCTAAACTCCATATTCTATAATACCTGATTTACCAGTACGAAAAAAGGCTTTCTCTTAGAAGCCTTTCCATTTTTTCCGTAAATCTCCTGCAAAGATAAGACTTTTTTCTAAAAAACACAAACCTTATTCATAATCAATATAATATGTTGTCTATTTCAAAATTAGCATCTTATATAAGACAGCTGTCATCTTACACTTAAAGATCTTTCATCAATGATTTTCTGTATGTTAACGGGGCATTTAAATTATATTGAAAGTATTTTAGTATTTTTGTTGCAGATTTTTTAAAAACATATATTTTGAATATAACAATAGTAGGAACAGGCTATGTAGGCTTGGTTACTGGAACCACCCTTGCAGAACTTGGAAATTCTGTATACTGTGTTGATATAGATGAAAAAAAAGTAGAAGGCATGAAAAACGGCGTAGTTCCCATCTATGAGCCGAATCTGGAAGAAATGTTTCTGAGAAACATTCAGTCTGAGAGATTATTTTTTACTACTGACTTAAAAGAAGCTTTGGATAAAAGCGAAGTAATTTATCTTGCCTTGCCTACTCCTCCCGGAGAAGATGGCTCTGCAGATCTTTCTTATGTTTTAAAAGTCGCCAATGATATTGGTGAAATGATGACAGAATATAAAGTGATCGTTAATAAAAGTACGGTCCCTGTAGGTACAGCAGATAAAGTAAGAAATGTTATCGCATCCAAAACAAAAATTCCGTTTGATGTAGTTTCTAATCCTGAATTTCTACGAGAAGGTTTTGCTGTAGAAGATTCTATGAACCCTGCGAGAGTAGTAGTAGGATCTAGTTCTGAAACGGCAAAAGATATCATGGCCAAGATTTATCAGCCGTTTACCAATACCGGAGTTCCTATTATTTTTATGGACGAAAAATCCTCAGAGCTTACGAAATATGCCTCAAATTCATTTTTAGCCGTAAAAATTACGTTTATGAATGAAATTGCCAATTATTGTGAGAAAGTGGGCGCAGATGTAGACAAGGTAAGACTCGGCATGGGAAGTGATGACAGAATAGGACACCGTTTTCTTTTCCCGGGTATCGGGTATGGCGGAAGCTGTTTTCCTAAAGACGTAAAAGCACTTATAAAATCAGGAAAAGATGATAATTTTGATTTTCAGATCCTTCAGGCAACGGAAAATGTAAATATTGCTCAAAAAGTTATTCTTATTTCTGAAATTGAAAAATATTTCGGAGGAAATCTTGAGGGAAAGAAAATCGCAGTATGGGGATTAGCTTTTAAAGCCAATACAGATGACATAAGAGAAGCTTCATCTTTGGATAATATTGCTCTGCTTACAGCAAAAGGGGCAAAAATCACCGCCTATGATCTCATTGCAGAAGAGAATGTAAAAAAACTCTTGGGAGACAAAATACAGTATGCCAACACAATGTATGATGCATTAGAAGATGCAGACGCTTTATTTATCGCTACAGAGTGGCCGGAATTTAAAAATCCAAATTTTGAACTGATGGCAAAAAAAATGAAAAACAAGGTGATTTTTGACGGAAGAAATATGTTTCCGCTGGAAGTAGCAGAACAGAATGGTTTTTATTATAAAAGTATAGGGCGAAAAACAATTTTAAATTAATCATGAAAAACATCATCATAACCGGAGGAGCCGGATTTATAGGCTCACACGTGGTAAGAGAATTTGTTAAAAATTTACCTGAAACTAAAATTATCAATCTTGACGCATTAACATATGCCGGAAATCTTGAAAATTTAAAAGATATTGAAAACGAGTCTAACTACGTTTTTGAAAAAGCAGACATCACCCAACCTGAAGAATTAAGGAGAGTTTTCGAAAAATATCAACCGGATGCCGTTATTCATTTAGCAGCAGAAAGCCATGTAGACCGAAGCATCACAGATCCGAATGCATTTATCAACACGAATGTGAACGGAACAGCCAATCTTTTAAATTTGGCAAAAGAATTCTGGACATTAAATCCCGATCACCAACACGGAAATTTCCCTGACGAACCTAGAACTAATCTTTTTTATCACGTTTCCACAGATGAAGTTTACGGCGCATTAGGAGAAACTGGATTTTTTACCGAGGAAACCCCTTATGATCCTAAATCACCTTATTCAGCAAGCAAAGCAGCTTCTGATCATCTGGTAAGAGCGTATGGTAATACGTACGGAATGCCGTTTATTGTCTCAAACTGCTCCAACAACTATGGTCCGAATCATTTTCCTGAAAAGCTGATTCCTCTTTGTATTCATAATATTATTAACGAAAAACCTCTGCCTATTTACGGAGACGGAAAATATACCCGAGACTGGCTTTTTGTAGTAGATCATGCAAAAGCTATTTTCAGGATTTTCCATGAAGCTAAAACAGGCGAGACCTATAACATCGGTGGATGGAATGAGTGGCAAAACATTGATCTTATCAAAGAACTCATCAGACAAATGGATGCTAAGCTCGGAAAACCAGAAGGTCACAGCGAAAAACTCATTACTTTCGTAAAAGACAGACCAGGACACGACAAACGTTACGCCATTGATGCCACAAAACTAAATAAAGATTTAGGCTGGAAGCCATCTGTAACTTTTGAAGAAGGCTTATCCCAAACAATAGACTGGTTTCTTGAAAATAAAGAATGGCTGGGAAATGTAACTAGCGGAGATTATAAGAAATATTACGAAAAGCAATACAGCTAATTCATATTAAAATGAAAGGAATAATACTCGCCGGAGGTTCCGGAACCAGACTTTACCCTCTTACCATTGCCGTAAGCAAGCAGCTGATGCCGGTCTATGATAAACCGATGATCTATTATCCGCTTTCCACATTGCTTTTAGCAGGAATTAAAGATATTTTAATCATCACAACTCCGCATGATCAGGCTGGTTTTATCAAGCTATTAGGAGACGGTTCGCAAATTGGATGTAATATAGAATATGTAGTACAGCCAAGTCCGGACGGATTAGCGCAGGCTTTCATTCTAGGAGATCAGTTTATCGGGAATGATTCTGCTGCATTGGTTTTAGGAGACAATATTTTTTATGGTTCCGAAATGGGAACTTTACTTAAAAATAAAACCAATCCTGACGGAGGTGTTGTTTTTGCCTATCATGTTTCAGACCCGGAAAGGTATGGCGTTGTGGAATTTGACGATAACTTTAAAGCAGTTTCTATTGAAGAAAAACCATTAGAGCCAAAATCAAATTACGCTGTTCCCGGATTGTATTTTTATGACAATGAAGTGGTTGAAATTGCAAAAAACATTAAACCTTCTTCACGAGGAGAACTGGAGATCACCGATGTAAACAATGTGTACCTCAACAAGGGAAAATTAGAAGTAGGAGTATTAGACAGAGGTACTGCATGGCTGGATACAGGAACCTTCGACTCCTTAAATGACGCTTCAGAATTTGTAAGTGTTATTGAAAAACGGCAGGGATTTAAAATCGGATGTATTGAAGAAATTGCTTTCAGAAACGGTTTTATTAATGAAGAAAAGCTTTTGGAAACTGCTGCAAAATATGGCAAAAGCGGATATGGCGAATACCTGAAAAAACTTGCACAATAATTACAAAACCTATCTTTCCCTCTGTTGGGTTTTGAAATAACCTGATGAAGATTGGGTTACAATCAATTATTATTAAACTCAAAATATGAACACACTTGAGCTTATAGGACGTACCGAAGAACTTTTCAACGAGGATATCAGTACACATGAAAAAGAATTACAAAAAATTATTTCCGGTTCCCGTTTTTTAGTGATCGGAGGAGCCGGTTCTATCGGACAGGCAACCACCAAGGAAATTTTCAAGAGAAATCCTAAAAAATTACACGTAGTAGACATCAGCGAAAACAATCTTGTCGAATTGGTGCGAGATCTCAGAAGTTCCGTGGGTTACACCGATGGAGAATTCAAAACCTTTGCTCTAGACATCGGTTCAGATATTTACAATGCGTTTATCAAAGCTGATGGAAATTATGATTACATACTCAATCTTTCCGCTCTGAAACACGTAAGAAGTGAAAAAGATCCTTTTACCTTGATGAGAATGATTGATGTGAATGTATTCAACACCGATAAAACCATTCATCAGTCTATACAAAAAGGAAGTCATAAATATTTTTGCGTTTCTACAGACAAAGCTGCGAACCCGGTAAACATGATGGGAGCATCAAAAAGAATTATGGAAATGTTTCTGATGAAAAGAAGTCAGGAAATTACCATTTCTACTGCCCGATTTGCGAATGTTGCCTTTTCAGACGGTTCTCTCTTGCACGGATTCAACAAAAGAATTGAAAAAATGCAGCCTATTGTTGCGCCCAACGATATCAAAAGATATTTTGTAACCTCTAAAGAATCAGGAGAGTTATGTCTTATGTCTGCCATTTTTGGTGAAAACAGAGATATATTTTTTCCTAAACTGAGTGAAAATCTACACCTCATCACTTTTGCCGAAATTGCTATAAAATATCTTGAACAGTTAGGATATGAACCTCATCTATGCGAATCTGAGGAAGAGGCAAGAGCAAGAGCTGCTGAACTTTCATCCCAAAAAAAATGGCCTTGTTTATTTACTGAAAGCGACACTACCGGAGAAAAAGATTTTGAAGAATTTTTTACCGAAAACGAATCGCTTGATATGAGCAGATTTGCCAACTTGGGTATTGTAAAAAACAGTTTAAACATAGAAGAAGCTAAACTTCAGCATTTTGAATCTGAAATTATCGCTATGCGAAACAAGGGAAGCTGGGAAAAGAAGGAAATAGTTGATTTATTTAATTGGATGATTCCTAATTTCAACCACAAAGAAACAGGCAAGTATCTGGATTCTAAAATGTAATTACAATGGAAAGAAATCAAAAAATCATACAGTTTATCCGTGAGGTTTTTGATGAAAAAGAAAATTTCATCCCGCTTCATGCTCCATATTTCGGTGGCAATGAAAAAAAATACCTCAACGAAACCATAGATTCTACTTATGTGTCTTCTGTAGGAGCTTTTGTAGATCTTTTTGAACAGAAAATGTGCGAATATACCGGCGCAAAATACGCAGTCGCCTGTGTGAACGGAACCAATGCACTGCATATCGCATTGCTGTTGAGCGGGATTCAACCTGATGACGAGATACTTTCACAGGCTTTAACCTTTATTGCCACCGCAAATGCAATAAGCTACATCGGGGCAAAACCTGTATTTATTGATGTAGATGCAGATACGATGGGAATGTCTGCTACTGCTTTATCTCAGTTTTTAGAAAACAATGCAGAAAGAAAAGCAGACGGTTTTACTTATAATAAAAAAACGGGTAAAAAAATCTCTGCCTGCGTTCCGATGCATACATTTGGTCTGCCTTGCAGAATTGATGAAATACAGAATATTTGCAGCCAGTGGAACATCGCCGTTGTTGAAGACGCTGCCGAATCTTTAGGCAGCTATTATAAAGGCAAACACACCGGAACTTTCGGACAACTTGGGGTTTTTAGCTTCAATGGAAACAAAACCATTACTTGTGGTGGCGGAGGTGCCATCATTACAAATGATGATGAAATTGCTAAAAAAGCAAAACATATCACCACTCAGGCAAAAGTTCCGCATCCTTGGAAGTTTATGCATGATGAAATTGGCTACAATTACCGAATGCCCAACCTGAATGCCGCTCTCGCATGCGCTCAGTTGGAGCAGCTTGATGAGTTTATTTTAAATAAAAGACAAACCGCAAAACAATATCAGGAATTTTTTGAACATTCCGATGTGAGGTTTATAGCAGAAATAGAAAATTCTAAAGCCAATTACTGGTTGAATGCTGTGCTTTTTCCCAATGAAAATGAAAGAGATTTGTTTTTGGAACAATCTAATCAGGAAAAAGTGATGACGCGACCGATTTGGGAATTGATGACTTCATTACCGATGTTTAAAAATTGTGAAAACGACGGACTGAAAAATAGTCGGTATTTAGCCGAAAGAATTGTAAATTTACCCAGTAGTGTAAGAAAATAAATGTCCTCTGATAAAAAAAATATAATCCTGATTGGCGGTGGCGGACATTGCAAATCCTGCATTGAGATCATCAACTCAACAGGGAAATATCATATAGCAGGAATATTGGATCTGCCTTCTGAACTGGGAAAAAAAATTCTTGGAGTAAAAGTTATTGGTAATGATGATGATTATTTAAAATTTCATGAGCAGGAAAATGTTTTTTTTATTACCGTAGGACAAATCAAAAATGCAGAACTCAGGAAAAGAATTTTCCAAAATCTGAAAGCGATTAGAGCACAAATAGAAACAATTATTGCACCCACCGCATACGTTTCTGAAACCGCAAAAATTGGAGAAGGATCTATTGTAATGCATAAGACTTTCATTAACAACGGTGTAAATATAGGTTCAAACAACATCATCAATACCGGAGCTATTCTTGAACATGATGTATTGATAGGAAACCACAACCATATCTCTACCGGAACAATTATTAACGGAGACTGCATAATAGGCGATGAAAATTTTATTGGAAGCGGAGCAAATATCGCCAATAATATAAATATTGGGAATCAAACCATCATTGGTTCGGGAACTGTTGTAATAAATAATATTGACAATTCAGGGGTGTATGTGGGAAATCCTGTAAGAAAAATAGAATGAAAAAAGTAACCATTATTGCAGAAGCAGGCGTAAATCACAACGGAAGTATAGAAAATGCTTTCAAACTAATTGATGCTGCAGTGGAAGCAGGAGTAGATTATGTGAAATTTCAAACGTTTAAATCTGAAAATTTAGTTTCTAAATCTGCTAAAAAAGCAGATTACCAAATAGAAAACACCGGAAATTCTGAAGAATCACAACTGGAAATGCTTAAAAAACTTGAGCTAAATCATAAAAAGCATCAAGAGCTTGTTGATTATTGTTCTAAAAAAAACATAAAATTTTTCTCTACTGCTTTCGATTTAGAATCACTTCAATACTTAAAAGATATTGGATTAGATTTAGTAAAAATTCCTTCTGGCGAAATCACCAACTTACCCTATCTCAGATTAGCTTCAAAATTATTTTCGCAAGTAATCCTTTCTACTGGAATGGCAACTATAGAAGAAATTTCTGATGCTTTTAATGTTTTTACACAAGCCGGAATTTCAAAAGATAAAATCACGATTTTACATTGTAATACAGAATACCCAACACCTTTTGAAGATGTCAATTTAAAAGCTATGCTGACTATTAAAAATCAGTTTAATACAGAAATAGGTTATTCTGACCATACTTTAGGCATAGAAGTTCCCATTGCTGCCGTTGCTTTGGGTGCTACTGTTATCGAAAAACATTTCACTCTAGACAAAACCATGAATGGTCCCGATCATGCAGCTTCTTTAGAGCCTCATGAGTTAAAAGCCATGGTTTCAGCTATAAGAAATATTGAAAAATCAATAGCAGGAGACGGAATTAAGAAACCTTCTTTTTCTGAACAAAAAAATATGGCTATCGGAAGAAAAAGTATCGTTTCTAAAAGAGATATTTCAGCAGGTGAAATTTTTTCCGAGGATAATATTACCGTAAAACGTCCCGGAAATGGCATTTCTCCTATGAGATGGGATGAGATTATCGGTAAAAAGGCAATAAAAGATTTTAAACAAGACGAATTAATAACAGTAGAAATCTAAGAATATGGAAATAAGATCATATCAGCTGGGAGATGAAAAAGCAATATTGGCGTTATTTCATCTGGCATTCGGAAAAAAAATGTCTGAAGAATACTGGAACTGGCGATTTGCAAATAATCCATTTTCAGATGAATTATTCATTGACCTGATGTGGGACGGAGATAAATTAGTAGGACATTACGCAGTATCACCTGTTGATATGATGATTAACGGAAAAGCTGAAAAAACAGCTCTTTCAATGACGACAATGACCCACCCTGAATATGGAGGAAGAGGTATATTCTCCCAATTAGCAGAAAGTCTTTACAGAAAACTGTCTGTAAACAATTACAAACTAGTTTGGGGGTTTCCGAACAACAACTCTCATTATGGTTTTAATAAAAATCTTTCTTGGAGTGATATTGCTTTACAAGGAATGATGTCTTTGAACACAAAAAATTTTTCAAGACTTATTAATGCTGAAGCAAAAGGCAGATCCATAAATACAACGGAAGAAATAGAGAGTAATCTTATATCTCAACTAAACTCTTCCGCAAAATATATAAAAATCAATAAAACTAAAGAATATTTACAGTGGAGATATTTTGATAATCCGACAGCTGATTACAAAATGATCATACCTGACGATAATCGTGGAATTATCATTTATAAAGTAATATCTTCGTTTTCAGACAGCACAAAGTCAGAGATTGATATTATGGATATGGCTTTTGATAATGATATGTCTGTTTTAATAAATTTATTGTCATCTGTTTATAATTCAGAACAGAATATTCTTCAGTTTAATCTTTGGGATTCTCTGTTTTCTGCGAACCAGATTATTCTGGAAAAAGCAGGCTTCAGAGTATGTCCTCCTGTAACCTATCTTGGTTACAGAGCTTTAAGTTCTCCTGATCAGCAAATTGCAGATTACAGAAGTTGGGATATTAGTCTTAGTTATTCCGATGTTTTTTAATGTATTATGAAGAAAAGAAAAATAATAGCAGTAACAGGTGCAAGATCTGAATATGATCTACTTTACACTGTCTATAGGGCATTGAAAGAGCATCCTGCTTTTGATTTCAGTATTATTATTACCGGTCCACATTTATCGGATTCTTTCGGCTATACGGCGAAGTACATCAATGATGACAACTTTACAATTGCCGGTAAGATTTTCAATCTAGTTGATTCCAATCAAAAAGTGGGACGTGTGATCTCTATCGGAAACCAAATTCCTTCTTTAGCAAATATCCTTCACCAAGAAAACCCTGATATGGTTCTTGTAGCAGGTGACCGTGAAGAATCTATTAGTGTAACAATGGTTTGTGCTTATATGGATATCCCTGTCGCTCACTTCTTTGGAGGAGATATTGCCAAAGACGGAAATATTGATAATTCAGTACGATATGCTGCGAGTAAATTTGCGCACATCCACTTCCCGACTTTAGAAGAACACAGGCAAAATTTATTAAAACTGGGAGAAGATGATTTCAGAATTCATGTAGTAGGCAACCCTGCATTAGACAGAATTGTAGCCACAGAACTGCTTTCCAAACAGCAATTATTTCATAATTTATCTGTAGAAAGTAAGAATATTGATAAATATGGTGTTCTTATTCAGCATCCGATTATCACTCAGGTACATTTACAGGCAGAGCATATTAAAATCACCCTTGATTCCCTTTTGGAAATTGAAGGTCTGCATTGTTTTATCAATTATCCTAATTCTGATGCAGGGTTCAGTGAAATTGTCGCAGCGTATGAAAAATATGCTAGTGAATATCCTGATCGATTTACCTTATTTAAAAATCTTGACAGGATCAATTATATCAATTTACTGAGGAATGCAGAATTCCTGATAGGAAATTCAAGTTCGGGAATTGTGGAAGTTGCCTCTATTGGCTTGGCTGCAATCAATGTAGGAGAAAGACAAAGAGGAAGACTGCACGGAGATAATGTGATTTTTACAGATAATAATAAAACACAGATCATTGAAGCTATACACAGAGTTTTGAATGATACTGAATTCAAAAATAAAGTAGCGGCAAAAAACAATCCATACGGAGACGGAAATTCCACGAAAAAAATTATTGATGCCCTTGAAAAAATAGAATTAAATGATTCTTTAATTCATAAAAACATTACCTATTAAATGAAAAAAGTAATTGTTATATCAGCTCATCCTGATGATGAAGTTATTGGCGCAGGAGGAACTCTTTTAAAACACAAACAGGCGGGTGATGAAATTTACTGGCTTATTACCACAAATGTTTTTGAAAGTCAGGGATTTTCAAAAGAAAGAGTAGAATCCCGACAGGTAGAAATTGACAAGGTAGCTGAGAAATTAGGAATTAAGAAAGTTTTTAAGCTGAAATATCCTACCATGAGTTTATCTACAAGTTCTATTATTACAATGGTGCCGGAAATTTCCAAAGTCTTTTCTGAAGTAGAACCGGAAATTATTTACTGCTTGAATCGCTCCGATGCACACTCTGATCACAGGTTCACATTTGATGCAGTAATGTCTTGCACAAAATCATTCAGATATCCTTATGTAAAAAGAGTATTGATGTATGAATGCATCTCCGAAACGGAATTTGCACCTAATCTTCCTGAAAAAGTTTTCATGCCAAACTACTTTGTAAATATCTCTAGCTTTATGGCTGAGAAATTGGAAATTATGAAAATTTATGATTCTGAACTCGGTGAACATCCCTTTCCTAGAAGCTTAAAAAACTTAGAAGCTCTCGCCACTTTCAGAGGAGCATCAGTAGGTGTGGAATACGCAGAAGCTTTTCAATTAGTAAAATATATTGACAAATGAAAGTACAGTCTAATCATTTAATTTTAGAAACCTTTTCTGTACGCCAAGCATTAATTCAGCTAGATATGTTAGCTTCTGATGCTATTCTTTTTGTAACCGATGAAAATCAAAAACTGATTGGCTCCCTTACAGACGGAGATCTTCGTCGTGGGTTTATCAAAGGATTGGGCTTTGAAGATTCTATTGTGGAATTCATTCAGCCGGATCCTAAATTCATTTATGAAAATGAATACAATCAGGAAAAGCTGGAAGATTTTAAGAAGAAAAATTTTAAGATTATTCCAATCGTCAATCAGGAGCATCAGATTACAGATATTCTGAATTTCCGTACCAAAAGTGCGCTCATTCCTGCAGAAGCTGTACTCATGGCAGGCGGAGAAGGCAAAAGACTGCGACCGCTCACTGAAAACACTCCGAAACCACTGCTGACAGTTGGCGACAAACCTATTATTGAACATAATATTGACCGCCTCATTCATGTAGGAATTAATAAAATTCATCTCAGCATCAATTATCTTGGAGAGCAGCTTGAAAACTATTTTAAAGACGGAAAAGATAAAGGAATTCAAATTTCGTATGTAAAAGAAAACAAACCATTGGGTACCATTGGCTCGGTACTTCTATGCGAAGATTTTCTGCATGATGATATTATCGTGATGAATAGTGACCTACTCACTAATATAGATTTTGCAGACTTTTATAAAAGTTTTAAAAACTGTGATGCAGATATGGCGGTCGCAGCAACAAGCTATCATGTAGATGTACCTTACGCCGTGCTGGAAGCTGATGAAAAACAAACTGTAAAATCGCTGAAAGAGAAACCAAGATATACTTATTTTTCCAATGCCGGAATTTACATTCTAAAAAAATCTTTATTGGCGATGATTCCCGAAGATGAGTTTTTTGACATCACCGATCTGATGGAAAAAGTCTTGAGAATGGATAAAAAAATCATCACCTATCCCATCAATGGCTACTGGCTGGATATTGGAAGACACGAAGATTACACGAAAGCACAGGAAGATATTAAACATTTGAAGTTATAATATGACTGAAAAGAATACTTCGAGAATTGAAACTTTAGACTGGCTCAGAGGTTTGTGTGCTCTTTCAATCATGTTTTATCATTTGATTATGTGGAAGTTCCAATCTCTTAATTCTTCTGATTTTCTTGGGCGACTAGGCGTTTATGGTGTTTCGATTTTCTTTATTTTATCAGGGTTGAGCATGGCAATCGTATATCACAGAAATATTGTTTCTGTAAATAAGTTTGTTGCTTTTTTCTTGAGACGTTTTTTCAGAATTATTCCGTTGCTTTTTATAGTAACCACGCTTACGATTCTGTTCAGAGCATATAAAGGAGAAGATTTAGAGTTTCAAAGGTATATTCTCAATATCACATCACTTTTTGGTTTCTTTGATTATAAAGGATATATTGCTACAGGGGCATGGTCAATCGGAAACGAAATGGTCTATTATGCACTTACACCATTTATTTTCTTTGCCTACAACTTCAGTAAAATACTCGGAAATATTATTTTTTCTATCAGTATTTTAATCGGTTTATATTTTTCATTTCATTTATTAAATGAAGATTTGCTGTTGCGAAACCAATGGAAAATTTATATTAATCCATTTAATAATTTTTTCCTTTTTTTTTCCGGCATTGCTATGTTTTATAACTTCCGAGACATTAGTCTAAAGCCTTTATATAATAATTTAATCCTTGCATTAAGTATCTTATTATTCATTTTTTATCCTGTAACTGGAGATACGATTAACATCGTGACAGATATCAACAGGATTGTTTTTGTCTTGTTATCGTTTCTTATCGTCTTTGGATTTTATAAGCTGACCATTACTCTACCGAAAAAATTAGCTTATACTTTAGAAACATTCGGAATTGCGACTTACGGAGTTTATATGTTCCACCCTGTTGTTTATAATTACTTAATGAGTTTTGCTCCGGAATTTACTGTACGGAACTTTTATATTGTCTTCTTTACAGTGGTAACAAGCACTATTGTAATATCAATTCTTTCGTATTATAGATTTGAACTTCCTCTTTCCAATTTTGGAAAAAAACTGATCAATAAATATTTAAAATAATATGATAGCAATTATTCCCGCGCGAGGAGGTTCCAAAGGACTTCCCGGAAAAAACATTAAACTTTTAAATGGCAAACCTTTAATTGCTTATACTATTGAAGCTGCTAAACAGTCAAAATCAATAACCCGAATTATTGTAAGCACAGATGATCAAAACATTGCGGATGCAGCTTTAGAATATGGTGCAGAAATTCCGTTTTTACGACCTTCTCATTTGGCAACTGATGATGCACTCGCCATTGATGTTCTGAAATATACCATCGAAAGACTAAAAGAAGAGCAAAATTCAATAGAAGAATTTATTGTCCTGCAACCCACAAGTCCGCTCAGAACACCTCTGAATATTGATGAAGCAGTAAATTTATTCAGGGGAAAGAATGCTGACTCTGTCATAAGCTATTGCAAAGAACATCATCCGATAAGATGGCATAAATACATTACCGAAGAAGGAAAATTTGAAAATATATTTGATGATACCCTACAGAACCGTCAGATGGAAAAGCCTACTTATTTTCCTAACGGTGCTATCTATATTTATAAAACAGAAATCATCAATACCGGAAAATATTATACAGAAAATAGTTTTGCTTACATCATGGAAAGGGAAAGCTCTATAGACATAGACGACATTCAGGATTTTGAATATGCAGAGTTTTTGCTGAAAAAAAAATAGACTTTATCATTCTCAGCTCTTTATAAGTAATTACTTATCTTTGTGAGTTGGAATTTTACACAAAAACATGAACGAACAGATAAAAATTTATGAGGCAGGTGCTAAAAGACAAACGTTTGTTGCTCTTTTAACCCAAATGTTTAAAGACCTCACCAATTCCCATACGCTTGCAAAAAGACTGTTTATCAGAGACCGGAATGCAGAATACCGTCAATCTATTTTTGGTCTCCTCTGGTCTGTATTCACCCCGTTATCTAACACATTGGTTTGGATTTTTCTAAGTGCATCAGGAGCTGTAAAAATTGATGACACAGGACTTCCCTACCCTGTTTTCGTCCTCATAGGAACTTTATTATGGGCTATATTTACAGAAAGCGTCAATATGCCGCTCCTTAGAACTACAGGATCCAGAGATCTTTTAACGAAAGTAAATTTTGAAAAAGAAGCCATCATTTTATCCGGAATTTACAAGCTGATATTCAATACACTTATTAAATTAGGTATTATAGCATTGCTTTTTGTGTTCTTTAGAATTTCTCCGGGATTTCAGATGGTACTGGCAATTCCTTGCATTCTTTTATTGATGGGCTTCGGAATGGGTATAGGTCTTCTCCTTACTCCTGTGGGAATGCTTTACAAAGATATATCAAGAATTATCCCGATGATACTTTCTTTCGCAATGTATCTTACTCCGGTAGTGTATAAAACAACCAAATTCAAGTCTTTAGAATCTTTTCTTAGTCTCAATCCTCTTACTCCTATCATCAACAGCACAAGAAATCTTCTTACAGGCGGCAATTTTGAAAACATTCCCTATCTTCTGGTGATTGCTTTCGGTACGCTTGTTCTTGTTTTAATCGGATGGATTTTATTTCGTATCTCTATTCCCATCATTGTTGAACGTATGTAATTTTTCTGTAATATGTCTGAAGTATTAGTAAAAGTAGATCATGTATCTAAAAAATTCTGTAAAGATCTGAAAACCGGACTTTGGTACGGCTTTCAAGATTTAGGAAAAAACCTTTTCGGCAATAACAGCGAAAACCAACTTCGGCCAAAAGAATTCTGGGCGGTAAACGACATCAGCTTTGAAGTAAAAAGAGGGGAATGTCTCGGACTTTTAGGACATAATGGTGCCGGAAAAAGCACGCTCTTAAAAGTTATTAACGGACTACTTTCTCCCGATAAGGGAAGAATAGAAATGCGAGGAAGAGTAAATGCATTGATTGAATTAGGAGCTGGCTTCAATCCTATTCTTACAGGTCGTGAAAATATCTTCAATAATGCGGCAGTTTTAGGAATATCTGAAAAGGAAACCAAAAAGAAACTGGATGAGATTATTGCTTTCTCCGAGCTGGAAGAGTTTATAGATACACCCGTTCAATATTACAGTTCAGGGATGAAAGTAAAACTGGGATTTTCCGTAGCTGCCCATTTAGAGCCGGATATTTTAATTCTTGATGAGGTTTTGGCTGTAGGTGATGCAGGATTCAGAATAAAATCTTTTAATAAAATGATGGAGCTGATGAAATCCTGTGCGGTACTTTTTGTCTCTCATGCAATGCCTAATGTAGCAAGAGTCTGCAACAAAGTAATCTATATGGAGCACGGAAAGAATCTTTATTGTGGAAATGATGTACATCAGGGTATTGAAATGTATTTTGACCAGTTTTCTAGTGAAAAATCAAAGATTGAATTCAATGACGCTGCAACTATTGACCAGATTTACATTAATAAACAACCCCAATCTAACAATGTCATATCTACGTTTTATGGAGAAGATTTCAAACTAAAATTCAATATCAACATTTTAGAAAAAGGTATTGAAAGTTTTTATATTTCAATTCAGATTACAGATAAAGATCTGAAGATTGTAGCTAATTTTTTTACAAACAAATTCTCACCGAATTTTAAAGTAGAAAATCATAATGAGATTGAAATTATTTTCCCTGAACTTCTACTGATTGATGGAGAATATCAAATAACGTATTTTATTGTTACAAACGATGGTACAGAAAACCAATATCGTTATCTGGCAATCTATAGAAACTATACCACTTTTAAAGTAAGAGGTTTGAAGGAAAACGTATATGCTGCAATTTATTTAAAGGGATTTATAACACACAACGGTAAAGCATTAAACTGATGGAGATTAAAAACCGTACAGATATTAAGAATTTTATTGTTGATATTGAAAAAAAATTTGACATTCTACAATGGAAAGTAAATGATATTCATTTATGGCCATTGATAAGAATTGAACTTTATTTTGCTCTTATCAAGAGCATTGAAAATGATGATTTAATTATTTCAGTACCTAACAAATCATTTTCTACAAAACAAAAAAAAATCAAATATAATTTAATTTTTAGAATTAAAAGGCTCGACAATCCGCAGGCCACCGAGGCCGCCTTCACCACCGATGGCTGGCTGAAATCCGGCGATGTCGCGGCGCGCGATGCCGATGGCTATTACCGCATC
>JAANMY010001972.1_pt1 | contig 20695 bp, 15 predicted proteins | sample 7279691 | NCBI WGS metagenome assembly JAANMY01 (sample SAMN14094543, study PRJNA606508) | bioreactor metagenome | isolation source: A lab-scale SPAN reactor treating ammonium-rich wastewater day 388 | place: Ireland: Galway | collected 2018-02-07
ATACCCCTTCTCCTCCGCTTCCTGAGCAGCCAGCTCGATGCGCCCCAGCCAGCGTTCTGAACTTTCATAACCAGTAAGGAATGCCATCCGGGCGTTCCGGTCATAAACAGTGCACACGAGATCGGAAGCCACCTTCTGCTGTGAGGGAGCCTCATTGGGTTCGAGATTCGTCTGACTGGAAGATTCTTTGGCCTGTCGGGTGATCGGCACGACCCTTCCCCAGTAATTCCCTTGTTCCAGAACACGGACACTGGCGGGATCGGCGCCGAATGAAGCCTCTCCGCTGGAAAGGCGGGAACCGAGGAGCACAACATGATTCAATGTTGCTTCTTTCTCCGATCCATTGTGCAGAACAGGTTGAATCCAGGCCACCGATTCTCCATCACCCTCAAACTCGAGTGTGAGGATCATGCCCCCGGAGAATGAATACCTGGCGATCCTTTTTTTCGGATTCTGTTCAGAGGAAGTTTCACAATCCTCAGGCTGGATGGATGTTCCGTCGACAGTCAGTGCCGGCATGAGCGGGCCGATGTGGAAGCCCGGCCAGCCTTCGATCTCGAAATTTACTGAACCATTCGGTTCATTGTTAATGGAAAGAAGAAGGTTTCCGTTTTTCATGACTGGCACAGCCAGCCCGGCTGCGGATTTTTCCTGGGGCCATCCCTTTGAAGCCATGGCGGCGCTGGCAACCGTGGCAGCGGTCTTCAGGAAGGCACGGCGTGAATGCGTGGGTGGGTGGGGCATTGGCGGCGTTCCTTTGGGGTGTCGTGGTTTTCCGATCATCCGCATCTCCTGAGTCAACTGTCAAGAGAAGAACCGGATTATAAACTTATCTCAAGCAGTTATTGCCTGGACTATAACAAAAGATTCTCTGAGGGAGATCACCTGTTTTTCAAATGGGCACGTCATGCCGTGCCCCTACCGAAATGCCCTTGAGTCTCATATCAAGAATGCCCGACTCAGGCAGGCCTGTTACCGGTTCAGAAAAATACGGTTGACGATCGACAGAAGGTTCTGAATATCGAATGGTTTGGGAAGGAAACCGGCAAATCCATCTTTGAGCAAATCCATCTGGATGGGGGCATGGTATCCACTCATCAGGATCACTTTCATTCCTTGGGTTATCCGCCGCAGCTCCCGGAATGTCTGGATGCCATCCATCCCTCTCATTTCAAGATCAACAATAGCCCCTCCAATCGGGCCTTTCCAGCTTTTCAGCAGGTCGATCGCTTCAGCGCCACTGGCTGCGATCAGGCACTGGAAGCCATTCTCACTGAGAATTTCATACATCATTTCACGAACACTCCGGTCATCATCGATGATCAGTATGGAGACAGCCTCTGGCGGGGTGTTGTCAGGGAGTTTCTCTATCGGCATGGTGGATGCTCAGTTATACTGAATATCGACACGCGGAGAAGAACCGACAACCAATTTTCATCTCCAAAAGGAGTTTTTTTCTTAAGTTTATGTTCGATTCAAAAAAATCTCTGCCAAAAACCCTGGGTGAGCTCAAACAGACAAACTATCGATATCGAACTGTCAAAGAGGAGATTCGAGATAACCTGCTCCTCAAACTGAAGAGGCAGGAAGCGGTTTTCCCGGGAATATTCGGCTATGATCGCACAGTCATCCCCCAGGTGCAGCGTGCTATCCTGGCGAGGCATGACTTCATCCTTCTCGGACTTCGCGGACAGGCAAAGACCCGACTGATCCGCAGTCTGACAACCCTTCTCGACCCTTATATTCCCATTGTGGATGGAATCGAAATTCCGGATGATCCTCTTCAACCCGTTCTCGGGGCGACACACAGGCTGCTTGCAGAAAAAGGCGATGCCGCACCGATAGCCTGGCTGAGCCGTGAAGAGCGTTTCCAGGAAAAACTGGCCACACCGGATGTCAGCATTGCCGACCTGATCGGTGATATCGATCCGGTCAAGGTCATGTCGAGGAGGCTTGAGCTTTCGAGCGAGGCGGCGATCCATTATGGCATTATCCCCAGAACGAACCGCGGAATTTTCGCCATCAATGAACTCCCGGACCTGCAGCCACGCATCCAGGTCGGCCTGCTCAATATCCTCGAGGAAAATGATATCCAGATTCGTGGGTTTCCGGTTCGCATTCCACTCGACCTGATGATGGTGTTTACCGCCAATCCGGAGGATTACACCAACCGCGGATCGATCATCACACCCCTCAAGGACCGTATCGATGCCCAGATCCTGACTCATTATCCCTCTTCCATCGAGGATGCAATGGCTATCACAGCCCAGGAAGCCTGGACACCGGCCATGAACGGGCATGAGATTATCATCCCGGATTATTATCGTGAAATTGTCGAGCAGGCCGCTTTCGAGGCTCGTGAAAGCGAGTATGTCAATCAGAGCAGCGGGGTTTCCCAGCGGCTGGCGATCTCATTTTATGAGACCCTGCACAGTTCGATTGAGCATCGGCTGGTGGTCCAGCAGAGGACACGAGAGATCGCACGAATGTGTGATCTGTACCAGTGTGTGCCGGCCATGACAGGAAAGATGGAGCTGGTGTTCAAAGGTGAGCAGGAAGGCATTGTGACTGTCGCTCATCGGATCATCGGGCAGGCGATCGGCAAGGCTTTTGACCGGAGGTTCCTGCCCATGGGAAAACGCGCCCGCCAGAAACTGGATCCTGGACCCTATCGGGAAATTGTGGCCTGGTTCGAGGATGGAAACCATCTGGATTTAACTGATGACCTGCCTTTCGATGATTATCTTCGACGCCTCAGGAATGTCGCGGGGCTTGAGGCCATCACACGAAAACACCTGAAGCCTGCGGATGACCTGCATCTGGCATCGGCGATGGAATTCGCCCTCGAAGGCCTGGTGCAGCATTTTTTGATATCCAAGAAATACGACTCCGAAACAGTTCGTTATGTGGACACAGTCAGCGAGATGATGCGGCAGATTTGAAGGTTTTATGTTAACCTTCCCTCATGCCGAAGGGATTCAAGATCTGCCTGGCCTGTTCCGGGGGAGGACATTTACGACAGATTCTGCTGCTTGCGGATCTGTATCATGATTGCGATCATTTCTTTGTGACTCAGGCCACTCCACTGGCTGAATCGATCCAGAAAGAACACCGTGTCCATTTTGTCGGCGATGTTGCCCTGGGGTTATTGAAGAAAAGCCCGGGGATGTGGCGGGCTTTTTTCCGCAATCTGGTTGAATGCTTCAGGATTTATTGGAGAGAAAGGCCGGATGTGGTGCTGAGCACCGGAGCCGGAGCCGTGCTCAATCTGTTATGGATCGCCCGACTGTCCGGCTCGAAAGTGATCTTTTTAGAAACTTTTGCACATGCACAGACCCCCTCTCTGACGGGAAGGTTGATCGCTCCGATCGCACAAGCCCACCTGGTGCAGTGGGAGAGCCTGCAAAAGAAATATCCCCGGGCAACAGTGGCCAGCCCACTGGTGGAAACAGGAAAACACCTTCGCCTCAAGGCGCCTCTGCCACACCGGATCCTGGTGACAGTGGGAACTCATGGCCCATTCGATCGCCTGATCCGGGAGGTGGAAAGGTTAATCGACTGTGGAGTCATCCAGTGCCCTGTTACCGCGCAGGTGGGACCGGGCGGGTACAGATCGGACAGAATGGAGTGCCTGGAATCCTGCCATCAGGAGAAAATGCAGGAACTGCTCCAGGAAGCCGGAACTGTCATCACCCACGCCGGGACCGGATCAATCCTTTCCGGGCTGCAGGCGGGCTGCAAGGTGATCGCGATTGCCCGCAGCGCAGCCCAGGGAGAACATTATGACGACCATCAGCTTGAAATCCTCGAGGAAATGAGGTCACGGAAAGCCATTCTGGGTGGCGGGGATCCCGGGCTGCTCGAGGGCCTTTATCGGCAGGTGGATGCTTTTACCCCCATGGAGGTCCTCATCTCACCAGAGCCGATCCTTCAGAAGCTTCGGGAGATTTTTACGGGCTGGTTCAAGTAATTTTTTTTCACCTGCCGGGATTTGTTCCCCACACATCCATGTCCCGCACCAGAGTCCGGCCTGGCAGTTTTGAGAGAAAGACAATTGTTTGGGCCAAATCCGCAGCATGAAGGTAAAGCCCTTTTCCATACTCCGGGCCAGCATCTCTTCCGGTATCGACACTGCTCGGATTGATCACCATGACACGGATGTTGTGATGCCGGACCTCATAATTCAGGGCCTGAGAAAACCCCTGAAGCCCGAATTTGCTGGCATTGTAGGCTCCAGTTCCTGGGTCACCTTTCTTTCCGCTCATGGAGGAAATCATGAAAATGTCGCCGCGCTCCCGGGCGATCATCCCGGGAAGAAAGGCTTTGGTGGTCAGAAATACCCCGGTGAGGTTGGTCATGAGAATGTCATTCCAGGTTTCCAGAGACATTTCAGCGACTGTGGTTCCGTGGTATATCCCCGCATTGTTGACAAGGATGCTGGGAGCACCCAATTGATCGAGGACAGTTTGCGCCATTTTCTCGATGGCGGCCGGGCTGGACTGGTCACAGACGATGGGATGGCAACGGGAGCCGATGGATGCGGCTGCACTTCTGAGTGTCTCGGCTGTCCGGCCGGTCATGACCACAGTAGCACCCTCAGCATGAAAGGCTCTGGCGATATGGAGCCCGATACCGCGGCTGGCTCCAGTAACCACCACTACTGTCCTGGCATCGATCTGCATCTTCAAAAACCTCCTGGAAAGTGAATTCAGGTTCATGATATACCAGAACCGCCCCGAACCCCATCAGGGGGATGATCGAATATCCAGCATTAAATGCCTCTTAACAATCCGCTCAAAGAAGACGAAACTCAGGGGGTATCAACTCTGATGGATAAAGTGAGGATTTCTCTGTTCCGCATGGCCTGCAGATTTTTTTCAACCAAACCGATCATCATCGCGCTGGTGAGCCTGCTTTGGCTCTTCAGCGGCAAGGCATCCCACTCCCAGCCCCGGGTCATCGATATCCGGGATGAAGCCCGTTTGTTCCGGATTGTCGGGAGTGATGTGTCGGATCGACTGGGGATCGGCCTTCAGACTGCCGATCTGAACACAGATGGCCTGGATGATCTGCTGATTGGATCGGACCAGGCACTGGACCTGCTGCGTGCAAACCGTGTGGGGCGAGTGGATCTGTTCTATGGCACCTCCCTCGCCAATGTTGGCACTATCGACCTGCTGACTCCCCAACCCCCGCCGGACTTCACCCTGTTCGGAGAGTCGTTGTATGCGCGATTCGGGACTCAGATCATCGACGGGGACTTCGATGGGAATGGAATACAGGATCTGGCAGTGGCAGCGCCATTCCATATTGCCAATAACATGGAAGCCGCCGGCCGTGTTTATATCCTTTTCGGAGAATCTTTTCAGCCTCCCACCCGGGTGATGTCGGCAGCAAATGCGGATGTTTTTATCGATGGGGCGGGTCCGGGGGAGCTTGCCGGCCAGTCTCTGGCAAAAGCGGATTTCAATCTCGATGGGCGTGACGATCTGGTCATTGGCGCTCCAGGCTCATCGAAAACGGGAGTGATGGCAGCAGGTGCGGCTTTTGTCGTCATGGGCCGTCCGAGGGCAGACTGGAATGCCCAGAAGAAACTGGATCTGGCCAGCTCGGTCATCGATGCCACATCAGCGAATCAGATTGGAGTCCGGGCTTTTCAAGGGATATATGAAAATGACCGGATGGGGGAATCGGTTGCAACCGGTGATATCGATGGAGATGGACGGATGGATTTGTGCATCGGAGCCGATCATCAGGATTATATCCCGGCACCAAACACAACTTTTCTGGATGTCGGGGCGGTTCATATCATCAATGGGACAGCGGTCCTCAACTCTCTGGCGCCCAAAAAACTGGCGGTCGATCCAGCCCCGGTGGTATTGAACGGCAGAACCGAGTTTGACCTTTATGGCGATGCGATTTCACTCTTTAACTGGGATGGGGATACCGGGGGAGCCGGCGGCCGTGGGACTGACGATCTTTGGATTGCCGCTCCGTATGCCGAGCCGGTTCCACCGCCTGATACGAATGATGATCGAGGCCTCTTGTCGATGATCCCCGGGTCTTCCAACTTTTTCAAAAATCTTTCAAACCGCTTCAACAGGTATCCGGATCATATTTCACGACTGCTGGTGGGTCCTCGAGAAGCAGGAAATGAGTCGCTGTTTGCTGAACAGATGGCCTTTGAGGATGTGGTCGATGATGGGCAGCGGGAACTGATTCTGAGCGCTTCGCAGTACGATGGCATTGGGGGATTCCGCAGTGGAGCGGTGTTTGTCATGACCCGTGCGGAAGTTGAATCCGGGCTTCCCAATCTGCCATTCGAAACGGAAAAGATTGTCAATTCGATTCGGATCGAGGGAGCTTACCAGAATGACCGCCTTGGCTTCAGGACAAGGGTGCTTCATCATCCGGCTGGAAACAAGCTGGTGGTATCATCACCCAATGCTTCCTCATACGACCGTGGAATTTGCGGTGTGGTGTATATCATCGATGTCCGGAATATGGTCTTTGTTGCCAACTCAGGCCCGACTCCGACCCATGTCCCCACAGTCACCCAGACTCCCACCATCAGCCCGACCATCACGGACACCCCCACTGTGACATCCACCCGGACTGAGACTCCGACAGTGACCCCGACAAAGACTCAAAGCGGGACCCCGACTCCCACACCAACCCAATCCCCGACACCGACCTGGACTCCCAGCTTTACTCAATCCCCAACAACAACATTGACACCAATCGTCATTCCGACCGCAACACAAACACCTGATAAAATCTTCGATTTGAGCGGGGATGAGCAGGTGGATTACCGTGACCTGCTGCTTTTCAGCAGCCAGTGGATGTCGGACCAGAAAGTCCCTGTGGAGAGCACTCCACAGAGCCTGATGAGCCTGCTTCAGCAAATCCGACTTCTCCGATGAGGTGGGTTCCCAGCTTCTTCCTGGTTGGAGTGCTGGGACTGGGCCTGTCCATCCATACCCAGAAGGTCTGCTGGGCAGATGGGTATGAGGTCGCCTCGCGCCACTCATTGATGCTGAATGCCGCATCCCATCCGGTGCTCGGGAATGGCTCGATGGGATTCCTTTTCACCGAACCAGGGGATTCAAAAAGTTTTTTGAGCGGGATCCTGCGGGGCGAACAGTGGGTGACCTCTCCGGCCAATGAACCGATCCCGGCGGTACGAGCCGAGCTGCTCCATGCTGAAGTGGATATCACCCCTGGCAGCCCTGACACCCCTTCCCTGCCTCCCTTCCTGACAGGATCGATCTATCGCCTGGATGAGAATGCCATACTCAATCGATTTGCCGCCAGCGACCGCAGCCTGTCAGCTACTGTGACCATCAGCCCCACCCGGAATCTGCTGATTCTGAGTGGCAAATCGACCTTTCCGGTCGATGTCCGCATCAAAATTTCAATCCCCGAACCACCCCTGGCGGACCCTGCCCCTCTGGCAGCGACTGAAGTCAGACAGGCCTCTGTGGCAGTCCTCAGCCTGGTTCAGAGCCTCCCCCACCAGGAGTCCTTCGGGGCAGGAATAACTCTCTCCGAGGGGACCTTCGAAAAGCAGGCTGACGGCAGGACCTGGGTTGGAACGATCCGGACAGCTGCCGACTGGCGGGCGCAGGTGATAATCACCTCCCAGGATGACAACCGCCCGCTGATGGCCTCGACTGCAGCGGAAGCGGGGATACTCGCCGGAAGCCCTGAGGATTTTTTTCACCAGGAGCGAAAGGGGTGGTGGAAGAAGTACTGGAATCAATCGATGGTGGATTTCCAGGGTTCCACGCACCCGATAGCAACGAAGCTCGAACGGTTATGGGTTTTCCTTCTGCATGGGATGGCGACTCATGCCGGTGGAACTTTTCCCCCCGGTGATGCCGGATTCACAAGCGGCTTTCATGGAGGGCGCCCGTGGCATTCAGTTTTGTGGCCTGAGTTCCGAGGCTGGCTTCATACCAACCATGCAGGGGATATCCGTTGTCTGTGCTACGCCTCCATGCTGCCGGAACGGGATACTGTCCCGAGTTCCACCCCCCAGAATCTGATCCCATCGGAATGCGGGTCGGATGGGATCGGGAGCCAGGATCTGGATGAACTTGCTGAACGTTTGATGGAAATCGGACTGGTCCGCTCCGGCCAGCCCTGGAATGAGAAGGGCTGGCTCTTCTCAACTCTACCATGGATGCATAACCACCCGCTGTATGTCCAAACTCGTCCGGAAGACTCCGCCACCATTTATCCCTACCTCTTCAGAAACGCATCCATGGCAGAGCAGGTGCTCTCGGTCACCGGAGAATCCTCTGACCCCTCTCTCCGGCCATACCTCCTCAGCTCGATCGGCTCCGCATACTCGATTGCAGAGAGGAACCAGATCGATGGCCCCACTCGTCGGAGATGGAAAGATATCCTCGATAAACACGGGGTTGCCATCGACAGTGCAACCGGGACAGCGGTGGGAGGATTTCCCGATGTATCCGGCCTGTTCGCCCCATACCCAACCTTGAGCCAGGTGGAACCCGCACTGGAGGCTGTTTCCATAACACCCTCAGGGTTGCTGCCGGATGGAAATGGGAGGCCCTCTGTCCTGAAGACAGGCTGGTGGCTGGGAATCCTTGCCGACCTTCTGGTTCGTGAAGCGGGTGGGGTGATCCAGGTACTGCCTGATTTCCAGTCCGAGGGGGAATGGACCATCCACTTCCAGAACATCGGCACTGCACAGGGCATCATGATCCTGTCGGCCACACTCAGGAAAGGGGTTCTGGATTCATTCATTCTTCAGTCAGTCACAGGCGGAAAGGTTCGCCTGTCGTTGCCACGCACCTGGACATCGGCAAGGGTCGCCTTGCTGGATGATCCCCAAACCGTGATAGAGGTTCATGCCATCGATGGTTCCGGATTCAGTTTTTCTGCTGAAAAAGGGCAGACTTTTCTGATCGGGCCGGTGTGGTAAGAATCGGAAGGCGAATATTCAGGAAATGAGCCGACAGGGTTTGACTCTGTCTGGCAGGGATCTATACCATTCTTCATCCATGACTGAACCGATACTGACCGACAAAGACCTGCGTCCACTTTTCACCCTGCTTTTCAGAAAAAGATTCTGGATTGTGGGAATATTCATTGCGGGGACACTGGCTTCATACGGTCTGCTGCTGGTACTGAAGGCCGCCCGTTATGATTCGATCGCGGTCGTCATGATCAAGGTGCCAGTGGTGGATTTTGAATTTCGAATCGATCCGAACCCCCAGGTAGCGCCGGCCTACATCGATCTGGCCCAGGCTGACGCCCTGCTGTATGACACCCACCAGCTGGTCAATGAAATGCACAGCCTGGCAGAACCGCTCGCCAGAGAAATGGGCATCGGGCAGGAGCTTTCGATGCGAGAGAGAGACACCTGGCTGCGGCGAATCCGAAAGGACCCTGAATTCCCCAAAAAACTGGCGGATCTGGCTGGCCAGCTGGACTCCGACTGGAAGAAAGAACTGTTTGTGGAGCCGGAATTTTTTGTGGGCCTGTTCGAACTCGAAAAGGAGACTCTGGAGCAGATCCCCCTTTATACCATGCAGGAGACTTTTTCAGTCAAAACCAACATTGCCCAGCAGACCAACATCAGCCTGGTGAACCAACCCTTCCTGAACTTTCGGGTCCGCTGGCGCTCACCGGGAGCATCGGCTGTCTTTGCCAATATCTGGACCCGCCTGTTTGTGGACCGTGCCAACCGGCTTGCGGTCGATATGGGAATCAGCACCGAGGAATCGGTAATGAGGGAATCTCTTAAGATCGAGAAAGAAGCGGAGAGCCTCCGGATACAGCTGGCGGAGCTGCGCTCCCAGCCGGAATACCAGCAGCTGCTGGAGGTGGAAGCGCTTGAAAAGGCGCTGTATGGCAGCAAAACCCGCCTGGACATGTTTGGGTATGTGGAGCTTCATGCAGAAATCGCTTTTCAGTCCGGCCTGGTTGGAGAACTGGGGCGGCGTGAGCTCGACCAGATTCAGAAGGCCATCGCAGAGGGGCAGCTCCCGGGAGGGGCCACCTCCACAGAAGTGGCGCCATCGGAGCTGGAGATTGACTCTCTGAAGAACAAAGTCGAGGAGATGCAGGCACGCGCCCGGCAGATGAGGGCTGCAATAGCACCATTTGCCGCTGAATACGACCACACCCTGTTCGAAATCAACCAGCGTGACCGCATCATGGCGGAAAGGCTCACCACCGCCACATTCAGCAGCACACGATTGAAATCGGGTTACCTGACTCCGCCCATTTCATTTGGTGAGCGCGCAGTCCCCTCCCGCCACCCGACCGGCGCTCCCCGATCCATTCTGGCGGTGGTTTTGGGGTTCCTGTGCTCGGTAGCCTATATCGGCTGGGTTCTGTATCGTGAATACCTGGTTCCTTTGGCAGGCCAGGCGTGAAAAAAAAGTAAAAAAATCCCCGCAACCGGCCAGATTCAGACAGAAATCGGCTAGAATGACCAATATGGGGAAACGATCCGCAAAGAAAAATTCTGAAACCGGGCAGAACACTCCTCCCTTTTCCAGGGCTGAGATTTGCGAAGCAATCATTCGTGATCTGGATGAACCCATCCGGGTGATGACGAATGACCTGAAGATTCTGATGGCTAATCGGGCGGCAGTGGCGGCCTCGGGCCAGCCTGAAACAGATCTGATGGGCCTGTACTGTGATGAATATCTGCCTGGCCACCCGAACCGATGCGAAAACTGCCTTGTCAAACAGACCTTCCAGGACCACCTCCCTCATCGCCGGGAGATTTCAGGGATCGATGGCAATGGGGATCGCTGGGTCAGCGAAATCCATACTCACCCCATTCTCGATGATGAAGGCAACATCCAGGCAGTTGTCGAGATTTTCCATGATAAATCGCACGAAAAAAGCCTGGAAAGGCAGCTGTTCCAATCAGCCAAGCTGGTATCGATCGGGGAGTTGTCCACCGGGATTGCGCATGAAATCCGCAATCCGCTGGCTGGCATACGGCTTGGGCTGGATGCTCTGGAACCTTCACTGATACAGGATTCATCGGCGAAAGAAATCCTGGATGGAATCAACCATGACATCAACCGGCTCGACCGCGTCGTTTCAGAACTGCTCAGTTTTACCAAGACACGCCCGAGCCAGCCGGAATGGTTCCATGTCGGCCCCCTGATCAATCAGGTCTGCCGTTATTTCCGCCATACTGCACAGATCCAGAAAATAAAGATCAAAATTGAAACCGAACCAGGAGACCTGATGGTCTGGGCCGATCGCAATCAGATTCAGCAGGTGCTGCTGAACCTGCTGCTGAATTCAGTCCAGGCCATGCTCGATGGAGGGGAGTTGAAAATCAGCTCACGTTACTGCAAAACAATTAACTGGTCGGATGAGCAGAACACGATGGGGGGATACCGTCTGGTCATCCGTGATTCGGGAACCGGGATTCCGGAAGATGATATGCACCGCCTCTTTGATCCTTTTTTTACCACCAAGCCAAATGGAACAGGGCTGGGATTGACCACCTCCCTTACAATCATTCGCAAGCACAATGGGGAGCTTCGCATCAATTCAGCGCCAGGCGAGGGAACCACTGCCCAGATATTGCTGCCTGAGGGGCCTTGGCGATGCTGACCCGTCCACGCCAGGTGCTGATTGTTGATGATGAGGAGAACATCCGGAAGTTCCTCGCGAAATCCCTTCAACGCGAAAAGTTCGAAGTTCGCGCGGCAGGAAATGGAGCCGAGGCTTACCACCAGTTTGAAAAGGAACGGCCCGATCTGGTGGTTCTGGATGTCCGCCTGCCGGACACCAATGGAATCGAAATCCTCCGGAACCTTCGCCGACGGGATGCCGACCTGCCGATCATCATAGTAACAGCCTTTGGTGAGATACGCCTGGCGGTCGAGGCCATGCGTGAAGGGGCATTCGATTTCGTGGCCAAGCCATTTGATTTCAACACCCTGCTGCGCAGCATTGAAAAAGCCCTCCAGATTCTCACCATGAAGGAGGAACTGACCGCGCTCCGGTCTGTCTGGGAACGCGGGCAGTACATGGGATTGATCGGCCAAAGCCCGATCATGATGGATCTTTTCAGGACCATCGAGAGAATCGGAAAGAGCTCGAGCACAACCATCCTGATATCCGGTGAAACCGGCTCGGGCAAAGAGGTCGTGGCTCGCGCGATTCATGAGAAGAGCGAACGCGCTGAAGCTCCTTTTGTCGCAGTCAACTGCGCCACACTGGATGATCACCTGCTTGAAAGTGAACTGTTTGGCCATATCCGCGGAGCATTCACCGATGCGAAGTCGAACAAACCGGGATTGTTCGAGGTGGCTGACCACGGGACCCTGTTCCTGGATGAAATCGCCGAAATGGATTTGCGGCTGCAGGCGAAGCTGCTGCGAGTGCTGGAGGATAAGACCTTCCGCCGTGTCGGAGGGACAAGAGACATTCAGGTGGATGTCCGTGTCATTGCAGCTTCGAATGTTTCACTGATGGAGCGGGTCAGGAATAATCGGTTCCGGGAAGATCTGTATTACCGACTGTCGGTGATTCCGGTTCATGTCCCTCCTCTGCGGGAGCGAGGAGATGATGTTCTGGTCCTGGCGGATACTTTTCTCAAACGTTACAACCATGAGTTTTCAAGAAACATTGTGACATTTTCAAATGATGCCAAGGAGGCGTTTCTCTCCTACCACTGGCCAGGGAATGTCCGGGAACTGCGCAATGCAGTTGAACGCATGGTTCTGCTGGAAGACAAGGAGATCATCGATAAGGACTCGCTTCCGGAAGGCATACTTCGGGCCAGGAAGGCCCGTGCAGTGGAAATCAGTGGCGAAAATATCGGCCCCTTTGTCACAACCAAGAGCCAATTCATCGATTCATTTGAAAAGCAGTACCTCGATTCACTGCTGAGAGCCTGCCAGGGGAATGTCACCCGGGCTGCGACAGTCGCCGATATGGACCGGAGCAGTTTCCAGCGCCTTCTCCGAAAGCATAGCCTGTCCTCAGAATCCTACCGGCTTGAGGGAAGCCAGGAGGAAAAAGACAAAGCCATTCCGAGTCCCGCCTGAATGTTTTTTTCTGATCAATTTGAGGCCATGAAAGTGCAGGAATGGGGGCCATTCTTGAGGGAATGTTGCGCTACATTTATGCCGCATGGCGCACAAAAATCGGTCTACAAGGTGCGAAAATAGGCGAAAAAAATATTCCATTTTTTCGAATAGAGTCTATAAGTGCCTTATTATATTGTGGTTACAAAAAATTTCGATCGCAGATAAATTTGTTTTTCATCTGGTACCGGGATTGCGCATATAATAATTCAGTTCTTGGGCGTAACCTTCAATCTGCGGGATGCGTTAAAGAAAACAGAGCGAAGGAAACCACTTATATTTTACCGCTGACAGCGAGGAGGAAGTAAATGCCACCATTGTGTGACTACCCTGTTCCAGTGACCCGTTGGGTTAAGGATCGCAACTCGATCCAATTCTGTGTGGATGACTTGAAGAAGAGCAATGTTGCCTTCGCAGTCGCCAAGAGAAACGATGAGTATTCAGTGTGGCGTGAGTATCTGCATGATGATCCAGAGGATCTGATTGCCGAGAAAGCCCCGGATCTCTTTGTCGAGCGTTATGGCGAAGTCGGACCTGCTCCTGAACTGCCAAAAAGTCCGCGCCGGACTGCCCGCGCCGCATAACAACACCTTCAACATTCACCACTGCGATACTATAAGCCCCCTGGAAGTCCCTTCCAGGGGGCTGTTCACTTCTTCTCGCCCGGCGATCCCGATCCTGGAACCATCAGGATTTGAATCTTCAGTTTTCAAAGCCACCTGAGAAGTGAACAGACCATGCCTCGCCTGTGGTGCCTGAATGGAATCAAATCCCTCCTTGTGAAAAAGCAGGTTATTGACTTGACATTATCCACAATTATACTTGTGAATTGTTATGGGTGCTGGTGTGGATAAGTCCTATTCTGGCTCGCAATGGCTGGATCCTCATGTCATTTCATCACTTGAGTCGCTGGAATTTCTGGCGACCCAGGTTGTTGAAGGGACTATCACCGGTCTGCATACATCCCCATTTCATGGATATAACCAGGAGTTTGCCGAGCATCGGCCCTATCAGTCAGGCGATGAGATTCGCCATCTGGACTGGAAGCTGCTCGGCCGAACCGACCGCCTGTATATCAAGCAATTCGAGGCGGATACAAACCTTCGAGCCACACTTGTGCTGGATGCCAGTGGATCGATGGACTTCAGCGGGCAGGACCAGCCGCACATCGAAGGAGCGCGCTCATCCAGGCATACGGGCCTGACCAAGTATGACTATGCCCGCCGCCTGGCAGCCTGCCTTGCGTATCTTCTGATCCGGCAGAGGGATGCAACCGGGCTGGCAATCATCGACCAGGCAATTCGCGCCTATATCCCTGCAAGGGGATCCGGCTCGCATTTAAGGAATATTCTCGAGGCTCTGGATGGCGCAACTCCGGGGGGAGAGACTTCGCTGGCGGTTAACCTGTCGAACCTGGCAGCCCAGATTCAACGGCGGGGATTGATCCTGTTGATATCGGACCTGATCGATAACCCGGATGAGGTGATCGAGAGCCTGAAACTGTTGCGCCACAGGAAACATGAGGTGATCGTATTCCATCTCATGGACCGGCAGGAATGGGATCTGGAATATGAAGGCGGAATTCGGTTCAGAGATCCCGAAGGAAGCGAGACAATTGATTCCGATCCGGTTCGCTTAAGAGCGGGCTATAAGAAAATGATTGAGGATGTGTGCAGCCGGTATCGGGATGGATGCCTGGAACATGGCATTGGCTATGAATGGGTTTTTACGGACACACCGCTCGAGAGGCTGATACTGTCGTTTCTGGCCAAGAGAAATGGCGTGCGCCGTCAGTAAAAATTGAACTTGCATATTGTTATTGGGGGGCTTTACTTGGATGTATTTTGTGCGAAACGTGTGGACTGCCAGCTGGGTTGCGTTATGCTTTTTTTCAAGCATTTTCGCATCTGGAAAAAGCTGCTGGGCCGATATTTTTCATCTCACCAGCGGAAACAGGATCGATGGCCTGCTGATTCGTGAGGATGCCGCCACAGTCTCCTTCGAGATCGAGGGCGCCGGGTTATGGACCATAGACCGCCAGACCATTACAGAGATTGAAAAAGAGAGCCCTGGCACTTACTGGATCCGCCAGGGTGAAAAGCATGCAGCCGAGAACCAGATCGAACGCGCCCGAAGTGCTTTTCTGAAGGCCCAGAATGACCCCGAAGCCCATGACAAAGCGGTTCGAAGAGTAAAAGACCTGAGCCTGGTCGATCCGGGATATTCGACCGATTTATCAGCCGCACTGAGCCGCATCGAACCCGCCCGGATGAACCTCCCACCGGAATCAGGCAAATCATTGGAGGAAATACCGGCCCGGATCGAACCTAAACCCCAGCCAGCACCCAAAATGGAAAATCCTGTCATCGATCCACCGGTGCAGCAGGTTTCTCTTGCCAGATCCAGTTCAGCCAGGAGCGCCCGGGTTGTGACGCGGCCTTCCGGACGAACCAATCTGGATGACATCATCCGGCGTTATTCGCAGCTGTATGGTGTCGATCCCCTGCTGGTTCGGGCCATCATCACAGTTGAGAGTGAATGGAATCCGAAAGCCACATCGAGCAGCGGAGCACAGGGCTTGATGCAGCTCATGCCCGGCACGGCCACGAAGATGGGGATACGGAATGCCTATGATCCAGAACAAAACATACGCGGCGGAATCAAATATCTTTCCCATCTGTTTTCAGAATTCGACAACCTGGAGCCGGAAGCACAGTGGATTCAGGTGGTTGCCGCATACCACGCAGGCCCCACCCGTCTCCGCGAAGTCGGGGATTTCCGTCAGATACCCGCCACCAACCGCTACACCCAGAAAGTCACTCGCGCCTACCAGAAACTCCATCGGGAGATGACTGAAAAGGTAGCGTATGTCGATCTGCTGCCACCCGAATTCGACTGATCCATCCATCAGACAAACAGGGTCATATTCGATTCATCAGCCATGCCCAGGAAGTTGGCGACTCCGGCGATTTCGACTCCATCGATCAACTCTTCTTTTTTGATCCCCATCACATCCATGGACATCGAGCAGGCCACAAAGCGAACGCCGGCCTTCTGAGCACTGGTGACCAGCTCCGGCAACGAAGAGATGTTTTTTGTGCGCATGATATACTTCATCAAGCCCGCTCCCATGCCGGCCATATTCATCTGGGAGAGTTTGAGGCGGTTTGGGCCTTTCGGCATCATCATTCCGAACATGCGGTCAAGGAAGCCTTTCTCGACCGGAGGAGGGGTTTCTTTGCGCAGGACATTCAGCCCCCAGAAGGTGAAGAAAATGGTGACCGGTGATCCCATGGCGACCGCTCCATTGGCAATCACGAATGTGGCCAGGACGCGATCGAGGTCATTGGAAAAACAGACCAGAGTCTTTCCATCGGGCCGGGGTCCGGTGCTGCATAAACCGCCAGACTTGTCCTGCTTGCCGGCTCCGGGAGCCTGCTTGAGGATCCGTGCAAAATACTTCCCCTGTTCCGCCTTAACCTCGAGCAGCTGGTTTCCGGTGCGCTGGCACCAGGTGGGAATATCGGATGGAAACCCCGGGTCTGAGGCGATGACTTCGAGGATCTGCCCGATCTCCATCTGATCTGTCCTGTTTTTTACCTGGACCATCGGGCCGGGACATTGCAGCCCCGAGACATCCAGGCGAATGACTTCTGAATTCGCCGGGCTGCCGGCTCCTCTTGCGGGCTGCACCTTATCTGGTTTCGGGCCATCTGGATGCTCACCAGGCGCCTCATGCCGCCTGGCCTGAAACCATGACCAGGTTCGGTAACCGCCATTCAGATTCTTGACCCGGTACCCTTTCTGCCGAAGGAAACGCGCCGCCACATAACCACGCATGCCGACAGCACAATAGGTGACCACCTCCCTTTCACGGGGGATTTCAGTGAATCTTTCCCGCAGTTCATCCACCGGAATCAGAATTGAGCCAGGAAGGGCACCGGATTCGGCTTCAGCCTGGGAACGGCAATCGATCACAAGCGCATCCGCAGGGATCGAATCGGCTTCAACCGATTCAACATCCCCATTGAGAATATTGCCGGCAACAAACCCTGCGATATTGACAGGATGCTTGGCTCCGCCCCACTGGGGAGCATAGGCCAGCTCGAGATGCTCGAGGTCATCCACCTTCAGACCGGCACGCTGGGCAGTGGCAAGCGTGTTGATGATGGAATCCACTCCAGAGCCTCCGATGACCTGGGCGCCATAGATCGAGCCTTCCGGATTGAAGAGCAGTTTGATGCTGGCAATCCGTGCATCGGGATAATATCCGGGGTGAGAGGTCGGGTGGACATAAGCCCGGCGGTAAGGCAGCCCCGAGGTTTTCAACCTTTTTTCGCTCAAGCCAGTACAGGCGACAGCCAGATTGAAGACTTTGACAATCGAAGTGGCCTGGGTTCGGCGGTACTCGGAGTCTCTGCCGCAAATATTTCCTGCCACCAGCCTTCCCTGGCGGTTTGCGGGGCCTGCGAGCGGAACAGCGACCGGAGTTCCGGTCACAAAGTCGACCGTCTCGGCCACATCGCCGATCGCATAGATGGATGGATCACTGGTCAGCATGTGTCCATCGACCCGGATATGCCCTCGGGGACCCACATCCAGGCCGGCTCCGACAGCCAGGGTGGAGTTTGGTTTCACACCCGCACAGAGGCAGACGAAATCAGCGGCAATTCGGCTGCCGCTGGCCAGGTGGACCTCTTTTTCACCGACCTCGACCACCTTTTCAGAGAGATGAACTTTAACTCCATTCAGCTCGAGTTCCTGAAGAACCGGGCGGGCCATTTCCGGATCGATGGGAGGCATCACCTGGTCGAGGAGCTCCACCAGGTGAACTTCCAGTCCTTTGTGGCGGAAGTTTTCAGCCAGTTCCAGTCCGATAAAGCCTCCCCCAACCACACAGACACTCCTGGAACTGGATGCTGCATGGCTGATGTCATCCATATCCTTGAGGTTATTGAGGACAAAAACAGAAGCCTTCGAATGGATTGGAATATCCGGGCGGATCGGGGAGGCACCCGTGGACAGAACCAGGATATCGTAGGGATGAAATGACTTTTCGCCCGTGGGGAGATCGATCACTTCCACCTGGCGGGATTCACGATCGATCCGGGTGACCCGGTGATTGACATGAATTGCCAGATCATAACGGTTCCGAAGCCCTTTTGGGGTCTGCACGAGGAGCTTCTTACGATTCTCGATGACCCCGCCAACATAATAGGGCATGCCGCAATTGGCGAAGGAGACCTCAGGCCCCTGTTCGAAGACAGTCACCTGCATGGAATCATCCAGCCTTTTGAGCCTCGCAGCACAGCTCATTCCACCCGCAACTCCACCGACGATCACAACTTTTTTCGACATGGCACTATCCTCTATGACTTGATGGTTCATGTTTGAACCTATTCCTGCGTGTGCAGGAAAAAAAATTCTCTGTTCTGTTTCTGTCTCCGGCGGATCAGAAACTTCTCACCTTTATATCTCCAGCGCGGTTATAAATCGCTCAACTGCCGGGCCAGATCTTTGAGCAGGCCTGATTTCCTGTCCCTGTTTTCGAGGGCTTCTTCCAGGCAATCGTGAATATGATGCTCGAGCATGACTTTCTGGAGAGACCGGAGCGCTCCGTGCGCGGCACTGACCTGTTTGAGAATGTCGAAGCATCCCCGGTCCTCTTCGATCATTTTCTTGATTCCACGAATCTGCCCTTCGATCCGGTTGAGGCGTTCGATTATTTTTTCACGAGCCTCTGTTTCTTTGTTTTTCATCATTTACATATACCCGGTATGGGTATCTCCTCACTCAATCAAACGAGTCCACCCCAGGCCAGGTAACTCACAAAAAACAAGCGTTCAATTCAAGTGTTCCATGCAACTGCTCGAAGGATCCAGGGAAAGATCGAAAAAACAAAAGATCCCTGATGCAGACAGATGTTTGGACTGGCGGTCATCCCTCTGATAAATTGGATCTATGAAGCCTCTGATCCGATTGGCCCGGAATGTCTGTCTCATCTTCTCGACCGGGTATGTGCTGTTCTTTTATTCAGAACGTGTGTTCTGGTCATTTTTTCGACCAGGGGACAGTTTTTTCGATATCCTGCTGACCTGGGTGGCCTATTCGGTCCTTGGGTGGATTTTCCTTGTATGTATCCATTCCTGCCGCATCAATACGTTTCCTGGGGTGTTCCTGAGCGGGGCTTTATTTGGCTGGATGGGGGAGGGGGGCCTGGTCACGACACTGTATGGATCTCCGGACAATCCTTTTCCCATTTCCATCTCGTGGACAGGCCTGGCCTGGCATGCCTTGTTGACAATCGGGGTTGGCTGGTATGCCACACTGACAGCGTTTGTCTCACCGAACTGGAAAAGAAGCTTCACATTATCCCTCTCGATTGGATTGGTCTGGGGACTCTGGGGAGTTTTCTGGCCATCGGAACTGGGTTCCACCTGTGACACCTCACCTACAGCATTCCTGTTGCATTCGATCTGTTTCGGTGGCCTGTTGCCCCTGGCCTGGCTGGGTATTCGTTATTCCGGGCAGGCAGTCCAGCAGTGGGGAAATAAATCCTGGTGGGCCATGATTGCGCTTGTGGTGCTGATGATCGCCATAAGAATCATTGCCACCCCCGAGGCAGCATGGATTCTCCCAGTGCTGGTGGGGATTGTTTTCATCGCACTCAGCCACTGGAGAAAGCGCTCGACCGGTCCGGACAGCATCCTGCTGATGGCAACTGGTTTTCCGAAAGGGAGAGTCCTCTGGTTTTTACTGGCACCGCTGGTTTCCTCCGCCAGCTACGCCTGTCTGTGGCATGTGGATCAGAAGCTGCCCACGAATGTCCTTTTATTTCTGATCACCACACCCCTGGGATTTATTGTATTTGGCTGGTGCCTGTGGAAATGTTGGACACTGAAAGGGAATCTGGGCAACCCATAACAGATAAGAGGGGAAAATGCCGGAGAGAGGACTCGAACCTCCACGGAGTTGCCTCCACATGGACCTGAACCATGCGCGTCTGCCAGTTCCACCACTCCGGCACAGATCAATGGAATCATATCCGCCATGATGCTGTTGTCAATTCTTTCCGTGGATGGCTCTGGTTCTTATATTCCAACACGCTGATGTGACACATCTCTATCCTGTCTGCATTTTTCTGGTAAATTGAAGGAGAAAGCCGACAATACCCTGCCCCCAAGGTGACAGAGCGAGAATGAGCACGGAACCTTCCACACAAACCCAGCCCAAAACAGTGGGGGAGGTGCGTGTCACCTTCCTCCCCCTGAATCAAACCTGCCAGGTTCGCATGGAGGATCTGCCTTATGGAGACCATGGAGAACCAGGATCGATTCTGGATGTCGCCATGCACTTTGATATCGATCTGGAACATGCCTGCGGCGGGGTGTGCGCCTGCTCGACCTGCCATGTTCATGTGATCGAAGGAATGGAGCACCTGAGCGAATTTGATGAAGAGGGCGAGGCCGATATGCTCGAACAGGCCCCGGGAGCGGCGATGAACTCACGGCTGGGCTGCCAGGCTCGCCTTCTCGGAACCGGTGATGTGGTGGTTCAGATTCCCGAGTGGAACCGCAACGCAGTCAAAGAGACAC
>JAANMY010001973.1_pt1 | contig 20683 bp, 21 predicted proteins | sample 7279691 | NCBI WGS metagenome assembly JAANMY01 (sample SAMN14094543, study PRJNA606508) | bioreactor metagenome | isolation source: A lab-scale SPAN reactor treating ammonium-rich wastewater day 388 | place: Ireland: Galway | collected 2018-02-07
AATTCGAGGAGACACTGGAGGCTGTCCGCAGAGCGCGCTGGGACAGCGCCTTCATGTTCAAATATTCGCCGAGGGAAAGAACCGCCGCGTACCGTTGGGAAGACCGGGTTTCTGAAGAAGAGAAATCTGAGAGACTGGCACGGTTAATCGAACTCCAGGAATCCATCAGCCTGGCCCTGAACCGCCAGGCTGTCGGCCGTGTGGCCGAAGTGCTGGTTGAGGGCATCCCGGGATATGATCCCGAGCAGCCTCTCGAGCGCATCAAGGCCCGCACCCGGACGAATAAATCATTCAGCTTGAACCTTCCTGAAGATCCGGAAGGCATGCCCTCTGTGGGAGAAACAGCTTATGCCCTCGTCACCGACTGCAAGCCGGTCACTCTGCGGGGGGAATTTGTGGGGAGCGCAGTGACTGTCTGAGATCATGGCGAAATCATCGAACAAGCAGGACCATCTACTCCATGTCGCCGAAGAACTGGGTTATTCGAATGCACGCCGGCATATCTTTCTCTGCTGTGACCAGAGCAAAGACAAATGCTGCGACCGTGACCGCTCGATGGTTGCCTGGAAGTACCTCAAGAAGCGCCTGAAAGAGCTGGGGCTTTCCGAACAGGGGGGGATCAACCGGACCAAAGCGGATTGCCTTCGAATCTGTGAGCAGGGGCCGATCGCTCTGGTATATCCTGAAGGCGCCTGGTACCACTCCTGTGACCCCCCTGTCCTCGAAAGAATTATCCAGGAGCATCTGATCGGGGGAGAGCCGGTTCAGGAGTATCTGATTCTGGCGGCCCCCCTCTCAGCGGATGAATCGACATCCTGACCCATTCCGGATAGATTGATATCAGCCGTACATTTCGCCCGGTCTCACGGAAAGGTTGTTTCCATGCATTCCAGGAATCTCCTATCCCTCCTCATTCTTTCAGGACTCTGGCTTGCCGACTCGCATGCCTATGAGTTCACCTATGTCGGCCCATCCGGAAAACCCGGGTATATTTTTTTTACACAGGCCGGTTTCCCCAATGGCCTCCAGAGTGTGAACTGCGCCGACAACCCGATCATTCAGGGGGATAATGTGTATGCCCCGGATCTGTTGAGGGTGGGGAATGCCTGGCGTTGTTATTATGGAGGCTGGGCGACCTACGGCCAGGGGAATGACAAAATCTACCTGGGGATCAGTGATGACTTCGAACCCATCGGCAGCTGGTCACGGACCACCGTCATCAGCAATGGAGTGTATGTTCATGTCAATGATCCAACTGTTGTCCAGGCTGGTCCGGGAGTCTGGCATATGCTGTTCACCGCTGCGCGTTTCATCGGGCAGGACTACCGTGACTGGATCAACTATGCGACCTCGAGTGATGGCCTGCAGTGGAGCCCCTCATCCGGATCGGTTTCAACAGAGATTGTCCTGAATGACCCTCTCAACATTGCTGGCGGCCCGATGACCGATATCGCACGCCCCAGCCTGGTCAAAGATGACGGCCTGTGGAGGCTCTGGTTCGATGGAAAAGTATCCAATGGCTCGATCCGTTCATATTATGCCGAGGGAACAGAGCCGGAACCTTTTGTGTTTACCCTCAAATATCGATACCTGGATGTGAATGGATTTCCTGGATTCATGGAGCCGGATGTGGTCAAACGGAAGGATGGCACATTCCTGGCGGTTATCCAGAGGAACTTCAATGAACTTTTCATCGGAACCAGCTCCACCGGGCAGTCTTTTATATTGAAAAAAGCCCTGGATGCCGATCACCCCATGTTCAAACGAAAGTATGTGAGCAATCCCGGGCTGCTGTATGACCAGGTGATGGATAACCTGCTGGGGCTGAGTTTTGGAATGACCGATAACGATGGTTTGACAGACCACGATATCGGTTTCAGTTATCAGCAGTACATCATCGAGGTAGAAAGCCCTGGATCGGTGTGGCATGTGGATGCGGAGAGCCGCAGCCTGCAGGAGCAATCCATTTCTGTTGGTAACACGATCCAGTTTGAACAGGTCCGCCTGAAAGATCCCAATACAGCGATTGCCCTGTACAGCCAGGATTTTTCGAATGCAGCCAATGGGGACCGTTGGACCCTGAGGAATTTTCCGACACCAACACCCTCATCAACACCTTCAGCCACACCCACCCCAACCCCGATTCTGGGACAGGTGGAGCACTGGAGCCTTTCGCATTAGGTTGTTCAATCGAGCAGCCTGCGGATGAGCGCCTTGTCGAGGCGATGGAGGGAGAAGAGCCTTTCTCCCTTGCAGGTGACGGTCTGGATGATCGGCGCTTCTCGAAGAATGGTTTCAACCTGCTGATTGAAATCGGAATAACGGCTGCCGATGATCACGAAGATATTGTTTTTTTCAGAAAGCAGGTTGGGATCGATAAAAAAACGCATGGCGCGGATCCCTTCCGGCACCGGAGTCCACCCTTCAGGACCTGCATGATAGACCGGAGAGTTCCCACCCAGCAGCAGAAGAATATCCCCTGCATGAGCCACCCTTGACAAAGCGGGATTGAGCAGGTGCATGGAGACCCCCAGGTAGTCGAGATCGAAGCCGGCACGTTGAGCTCCTGAGGTTCCGCCGATGAGGGGAGAGTAATAACACAGATTATAGGGATAGATGCGGATTGAAGGCAGCAGCACAAGCAGCAACATCGGGCTGAACAGGGCCATCCGGATCGATGCATGGAATGGCTTCAACAACCGCAGCTCGATCCATCGCCACCAGCACAGGATCTCATCGGCAACCAGGACCACCCAGGGGATCATGGCGGGCAGCAGCAGGCGAATCCCATCAAACCGTGGGACATCGGGCATGGAACTGATCACAAGCGGGATCAGCATGGCGCCCCAGAACAGGCCTTCTTCCTGAGCGGGAAGCATCGAAGATGGCATCCGCCGAAGCGGAGCCTGAAAGCCCGCTCGTGCCTGTGAATCAAAGGCATAACTCTGCCGGAACGAAAGGCCTGCGAGCACCAGGCGCCGCACTGCCTTTATCAGGATGGGGAGAGTGAGCCACATTGGCAGGGCGACCAGGCAGAACCCCCATGGATAATGCCAGGGGGGCGAATTCCCTTCCCCATACACAGTCCCAAAATAGAGGACCGCGATTTTGACATGATGCGTGGTGAAATGGATGAACTGATTGAACGCTTCCGGGAAGTTGAGCCACAGAGGCGGCCAGAGGAAGATGGCCAGCCCCGCTGCCAATCCAGCCAGAAGCAGCCCTGAGGCGAGATCAGTTCCTGCCTGCGGATTGAAGAAGATTTGGCCCTTGCGTGTCCGCTCGAGATTCAGCAGGAGGATCCAGAAGATCAGGACAACCACCAGATAAAAACCCTGAATTTTGGTGAGGAATGACAAAACCACCAGGATAAAAATCCACATCAGATTCCCCGCACGCCTGCCCCAGCCGAGAAAAGCGATAACTGCCATGCCATAGAGAGCGGCGATCAGCCCATCGATGCCGAAACGGACCCCATGGACAAGGAAGCGCGGGCTTCCCAGAAAAAGACAAACTCCGAACAGACCTCCAATTCTTCCAAGGCGGGTTTTCAGAAAACCATACATCACTGCCAGTGAGAGTGATGTAAAAAATTCAACAAACAACCGGCAGGACCCGAGTTCGCCAAAAGAGTTTTTGAACAGGGCATGACAGAACCCGCCGCCGATCTCCATCAGGGGTGGGTGGCGGCTCGCATCGGGAAAAAAGATCTGCCAGTTGAGCAGGCTGGGGGCTGGCTGGCCATTCCACCAGGAGGCCAGCCAGTAGCTCCAGGGCATGGCACGGTTATAAAAAAGCCAGGAATCCCAGTATGGGCCGAAGCCGGTCCCGATGGTGATCAACAACCAGAAAATACCCCCGCCCAGGATCAGGGTATCGAAGTGGAGAAGGAAAAGGCGAATCCAATTGAACATACAGGCAGTCCCCAAGGGACAAGCGAATTGGAACGGTTCACTGGTTTCCAGTCAACCGGGAGCCGAAAGATGACTACATCCCTCATATTATTTCGTATAAGATATGAACCATGAGGAGCCAGTGATCGATGCACCTTTCTGATGGTGTTCTTCCAGTTGGGACTGTGGTGGCCGGGTATATTGTGGCGGGGGCAGGACTGGCAGCCAGTCTGCGTTCGTTGAAATCGGATGACATGCCCCGTGTGGCGGTCATGAGCGCCTCTTTTTTTGTGGCCTCGCTGATTCATGTTCGACTTGGCGCCGCAGTGAGTGTCCACCTTCTGCTGCATGGCCTGGTGGGAATCATTCTGGGAGTCCATGCGCTTCCAGCCATTGCAGTGGGGCTGATTCTCCAGGCCCTTCAGTTCGGGCATGGGGGGATCCTCACCTGGGGGGTCAACACGTGCATCATGGGGCTGCCGGCTGTGGCACTCGGACTGATGTACCGAAAGGTTTCCCGTGGACACACAGCTTTCTGGAAAGCCTCGATCGGCGGGGTGACAGCAGGCGGCGCAGTCCTGGTTTCAGCCATTCTGGCCGCACTGGCTCTGATGACAGCAGGTGAATCCTTCCACCAGGTGGCCTGGGCGCTGGTGGTTGCCCATATACCGATTATCTTCATCGAGGGAGTGGTGACTGCTTTTGTGGTTTCTTTCCTCCTGAAAGTCAAGCCGGAGATGCTGCAATGAAACTTGCCAGAGCGGTTCTACCTGTTCTTTCTGCCGGGTTACTGATGTATTCAATGAGCGAATCCTTCGGACATGGTGTGAATGGGGAGCTGACCATCGAAACCATCGAGGTGCGGGTGGATGCCCATTACAGCGGCGGGGATCCCATGGCCGGGCAGCCCTGGTGGATCGTGAATGCCTCAGACAGTGTCATCCTTTCTGGAACGACAGATGCTCAGGGAGCCTTGTTTTTTTCACCTGATCTCAGACTTCCGCATCGTTTGATTGTCAAGGATGCGATGGGGCATCGTCTGCGCATGTCGATCGATCCCGCCAGCTTGAGCCAGGCGCTGGAGCTGGGGCATGTCAAGCCGGGTTCCAGCATGCTGGCGGCTTCACAGAAACCGGAGGCGGCAGCGGCTGATTCCGTAGCCCTGCCAGGGGATAAAACGCCCTGGATGGCGATAATCTCCGGGATCGGATACATCCTCGGTTTGGCATCCATCGGGAACTGGTGGCTCAAAAACCATGAGCGCAAGACAAAATCCACATGAATCCTGAACCCTCGAAGGGATTGTTGTTCATCCAGAGATGGAACCCCGCCTGCCGCTTCCTGGGCTGCCTGTGCCTGATCCTGTCCCAGGCGTTCCTGAGCCACCTGTTTTGCGCCCTGGCGGGGTGTGTGCTTGCCCTCCTGCTGAGCCTGGCGGCAGGTTTTTCCATCCGCCAGGTCTGGTGCAAGGTGAGGTGGCTGCTTCTCTTTCTCGCTCCCTTGTTTGTGCTGATTCCAGTCCACCTGTCATGGGAGGAGGTGCATGGTTTTACAGTTGGCTTTCAAGCGCAACGGTTGGCAGAGGCAGGCCTGGTTGTGGCTCGTGCGCTGGGAGTTGCAATGCTCCTGTTCCCCATGATGGCCGACACATCGTTTCCCCGGATGCTGGGATCCCTGAGGCAGATCGGGCTTTCCAGCCGGCTGGTGAATCTGGCGATGTTCACTCACCGTTACACCTGTGTTTACCTGCAGCAGGTGCACCGGATGCACACAGCCCTCAAGTCTCGTGGATTCATCCCACGCTTCAATCTGGATTCCCTGCGTGTCATTGCGGTCCAGGTCGGGATGCTGCTGGTCACCTCATTCGACCAGGCGGAAAGAGTCCTGATGGCCATGAAAGCACGAGGGTATCAGGGGACTTTCCCGCCTGGAGAAGCCCAGGCATTCTTGCCAATGGACTGGCTGAAGTGTGCTCTGTTTTCATTCATCGGGCTGGTCCTGGTTTCGATTGACCGGAGGGTGTTTTGAGAGCCTTTGCCGCGTATCAGCTGACATACACTTATCCGGATGGGACACCTGGATTGAATGGAGTGAACCTGGAGATCGAATCCGGGCAGCGTGTGGGCCTGATCGGTCCGAATGGAGCCGGAAAAACGACCCTCCTTCTGCTGGCGGATGCACTGATCCAACCCTCGGGAGGACGCCTCGAAGTGCTGGGCATGCCGGTTCATTGCAATGGGGACCCCAGCCACCTTCGCAGAAAAATCGGGTTCCTGTTCCAGAATCCGGAAGACCAGCTGTTCTGCACCAATGTTCTCGAGGAGGTTTTATTCGGCCCTCTGCAGATGGGGCTGGCACGGCATGAAGCGCAGGAAATGGCTGGCCAGGCACTCGCTCATGTCGGACTTCATGGATATGAAAAACGCATCCCGCAGCATCTTTCCGGCGGCGAGAAGCGCAAAGTGGCGCTCGCTTCTGTTCTGGCCACACGGCCCGAGCTGCTGCTGTTCGATGAACCGACCAATGACCTCGATCCACGAGGGCGCCGGGAGATAATCAAGCTGCTGAAAGAAACCCCAGTCACTCAGATCATTGCCACGCATGATTATGAAATCATTCTGGAACTGTGTGACCAGGTGGTCCTGATGAACCATGGGCAGGTCATCACCACCGGTACGCCCCATAAAATCCTGATGGACCGCGAACTCCTCGAAAGGAATGATCTGGATCAGCCTCCCTGGCTGCCCTGCTGGCTGGAACATCTGGCCTGATCCACTCCTTCCAGGTTCCCTGCCCGCCTTAAAGACTCTGCGAAGGCTCCGATATCTGCTGCTGCTGCTGTTTAAGGAGTTCTCCGGGGAGCTGCTGGACAAACTCCGGGGTGATCCGATGCAGTGAAAACAGACGTTCCCCATTGAATGCCACAGTTGCCAGAGCAGGGAGTTTATCAAGGACGAGATGCGCCTCCGGGCCGAGATCCCCATAACGGCTGCTGAGGATCGCGAATACTGAACGTTTCTCGAAGGATATTTCTCTCAGCATTTTGAAATCCACCGGAAACAGGCCCGGGGGAATGGGAGGCCAGCCCTCCGGGCCTGTTTCATAAACCAGGGCATTGCATCCGGCGAGCAGCAGGACATCCCCCTCACGAGCGACCTTCTGAAGGGTGGGATTGAGGAGGTGCATTGATACTCCCAGATACTCGAGGTCAAACCCCTTTTCTCTCGCGCCTGAAACCCCTCCGATGAGTGGGGAAAAATAGACCAGGTTGAAGGGGTAGATCCGGATCGAGGGAAGCAGGATCAGCACCGTCACTCCCAGAAGAATCAACCTCCGGTAAGGGAAGCGGACTCTGGCTTTGACAGCTTCTTCAAAGCATCCAAACCACCAGGCCAGCTCCTGGGCTGCCAGCAGGAACATGGGGCCATAGGCCGGCAGCAGCAGGCGAACCTCATCATATTTGGGAGCGAAGGGGAGCGAACTGACCAGGAGGGGAGTGAGGAACCCCATCCACAACAGGGGATCCACAGGACTTGGGTGGTGTGTTTTCCCGGAGCACCGGTTCCACGCCTTCCGAACAGCTCTTGAGAGAATGAGCAGAACCGGCAAGGGAGGCAGAGCCAGGACTGTGTACAGCCAGGGGTAATGCCAGGGGGGGATGGAATCCCCTTTGTACAGGGTCCCGAAATAAAGCACAGGGACATTGCTGTGGCGTGTGATAAAACGGATATAGCGATAAAGCCCATCCGGAAAATCAATCCACAGAGCCGGCCAGGCCAGAAAAGCGGCCAGCAGGGCCAGCAGAACCACCCCACCGGCGCTGAGGCACTGAACGAAAGCGGCTTGGCACCTGGACGCCACAGGTTCAGCAATGCGGGCCTTCCAGCTGCACACCGCTACCCACACCCCCAGGATCGGGATCAGATAAAAGGACTGAAGTTTTGTGAGAAATCCCAGAGTGAGAATGAACCAGATCCACGCCTTTCCCTGCCAGCCGCGGTCCCACAGCCGGAAGGAAAGCAAAGCCAGCCCATAAATCGAGGCCACCAGCCCATCGATGTTCAGAAGAACCGCATGAACCCAGAAGCGCGGGCAGCCCGCAAGCAATGCCAACCCACTCAGAGCGAGCATCCCGCCCACACGGCTTCGGAGAAAGAGATAAAAGGCCCCGCACCACAAGGCTGAAAAACAGATGATGATCAGGCGGCAGGACCCCAGATGGCCAAGCAGAGGGTGGAAAAAGGCATGGAAGAAACCTGCCCCATAGACCATCAGGGGGGGGTGCATGTCCTCTTCGGGGAAATAAGCCCGAAAGTCCGAAAGAGGTGGGACCGATTCACCAGTCCACCAGGAGGCCAGCCAGCGGCTGAATGGCTCTGCATGGTGAAAGTAATACCAGGAATCCCAGTAGGGTCCGAAGGCGCGCCCGAACACGGCCAGTCCGAGGATGGTTGCAAGAACCACAACACACCCCTCGGCCCAGGGAGAGGAACGGAATCTACTGGCCGGCATTTATCCCTGTGCCGCCTGAAGGAGACGAATCCCCCTGGGGTGCCTGATTCTGCCAATCCGAGACATGCGAATGATCCGGCTGGTTGTCCAGGATGGGATAGGGATCCCCATCGAGGAGGATATCCAGATCCGGCTCATGGGGTGCGTTATAACCGGTCAAATCTGACCGCCTGGCCCAGTCTTTAATATGCCTTGTCAGCAGAGAAAGCGATTTAGGAACCAGAGAATCCCGCCGTGAGACTGGAACAACCTCGATCGGAGGTTTCCATCCGATCTGAGAAGGGATCACCTCTTCGGCCAGCGCGGCCGCAGCCAATCCCCAGGGAGTCGGGTTCAGGTTGGAATCCAGCCAGCTGCTCTCCACCGGGAGATCAACCGGATCGGCACCCTGCTGGGGGTTTTCTGGAAACTGGAGATACCAGGTGGTCCAGCCGGAAACATGCGCGAGGGTCCCCTGGAGAATCTTGCTCTGAACTTCGGCGACCCTTTGAGGATTGGTGGATGCGAAAACGAATTCTTCGAGCATGAGTGGGCGGGGCACACCGATGTCACAAAACCTGGCCAGGACTGTGGCATAACGCACAATCTCCTCATCGGTCCTGCCGGGTTCTGGATCGGTTTCGCTGAAATTGGCATGGAAGGTGACATAATCGACCCACTTCTTCTGCTCGAAAGGAGTCGCTCCCAGAAATCCGAATGCGGCCCCTTCCCACAGATTCCAGAATCGCATGTGGTTGCTGATGGTGACCAGATGATTCGGATCAGCCTGGCGGATCGCCTCGATTTGAGGCTTGAAATAACGCAGAGTCGACCAATCCCTGAAGTTCTGGTAATCGAGGATCTGGTTGTCAGGAGATTTGTACTTTCTGGCAGAGGAAATGTACTCATAATTGGGAAGCTGAACATCATTCCAGGAGGCCAGCTGAGTCCCCCAGGAGGTATTCAGACCTTCCAGAGTTTTATATTTGGCCATCAGCCAGGCCCGCCAGTAAAAAATCCCCTGAGGGCTTGAGACCACTGAGGAGGAGCCATCCGGTGGGAACCAGGTCAGATTGGAGGCGGGCAGGGTCCACTCCACGGCGGGGGTGTATGAAAAAACCGACGGATGAGTTTTCAACTGGGAGGCCAGGGTGAGCCAGAAGTGGCGCAGCACATCGATAGAATCAATGCCGGGGTCGGTTTTCCAGGGGCTTCTCCCCCAGTACTGGCCACCATCATGCCACCATTTAACTCCATTCCCGCCCCACTCAGTCAATGTCACCACCGCACGGATTTCATGCTTCTGGCATAGATCGAGAAAGTTGATCAGATTCTCAATATAGCCGGGTGCGATCTGGCACCCTCCCACCGGCTGGGGATCCGGCAGGACATTTGAAATCGGCAGAAAAACCTTGAGCAGGTTGATCTTCAGGTTCTGGCAGGCAATGAGTATCTGCTCATATCTTTCCGGGGTGTAACGCGGCCCGAAAATGTTCAAGTCATCTTTGGAGCGCAGCACCAGATTCGAACCCCAGGGGATGAACCGCTCACCACTCTCCTTTCCAATAAATGAACGTTGGTCCGAAGAAACTTTGATGAATTCGGAATCGAGCACTTTTCCCATAGTTGGCTGTCCTCCAGTCACCAGTGCGGCCAGCAGGCATGGCAGAATAAAACGAAAAACAGTCATTATTTCACTCCCTGATCGATTTGAGTTGATCTGTGCGTTTCACGATTTCTTTCCTATACTAACACCCCTTGGGCACAGCAGGGACTGACCCGGGAATTTTTTCCAGGAGGATCGGAATGAGCCTGCCGAAAAGCAATTTAACTCCAGAAGAGATTGCCTTTTTCCATCGCGAAGGGTACCTGGTAATCGACCGCCTGCTGGAGGAGAGCGAACTGGCATTTGCACGTGAAGTTTACGACAGAATCTTCGAGGCCCGCACAGGACGCGAGGAGGGAAATGAGTTTGACCTGGCCGGCGCCGATGAGGATGAAAAGCCAGCGGCGCTCCCTCAGATTCTGTCACCGGCCCGGTATGCCCCCGAGTTCGAAACACTCAAGGCGCGTGAACGTGCACTGGCGATCACACGCCAGCTGCTGGGAGAGGATGCCTTTTTCAGTGGAGATCATGCCATCCTCAAGCCGGCGGGATACGGCGCTGAAACTCCCTGGCACCAGGACGAAGCCTATTGGGATGAGGCCTCCCACTACAATGCGGTGAGTGTGTGGATTCCTTTCCAGGAGGCCACACAGGAAAATGGGTGCCTGCACTTTATCCCAGGGAGCCACCTCTGGGAGCTGAAGCCGCATCATCCGATCGGCAATGACCCCCGTGTACATGGGCTTGAGGTGGATGAAGTGGATTCTTCGGGAGCGGTGGTCTGCCCGCTCAAAGCCGGAGGTGCAACCATCCATCATTCCCGGACCATGCATTATGCCGGGCCAAACCGCACACAGGGAGTGCGCCGGGCTTATATCATGGTATTTCAGACTCCAGCCCGGAAGCTGGAGCAGCCGCATGATTTCTACTGGTGGAAATCCCGCACCACCACGCGCGAAAAACGTGCACAGGCATACAAAGAAAAGCAGGGATGAAAAAAGCATGGATGACTTGAAAATCAGTATCAGTGGAATCCGGGGCGTCGTTGGGAAATCGTTCACCCCCGACGCCCTGCTCAGCTGGACAGCGGCCTGGGAAAAAACCCTGCCAAAAGGGGGAATCATTCTGGCACGCGATGCACGCCCGCATGGTGAGGGTCTGATGCAGCTGCTTGCCGGAATTCTTCATTATGCCGGGCGAAAAGTATGGGTTGCGGGCCTGATTCCAACTCCCACTGTCGGGGTCCTGATCCGTTCCCATCAGGCGGCTGGAGGAGTGATGCTGACTGCCAGCCATAACCCTCTCGAATGGAATGCCCTCAAGTTTTTCAACAGCCAGGGGCTGATTCTGTCTCCCGGGGAATATTCGATCCTCGAGCCGGCCTGGAACCAGCCTCCCGGCCTGAATGAGGCAGCCTATACACCCGGGGGAAGCCTCGAAATTCTCGATGATCCTTTGCGGGACCATATCGATCTGCTTTTCAGGCAGGTGGATCCGGCGGGGATTCGTTCACGTAAATTCAAAGTGGCTGTGGATGGCTGCCGGAGTGTTGGCGGAAGGGCACTGCCAAGAGTTTTGCGTGAGGCCGGAGTGGAGGTCATCGAGCTGGACACTGAACCGGATGGACGGTTCACCCGGGGGCTGGAACCACTCCCCGAGAACCTCGGGCAGCTCGGCAAGGTTGTCCAGGAGAATCAAGCCGATCTGGGAATGGCGGTTGATCCGGATGCGGATCGCCTTGCGCTGGTTTCTGAGAAGGGGATCCCAGTGGGCGAAGAATACACACTGGTGCTCGCGGCTGATGCGATTCTCGGACGGGGAGGCAGGGGGCTGGCAGCCAATCTTTCGAGCACCCTGGTGCTGGATGCAGTTGCGGCCAAGCACAAGACAGAGATGCATCGATCCAAAGTCGGCGAATCCCATGTGGTGGATCTGCTGAATCAGACCGGATCGGCTATCGGCGGTGAAGGAAATGGCGGAGTGATCTTTCCGAAGGTGCAACCGGGGCGTGATTCTCTTTCGGGAGCCATTCTGGTTTTGGACCTGCTGGCACGGGAGGGAAAGACCCTCTCGGAGATGATCGCCACTTATCCACCTGCGATCATGGTGAAAACCAAATTCGCTTCCCGTGATGGCTTGTGGGAGGACCTTCAGGCTTCGGCAGAAAAATGGTGGCCCGAGGCAAAAGTGGATCGACTGGATGGCCTGAAGTGGATCTGGAAGGACCGTTGGATCCACCTGCGCCCATCCAACACGGAACCGATTCTGCGCATCATTGCCGAGGCGCCGGATCTGGCCGAAGCGCAAACGCTGGTCCAGGAGATGAAGAAGCGGATTGGAATATGAGGAAAGACGAAGGGGTCAATGGCACCCCTGGCTTTTTCCATTGAGGACCGATTGATAAAGTTCTTCATATTGCCGGGCAATGAGATCACTGCGGAAATGCTGTTCGATCCGTTCACGTGCCTGTTTGCCCAGCTGGCGGTGCAGAACCGGATTTGAAAGGATCTGCACCACAGCGCGTGCCGCTTCGCAGAAACACCCGGGGCCGACCAGCCTTCCCTGGATCCCATCTTCAATGACTTCGGGGATTCCCCCCACACGATAAGCCACAACAGGCAGGCCGGATGCCATCGCCTCGGCGATCGACATCCCGAAAGACTCATTGCTGGAGGTGGAAAGCAGCAGATCCGCCTGCCTCAGCCGTTCCTCGATATTCTGGACAGATCCTTCGAAAACGACCCGGTCGAGGACCCCCAGCTGGCGGGCGGTTTTTTCAGCCAGATCGCGGTCGGGGCCATCACCGAGAAAAACCAGGCGCACCGGCAGGTGGTTCCGTGCCAGATCCAGGACTTTGACCGCATCCTGCACTCTTTTGACCGGCCGGAAATTCGAGACATGCAGGATGGTTTTCGGGGAATGATTGTTCACAGGTGAATTCGGGGCCGGATGAAAAACTGTGGTATCGATGGGGTTGTAGATGACATGGATATCCCGGTTGACCTTGAATTTCTCGAGTGTGGCGCTCTTCAGATTGTTGGATACCGCAGTGACCGCATCGCTGCTGTTGATGCTGTATTCGACAATGGTGCGATAGCTGGGCTCCCAGCCGACCAGGTCGATATCGGTCCCATGCAGGGTGGTGATGATTTTCAGATCCTTATGGTTGTAGTGGCAGGCCATCATTTTGGCCAGCAACCCTGAAGTCGAATGGGGGATGGCATAATGAACATGGATCAAATCGAGATCATGCTCCTGGGCCACTTCGGTCAAACGCGTGGCCAAGGCGAGGGTGTAAGGCGGAAACCGAAACACCGGATAGAGAGGCACATCCACATGGTGGAAATGGTAGCGCCTTTCATCACCGGCCAGTCGATGGGGGAGGTCATAAGAAAAAAAGTGAATTTCATGTCCGCGGTCCATCAGGCCCTTGCCGAGTTCACTGGCGACAATGCCGCTGCCGCCGATCGATGGATAACAGACCATTCCGATTTTCATGAGCTCCCTCCGGTCCTGCCAGGTTCTTTAAACAGCCCTCTGATAATTCAGTTTAACCATTGAACAAATTCGAGGATATTGTGGTCCGGATCGGCCAGGTAAAGCCAGCGCACCTGCCCCGGGATTTCCAGCGGGCCTTTCACAATCGGGATCGATTTCTCTTTCAGCAGTTCGACCATCCGGCCAAGGTCTTCCGCCTTGAGGGCGAGATGCGGAGTGAAAGGAGGTTCAATCGCGGGAAGAACCGGTGGAACCGGCTGATTAAATTCATCCAGGCACTGCAGCAGTTCCAGATTGCCTCCTTCGAGTTCGAAGAAAGCAAACGCCTCATGGTGGTTCGGATCGAACTGGCGGAACATCAATTTCAACCCCAAAACATTGGAGTAAAAATCGATCGAACGGTCGAGGTCATTGACCCGGAAGGCAAAGTGGTCCACCTGCATCAGAATAACTCCTCCTGTTTGTGGATATTTGTCAGGCAGGAAATCAGGCTTCAGGTTTTCCTGCCAACCTTATACACTCGACACACCTGTGAAAAACAGGCAGGCATCACTTTCATGAAAAAACTGCTTTTGTCCAGACTCATGGCACCATGAACTCAGTTCAGGGCTTTGCAGACACAGGGCCGGATTACCCGGCAGAGGAGGATTCGATGAGGGTGGATCGGCGTCAATTTATGGAATCGGCTGCAATCGGGCTGGGTGGGATGGTTCTGGCCTCACAGGGAGAGGCGGCACACAGCCGGCAGGATGCGATGCAATCAGAAAAGCCGAATCTGATTTATATCTTTGCCGACCAGTGGCGCGGGCAGGCGTGTGGATACACGGGGGATTCCAATGCCCGCACACCCAATCTCGACCAGCTCGCCCATGAAAGCCTGGTATTTTCAAACTGTATTTCCGGCTGTCCGGTCTGCTCACCCTATCGAGCCTCACTTCTTTCGGGGCAGTACTGGCTCACCCATGGCCACTTCATGAATGACCTGGCATTCAATCCCGAGCTCGACACCTTCGGGAAGGTGCTGAATAGGGAGGGATACGAGACTGCTTACATCGGCAAATGGCACCTCGATGGGCATGGCAGGTCAGCCTTCATTCCTCGTGAAAGGCGCCAGGGTTTCAAATACTGGAAGGTCCTCGAATGCACCCATGACTACAACCACTCGTTCTATTATGCGGATGATCCGGAAAAGCGGCTGTGGGATGGATATGATGCCCTGGCCCAATCCCGGGATGCGGTCGATTACATGAAAAACAGAGAAAAGGGCAAGCCATTCGCCCTGTTCCTTTCCTGGGGGCCTCCCCATGATCCCTACCAGACTGCCCCGGAGCAGTACCGCAAGCTGTATGAAGACAGAGATAGAATTGTCCTGCCTCCCAATGTCCCACCAGAAAAGCAAACAGAAGCTCGGGAAATGCTGGCCGGCTATTATGCGCACATCGCAGCCCTGGATGCCTGTCTGGGAGACATTCTCACGGCAGTGAAAGACCTGGGGCTGGAAGACAACACCCTTCTGGTGTTTACCTCCGACCATGGAGATCTGCTTGGATCTCATGGGCAGAAAAACAAGCAGCAGCCCTATGAAGAATCGATCCTGGTTCCGATGGTCCTTCGATTCCCGGCCCTTTTCGGAAGACAGAAGCGTGAAGTCAAGACCCTGATCAACACGCCGGACCTGATGCCGACTCTGCTGGGGTTATGCGGAATCGCCAGCCCGGAAGGAGTCGAGGGAACTGATTTTTCGGAGGACCTCAAAAGTGAAAAGGATCGCCTGATCGATGGCGCCCTCATAATGTGCGCCGCCCCATTCGGGCAGTGGCAGAGGAGCATGGGGGGGCGTGAGTACCGGGGAATCCGGACCGAACGTTACACCTATGTCCGTGACCTGAAAGGTCCCTGGCTGCTGTTCGACAACCAGGCCGACCCCTTCCAGAAGAAGAACCTGGCCGGAATGGCAGAATACCGCTCACTGAGAGACCAGCTCGAAGAGAAACTCCGTGGATTATTGGAGCAGACTCGTGATTCATTCGAACCGGCTGATCAACTCCTGGCTCGCTGGGGATACCAGGTCGATGAAACCGGGACGATTCCCTATAAAAACTAGCTGATTGTATCGAGGGCCTCGAGCACCTCTTTTTCGTGGCCATTGACTTTCACCTTTGGAAAGACCCTGGCTACTTTTCCCTGTGTATCGATGATGAAGGTAGTCCGAACCACTCCCATATATTTCTTCCCGCACATGTTCTTTTCCTGCCAGACACCATATTTTTCTGAGACTGCATGGTCTTCATCCGCCAGCAGAAGAAACGGCAGATTGAATTTCTCGATGAAGCGGCCATGAGATTTGAGGTTGTCCGGAGAAACTCCCAGAATGACTGCATCCCGGCTGTCAAACTCCGGCAGGTTGTCCCGGAACTGGCAGGCTTCCTGGGTGCAACCCGGGGTGTTGTCTTTCGGGTAAAAATAGAGAACCACTTTCTTTCCGCGATAGTCCTTGAGTGACACCTTTTTGCCATTGGATGCGGGCAGCGTCATGGCAGGAGCGAGTTTTCCTTCAATTGGGTATGACATCCAGCCAACCTCCTTGATCATTTTTACAGTCCGGGATTATTTTCCAAAAATTCCGGTCAGGAACATTATTCCAAGAAGGATCATTACTCCTGAAGAGCAGGAGAGGACGATCATGACCAGTTTCCTGCGATCCGGGGCCTGGATCATCGGGCCGACAACCAGAAACCCAAGAACCAGGTCGGCCAGTCCGGCAAACATCAAAACGATTCCGACAATCTGATTGACAGTCATTGGCTCCTCCTTCGAGGTAACAGGAATTCCTGGAGTCTCAGCCAGGACCTGCCCACACTCAGGAAACCAGAACCGGCACACCCTCATCGAAGGAAGCATCTCCATCGAGTTCTCCCGGATCCAGAATCCAATCCTGCGTGGGAATATAAGGCATCGCTGACTGGCCATCTTCCGGTGGCTTGGAAGCCACAATGTTCAGAAAGACATCATCTTTTTCGATGACGAGAATGCCTGTGAAACCGAGGCTCCGAAGCCCATTGCGCCATTCTTCAGCGGACATCCACTGTTCACCGAACTCAGGACGGCTGGTCAGGAAAGCCACCCTTCCCCCCGGTTTCAGGAGGCGGTTCATTTCGGAAATGATCTGCCAGCGTTTTTCACGGGGAAGCATGACCAGCATGAAGGCACTGACACAACAGTCGAACTCACGCTGGATCGGCAGTCTGAGGGCATCGCCATTGACAAAATAAACCCGCTGGTCATTGGATTGCTTTTTTATCGCTTTCTGGAGCATGCCGGTGGCCAAATCCACACCGACCACACCTCCGGCTTTTGGCGCTGCCAGGTAACAGAGGAGACCGGTGCCACACCCGATATCGAGGACCCAGTCCCCTTCCCGAACCAGATCATTCATCAGGGTTTCTGCGGATTCGACATACCCGCGGATCAACCGGTGGTACAGCTGGTCATAGAAACGGCCCATGAGGTTATAAAAGAGCCTTGTCAAACCGCGATGAGCTGAGACGACATTTTTTCCAGCATTCTTCATCACGGCGGTTTTCCAGTAATTGTTCGTTTTCATAAGATTTCTACAGATCATTCCTTCATCGAAAATGTGACACCATTAAAAGAGGCAAAGACAATCTGAAACGACACCATCATAAAACTGGATCCCGGCCCTGCCAACACCTTCAAGACCGGAATGAGAAGATCCGTTCATCCCGGTCAGGCTGAAGGTTCGACACTGATATCCATGTTGCGTTTGTCGGCAACATCCGCCAGGCGGCGGCGCAGGTCCGTGATAGAGACAGAGGGAGGCAATGAAATGCGAAGTTTCACATCAAAAAGAGGAGTTCCGGAAACCGGAGCGGGTTGCATGCTGGTTTCCATTTCTTCGATGTTCGCTCCGAGTGAGGCGATTTCATGGGCCAGAGCATGAACAATGCCCGGGTGATCCATCGCATATCCGCGCACCAGGAAAGGAATGCCGGGGCGTGAACCTGTCTGAGTGGTTTCACGGACAGTGACACTCATGCCGGTCAAGGTTTCAAGATGAGCCGCCCACATCCGCAGGTCGATCGGGTCGGACTGGGTGGTCGAGACCAGGAGGATGAGGGCGAATTCACCCCCCAGAGTGGCCATCCGGGAGTCTTCGAGATTGAAAGCATGCTCAGTCAGGAAACCAGAAAGCCTGGCGACAATCCCCGGCTGGTCCGGTCCGACAGCAGTCAACACAAATCGTTGAGGGTTCATCGGAGTTCTCTTTCGATTCTATTCCCCGTTTTTGAAGGCGTCATCCAGATAAGCCTGGAAATCGGAAATTTTATAGGAAATGAAACAGAAGGCATGATGCAGAGAAAGATACTCGAGATCCTCGGGATCCTCGCTGGCATCTTTGCGGAGTTCATTCAGCCTGGCAAGCAGAATTTCAGCTTTCATTTTTTCCTCGATCAATCCGGATCGTTTTTCATCCTAACGTAAGTCTTTAAAGCGTGGCTAGAGGTTCCAGGACCCTCACCACCTATTCTCCCATGAGAAGGTTTGCTTAAATAGTAGAGTTAAGTCCGAGCTTTCCCCCGTGTTCCGGCACGAATAAACGACGGCGATCAGCAGCCGAAAGGAGCGTTGTGATTCATGTTCATCAGAAGGATGTGTGTGCTCATGCTGGCAGGAATAGTATTCATCCCTGCGGTTCATGCAGTTCAATTGCGTTTGAAATACACCAAAGACCAGACCTTGGTCAATGATGTTGTGTCATCTCTCAAAGGGGATGTGAAGATCGATGGAGCACAGAGACTCGAAGGAACAGCGGAGGGGAGTTTTGGGGTCAAAATGAACCAGAAGACCCTGGATGTGGATGAAGCCGGGGCGGCCAATATCGAATACCGCCTTGATTCCCTCAATATCACCATGAATTCTGAGGCTGACATGGGTGAAGGAAAGAAAAAGTACAGCGCCAAGCTGACCGAAAGCGGGGGCAGTTACACAGTCGATGGCCAGGAAGTGCAAATTCCACCCATGGATGATGTGAAGGCCCAATCCTGGCAGGTGAAGATGAACAACCTCGGATCGCCTGTTTCTTTTTCACTCGATTCCAGCCAGCTGGGCGCGGAAGAAGCCAAGGAAGTCCAGAACCTCTCTGAGCAGGTGACCGGATTTCTCTCCAAATCCGCCCCGCTCCCGGAAAAAGATGTCCAGGTAGGGGATACCTGGGAGAATATCCTTTCGGTCAAAGACCTGACCTCCTCCCTGGCCAAAGAAAACCCGATGCTGAGCGCTTTTACGAACCTGGGAATCGAGGATGTCAAAACTGTCAGCACCCTCAAGGAGCTGCGCAAGGAAGGTGATAACGAAATTGCCACAATCAGCTCCGCAACCAACTTCAGCTGGAAGGAAGGACGCATTCCACTGGGGGTTGTCAATATTACTGTTAAGAACCTGGAAGTAAAAAGCGAATCTCTCACAGAGATGAACAACACGCTCGGAACTGTTCCCCGCATGACTTCAATCACCAACATGACTTTCGAAGTGGTCATTGAAACAGCGATTGGCGAGGGAGGTCCGGCCACTTACACTGCCACAGGGAACCTCAAGCTGGATTCGACCACAACTCTGAAGTAACCCCACAGCGCCGGGAGCCAAAAAAGGGGCTGTCCATTGATAGCCCCTTTTTACTTTGCAGGGAGGCACTGGTTGCGATGATGACCCCGAGAGAACGCTGGATCGCTGCCATCCAGCGGAAGCCATTTGATCGCATCCCCTCGGATTTCTGGGCGACCGGCGAGGTTGTTCAAACCCTTCTCAAAGAGCTTCAATGCCACAGCGAGGATGAGCTCTGGCGGGCGCTGCACATCGATCGGCCTCATTCGGCCGGGCCGCGGTACATCGGTCCGCAGCTTTCTGGACGGGACATCTGGCAGGTCAGCCATAAATTGCAGGAAGTCGCCGATGGCCAGGGGACCTATCAGGAGGTGGATGAGTGCCCGCTGGCGGGAATGGATGATGTCCGGCAGCTCGAAGATTTTCCCTGGCCACATGTCAGCTGGTTTGATTTCTCCCACATCCGGGAGGATCTGGACCGCCTTGAAGAGTGGCCGGTTTGTGGCGCCACTTATGAACCCTTCCTGATTTACTGTGCGATGCGCGGGCTGGAACAGGCCTACCAGGACCTGGCTGTCTTCCCTGAGTTTGCAGATTTCGCATTGCAGAAGATTTTCGAATTCCATTTTGATCTCAATACGAAAATTTTTGAGTCCGCTGGAACGAAAGGCGACATACTCTTCTGTTATGTCGCGGAAGACCTTGGCAGCCAGCATGGCCTGCTGATGAGTGCTGCCACCATCGAACGGTTTCTGATCCCCCGCATGAAGGCGATGATCGACCTGACCCATTCTTATGGGGCGCTGGCCTTCCACCATGATGATGGAGCCATCCGCAGCATCCTTCCCCGTCTGGTCGAAATCGGGATCGATATCCTCAATCCGATTCAATGGAGATGCCCTGGAATGGAGCGCGAATCACTCAAGCGGGATTTCGGTGAGGCTCTGACATTCCATGGCGCGGTGGACAATCAGTACACGCTGCCCTTTGGCACTCCAGATGAGGTGCGCCAGGAGGTTTTGGACAATATCCGCATCCTGGGAGAAGGGGGCGGGTATATTGTGGCTCCCTGTCACAATATCCAGCCGATAACTCCTGTAAAGAATATTCTGGCCATGTATTCGGCAATCGATGAAGTTTACAGTTGAGTCCATCAACTTCGATGACCGTTTTCATTGACTGGAGAAAGTTGATTGTGCCGACCATGAAAAACAAAAGAAAGCACTCTAAGGCCGCAATGTTCCTGCTCGGCTTGATCTTCCTGGCCGGCTGGGATGACCGGTCCGTGGCGGATATTTTTGGAAAAGTGGCAGAGTTGAATCCCGGCAGGGACCGCAAGGTGCAGATCATGGCATTCCGCGGCATGAGGGGATCGGCTCCGGAAAACACGCGTCCGGCACTGGAAAGGGCGATCGATGATGGCATGGACTGGGTTTGGGTGGATGTTCGGTCCACATCGGATGGAATCCCAGTCCTTTTTGCAGGCGATGCCCTGGAAGAAAAGACCTCCGGCAGCGGGATGTTGTCGCAAATGACCTTTGAGGAAATCGCTGCCCTGGATGCCGGAGAATGG
>JAANMY010001982.1_pt1 | contig 20607 bp, 14 predicted proteins | sample 7279691 | NCBI WGS metagenome assembly JAANMY01 (sample SAMN14094543, study PRJNA606508) | bioreactor metagenome | isolation source: A lab-scale SPAN reactor treating ammonium-rich wastewater day 388 | place: Ireland: Galway | collected 2018-02-07
GCCGGCCGCGTCGAGCGCTTCCGCCAGAAGTACGGCAACGTCCAGCGCGCAAGCTGATTGAACGGCGGCCTGGCAGACAGGCCCTGAGGTACGGACATTGAGGTACGGACATTGATGTCCCGGGGGCGCACAACACTGCACCCCCGCTAGCACACAATGCATACCTCCCGACAAGAAGGCAGCCCAGGCTGCCTTTTTTGTTGTCCGCAGTCCTCATCGGCTGCATCGCACTTGGCCTGCGCTACCGGTCCGCCGCAAAATGCCGCCATGACTCGCGACCCCGTCACCCCCACCCTGTTCCAGCGCCGCATTTACGGCACGGTCGGCCTGGCTGTGCTGGTCGCGCTCTACCTGCTCGTCGGGCTGACCGTGCACGACCCCTGGCGCGGGGACGACGCACGCTACTTCGGCCCGGTGCTGGCGATGCTGCGCGGCGAGTCCTGGCTGTTTCCGATGCTGGCCGGCGAGCCGCTCGCCGACTACCCGCCGCTGTATTTCTGGACGGCGTCCGCCTTCGCGTGGCTGGGGTCGGCCTTCCTGCCGGTGCATGGTGGCGCACGCCTGGCGAGCGCATTCTTCGTCGCCCTCGCGGTGTTCTTCGTCGCTCGCGCCACCGAAACCCTGCACGGCCGCCCGGTGCGCACGCCGGGCGCGTTGCTCGCCCTCGGTGCGCTCGGGCTGGTGCTGCACGCCCACGAGACCCAGCCCCTGCTCGCAGTGTTCGCGATGCTGGCGCTGGTCGTGAACGGACTGGCCGAACTCCCGCACCGCCCGCTCGCGGGCAGCCTCAAGGCCGGCGTCGGCAGCGCGCTGGCGTTTCTTGCCGGTGGCTTCTCCGGCCTGCTCGTCACCGCACCGCTGTTGCCGCTCGTCCTCCTGTTCAGCCGTGAATGCCGCACCCCCCGCGCCAGCGGTGCCCTGCTGCTCGGCCTGTGCCTTGCAATCACGCTCGCGGCCGCGTGGCCGATCGCACTCCAGCTGACGCACCCCGAATTGCTCACGCTGTGGCTGCGTGCCGAATGGCTGCGGCTCACCGGCCCGGCGATCCAGGTTCGCGAAATCGCCGACCTGCTCGAGCTGGCCGGCTGGTTCCTGTGGCCCTTGTGGCCGCTCGCGCTGTGGGCCCTGTGGCGGGGACGCAGCAAACTCTCCACCCTGCCCGTGATGCTGCCACTGCTGAGCCTGATGCTGGTGGTGCTGTGGCTGGTGGCGAGCGGGGATTCGTCGCAGGCACGCATGATCCTGCTGATTCCGGCAAGCGCGCTGCTCGCGGCCAGTGGCGTATCGACGCTGCGGCGCGGTGCGGCGAGCGCCTTCGACTGGTTCGCGCTGATGAGCCTTGCGGCATTCGGCGTGCTGGTGTGGCTGGCGTGGACGGCGCAGGCGGTCGGCTGGCCCCCCGGGCTGGCGCGCCATGCCGCGCGCAACGCGCCCGACTTCGTGCTCCCCGACGGCGGCTTCCAGCTCGGCGCGGGGATCGCGATCAGCGCATTGTGGATCCTGCTGGTCGCGCGCCTGCCGCGCTCACCCTCACGCGCGCCCGCAAACTGGACGATCGGGCTGGTGATGCTGTGGTGCCTGGCCGTGGTGTTGCTGATGCCCTGGTTCGACCACGGCCGCAGCTATCGCGCGGTGGTGCAGTCGCTGGACATCGCCGTGCGCGGTGAACGCACCGAACGCCCCAACGCCTGCATCGCCACCACCGGCCTGCCCGACGCAATGCGCAGCTCGTTGGACTACTTCGCCGCGCTGCGTACCCAGCGCGTCACCGACGACGCGACGCCCTGCCCGCTGCTGCTCGTGCACACGGAACGGGCGCGCAGTACCGGCGCGCTCGCGCCCGAATGGGAAACCGTATGGGAATACCGCCGCGGCGCCGGCAAGCGTCTGGAAACCTTCCGCCTGCTGCGGCGCGCAGCGCCCTGATCAGCGCCGCCTCGCAGCGCCGCCGCTTTGCACCGCCCTTACTCGAGGCGCAGGAAGTGGTCGCGGTAGTGGCGCAATTCGCCGATCGACTCGTGGATGTCGGCCAGCGCGGTATGGCTGCCGGCCTTCTTCACCCCCTCGTAGATTTCCGGTCGCCAGCGGCGCGCGAGTTCCTTGACCGTGGACACATCCAGATTGCGGTAGTGGAACCAGTTCTCCAGCGTCGGCATCCAGCGCGCGAGGAAGCGGCGGTCCTGGCACACCGAGTTGCCGCACATCGGCGACGTGCGCGCCGGCACCCACGCCTGCAGGAAGGCGAGCGCCTGCGCCTCGGCCTCGGCGTCGGACACGGTGGAGGCGCGCACGCGATCGATCAGGCCGGATTTGCCGTGGGTGTTGCGGTTCCACTCGTCCATGGCGTCGAGCACGCTGTCGGGCTGGTGCACGGTGATCACCGGGGCCTCGGCGATGGTTTCCAGCGCCTCGTTGGTCAGCACGAGCGCAATCTCGATGATGCGATCGCGATCGGGTTCGAGGCCGGTCATCTCCATGTCCAGCCATATCAGCGTCTTCGGGTCCTGTGCCATAATCCGTCCGCCTTTTTCGGGCACCTTGGTGCGAAACAATCAAGGGCGCGATTGTGTCACAGTTCCTGCCCGCCTCCGGTTCTGCGGCGCGTTAAGCCGGCCGCGGCCGAACGCATCCGGACCAGACGGCAGACGACCCTGTGAAGAGCCTGCTTCAGGACTCGCCGGCCTTTCCCATCCTCGCCACCGGAACCGCGATGAACGCCTTTGCCCTCCTATTCGTCGGCCTGCTGCTGGCCGGCGTGGCCGCCAAGCTCGCCCTGATGCGACGCCACGTCCGCCACGTCCAGGCCCATCGTGACACCGTGCCCGCAGCGTTCGCGGCGTCGATTCCATTGTCGTCCCACCAGCGCGCCGCCGACTACACCACCGCCCGCGCCGGCCTCTCGGCACGCCAGACCATCGCGAGCGCCGTCTTCCTGCTGGTGATGACGCTCGGCGGCGGCCTGCAGGCGGTGCACGACGCCTGGTCGGCCGCGCTCGCGCCGGGCAGCCTCGCCCACGGCGTGGCGCTGCTTGCAACGCTCGCCGTGCTCGGCTGGGTGCTGGAGTTGCCCTTCATCCTCACCCGCACCTTCGTCATCGAGAAGAAGTTCGGCTTCAACCGCATGACGCCGCGCCTGTTCGTCACCGACACGGTGCGCGAAGCCGTTCTCGCGGCCGTGATCGGCCTGCCGCTGCTCGCCGCGGTGCTGTGGATCACGAGTTCGATGGGCGAGCTGTGGTGGCTGTGGGTGTGGGCGTTCTGGCTCGGCTTCAACGTGCTGGTGATGCTGGTATGGCCCACCTTCATCGCGCCGCTGTTCAACAAATTCACCCCGCTGGCCGACGCCGCGCTCAAGGCCCGTGTCGAAGCCCTGCTCGCGCGCTGCGGCTTCCAGTCCAAGGGGCTGTTCGTGATGGACGGCTCGCGCCGCTCGGCGCATGGCAACGCCTACTTCACCGGCTTCGGCGCTGCCAAGCGCATCGTGTTCTTCGACACCCTGCTCGACAAGCTCAACGCCGACGAGGTCGAGGCGGTGCTCGCGCACGAGCTCGGCCACTTCCGCCATCGCCACATCTTCAAGCGCCTGGCCGTGCTCGCCCCGGCCACCCTGGGCATGCTCGCCCTGCTCGGCTGGCTGATGCAGCAGTCGTGGTTCTTCTCGGGCCTGGGCATGACGGCCACCGACATCGCGAGCGCGCTGGCGCTGTTCATGCTGGTCCTGCCGGTGTTCACCTTCCCGCTCGCCCCCCTCTTCAGCCACTGGTCGCGCGTGCATGAGTACGAGGCCGACGCCTATGCCGCCAGCCAGACGCGCGCTGCCGACCTGGTCGCCGCGCTGGTCAAGCTCTATCGCGACAACGCCTCGACGCTGACCCCGGACCCGCTGTACTCGCGCTTCTTCGACTCGCACCCGCCGGCGGCCTTGCGCGTCGCGCGGCTGCAGGCCCTGCAGCAGTGATGCCCCGACCCGGGCAGAGGAGACAAGCATGAAAACAAGCCTTTACACCGCCGCAACCAGCGCAGTCCTGCTGGCGCTGCCGCTGGCCGCCCAGGCCGATCCCTTCCCCGGCGCCGACCTCGCCGCCGGCAAGGAGATGCACGCCCGCCTGTGCGTGGAATGCCATGAGCGCAAGTACGGCGGCGAGGACGGCTCGGCCATCTACCTCCGCCCGGATCGCCGTGTCACCACGGCGAGCGCGCTGTCGCAGCAAGTGACCACGTGCACGACGATGCTCAAGCTCGAGCTCTTCCCGGAAGACGAGCATCACCTCGCAGGCTATCTGAACAAGCGCTACTACAAGTTCGAGTGAAAAAAAGCCCCCACCCCGCCAAGCCCACCGAGGCGCGCCTGAAAGGCGTCATCGTCGCCGCCTTCGGCCGCCATTACGAAGTCAATACCGCTGCCGGCCGCCTGCAGTGCTATCCGCGCGGCAAGAGGAGCAGCTACGCCTGCGGCGACGAGGTCGAGATCGTGCGCGGCGGCGACGGCCAGGGCGTGATCGAGAAGCTGACGCCACGCCGCAACCTGCTGTGGCGCTCCGACGCCTTCCGCGAAAAGCTGATCGCCGCCAACCTCAGCCACATCGTCATCGTCGTCGCCACCGAGCCCGGCTTCTCCGACCTGCTGGTGTCGCGCTGCATCGCCGCCGCCGAAAGCCAGGACATCACGCCGCTGATCGTGCTCAACAAGGCCGACCTCGAGGATCGCCTGCCGGCCGCGCGCGCCCAGCTCGCGCCTTTCCGCAAGCTGGGTTACGAAGTGATCGAGATTTCCGCGCTGCGCGGGGCCGATGGCCTGCGCGCACGTCTGAACACGCTGCACGCGATCTTCGTCGGCCAGTCGGGGATGGGCAAATCCACCCTGACCAACGCCCTGATCCCGGAAGCCAACGCGGCCACGCGCGAGATCTCGGACGCGCTCGACTCGGGCAAGCACACGACCACGTTCGCGCGGCTCTATCCGCTGGCGCCTGAAGACGAAGCCAAGGAGGCGCCCGGGGCCGATGCTGCATCCGCTGGCTGGCTGATCGACAGCCCCGGCCTGCAGGTCTTCGGGCTCGCGCACCTGACGCCAGACAGCCTCGCCGAAACCTTCATCGAGTTCCGCCCCTTTCTCGGCAAGTGCCGTTTCCGCGACTGCCGCCACGACAGCGAGCCGGGTTGCGCGCTGCTCGGCGCGGTGGAATCAGGACAGATCCATCCGCGGCGCTGGGAACACTTTCGCAACATCCGCAGCGAGATCGCTGCGGCGAAAAAGCTCAATCCGGGCTGGTGAGTCTGCGGCGCTCGCGCGCAACGACCCCGAGCGACATCCAGCGGTATCCGGCTGAAGGCAGGTTCGAGGGCGCGCGCCCTCGCCCTCAGCGCGCGAGCAGGAAGTCGCGCACCACGGCAATCTGCGCCGCATCCATCAGCATCGGCGCATGGCCCACGCCGGCGAACTCCACCGTCCGCGCGCGCGGACCGCGGGCCGCCATCGCGCTCAAGGTGCCCGGTTCGAGCAGATCGGAGTCGGCGCCACGCAGCGCCAGGGTCGGACAGCGGATGGCCTCATAGACCGGCCACAGGTCGATGTCCTCCAGGATGGGCGCGGCGCGGAAGACGTCGCCGAGTCCCGGGTCGTAGACCATCGCGAATCCCCCCTCCTCGCCGTCCAGCGCACGCACCGAGTGCACGGTCAGATGCCGCCACTGGGCGTCGGTGAGCGCACCGAAGGACGCACCGACCTCGCGAATCCACGCCTCGGCGGCCTCCAAGGTCGGGAACACCGGCGCTCGACCAACGTACTGTGCGATGCGTTGCAGGGAGATCGAGGTGATGACCGGCCCCACGTCGTTGAGCACCAGGCGGGTGATCGGCGTCTGCGGCTGGCTCGCCAGCACCATGCCGATGATCCCGCCCATCGACGTGCCCACCCAATGCACCTCCTCAACGTCGAGGCGCGCGATCAGGGTGACCATGTCATTCACGTACACCGGAAAGCCGTAGTCGGCCTTCACCGCCAGCCAGTCACTGCGGCCGCGGCCGGCCACATCGGGGCAGACCACTCGGTACTCGCCGGCAAGTGCACGCGCCAGGTCGTCGAAGTCGCGACCGTTGCGGGTCAGGCCATGCACGCAGACGAGCACGCGCGGGTTGTCGGGATCCCCCCACTCCGTGTAGGCCATGCGGTGCAGCCCGTGCGGGCCCATGCACTGCACCGACCGCTCGCGCATGGCAGGAACTGCAGGCGACGGCGGCGGGGATGAGTGGAGCAGGTGCTGCAGCGCTGACTGGAGGGACATGGTCTTGGCGATCCGTGAGCCGAGGCTATCGAAGGCCCGAAGTCTAGCCCGAAGCGGCCGTTGCGACGCAATCCGTGTTCGAGGCCGCTCGACGTCGCAGCACTCAACGTCCGTGCCAGTAGCGCGGCGTCCGCTCGCGTTCGGCATGCACGGCCACGCCCTCGTCGGCATCGGCCGAGAACACCATGCCGATCGCCCCCTGGGCATCGGTCCGCCAGTTGCGGGCCCCCGCGTCGGTCCAGCGCGCCCAGACCTGCGGATGCGGATGGCCGAATGCGTTGCGATAGCCGGCCGAATGCACCACGTGTGCCGGCAGCGTCGCATCGACAAAGGCCGGCGAAGACGAGGAGCGGCTGCCGTGGTGGGCGCTCACCACCACCTCGGTGCGCAATCCGCCCGCGTCCGCGCGCGCCAGCAGCGCGGCCTCCGCCGTGACCCCGATATCGCCGGTGAGCAGCAAGGCGCCCGACGGCCCCGAAACCCTGAGCACACAGGACGCATCGTTGTCGCGGTTCTTCCCGCGCGCCGGCTCGGCCACCGGATGGAGCACTTCGAAACGCACGCCATCCCATGTCCACGGCGCCGCCCCCACGCACGGGCGTATCTTGGTGGCGGCGGGCCAGCGCGCATCACGGCGCGCCGAGGCAGCTGAAGATTCACCCGAGGGCCCACCGAGCGCCTCCGGCTGCCCGGCCAGCACCTCACCCACCGCCAGGCCGTCGATCACGCTCGCCGCACCGCCAACATGATCGACGTCGTCGTGAGACAGCACCAGGCGGTCGATCGCGCGCGTGCCCGCCACGCGCAGGTAAGGCAGGATCACCCGACTGCCGGCGTCCGCGTCGCTGCCATAGGGCGGCCCGGCGTCGTAGAGCAGATCGTGGCTGCGGGTGCGCACATGCACGGCCAGGCCCTGCCCCACGTCGAGCACCTGCGCCTCGAAGCCACCTGGCAAGGGTCGCGCGGGCTGCCAGGCCAGCAGCCCGCCAAGCAGGGCGGGCGCGGCAAACCGCCCCGGCGTGGCGCGCGGCAGCAGCAGCACGGCCACCGCGAGCAGCCCGCCCGCCAGCAGCCACGGTGGTGGCGTCGCCTGCTCCCACAGCGCCTGGTCCCACGCCGCCAGCCAGTTCAGCGCCTTCATCATCAGGCCCGCGACCTCATCGGCAGGCACCAGCAACACGGCATTCGGCCACGGCAGCGCGAGCAGTACCAGGGGCGTGATCACGAAGCTCACGACTGGAATCGCCACCAGGTTCGCCAGCGGCGACAGCAATGGGAAGGACTGGAACTGGGCCAGCAGCAGCGGGATGAGCGCCACGCTGATCGCAAGCTGGACGCGCACCGCGCCCCGCCAGCCCGTGCGCGCGCGAACACGCCCCCCGACACTGGCAAGGATGATCGCCACCGCGCCGAACGACAGCCAGAAGCCCGCCGACAGCACCGCCCACGGATCGGCAACCAGCACGACCAGCAGCGCAATCGCCAGCACGCGCGAGGGTGCGACCGCACGTCCGCTGAACAGCACCCACACCGCGACGGCGAGCATCAGCCACGCGCGCAACACCGGAATGCCGAGCCCCGCCAGCAGCGCGTAGGCGCTCGCGCCGGCCAGCGCCGCAAGGGCAGCGGCCTTCTGCGCCGGTACGCGCAGCGCCAGCGCCGGCACCCGCCGCCACGACATCGCCACCGCGCCGCCACACAGCAGGCCGACGAGGGCGACGTGCAGCCCGGAGATGGACACCAGATGGCCGACGCCGGTGCGCCGATACACCTCCCAGTCCTGGGCGGAGATGCCGCTCTGGTCGCCCACGGCGAGGGCCACCATCAGCCCGCCGTGCTCGCGCCCGGGCATGGCCGCAAGCAGCCGCTCGCGTACTGCGGCGCGCACACGATCGACGCGCTGCATCGGCGTACCCGGTCCGGCATCGACACGAATCGCCGGGGTGCGCACATAGCCGGTGGCGCGGATGCCGCGCTCGAGCAGCCAGGCCTCGTAGTCGAACCCACCCGGATTGACGAAGCCATGCGGGCGCCGCAGTCGCACGCCGAAGGACCAGCGCTCGCCGGGCTGCGGCATTGCCGGCAGTACGCCATCCTCGCCCGCGCCCGCCCGCCAGCTCAGCAGCACCCTGCGCGGCACGCCGTCCTCGTCGGCATCCGGCTCGAAGATGAAGCGCCAGCCCTGATCGAGCGCTTCAGGCAGCCCGCCGATACGCCCGTACACCACCCGATCGACCCCCTCCTGATCGCCGCGCAGTTCATCCGCCAGCCGCATCTCCGCGCGCCACGCGGACCACGCCACCCCGGCCGTGACCGCGATCGCCACCGTCAGCACGGCGCGCGCCACCCGGATCGAGGAAGGAAGGTGCGCAGCCCTCCGCGCCAGCCCAACGCGAAGCACAAGCGCCGCACCGAGCGCGAGCAGGCCGGCGGTGGCCCAACCGGCGAGCGCGGCACGCGTCTGGAGCACACAGACCCCGAACAGGAAGGCGAGCGCAAAAATTCTCATGGCATAGCATGATGCCAACAGGGCGTCTGTTAGGCCAGCATCCGCGCCAGATCCGGCCCCGGCGACGATGCCCCGGCCGCAGATACAAAGCGCAACATCGCCACTGCGAACCTTGCGCGTGCAAGAGGCATCCCACGCCGACGGCACGCCCACCGACACCTGCTAGACTCCCGGCGGCTCGACCCACCATGCGCAAGACACTCAAGCGACTTCTTCCCGACCACCAGACAGTCAGTGCAAATCGCTGGCTGCGGCCGTTCGCGTCCACGCTGCTGCACCCGCGGCTGTGGCACCTCAACCGCCATTCGGCGGCGGGCGCGGTTGCGGTGGGGATGTTCTGCGGGCTGATCCCCGGGCCACTGCAGATGATGGGCGCGGCAATCTGCTGCGTGCTGTTCCGGGTGAACCTGCCGCTGGCGCTGATCACCACCCTGTACAGCAACCCGCTGACGATCGTGCCGCTCTACGTCCTTGCCTTCGGCATCGGCAGCCTGATCCTGGGCGACGGCGACTTCGACTTCACGCCCCCGCCCGATCTGGTGGGAATGAACCCCGCCGTGTGGATCGGTGACCTCGCCGCGTGGGCGTCCACGCTCGGCAAGCCGCTCTTCGTCGGCCTCATCGTGCTCGCCGCCAGCCTGTCGATGCTGTCCTACCTGGCGGTGCGCTGGGGCTGGCGGCTGTGGTTGATCCGCCAGTGGCGTCAACGGCAAAGGGGCCCGCGCTAGACGCGAGCCCCCGTGCGATGGTCACCCCCCGTCGTCTTCAGACGTGGAAGCGGCTCGCCTGCTGGCGCAGCGTGGTCGCAAGCTGTTCGAGCGTCTCGGCGGTGCCGGTGGTCTCGCGCACCGATCCGCTGTTGTGCTCGGCCATCTCGGCGATGCGCTCGATATTGCGCGCGATCTCGTTGCTGGCCAGGCTCTGCTCGTTCAATGCCGTCGAGATCTCGCGCACCGCAGTCAGCACCTCGCCCGCGCCGCTGCTGATCTGCGCCATCGACTCGCCGGCGCGGTTGCTCATCGCCACGCCGTCGCGCACCCGCTGCACGCCCTGCTGCATGGTGTCCACCGCGCGTCCGGTGCCCTGCTGGATCGCGTGCACCATCTGGCCGATCTCATGGGTCGCCAGCGAGGTGCGTTCGGCCAGCTTGCGCACTTCATCGGCCACCACCGCGAAGCCGCGGCCGCTCTCGCCCGCACGCGCCGCCTCGATCGCCGCGTTGAGGGCGAGCAGGTTGGTCTGGTCGGCGATGTCGCGGATCGAATCGACGATGGTGTTGATCTGGCGCGACTTCTCGCCGAGCTCGCGGATCGCGTCGCTCGACAGGTCGACCGCTTCGGCGATTCGCTCCATTTCGGCAACCGAGCGCTGCATCACGTCGCGACCTTCGTCGGACAGGCGGCCGGAGTCCTCCGCCAGCTTCTGCGCGGTCAGCGCGTGGTGGGCGATGCCGTCGACCCCGCGCGACATCTCTTCCACCGCCGCCGCCACGCCGGACGCGGCATCGCTCTGCGCCTCCGAGCCCTGCAGCACGCGCCGCGCCGAGGCCGACAACTCGGTCGCCGCACCGCCGACGTGCTCGGCACCGAGCTGGATCTCGCGGATCAGCCCGGCCACCTGATCGGCCATGCCGTTGAACTGGCGGGCCACCTCGGCAAGCTCGTCATGGGCCGAGAACGTGACCCGGGCGCGGTAGTCGCCTGCCGCGAACTGCTGCGCACCGGTCGATAGCTCGCGTACCGAGCGCAGGATGGCCAGATACACCGCGATGAAGAGGTAGGCCGCAAGCACCATCGCCGCCACCGAGACGGTGATCTGCATGGCCAGCCGATCCTCCAGCGTCTGCAGGCGGGCTTCGAGCAGGCGTCCGGCCTCGGGGCGCAGCACCTGGTCGAAATTGCGTACCGCGGTATCGATCGCGCGGGTGGCGAGTTCGAAGAAGGCCGCCGAACCGATCCCGAAGCGCCGGTCGAGGATCTCCTGCCGGGTCGTGGTCCGGACCTGCTCGATGGCTGCAGAGATCTCCTTGCCCGCGGTGTCGAGGCGCGCGGCCAGTGCCGCATTGATGCGCGCGGTGCGTTGCAGGCGCTCGATCAGCACGGCTTCGGCACGGCCGATCTCGGCCAGCAGCGACACCACGGCGTGCTCGTCGGCCTGCCCGAGTTCGCGGCGTGCGCTGAGGTTGGTGCCGCGGGCGCGCAGTTGGCCGAGGCGCTCGCTGAGCTCCGGAAGGGTGTTGAGGAGCGGCGCGATCAGGTTGGCGCTCGCGGGATCGGGGTCGAGCGCGAGGCCGGAGGCGTCGCCCAGGTCGCCCAGCCAGCGCAGCAGGTCGGCGATGGCTGCGGTGTGGGTGCGCAAATTGGTCGGGCCGTCGAGGCGCAGGCCGTCGTCGGCGAGGCTGACCAGCGTGCTGCGCACGCGCTGCCAGCCCGGCTGCAGCGGCGCCCAGCTCGCCTCGCGCGTGATCGCGGCATCGAGTGCCGTCATCGCCGCCGTGAGCTCCTGTGCCTTCTGCTCGCGCTTCGGCACCAGATCCGCGCTGCCGCCGAGCACGCCGGCCGACAGGCCACGGTGCTGCTGGGTCTTGAGGATGACCGCGAAGCCGGCATCGAAGAGTTCGAGGCCGGCGATCTCCTGCTCGGTGACACGAATCTCGCCGCGCAGGTTGGTGAAGATCTGCGTGAGCAGGATCGCGGATGCGGCGGCGCACACCAGGATGATCAGGCCGAACTTGAGCGGGTAGCTCAGTCGATCGAGCACACGGATGGCGGGCAGGAAGAGCAGTTTCATGATTGGGGCACCGGCACTGCAGCCGGGATTGGATGCTGACCCCAAGCCTATCGGCGCCCCGCCGTCAAACTTTACCCGGTCAGGGGCGTTTGTTCCTGTGCGCCCGCCCGCCGCCCGGAATTCAGGACAGGCGGCCGTCGCACAGGCGCAGCGTGCGCTGCGCGCGCGCGGCGAGCGTCTCGTCGTGGGTGACGATGACGAAGCTGGTCGCGAAGCGCTCGTTGAGCGACAGCATGAGGTCGAACACCGCCCCGGCGGTGCGGCGGTCGAGGTTGCCGGTCGGTTCGTCGGCGAGCACGCACGCGGGTTGCGTCACCAGCGCGCGCGCGATCGCCGCGCGCTGGCGCTCGCCGCCCGAGAGCTCGCCGGGCGCATGGTCGAGGCGGTGCGCCAATCCGACCTCGCCCAGCATCTGCGCGGCGCGCTCGTCGGCCTCGGCGCGCGGCACGCGGCGGATGTACAGCGGCATGGCAACGTTCTCCAGCGCGCTGAACTCGGGCAGCAGGTGATGAAACTGATACACGAAACCGAGCGCGTCGTTGCGCAGCCGGCCGCGCGCGGTCTCGGACATCCCGGAGAAGTCCTGCCCCATCAGGCGCACGCTGCCGGCGCTGGGCACGTCCAGCCCGCCGAGCAGATGCATCAGCGTGCTCTTGCCCGAACCGGACGCGCCGACGATGGCGATGCGCTCGCCGCGCCCGACGCTGAGCGTCACGTCGTCGAGCACCCGCACCGCCTCGGCGCCTTCGCGAAAATGCTTGCTCAGGCCCGTGCAGGCCACCACCGCCTGAGTTGCAGCGGCGGGCGTGAAGGATTGGCGATCACTCATAGCGCAGGGCCTCCGCCGGATTCACCCGCGACGCCCGCCAGCTCGGATACAGCGCGGCGAGCAGGGTAAGCACGAAGGACACCGACACGATCCAGGTCACGTCGGCCGGCAGCACCTTCGAGGGCAGCTCGTTGATGTAATAGATTTCCTTGTTCCACAGCGTGGCACCGGTGAGCATCTCGAGCGCGGGGATGACCACGTCGAGGTTGTTGGCGATCGCCAGGCCGCCAATCACGCCCGCGCATAGGCCGACCAGGCCGATGATCGAGCCCTGCAGCACGAAGATGCCCATGATCGAGGCCGGACTGGCGCCCAGGGTGCGCAGGATGGCGATGTCGGCGTACTTCTCCTGCACCGCCATCACCAGCGTGGACACGATGTTGAACGCCGCCACCGCGACGATCAGGAACAGGATCAGCGTCATCATCGTCTTCTCGAGCGCCACCGCGCGGAAGAAGTTGGCATGGCTGCGCGTCCAGTCGGCCACCACGAGGCCGGGCTCGGTGATCGTCATCGCCAGCTCGCGCGCCACCCGCGGCGCGGCGAAGAGGTCGTCGAGCTTGAGGCGCACGCCGCTCACCGCGTCACCCAGCCGGTACAGCGCCTGCGCATCGGCGACGTGCACCAGGGCGAGGCCCGAGTCGTACTCGTACATGCCGGCCTCGAAGATGCCCACGACCTCGAACTGCTTCACCCGCGGCAGCACCGCGGCCGGCGTCACCAGGCCCTGGGGCGCGATCAGCGTGACCTTGTCGCCCATCTGCACGCGCAGCGCCTGGGCGAGATCGCGGCCGAGCACGATGCCGAAGCGCCCGGCCTGCAGCGCGGCGAAGTCGCCGGCTTTCATGTAGCTGCCGAAATCCGCCACCTTGTCTTCCTCGGCCGGGATCACCCCGCGCACGATGGTGCCGCGCACGCCCTGGTCGAAGGACAGCATGCCCTGCTCCTGCACGTAGGGCGCCGCCGCCTTCACCGACGGATGGCGCATCGCCTCGTCCGCCACCTGCTGCCACGAGAGCAGCCCGCCGTCGACGCTCTGCACCTGCACGTGGGAGGCCACGCCGAGGATGCGCGTGCGCAATTCCTCCTGAAAACCGTTCATCACCGACAGCACCACGATCAGCGCGGCGACCCCCAGCGCGATGCCAAGCATCGACACGAAGGAAATGAACGAGATGAAGCGGTTGCGCCCCTGCGCCCGCTTGCGCGAGCGCGTGTAGCGCAGACCGACGAGAAATTCGTAACGCATCGACACCTGGCTTCCCGATTCCTTTGGCAACAAGGCCGGCATTGTGCCCGCGGATGGGCCCGCATGCGACAGCAAAGCGCATGTGAATGTAAGGCGCGACCGCGGGCCATCGACCCAGGCCGTCGTGCCGCACGCCGCTGCACCGGCGTGCGCAGGCGCTGAAATTGCGCGGGCAGGCGCTGGCAGCCTGCGGCGTTTCGTGAAAAACTGAGTTCCCGATCACGGTATCGCCATCGCGATTCATGCCGCCGCCAGAGAAACCCTCGCCCGGACGCTTCCACGCCCTGCTCGACCACAGCGCGGCCGCCTGGCTGATCCTGGCGATCGGTCTGATCGTGACGCTCGCGCTGTGGCAGCACTTTTCCGCGCATTTCGCCGAGCGCGCCGAGGACCGTTTTTCTCATCGCGCCGAAGCGGCGAAGAACCTGCTGCTGTCGCGCATGCAGGCGCACGAGCAGGTCCTGCGTGGCGCGGCTGCGCTGTTCGCCGCCAGCGAGAATGTCAGCCGCGCCGAGTGGCGGGCCTACATCGGCGCCCTCGAGCTCGACAGGTCGCTGCCCGGGATCCAGGGCACGGGCTTCACCCGGATGATTCCCGCCCACGGGCTGGCCGAACACGTTGCCGAGATCCGCGCCGAAGGGTTTGCCGACTACGCGATCCACCCCCCCGGCGAGCGCGACGTCTACAGCAGCATCCTCTATCTCGAACCCTTCGCCGACCGCAACCTGCGCGCCTTCGGCTACGACATGTATTCCGAGCCGGTGCGGCGCGAGGCGATGGGGCGCGCCCGCGACACCGGCCTGCCCGCGCTGTCGGGCAAGGTCACCCTGGTCCAGGAATCCGGCCCCGAGGTGCAGGCCGGCTTCCTGATCTACCTGCCCATCTATGCCCGCGGTGCCGCGCCCGAAACGGTGGAAGCACGGCGCGCGGCCGTGCTCGGATTCGTGTACAGCCCCTTCCGCGCGCAGGACATCATGCTCAGCATCTTCAGCGCCAGCCTGAACGATACGGACCTCGAACTCTTCGACGGCGCCCCGACGGCCGACCGGCTGCTGTTCGCCTCCGCGCAACGCAACCCGGGCGCGCGCTTCATCGTGGACCACCCGGTCGAGATCGCTGGCCGCACCTGGCTGGCACGATTCAGCAGCACACCGGCGTTCGAGCGTGATCAGGTCAGCGCCGAGCCCGGGCTGATCCTGTTCGGCGGCACGACGCTCAGCCTGATGTTTTTCGCCCTCATGAACATCAACGCGCGCCACCGCCGCCGCATGCAGGCCGCCGCCGCCCGGCTCGCGCAAAGTCGCGACGAGTTCCGCACCCTGGTCGAGAACGTCCCCGGCGTGGTGTTCCGCTGCCAGATCGCCGCACCGTGGGGGGTGATCCACATCAGTCCGAACATCCAGGCGATCACCGGCGTCGCGCCAGAGGAGTTCCTGTCGGCACGCGTGTCTTTCGGCGACTTCATCGTCGCGGAGGACTTCGCCGCGATCGAGGAGGCAATCGCAACCGCGCTGCGCCAGCGCACGAGCTACGAGGTGGAATACCGGATGCGGTCCCGCACCGGGCAGACGTGCTGGGTCAGCGAGCGCGGCCACGTCTACATCGACGGCAAGGGCCAGCCGCAATGGCTCGACGGCGTCATCATCGATGTCACCGAGCGCAAGCAGGCCGAGGAGGCGATCCGCAATCTCGCCTTCATCGACACGCTCACGCACCTGCCCAACCGCCGCTTCCTGCTCGACCGCTTGCGCCAGGGACTGGCCAGGAGCCGCCGCCATGGCCACCACGGCGCCCTGCTGTTCATCGACCTCGACCACTTCAAGGCGGTAAACGACACGTACGGGCACGACGCCGGCGACAAGCTGCTGTGGGAGGTCGCGCGCCGGCTGCGCACGAGCGTGCGCGAGGGTGACACGGTGGCCCGGCTCGGCGGCGACGAATTCGTGGTGATGCTCGAGGAGCTCGGCGACAGCATCGCGGAGGCCGCCGAGAAAGGCGCGGCGATCGGCGACAAAATCCTCTCCGCGCTCAACGAGCCCTTCGAGATCGACGGCGAGCCCCACCAGAGCACGCCGAGCATCGGCATGACCTGCTTTGGCAGTGCGGACGAACAGGCCGCGGATCTGCTGCGACGCGCCGATGCGGCCATGTACCGCGCCAAGGCGGCAGGCCGCAACCGCCTGGAGACGAACGACACGCAGCCGGTCTAGCGCCTGCCGCGGCGGGCGCCTTCCCTGGCCGCGCCAACCTTGGCCGCGCCGTGCTGGCCCCGGCCGCCCTTGCTGACGCCGGCTGTGTGCAAGCCCGCCTTTGGCGGTGCGTCGGTGCGCGGTGCCTCCTTGCGCGGTGCCTCCTTGCGCGGTGCCTCCTTGCGCGAGGCTTCCTTCCGCGGCGCATCCGTGTTCGACGCTGCTTTCCGCGGTTCGCCCTTGCGCAGCGCCACCTTCCGGGGCGCCGCCGGCTTCCCACCCACATTGATCGCGCCCGCCGGCTGGTGCCGCGGCACCAGGCAGTTCGGCCCGTTGCCGATCAGGTCCGCGCGCCCCATGCGCATCAGCCCCTCGCGCAGGATCGGCCAGTTCTCCGGATCGTGCCAGCGCAGGAAGGCCTTGTGCAGCTTGCGGACCCTGCCCGCGCGCGCGGTCTCGACCACTTCCGAATCCGCCGACACCTTCCGGAGCGGGTTCTTGCGCGTGTGGTACATCGTGGTGGCCAGCGCCATCGGCGTGGGCAGGAAGGTCTGCACCTGGTCGAGGCGGAAGTTGTTCTTCTTCAGCCACAGCGCCAGGTTGAGCATGTCCTCGTCGGTCGTCCCCGGATGCGCGGCGATGAAGTACGGCACCAGATGCTGCTTCTTGCCCGCCTGCGCCGAGAACTTCTCGAACATCTGGCGGAACTCCTCATAGGCGCCGATGCCCGGCTTCATCATCTTGGAGAGCGTGTTTTCCTCGGTGTGCTCGGGCGCGATCTTGAGCAGGCCGCTGACGTGGTGGGTGACCAGTTCCTTGACGTACTCCGGCGAGCGCACCGCCAGGTCGTAGCGCAGGCCCGAGCCGATGGTGATGCGCTTGATGCCGGGCACCGCGCGCGCCTTGCGGTAGAGCTCGACCAGCGACGAGTGGTCGGTGTTGAGGTTCTCGCAGATCCCCGGATACACGCACGACAGCCGCCGGCAGTTCTCCTCGATTGACTTGCTCTTGCACGCCATGCGGTACATGTTGGCGGTCGGTCCGCCGAGGTCGGTGATGTGGCCCTTGAAGTCGGGCGACTTGTCGCGGATCTCCTCGATCTCATGGATGATCGACTCGTGCGAGCGGCTCTGGATGATGCGGCCCTCGTGCTCGGTGATCGAGCAGAAGGTGCAGCCGCCGAAGCAGCCGCGCATGATGTTGATCGAGAACTTGATCATGTCCCAGGCCGGGATGCGCGCGTCGCCATAGCTCGGGTGCGGCGCGCGGGCATAGGGCCGGTCGTAGACGAAGTCCATCTCGGGCGTGGTCAGCGGCACCGGCGGCGGGTTGATCCACACGTCGCGCGCGCCCGGGCCCTCGCCGTGGCACTGCACCATCGCGCGCGCGTTGCCGGGGTTGGATTCGAGGTGGAACACGCGCGAGGCGTGGGCGTACATCACCGCGTCGTCCTTGACCTGCTCGTACGACGGCAGGCGGATCACGGTATGTGCGCGATCGGCGCGACGCGCGGCGAGGCGCTCGGCCGCCGGCACGATGCGCACCGGCTGGGCGCCGTCGGCCGCGGGCTTGGGCGCGGCCGCAGTGGGCTCCATCGCATACGGGTCGGGATGGGTGTCGATGCGGCCGGGCTTGTCCAGCGCCAGCGAGTCCACCTCGTGCCATTCGTGCGCCGGCCGCCAGCCCGGCTTCACCATGAAGGCGGTGCCGCGCAGGTCGCGGATGGCCTCGATCGGCTCGCCCGCCGCCAGGCGCTGGGTCAGCGCCACCAGCGCGCGTTCGGCATTGCCGAACAGCAGGATGTCGGCCTTGGCGTCCGGCAGCACCGAGCGCCGCACCTTGTCCGACCAGTAGTCGTAGTGCGCAATGCGGCGCAGCGAGGCCTCGATGCTGCCGATGACGATGTTGGCGTCCGGGAAGGCCTCGCGCGCGCGCTGGGCGTACACTGTCACCGCGCGGTCGGGCCGCTTGCCGGCCTCGGCGTTGGGCGTGTAGGCGTCCTCGGAGCGGATCTTGCGATCCGAGGTGTAGCGATTGACCAGCGAATCCATGTTGCCGGCGGTGATGCCGAAGTACAGCCGCGGCCTGCCCAGCGCACGAAAAGGCTCGGCCGAGTGCCAGTCGGGCTGGCTCAGGATGCCGACCCGGAAGCCATGCGTCTCGAGCAGTCGTCCCACCAGTGCCATGCCGAAGCTCGGGTGGTCGATGTAGGCGTCGCCGGTGACCAGGATGACGTCGCATTCATCCCAGCCGAGCGCATCCATCTCCTTGCGCGACATGGGCAGGAAGGGGGCGGCGCGAGCGCCGGGAACAGCGCCCGCGAGGATGCCGGGAAGCGCAGCGTCGGGAACGGTGTGCGGGAATGGGGAACTGGGCTGTGAACGCATGATGGTCGCCATTGTATCGGCGCAGGTGGTGATCGCTGCGAACTTCGACAGCGCTGCCACACGCCCATTCCCCACAGCGCCCGACGACCACGGGCTCGCCGCAGCCGATAGGGGAATTCCCGCCCTTGCCGAAGCGCCTGTCCCCGCCTGTAATGCCCCGGCAAACGCCCCTTCGATGTCCACCGAAGCAAGCTCTCCACGCCGGGAGGCCCCATGCTGCGAACGCTGACCCTCGCCCTTGCGCTCTTCATCGCCTCGCCCGCCCATGCCGCCTACAGCGCGCTCTACGTGTTCGGGGACAGCCTCTCCGACATTGGCAACGCGTATGCGCTCAGCGGCGCCACCTGGCCGCCCTCGCCGCCCTACGCACAGCAGTTCTCCGACGGCCCCACCGCCGCCGAGTATCTGGCGGATGGACTGGGGATCGCCCTCGCCCCTTCGATCGCGGGCGGCAGCAACTACGCGGTGGGCGGCGCCATGAGCGGCCTCACCAACTACAACCACCTGGTGGCGTCGCCCTTCCCCCTGCCCGCCAGCCTTGCGAGCACCGGCATGCTCGCACAAGTAGGCGGCTTTGCCGCGAGCCCCGCGAGCTTCGACCCCGCACGCTCGTTGTTCCTGCTGTGGGCGGCGCCAAACGATTTCTTCTACGCGCTCAGCACCGGCGGCGACGTGGTCGCCGCCGCCAACGCAGCCGTGACGAACCTCATCACCTCGGTCGGGCTGCTGGCAAGCCTGGGCGCCACCGACTTCCTCATTCCCAACATGCCCAATCTGGCACAGACGCCCTTCGGGCTTGCCCAGCCAGATGCACTCAGATCGGGACTCGACATCCTGTCGGCCGGTTTCAACTCCGCGCTCGCGGGTGCGCTCGACCTCGCGCGGGTGGGTGGCATCCCCGGCATCGGGACCGGCCTCGACCTCATGAGCTTCGACACTGCAGCCTTCCTCGACGAGGTGATCACCCATCCGGCCGCTTATGGATTCACCAATGTGACCGACGCCTGCGTGTTAACCGCCTGGCCTGCCTGCGACGGCTACCTGTTCTTCGACAGCGTGCATCCGACGACGGCCGCACATCGGCTGCTCGGCGAACGTTTCCTCGCCACGGTGCCCGAGCCGGACATGGCCGCGCTGCTTGCGCTCGGCCTCCTTGCCTTGCTGGCGCTGCGCCGCCGGCCAGGCGCGGACTGATCCATCTCGGGGCCGGCACGCCGGCGCCGCCCTTCCCCCTCCGGGAATCCCGCCCCCTCTGACACCGCGGAGCGCGCCCGCCCTCTTCTAGTGCAGCGCAGCACACGGATGCATCATCCTTGTGCGCGCAAGCACTGCGTGCGCCGCCCACGACGCCCTTCCTCCGCCCTCTCACGGCTCTCTCACGGCCAGCCTGGGCCGCTTGGTGCACCGCAACAATCCTGGCACGACTGATGCTTTGATCTTGTCGACGGCGCCGCAAGCTCGCGCCAGCAGGGTTCATCCATCACCATGCAAGGAGACGTCGCCATGAGTATCTTCAACGCCTACCAGGCCCGCTTCGAAGCGGCACGCGAAGAGGAAATGTCGCTGCAAGAGTATCTGGAACTCTGCCGCCACGACCGGATGGCCTACGCCACGTCCGCCGAGCGCATGCTTGCCGCGATCGGCGAACCGGAGCTCGTCGATACCCGCGTCGATCCGCGCCTGTCGCGCATCTTCTCCAACAAGGTGCTGAAGGTCTATCCGGCCTTCCGCGATTTCTACGGCATGGAGGAGGCGATCGAGCAGATCGTGTCCTACTTCCGCCATGCCGCGCAGGGCCTGGAAGAGAAGAAGCAGATCCTCTACCTGCTCGGCCCGGTGGGCGGCGGCAAGTCCTCGCTCGCCGAGAAGCTCAAGAGCCTGACCGAGCGGCTGCCGTTCTACGCGGTCAAGGGCTCGCCGGTGAATGAGTCCCCGCTCGGCCTGTTCGACGTCGGCGAGGACGGCCGCATCCTGGAAGAGGACTACGGCATCCCCCGCCGCTATCTCAACACCATCATGAGCCCGTGGGCGGTCAAGCGCCTCAACGAGTTCGGCGGCGACATCACCCGCTTCCGCGTGGTCAAGCTCACGCCCTCGGTGCTCAAGCAGACCGCGGTCGCCAAGACCGAGCCCGGCGACGAGAACAACCAGGACATCTCGTCTCTGGTCGGCAAGATCGACATCCGCAAGCTCGAGCAGTACTCGCAGGACGACCCCGACGCCTACAGCTACTCCGGCGGCCTGTGCCTGGCCAACCGCGGTCTGCTCGAATTCGTCGAGATGTTCAAGGCGCCGATCAAGGTGCTGCACCCGCTGCTGACCGCCACCCAGGAAGGCAACTACAAGGGCACCGAAGGCTTCGGCGCGATT
>JAANMY010001983.1_pt1 | contig 20605 bp, 20 predicted proteins | sample 7279691 | NCBI WGS metagenome assembly JAANMY01 (sample SAMN14094543, study PRJNA606508) | bioreactor metagenome | isolation source: A lab-scale SPAN reactor treating ammonium-rich wastewater day 388 | place: Ireland: Galway | collected 2018-02-07
ACTCTCGTCTTAAGTCCGGCAAAAATACCAACTATTTCCTTTACATTCCAAAATTATTTAACATAAAATTCATATTTAAACCATATCCATCCCTAACTAACTGGTTATTTGAAAGAAAAATTTTATAAAAGTGAAGGGGGAATAGTTAATAGTGAATGGTCAATGGTGAATGGTGAAAAAGTTGCAGACTCATCTTAAACAAAAAATGTCCCTGACAATTCAGAGACATTATATACAGTATATATGAATTCTTATAAAAATAGTTTTACCAGTTCCTTATGTGTAAAATACCCTATTAAACAACCTATCGTGTCTGCTATAATGTCTAAGGCTTCCATAGATCTTCCAAGTTCCATTTTTTCCTGAAGAATCTCCGTAAGAAATGCATAAATGAGAATGATCTGAAAGTAATAGGAAAATCTAATTTTTGGAAATGCTGCTATAAAACAAAAACCTAGTATTGCAAATATTCCAAGATGTAAAACTTTATCAATCCCGGAAAACATAAACCAATATTCGTGATTTTCTACGCCCGGACGTAAAAGCATATATGTAAGAAATGCCCAATATATGGGCAGTATCTTTATAAATATGTTTGAAATTTTATCCAATGACTTCCTGATATTCTTCTGCAGAAAGCAATTCTGACTGATCTGCATCATCGGCTATTTCCAACTTGATGATCCAACCTTGTCCGTAAGGGTCTGAGTTTAAAAGTTCCGGCTGATCTTCTAATGCAGAATTAAATTCTATTACTTTTCCTGAAATCGGCAAGAATAAATCTGATACCGTTTTTACTGCCTCAACACTTCCAAAAACATCTCCTCCATTGATCTCATCGTCTACTGTATCTACATCTACATAAACAATATCTCCCAATTCTCCCTGTGCAAAGTCTGTAATCCCAATAGTGGCAGTATTTCCTTCTATCTTGATCCACTCATGATCTTTCGTGTACTTTAATTCTGATGGTGTATTCATTTTCTATTTTTTAATGTTGACAAATTTATTCAAAATAGAGATATGCTCAAAGAAAATTTTGAACAACTTATGATTATAGTACAGTAAAAAACAATCAATATTTAGTATTTCAAATTTACTTCATCCAATTTTCGCTGCTGCTGAAACTAGAATGATATTACTTTCAAAGCCGACATAATTTTATCAATTGAATTTAAAAACCTATTTTTGGAAAAAATGAATTAAAACATTATGAAAACTAAACACCCAAAAGGTCTTCCCTATCTGTTTTTTACAGAAATGTGGGAACGTTTCGGTTATTATCTGATTCTCGGAATTTTTGTTTTGTATATGACTGACACAGAAAAAGGAGGTCTAGAATTTGACGGAAAAGACGCTGCTGATATTTTCGGAACTTTTATCGCATTGACGTATTTAACCCCATTTTTAGGTGGTTTTTTGGCTGACAGACTTTTAGGATACATCAAAGCAATCTACATCGGTGGATTTCTGATGGGATTGGGGTATCTGGGAATTGGTTTTTTTAAAGAACTACCGCTATTTTACACTTCTTTAGCTTTGATTATTATTGGAAATGGCTTTTTTAAGCCAAGTATTTCTACGCTTTTAGGAAACTTATATAATGAAGAACCTTACAAAGCCAATAAAGATGCCGGTTACAATATTTTCTATATGGGAATTAATATCGGGGCATTTGTCTGCAACATTATTGCTGCCTTTATGCGAAATAAATACGGATGGGGACCTGCATTTATGACTGCCGGAGTAGGAATGTTTGTAGGTTTACTGGTTTTCACAATCGGCAGACAGCATATTCTTCAGGCTAATATTCTAAAACCTGCGCAGGAAGGTGACACTAAAATCTCTGATGTTTTGGTTAAGGTATTTTTACCTGCAGTAATTTTCGGATTGATTGGATGGTTTATACCTGATAACATTTTTGGAAGTGATAGTACAGATGCGTTTATTTTTGCCTGTATTCCCGTCATTTACTTTTACGTAATGCTGTATGTAAAAGCGAATGTAGAAGACAAGAAACCGATTGGAGCCTTATTGGCGATTTTTGCGGTAAGTTTAATGTTTTGGGCAGTTTTTAAACAAAACGGAACTGCTTTAACACTTTGGGCACAAAGCTATACTGATAGAACCGTTCCTTCTGTTTTAGAAAAACCACTAGAAGCAATTTATTTAGTTGATAAAAAAGATTATCAAAATAAAAAAGTTTCTGTATATGATGATCAATATCAGGTGAAAAAAAATAAAGCTGGTGATGCCATTAAAGAGCAAGGAAAAGATATTTATTTCAGAAATATTTCAGCGGGTGAAAAAGCAAAACTGGAAGCTAATCCTACGCAACAGATCAGTTTATACAATACAGAGTTGTTTCAATCAATTAATCCTGGATGGGTAATTATCCTCACACCAGTTGTTGTTGCATTTTTTATGATGCTTCGCAGAAAAGGGAAAGAGCCAAGTACGCCGTCAAAAATTGTTTTAGGATTATTCATTTCAGCATTATCATGTCTGGTAATGGTGGGAGCCGTTTATGCCGGACAAAATGGTTTGGTAAAAGTTTCCGCTTTATGGCTTGTAGCGGCATACGGAGTGATCACAGTTGGAGAACTTTGTCTTTCGCCAATGGGTCTATCTTTGGTTTCAAAGCTTTCACCTCCAAGAATTACAGCATTGATGATGGGCGGATTTTTTCTTTCAACATCAATCGGAAATAAGCTTTCCGGAGTTTTAGCAAGCTTCTGGTATGATTATGAAAACAAAGCCAACTTTTTTATTGTTAACTTCGGTTTACTTCTTTTGGCAACATTGCTTGGGCTTTCGATATTGAAAAGACTTAATAAAATCATGAAAGAAAAGGGAGTTAATTAAAACTTCAGCTTCATAATCATAAAACCGCAGTCAATTCTGCGGTTTTTTTATTTTAAAACTTGCCGAAAACCCAAAAAAAACTATATTTGTCAATCTTAACAAAAATTTAACAAGTATATATGGATACAGCAGTTCAGTCGAAGACTAAGCATCCTAAAGGATTATGGGTACTTTTCGGAACAGAGATGTGGGAGCGTTTCAATTTTTACGGAATGAGGGCTTTACTCACTCTGTTTATGGTAAATTCTTTACTTATCAGAGAAGCAGATGCAGCAATCATCTATGGAGGATTTCTAGCATTATGTTATCTTACCCCGCTTTTGGGTGGATTTATTGCAGATAAATATATCGGAAACAGAAATGCGATTCTCATTGGCGGATCATTGATGGCGATAGGACAGTTTTTATTGTTTATCAGTGCATCCACATTCTCCGGAAGTATTGACAGTGCTAAGATGTTTATGTGGCTGGCTTTATTCATCATCATTTTCGGTAACGGCTTTTTTAAGCCGAATATATCTTCAATGGTGGGAAGTCTTTATCCTAAACAGGAGAAGTCTAAACTAGATTCTGCTTTTACTATTTTCTACATGGGAATTAATATCGGAGCTTTTTTAGGACAGTTTATTTGTCCTTATTTAGGCGATGTAAAAGATTCTACAACAGGAGTAAGAGATATTTTTGCTTTTAAATGGGGATTCCTTGCTGCTTCAATTGCTATGGTAATTGGAACCATAACGTTTTTCATACTTAAAAACAAATATGTAGTAACTCCTGAAGGAAGACCAATCGGAGGATTACCAAAAAACAATACAAGTGAAGATTTTGAAGAGGGAGAAACCCAAACCGCTAAGTTTTCTGGCAGTGCATTAGGAATTACAGGTATTCTTTTTATAGCATTATTCTTTGTCTTCAGATATTTACTGGTAGGTGAATTTGGATTTAACTCTGTAGAAATGGGACAACTAATTAAAGGAATTATTTATCCATTTATTTATGCAGCAGGTATTTCTTTGGCATTTTTAATTATGTCTTCAGCAGAAAATAAGATTGAAAGACAGAGAATATGGGTAATTTACATTGTTTCATTTTTTATCATTTTCTTTTGGGCAGCTTTCGAGCAGGCTGGTTCGTCATTAACATTCATTGCAGACAATCAAACAGATAGAGATATTTTCGGATGGAACATGCCTCCTTCAATGGTTCAGATATTTAACGGAATCTTTGTGGTTTTGTTAGCAGTTCCATTCAGTTTATCATGGGATAAATTACGTGCAAAAGGCAAAGAGCCGGTTTCACCTATGAAACAAGCAATGGGACTTGCTTTAATTGCTCTAAGTTATTTTATCATCGCCCATAATGTAAAAGATCTTGGGAATTCAGGATTGTTGGCTATCAAATGGCTGATGCTGTTATATTTTATCCAAACATGCGGTGAGCTTTGCCTTTCTCCTATTGGATTATCCCTTGTTGGAAAATTGGCACCAAAAAGATTCGCTTCATTGCTTTACGGAGTATTCTTTATTTCCAATGCTGCCGGTTATGCATTAGCCGGGTCATTAGGTGCATTAATTCCTGCAACAGGAGATAAATTTAAAAAAGCAGAGGAATTAGGCGTTAATTTGCAGGAGGTTTTGGATAAAAAAGTGACCTTGAACGCAGATCAGGTTGCTGCATTTGAAAAAGCTCAGCTACCATTACAAAATCCAACTTTTGTAGGTTTTGAAATCCACAATCTCTTCGAATTCTTTATGGTATTTGTTGTTCTTTGTGGAATTGCTGCCGTAATTTTAGCATTAATTTCACCAATTTTGAAAAAAATGATGCACGGTGTGAATTAGACCTTGCGAACAAATAATTACTAAACCTCTGATTTTTCAGAGGTTTTTTTATACATTAGTAGATTGTAAATTAAATCAAAACTATTAAATATATAATTATGAACCTCACCCTCGACGAAATACAAAATTTTAAAGGGAAATATCCTAAACAGATCTGGAGCCTCTTTTTCTCTGAAATGTGGGAACGATTCTGCTTCTACGGAATGCGCGGAATGTTGGTGTTTTTTATGATTTCTCAATTGAAATTTGATGATGAGAAAGCTAATTTACAATATGGGGCAACACAGGCTTTCGTTTATGCTTTTACATTTATAGGAGGGCTATTCGCCGACAAGATTCTCGGGTTCAGAAAATCTCTTTTCTGGGGCGGACTTCTCATGATTATTGGAAGCTTAATTCTGGCAGCAGATCCTCATGAATATTTTTTCTTAGGAATTTCTTTTACGGTAGTGGGTACAGGTTTTTTCAAGCCCAATATCTCTTCAATGGTAGGTCAATTATATAAGCCCAATGACTCAAGAGCCGATGCCGGGTTTTCTTTATTTTATGCGGGAATTAATCTCGGTGCCTTATTGGGCGGATATTTATGTATTGCCATTGGTAAAGGCGAACTTTTCGGAGATATGATTTCTCAAAATATGAGATGGAATGTAGCTTTTGGTTTGGCAGCCATTGTAATGATTATCAGTCTGATTAATTTTATTTTTACTCAAAGAAGTCTTGGAAGTATAGGATTGCAGCCAATGGAAGTCTTAGCAGAAGGAAAATCAGGGAAAATGCCGAAATGGAAAGAATATGGAACATATATTTTATCCTTGATTTTCATTCCATTAATTATGAAAATGGTTTCTGTTCCTCAATATACGGATTATTTTATGTGGATCGTTGGACCTTTAACGTTGATCTACCTATTCTATGAAATGTCTAAAGTAACCGAATCCGAACGAAAAAAACTTTGGGCTGCGCTTATCTTCATTTTATTTTCTATTGTTTTTTGGGGAATTTACGAACAAAGCGGAGGTTCGTTGAGTATCTTTGCGGCTAAAAACCTCAACAAAGATCTGCTGAATCTGGATCCTAATGGGGTCAACAATTCTGCCGGAGCATTTTTCATTATCTTTTTAGCTCCTTTAATCGGGTTATTTTGGATCTGGCTCAGTAAAAAGAAAATAGAACCGAATACAATTATTAAGTTTGGATTAGGATTTATATTTTTAGGATTAGGTTATTACATATTATTCGCTACAAGATTATTTGCAGATTTACAAGGAATAACTTCGTTAAACTTCTTCACCTTGGCTTTACTGATCATCACTTTAGGAGAATTATGCCTCTCCCCTATCGGATTATCAATCATGACCAAGCTTTCAACAAAAAATCTTCAGGGAATGATGATGGGATTATGGTTCCTCGCTTCAGCCTACGGTCAGTATGTTGCCGGAATAATCGGAGCAGGATTAGCAAAAGCAGATAAAAACTCTACCAACTATGATGCATTAATAACTTATACCGAAGGTTACAAACAATTGGGATTATATGCCGTTATTGCAGGAGTGGTACTTATTTTGATATCTCCGTTCGTGAAAAAACTGATGCAGGAGGTACGTTAATACTTTATTTAAAATTAATTAATGAAATTAATATGATTCATAAAAATCAAAGCAATTCATTAATCTTAAAAAACAAAAATCTGATTATGAAAAAAATTATTGCATTTATATTAATTATACAATCTATTTTCGCCTTTTCACAGGTAAAGTGGATGACTATTGAAGAAGCCCTCGAAGCACAAAAAACTCAGCCTAAAAAGATTCTTATTGATTTTTATGCAGACTGGTGCGGTCCGTGCAAAATTATGGAGAAGAAAACTTACGGACACCCTGTCATTTATGAATATCTGAATGAAAATTATTATCCTGTAAAATTTAATGCAGAAGATAAAAAAACAATCGAAATATTCGGGAGAAAGTTTTCCAATGAAAACACTTCACAGAAAAGAGGCCGCAATTCCCTGCACGAGTTTACCCAGTATATGAACGTAAACGCTGTTCCAAGTACTGTTTTTTTAGAAGTAAACGGAAGTCCGATCACCATTTTGCAAGGTGAACTGTCTGCCAAAGAGCTGGAACCTTATCTTTCATTTATTTCGACCGATATGTATAAAAAAATTAAAACAAGGGAAGATTGGGAAGATTATCAGAAAAAATTTAAGTCTAAAATAAAAGAGTAAATTGCTATTGGCAATTGGAGGTTAGCTTTAGTTTTTTTTAAACCTTTATAATACACGAATACAATACGATCTAAGCTTTCAAAACCGAAAGCTTTTTTTATTTCTAAATTTTCCCGAAATTCGTGCTTCAAAATAGATTCTGACTTTAGAAACTTCCATAGAATTTGTGAAAGGAATCGGTCCTGAACGAGCCAAACTCATCAAAAACGTGTTGGGAATTTCTATCGTGGAAGATTTCCTTCATTTTTATCCGATCCGGTATATTGATAAAAGTAAAGTTTTTACCGTATCAATGCTGCAGGAAAGCAATATTGAAGTTCAGCTGAAAGGTAAAATCACTTCTGTGCAGGAAATTCAGACCGGAAAAACTAAGAGGCTTTCTGCAAAGTTTAACGATCATACCGGAACGATAGATCTGGTCTGGTTTCAGTATTCCAAGTGGCTGAAAGAGCAGATTCTCATTAATAGAGAAGTCTATATTTTCGGAAAAATAAATGTTTTCAACAATCAGTTTTCAATGCCGCATCCTGAAATTGAAGCTGAAGAAAAGAAAGAAACTGAAAACAGGTTAAGACCTATTTACCCAAGCTCGGAAAAGCTAAGCAAAAGAGGACTGAACCAAAAGTTTTTCCAGAATGTTCTGAAAAATATATGCAGAGAAATTCCGGTATTGATTCAGGAAAACCTCCCGGAATACATGATTCGTCATTATCAATTTTTATCAAGACAGCATACTTTTCTCAATATTCATTTTCCAAAAGATCAGCAGCATTTTGAAAAGTCAGATAAGCGTCTGAAATTTGAGGAATCATTCTTCTTTCAACTCGGTTATGGTCTTAAAAAACTTCATCATAAAACACAATCTATCGGAAATCCTTTTCCTATTGTAGGTGATTATTTTACAGAATTTTATGAAAATCATCTTCCTTTCGATCTTACGAATGCCCAGAAAAGAGTATTAAAAGAAATCAGAATGGATATGAAAAAAGCAATTCAGATGAATCGACTTTTACAAGGCGATGTTGGTTCGGGAAAAACGATGGTTGCCTTACTGACGATGCTTATTGCAATGGATAACGGCTTTCAGAGCTGTCTGATGGCACCTACAGAAATTCTGGCTCAGCAGCATTATAACGGAATTAAAGATTTGCTTAAGGATACTTCAATTAAAGTAAGTCTTCTCACGGGTTCAGTAAAAGCTTCTGCAAGAAAAATCATTCATGAAGAGCTTGAAAATGGAGAACTTTCAATCTTAATCGGAACTCATGCGGTTTTGGAAGATAAAGTGAAGTTTAAAAACCTCGGATTGGCAGTTATTGATGAACAACACAGATTTGGTGTCGCTCAGAGGGCGAAACTTTGGGCTAAAAATAAAATTCCGCCACATATCTTGGTGATGACTGCCACTCCGATTCCCAGAACTCTGGCAATGAGTTTTTATTCTGATCTGGATGTTTCTGTGATTGATGAATTACCTGTTGGAAGAAAAGCGATTATTACCGCTCACCGGAGAGAAAAAGACCGCGCATATGTTTATCAATTCTGTCACGAAGAAATAAGAAAAGGCAGACAAATATATTTCGTTTATCCGCTGATTGAAGAATCTGAGACTCTGGATTATAAAAATCTGATGGAAGGGCTGCAGCATGTGATGGACAATTTCTCAAACTATAACGTAACGATGCTTCACGGGAAAATGAAACCTGATGAAAAGGACGCTGCAATGAATCATTTTGCCACGGGAAAATCGCAGATTATGGTGGCAACAACTGTAATTGAAGTCGGTGTAAATGTTCCGAATGCTTCGGTGATGGTGATAGAAAGTGCTGAAAGATTTGGTCTTTCACAGCTTCATCAACTTCGTGGTCGTGTCGGAAGGGGTGCTGAACAGAGTTATTGTATTCTAATGACTTCTGATAAACTATCAAAAGAAAGCCGAACAAGAATCAAAACCATGACAGAAACCAATGACGGTTTTAAAATTTCGGAAGTTGATATGCAGTTGCGTGGTCCGGGAGATATTTTGGGAACCCAACAAAGCGGTGTGGTAGATTTCAAAAGGCTGGATCTGGTAAATGATGCGCCAATCATTAAAACGACAAAAAATATAGTAGAAAAAATTCTGGAAGCAGACCCACATTTATCACGAACTGACCACCAGATTATTAAAAATTATTATCTTCAGAATTATAAAGGAAAGAATAAGTGGAGTAAGATTTCTTAATCCAATGAATCAGAAAAATTTATTTTTCTTTCGATTTCTTCGTCCGTCCCAAACAGATAAAACTTTTATGTGAATATCATCAAATTGATAGAAAAGCAAGTAATTTGAAATGATTTTAACTCTAACATTCCTTAAACTTGTCTCTCGACCAATCATCGGATTTTCAGCGAGCTGCTTGATAAACTTGATCAAAAGCTTATTCAGTTTAATGCTGTATGTTTTAGATTTATTATTATCAATCCAAAACTCAAGAATATCTTTTCTTTCAATATTGGCTTCTTTGGTCCAGACTACTTTTCTTGAAGCCATTTTTCAATTTGATTATTAGCTTCATCTTCACTCAAGACTTCATCATTTTGAGCATTTAAAAGCCTTACGTTTTGCACATCATCTAATTGGTAAACATCAGTATCCTGCTCGAAATCCAGAAGATTTTTAATCTCGTCTATAATTTTCGTGTCTTTCAAGTTAGCAATCCTATTAATTAACTCTAATTTTATTTCAGCAGCATTCATTTCTTGTGAAATTTAATTCAAATTTACAAAATTTAGTATACACAATTATATCTTACAACAATATCTCCATTAAAAAATCATCCATCACAAAGCCATTTCCAATATCAAAAACGCCTTCGTCATAAACTTTATATCCTTGAGATTGGTAGAATTTCCGTGCTGAGTTATGTTTATTTACATTTAGAATAACTCTGTTATCGCCACTTTCTTTTACTTTTTCATTTAAAAATTCAAGCGCTTTTTTGCCTAAACCTTTTCCTTTACTTTCGGGAATGAGATAAATCCGGTGAAGTTTGGTCGTATTCCCTTCGTAATGATTTTCAAAACCTATAAATCCATCATAATCATTTGTCTTTTCATCAAAAATAAGATAGTAATGATAATTAGAATTTCTAAGATGTGCTGAAATTTCAATTTCAGAATACATATTTTCAAGCATATACTTCATCTGCTCTTGCGAAAGAATTTCTGCATAGGCATTTTCCCAGGATCTTTTTGCTAAATCTTGAATTAATGGTATATTTTTTTCGGTTGCTTTGATTAGTTTCATTACTGATAAGATTGATTCACGATTAATCAGAATATTTATGACTTATGCGTTAGTTATAGATTAAAAAAGTGAAAAGTTTTACACTTCTCACTTTAATTTTATTTATCAATTAAAAATTCACAATTGATGTATTGACAATTCACCTTTTAGATGTTTGCCATTTCTGCTTTTATTTTAGCATGCAATCCTTCTGACGCTTTAACTAAAGGAAGTCTCAAATAATTTTTAACAATTCCTTTTTCTGCTAAAACAGCTTTAATCCCGCATGGATTTCCTTCTGCAAAGATCAGTCTTGTAATTTCAACCAATTTGTTGTGAATTTCGTATGCTTCATCTACTTTTTTGTCGAAGGCCAACTGAACCATTGTGGAAAATTCTTTAGGATATGCCTGTCCGATTACAGAAATTACTCCTGCTCCACCTGCCAAAGTAACCGGAAGGGTAAACTCATCATCTCCCGAAACCAGATTAAAACCTTCAGGTTTTTTTCTTAAAATATCAAAGTACTGCAGAATATTCGGTGCTGCTTCTTTGATCAGGAATAAATTCGGGAACTCTTTTGCTAAACGCAAAGTAGTTTCTGCCTCAATATTCTGTCCTGTTCTTGACGGAACATTATAAATGATAATATTTTTGCCTGTAGAAGCCAGAGCTTTATAATGCTGATAAAGACCTTCCTGATTAGGTTTATTATAATAAGGAGAAACCGATAAAACTGCTGTAAAATCTGAAAGATCTGTTTCTTCAATCTGTTTTTTAACTTCAAGCGTATTATTCCCGCCAATTCCCAAAACCAACGGTACACGTTTATTATTGACCTTAATAATGTGATCTATTACCTGTTTCTTTTCCTCAGACGAAAGCGTTGCAGCTTCTGCTGTAGTTCCCAAAACAACTAAATAATTGGTTCCGTTTTCGATATTGTAGTCCACAAGTTTTGTTAAACTGTCAAAATCAACGGATAAATCTTCATTAAAGGGCGTTACCAACGCAACACCTACTCCTTTTAAAATGCTCATCTGTTAAAAATTATTATTGCCAAATTTAATCAATTAAGTCAAGAATTTGCAATAATTAATCATGTTTTATTATACATATAATTATATTTGCATATAGTTAAAAATGATTATGCGAAATAAATTCTTATTCATAGGAATTGCTCTGGTATCTCTCACTGCCTGCAAAACTGCTTCTTGGCAGGTTGCAGATGTGAAAACCCGAAAAAACATTTCTATCAATAACGAAATAAACTCAGACGAAAAGTTTGCACGTTTTATTGAGCCTTATACAGATAAGCTCAACAAGGAAATGAACCAGAAAATCTCCCATACCAATGTAGATCTTACCAAAGAAGGTGACAACAGCAATCTTGGAAATCTTCTGGCAGATTATACATTTGACGGAGCTAATGAATGGGCAAACAAAAATATCGGGAAAAATGTTGATGCAGCATTGATCAACATCGGAGGCATCCGTACAACCATAGGAAAAGGTGACATCCTGCTTAAGAATGTTTTTGAAGTAATGCCTTTTGAAAATGAGGTCATCATCATGAAGATGAAAGGTTCAGATCTGCAGGGACTTTTTGATTATTATGCCAAAAATCAAAAAAACAATCCTGTATCTCATCTTTATATAGAAACCAACAATGGTGTATTCTCAAAAGGGCTTATTAACGGAAAAGATGTAGATCAATCAAAGATTTATTATATAGCCACTTCCGATTATCTGGCTTTGGGAGGAGATAATATGAAGTTTTTCAGTGCAGGGGAAATGATTCCTACGGGGATTAAGCTCAGAGATCTTTTCATAGAATATTTTAAGAAAAATCAGGAAATCAACCCTCAGGAAGATATCCGTTTAAACTTTATCGGTAAAAAATAATGAACAGAAAAAGCTTTTTAAAAACGGTTACCGGCGGAACTATAGCAATGACTCTGGCTCCGAATCTGATGATGGCAGAAAACCTGAGCCTACAGCCTTTACAATCTCCCAGAAAGCTGACCATTCTGCATACCAACGATCAGCACAGCAGAATAGAGCCATTCGATTCCAGCTATACAAGAAATCCTAACCAGGGTGGTTTTGCAAGAAGAGCAAGCTTAATTCAGAAAATAAGAAGTGAAGAAAGCAATACTTTACTGCTTGATTCCGGAGATATCTTCCAGGGAACACCTTATTTCAATTTTTTTGGAGGTGAGCTGGAATTTAAGCTCATGTCAATGATGAAATATGATGCATCTACGATGGGAAATCATGATTTTGATAACGGTCTGGATGGGTTTCTGAAGGTTTTACCTAATGCTAAGTTTCCTTTTATATGTTCTAATTATGATTTTAAAAACACTATTTTAGACGGAAAAACCTCTGCGTATAAAATTTTCAATAAAAACGGGATTAAAGTCGGAATTTTCGGGGTTGGAATCCAGCTGGAAGGATTGGTTGGGAAAAAACAGTATGGCGAAACAGTCTGGAATGATCCTATTGATGTTGCGCAGCATTATTCAGGGTTTTTGAAAAATGAAAAAAAGTGCGATCTTGTAATTTGCTTATCCCATATCGGATATGATTATAAAGATGATGCTGAAAAAATCAGCGATAAAATTTTGGCCTCAAAAACAGAAAATATTGATCTTATTTTAGGAGGCCACACCCATACTTTCTTGCCGGAACCTCAGAATTTCACCAACAGAGCAGGCAAAAATGTTCTGGTAAACCAGGTTGGATGGGCAGGACTTCTTCTGGGCAGAATAGATTTCTTTTTTGATTCAAATAAAAACATACAACAGATTTCCTGGAATAATCAGGCAATTGACAGCAGCATAAACGTATAATATGAAAAAAATATCATTACTTTCTCTTGGCATTTGGGCATCTTTACAGTTTGTAAATGCGCAGAATATTACTTCAAAAAAATGGGCAGACCATTTTTCTTACAACAATGTCCTTGCAATGAAAGAAGACAATGGAAAGATTGTTGCAGCCACAGAAAACGGAATTTTTTATTATACCCTATCAACAGGAGAAATTACAAAACTCTCTAAAGCAAACGGTCTTCATGAAGTGAAAATTTCTGCTTTTGATTATAATCCACAGACTAAAATTGCTCTTGTAGGTTATCAAAATGGCTCTCTGGATGTTATTACTCCACAGGGAATCACTTTTGTAGTCGATATTCCTATTGCTACAGGATATAACGGAAGCAAAAGAATCAATCACATCTCCATTACGGGAGATAAAGCAGTAGTTTCTGTTGGCTACGGTGTCTCTATTTTTGATCTGAAAAAGAAAGAATTCGGAGATTCTGCATTTTTTGTAAATGCGGGGACTTTTCTTGCGAGTAATGAAGCCACAATAAAAGACAATAAAGTTTTTTCTGTTACCAATGATGGTTTGAAAAGTCATGAAATGAATACCACATTTCCTGTCTATTCTACATGGGCAACAGAAATGGCGGGGTCTTTTAAACATATTGATTCTGAATCTACAATAGTATTTTCATCCGCCAATACGGCTTATCTGTACGAGAATGGTGTTTCAACGCCTATTTCTCAAAGTTTCGGAAATGTTTCTGATGTTGTTGTTAACACGAATAATATTGTAATCACCGATGCTGCAAGAATTTATACTTATAATACATCCGGAACCAGTACAGGAACAGCAACTTTAGGCGAAAACTGTAACACCGCTACCACCGTAGGTTCTAAAATATATGGCGGTACCGTATTTTCAGGTATCAAAACCGATGACAATATTTCCTATAAACCTGATGGTCCTTACTTCAATTATGCGTATAAACTAAGACTGTTTAATGATAATCAGATTTTGGTGTCTACAGGAGTAAGATCCAACAGCTATAACGAGCCTCAGATTAATCCCAAAAATCCCGGATTTTATTATTTTACCGGCACAGAATGGGTTTACCCTTCTTATTTCATAGGAAATTCAACCGTTTTTAATGTTATTGATGCTTTTCCTGATCCGGTGAATACGGCAGACGTTTATTTTACCAATTATAATTTCGCTCCAGGATACGGAGTTTATAAAATGAAGTATAATTCGGGTTCAAAAGATTTTGAGTTTACCAAAAGATATGATCTGGGAGCTGCTAATCCTTTCGTAAGAAGACCCATAGGATTTACTTCTGATGATCAGAATAATATGTTTCTTACTGTAGGATTTGCGACGAATGGAAGCACTTCAGCGTTGGGGGTTTATGAGAGAACTACGGATCAGTTCGTCATCAATGATCTGAATACCAGTTCAGCCATGCAGATTCCTGTTTTCAGCAACAATTTGATTTGGATCCCGCTGCCGAGATCAGAAAATTTTCTTGTTTATGATACCAAAAAGACAGCAACAATTTCTGATGATTCACAATATATTTTAAGTAGTTCAAATGGTATTCCTGCAAGAACTGTTTCTTTTGCGATAGATAAATCCGGAGATGCATGGATCGGAACACAGACAGGACTCAGAATTTTGAATAATGCTGCTACAGAAGTAAAAAATAATCCGCAGCTGGAACCTATCATTATCGAGCAGGGAGGAATTGCAGAAGAACTTTTCCGAGATGCTGCCATTCTTCACATTGAAGTAGACGGAGGAAATCAAAAATGGGTTTCGGTAGAAGACGGTGGTGTTTATTATCTATCTGCCTCCGGAGAACGTGTTATCAGACATTTTACAAAAAACAATTCTCCCCTTCCCACCAATACGGTTACAGATATTAAAATTGACAAGAAAACCGGCAAAATATATTTTGTAACTTTTGACGGAATTGTGACTTATCAGGGTGATGTCGCAGACGTAACCTCAAATTTCGGCAATGTTCTGGTCTATCCTAATCCTGTTGTTTATTCGCAGTTCAAAGGAAATGTAACCATAAAAGGTTTAGCAGAAAAAACCAATATCCGCATTACCGACACCGCAGGAAACTTGGTACATTCTGCTGTTGCGAGAACAGGATATTACGAGTGGAATCTCAACAATCAAAAAGGAAAAAGAGTAGCTTCAGGAATTTATTTTGTACTGATGACCAACGAAGACGGATCTGACAAAGCTACCGCAAAAATTGCAGTAGTAAACTAATGTTTTCTCAAAAAGGATTTTTACTTTCTTTCATCAAATATGGTGAGAATGACGCTATTTTGCACTGTTTTACCGAAGATGAAGGCTTTCAGAGTTATTTCTTAAAAGGAATTTACAGTAAAAAAAATAAGAAAAAAGCTTTTCTGCTACCACTGAACCAATTGAATATTACGGTAAATAATAATAATAAAAATACCGGCATTAAAACCATTTCTAAATTTGAAATGGCACAATTAAATGATATTTATACGGATATAAAAGCCAATTCTGTCATATTTTTTGTTGCCGATTTTCTGAATCAGGTATTGAAAAATGAAAGTAAAAATGAAATTATTTTCAACTCCATACAGGAATTGGCGGATCAGCTTGAAAGAAAAAATTACCGTTCTCACCTCATTTTTTTGGTGAAAATATTAAGAATTCAGGGAGTTTCTCCGCTTTTGAGCGAAGGAAATTATCTTGATCCCGAAACAGGGGTGTTCTCTCCTTCCGAAACACATCATTTGTTTGATGCTGAAGTTTCTTCACTATGGAAAGCGATCCTTGCAACAACAGATCCTTATGAAATTGTAATTTCCAAAACTTTAAGAAGAAACTTTTTAGATAGCTTACTTGTGTATTATCATTATCATTTTTCAGATTTCCGTACTCCGGATTCTCTGGAAGTGCTTCAGCAGATTTTCGAATGATTATCCGTTGTCTTCAAAACTTTCGAGACTTGTCATTCCGCCATCAATAAAAATACTTGTTCCTGAAATATAGTCGGCAAGATCACTTGCCAGAAATGCTGCTAAATTCCCAACTTCTTCAGGCTGACCAATTCTGTTATAAGGAATAAGCTTCATTAAATTTTTCAATGCTTCAGGAGTTTCCCAAGCCTCTTTGTTGATGGGAGTCTGAATGGCTCCGGGACAAATAGAATTTACCCTGATCTTGTCTGCACCATGCTCCTGAGCCAATGTCTGCATCAGCATTTTGATAGCACCTTTACTTGCTGCGTAATTGGCTCTGCCTGCCCAAGGAATAATTTCGTGTACCGAACTGATATGAATAATTTTCCCACATGCAACAGAACGTGTTTTGTCTATTCCCCGTCGGAGAAATTCTTTGACAGCCTCACGTGAACATAAAAACTGTCCCCGAAGATTCACCGACATTACCTCATCCCACTCTTCTAATGTCATTTCTATAAACTTAGCATCTTTCTGAATGCCCGCATTATTGACCAGAATATCTACCGTTCCGTATCTGGAAATAGTTTCCTGAAACATCGCAATCACTTCATTTTCTTTAGATACATCACATTGCCAAACCATTCCTTTCCCACCTTCTGTTTCAATTTCGTCTAAAACTTTTTGAGCTTCTCCTGCGGAATTTTCGGATGAATGATTGATGATTACCGTTGCTCCTGCAGAAGCTAATGATTTTGCAATTCCGGTTCCTATGCCGCTGGATGCTCCTGTAACGATGGCAACCTGATTGTTAAGTGAAATTTCCATACAAAGATTTTATGATTTTAAAATCAATTGAAACTTTCACGCCAAAGTATTATTGTTGTCAAAAAGAACTTTGTTTTTATCACCCTTTTTTAGCAGTTCTTAAATTCCATCCTGATATTTAATGCTTTAATTGAATGTGAGAAAAATAGCTCTGTACTATATTTTAAACTGAAAATCAGTAATCTAATATCTATATTTCGACAAGCTCAGTGTAATAATTTTAATAGTAAACACTTAATTTTTAGCGATGTCAGATTGAACCTGTCGAAGCCTTAGATTAATAAATGGGATAATTAATTTCTTTAATTTAAATAAATAGGCACAATCTGGTTTAGGTAAAAATTTTATCTTCTTTGATGTACTCTTTTTTGATGCTTTCCAATAACATTTCTAAACTTACTTTGTAATCTGGCTTTTGTAATGAAATGGCTTTTAAACTTACATCCTGTATCACGTTCATAATATTAGATCCGGTTAATTCGTATCGGTTTGCAATTTGTTCCAAACTAATACCTTCCAAATGCAACTGTTCAGGCAGATTTTGCTGCCAAATGCGAAGGCGCTCTTCATATTTTGGATTACTAAATTTAATGCAGCTATGAAATCTTCTCGTAAATGCTTTATCCATATTGTTTTTAAAGTTGGATGCCAGAATAATGAGTCCTGAAAATGTCTCGATACGCTGTAACAAATAAGAAACTTCCTGATTGGCATATTTATCGTGCGCATCCCGCACATTGGTTCGTTTCCCAAAAACGGCATCTGCTTCATCAAAAAATAAGATCCAATTTTTATTTTCTGCCTTATCAAACAATTTGGCCAGTTGCTTTTCTGTTTCCCCGATGTACTTTGAAACCAGCATAGAAACATCTACCCTAAAAACCGGACGTTGAATATATTTCCCTAAAAGACTCGCTGCAAGAGTTTTTCCTGTTCCCGGTTCTCCGTAAAACAACACACGGAATCCGGGCTTAAGTTTTTTCTGCATCCCCCAGTCTTCCATAAGAATCGGGCTGCTGTTGTACCAAGCTTCAATACTCTGAATTTCGTTTAAAGTGGGTTCAGGGAGTATCAGATCTGTCCAGGATCTTTGCGTTTGTAATAATTCCGCAGGAAAATCATTGCTCATTTTCGGCAATAATTCTGCTCCTAAAATAATTTTATTAAAAGCTTCCTGATGAATATTGATCTGGCTGCTTTCTTGATTTGAACCTGAAAAAACAATAAGTTCATCTTTCATCAAAACCGATTCAGGATTAAAATAATCCAGTGCTTTTAGACGTTCTGAAATATTTTCCCCGCCTAATATATGTTGCACAGCCTGAATTGTGGGATGAAAAAGCCTTCCATTATCATTCAATGAACAAAAATCAAAAAATGATGCATGCGGAAACTCCAGATAGATACGCTTAAGAAGCAATGGTTCCAGCCTTGGTAATAATGTCATTAAAAGAACGATAACTTCCTGATGACAAAGCCTTTTCCCTGAAATATAGTTTCCTAAGGGAAAGCCTTTATAATCACCATTATCAAATCTGGGTGCATCAAAAGCAAAGCTTTCGGAAGAGTGATTTATGCGCCATGTGATAACCTGTTCTAAATGTCTAAAGAGTTTATGTAATTGTTCTGATTCCATAATATGTTCTGGTTATTTTTTGAAATTATATTGAAATTTAAAATTGGCTTTTTTTGATTGATTTAAGTATTTTTCGGATTGTTTATTCTGTTGTTGCAGTATTTTAGTCATTACATGAGATCATCATATTTCTTCAGAATCTTTGCAAGACCTTTTCCGATGATATCTTTTTTTACCATAATATTTTCCACAGCTCCTGCTCCGGTAATAAAATCTACCTCAACCAAAACAGCGATTCCGGAGCCTAAATTTAATATTCCAATGGTAGAATGCTGAGAATTGTTTTCGGGTTTTACTCCTCGGTTTTTAATTCCTAATTCTTTGCTCAGGAAGAGATTTACTTCATCTGCCATCTTGTAGGAAGCAGAATTTTTGTCGGCAAAATCTTTCCTGTTAACATAAGATTCCACACCTCTGGTTGTATTGTTTCCTGCAGCGTTTAAATGAATATCAAAAACAACAGATCCTGCTCCAGGTTTAATTCTGTTTTGATATTGCCTGTTGTTTTCCCAGTCTTTATCAACAACGATGTCTTTATCACCACTGTTTCTGACGATGGAATCACGAATCAGCTTTGTAACGTCTGCTTCTTTGTATCCGTTGGCAACCGCTCCGGGATCTTTATCATGATGACCTGCCGACAAAAAGGTTCGTAATGGTGAAAATTGTATCATGGTACGTATCGTTTAATTAGTTTTTTACTTGTTTCCCAAATTAATACTGCCAAAACGGCAACTAAGGCAAACTGCCAAATGGTATTTTTTTTAGTTTCTGTATCCGTCTTTATTGATTTTGACTTTAAATCCTGTCTGAAAATTTCGTACTCGTTTTGTAAGGCTTCATATTTAGTCTGAATACTAAGACTGGTTTCAAAAAGCTGATTATTTTCCAGCTTTAATGATTCAATCTCATGTTTCAAATCTGTTTCATTGATGAAATTGAGTTCTGTATTGTCATTCACCGGAATAGTTGTCCGATTACCAAAAGCATCTGTAAATTCAATATTCCTAATTGTTCCGGGATCAGCGCATTTTCCGTTGTTTTTTAACTGAAAATTCTGTGACGCAAACAGATTATCTCTGACAATATTATAGCTTGCTTTCGTGGAGACAGAATCTTTTTTACTTTCCTTTACATTTTCTGAAGCGTTCACAGAAACTTCTTTTTCTTTTGTTAAATTAGTTTCAGAAACTGTTTGCTGTTTTTCTTTTGACTTTTGCCTGCTTGATGTGCATGCTGAAATCAGAAATATGATTAAAATGGTTATTAGTTTTTTCATGGTTTTAAAATTTCAGATAGTAATTATACATTTCTAAAATTGAAATGATTTTCTGGTGAGATTATAATTTCTGTTTTCATTAATATAAGTATAAAGAGTTAATTACTAAATCAAATGATGATGGAGAGTTTCCTAATGCATTAGATGCTTGCGCTGAAAACGATAACGCTTGATTAACACCAGCAAATGAAGATGTTAAAACGCTATTGTCGGTATGTATATATATAACAGTTGTTAAACCATTATTTCTATTTATTATACAACGAGAAGCACTTACAGAGTGATAAGATCCGCCCTTACCAACACCCTGAGCATATATAATACCACTTCCATCAGTAGGTGCTTTTGTTGAATAAACCCTGCAAAATGCAACATTGATAAATGAAAGTAAAAGATTAGTTGAAGAATCGCATAATCCAAATCTTGAATCAAACCTTGATGCTCCTAAACCAGAACCTGTTGAAAATGTAAAATCAATATAAAAATTTTCGTTTGCACCGATCAATTGACTGGATTTTATTACCGAAACTACCGTGTTGTCATTCGCAAATGCTTTGTTAGCACTATTAGCAACGTAAGATATGGCATTGTTAACTCCATTAATAGTATTAATATCTGCCGTGTTTTCGAGTTTAGACCATGTTACCGACGTAAAATCATACGATGATATTGCATTAACAACGCTTAATTCAACTGATGCTCCAGTTGTAAAGGAAGCCACTCCATTGTTTAGTCTTACTCTATACTGACCTTTCGGAATATCTTTAAAATTGAAATAAAACGTTAAGTCTAAACCATTGGTATATAGTTGCACCTGAGAGTTTGGTACAGTTGCAACAACATTAGCTCCTGTACTATCCATGATTTCCACAGAA
>JAANMY010001987.1_pt1 | contig 20583 bp, 11 predicted proteins | sample 7279691 | NCBI WGS metagenome assembly JAANMY01 (sample SAMN14094543, study PRJNA606508) | bioreactor metagenome | isolation source: A lab-scale SPAN reactor treating ammonium-rich wastewater day 388 | place: Ireland: Galway | collected 2018-02-07
GCAAGACCTCCGGTCAATCTTCCCATATTTTCCCGGGGTTCAAAATCCCATTCGGGTCGAATATGCGTTTAATCTGCCGCATGATGTCGATGAAGACCGGATCCTGGGTGCGGCGCATGAACTTCTGCTTCTCCAGGCCGATGCCATGCTCGCCAGAGAGGACACCCCCGAACTCCACCGCGGCGGCGATGATATCCTCCACGGCGCGCTTGGCTTTGGCGAAATGTTCGGGGTTGTTCTGATCGGTCATCACGCTGGGGTGGAGGTTGCCATCCCCGGCATGGCCGATCACCGTCACCTCGAGATCCGCGGCCTTGCAGATGTCGGTCACGCGCCGGATGAACTCGGCCATGCGCGTCCGCGGCACGGTGACGTCCTCGGCCAGCACCGTCGGCGCCGCACTAAAGACCGCCGCAAATCCCGCGCCCCGCGCCTTCCAATACGCCTGTGCCTCCGCGGCGTCTTTGGCGACAATCACTCCGGTCGCCCCCATCTTGCGGCAGACCGCGATGATCTTATCGGCGTCGTGCGCGACGACCTCCCCCGTGCCGTCGCACTCGAACATGAGCATCGCCGCCGCGTCCTGGGACAATCCCATGCCCGTGATCCGGTTGATGTTCCGGATCACCCAGTTGTCCAACAGCTCGATCTTCGCCGGCACGGTGCCCGCGTCCAGGATCGCGCTGACCGTATCCCCCGCCTTGGGCAAGTCATCGAAGGTCGCGATGATCGTCTGCCGCGCCGGCGGCATCGGCATCAGCCGCAACACCGCCTCCGTGATGACGGCCAGCGTCCCCTCCGAACCCGTCAGCAGCGAGACCAGGTCGTAGCCGACGACATTTTTCAGCGTGATCCCGCCAAACTGGATCGCCTTGCCCGTCGGCAGCACGGCGTTGACACCGAGGATGTACTGCTTGGTCACCCCGTACTTCAGGCACACCGGACCGCCCGCGTTCTCCGAGATGATCCCGCCGATCGTCGCGCCCAGAAAACTCTGCGGGTCCGGAGGAAAGAACAGGCCCTTCGCCGCCAGCGCCTTCTGGAGGTCCATCAGCACGACGCCCGCCTGCACCCGGGCCGACAGGTTTCCCGGGCTGATATCTAGGATGCGGTTCATCCGCGTCATCACCAGCGAGATCCCGCCGCGGATCGGCACCGAGCCCCCGCTCAGGTTCGTCCCCCCGCCTCGAGGCGTCACCGGGATCCTCGCCTCATTCGCCAGCCGCAGCACGGCTTCGACGTGCGAGCTCTCGGTCGGAAAAACCACCACGTCCGGGCTGTGTACCCATGTCGAGGTCCCGTCGTAGGAGTACACCCTCCGGTCCTCCGCCGAGGTCCCGACGTTCTCCGGCCCCACGACCTCCACCAGCCGCCGCAACAACGCATCACTCACCATCGGAATTCCCTCTAGCCTCGATCGCCCAAGAAAACCAGCCGGGATGTTCTCCGCAACTCCGCGTTCCTGCGGCAAACCCCGATTCCCAGGTCAACTACCCAGTATCTCCCGCAACCGACTGACGTCGGCGAGATCTTGAGGGCGGCCCGACGCCAACTTGTTCTTTATGTAGGCCTCCACCCCCAAAAACCACACCGGCAACCCGTCCATCTCACCCGCCACGCGCGTGCCCCAAGCCTCGTCCCAATCGACCCCCGAGATCCCCGTGAGCAGATCGATCCGATTAGACCCGCAATAACGCATCCGCGTTGCCAGCGTCCGCCCGGACCAGAAAGTCGATGTCCTTCGTGTAGCGCGGGAGCCCGTGCCACGCCAAGGCGTGAGCGCCCACGATGAACGGAACGGATAGGAATTTGCTTTCCGAGGCCCTGCGGCCGCAACCGCCCCCCACCGCCCTCCCGAGGGCTGCCGGCCCCGCCTGACGCCGTCCCGCCATGGAAATACCGTAGCGGAAGCACCACCGGAGGTCGAGCGGGATTCGATTGCCGACGGCAGATGGCAGATCGCCGATCTGCAGTCTTCAATCGTCCATCGGCAATCTGCCAGGCTGGAGGGGGCTACGGTTTGCGCGGGGCGCGGAGAAGGCCGTTGAGAACCTTGGATGTCTCGGCGGCGAGATTTTGCAGTTCCTGGTGCCCCGGTTCCTTGAGCAATCCAAGGCGATGTGCGGGACCGACCTGGCACTCAACTTCACGGGCCGAGCCATACGTGGTGTCAAGGCAATGGATGTACTCTGCTTCGAAGGACCGCTCGCAAGGCTCGGATTCACGGTTGACGCGACTGGCGGGTCGCCTGTGGTAGAAGCTCATACGAGTACTGTCCTTGCCGGGCCTCACGTCCCGGTGTTTCGATCCGAAAGGAATAGGGTTTCAGAACGGTGCATGGACTCAGCCGATGCTCGCGTGCGCTCAGATTCACCTGGACCGTCGTTCCCGAGGGTTTGTAGATCGTCCGGTGGACTTGGTAGTCGGCCGAAAGGAATTCGTGCACGGCCATTTCCTGGTCGGCGATTTCGCGCGCGAACGCTGCAACCACGTCGGCCGACTGCTTGATGAACGGCCGCCAGTAATCGTAATCCTCCACGTTGAAATGCCAATGGGGCGGGTTCCCGCAAAGAATGTCCCAAAGGCTTTTCAGATTGTAATCGCCGCCGCCAAGAACCTGGGCGTTATACGAATCACCGCAGAACGTGTAGGACACGAGGGCGTCATGGTACACCAGAGGCAACAGCGGGGTTCGAATACCGATTCCGTCGATCCCGGCCCCTCGCGGGCCTGGACCCTCAGCGAAGTCCGTCAGCGGAAAGATCCAGTCCTTGTGCCCTTCGGAACCGATGACCAGATTCTGTCGCCTCAGGTATTCGTACAGCGCCCTTCTCGCCGCGATGTCGTCCTGCCTGGACATGGGATGATCGGGGTGCGCGCATTCCCGAACGCTTCCGGAGGTTACGATATCCACCCAGACGGCATCCACCGGAAGCTCGCGCAGCATCTCCGGGATGTAAGACTCCGCCAGACCTACAAACTGACTCGGACAGGCGCGTGACCACTTCCCTACTTCGCTGTCCAGCGCGGCACCGTCTCGAAATTCCAATCGGGGATTCCAGGCTGCGGACTCTTGATGGTATGCCGAGTAGTAGGTGTATGGTGCGAACAGATATCCCGCAGCCCTGGTGTATTCCACGGCCGAGCGGAGTTCCGTCAGCGTCCCGTGCCGTGAATTCAACGGCAGGAAAGCAGGCGCCTGCTCGCCGAAGATCGACCAAGGATTGATCACTGCGTGTGGAACTGCGAGATCTTCTCTCATGTCCCGGACCATCTCTTGGAGGTCGCGGTACGTGAATCCCATCTGGGGATGATGCCGATGTTGTGGATATCCGCCATAGACACCCACCAGAACCGCGCCGATCAAACGGTCCACTTTCGGATTCTGGGCAACGCGCTCTTTCAGGGCGACAAATTCACCCTGACGCCGGGCAACCTCTCGGTAAACTTTCGCCATTTCAACGTAACCGCCCTGGGGCAGAAAGCGATACCGCAGTACTCGCGGATAGCGAAACTCGCCCCGCGAAGCCTGCCAAATCACCGAACCGCTCAAGATCCGCGGTTCGGAGGGCTCCCGGCCCGCGCGATAGGCCTGCCCCCAGCGATTCACATTGGCCACGACGTGGAGTGAGGCATCCGCCGGATGCTCGAGGGTGGCGATGAAGGCGCTTTCGCCTTTCCGGCCCCCAAACCATGGCATGGAGAGCGAGGTGCATTCCAACGCGAGTTGGCGGCTATAGTCCTCCCGGATCCAGAAATTCGGGGCGGGGTACGGGAAGTGGTGGGACGGGATCAAGTATCCATCTCGCCCCAGAGGCACAACGAGGTAACCTTCGTCCTGATAGGTCTTCGCTGCGAATTGCCGGAGCGGGTAGTGGAGCGTCTTGAATCGCCAGCCCGGACCCGGGGTGACCTCATCCACCTGAATGATGACTTCGGATGGATCTTCTTGGATTCTGAGGGTGGTCTGAACCCTCGACTCTGCCGATTCCTGACCGTTCGCGCCTCGCAGTCCGCGAAAAACACATCGAATGCTGCGGTCGTCCAACTTCTCGATCACGATGTCCCGCGCGCGGGAAAGCCCGCACGTCACAAGGCCCCCTTGTTGCCCGCCCTGAAGCGCCAGTTCTCCGACCTCACGATCCCAGGGATCACCGCCCCACCGTGTTCCTGTGGTTTTCTCGATTACGGTGATCGCTCCGGAAGATCGCGCGACCTCGGCGGCAATCATGTTATTCTCCATGACGACCACGTCGGATTCCGGCTGGGAACCGGCTTCCGCCAGGGATGGGCCGCAAATCACCAGCATCGAGGCCCAAGCCGCAAAACGCAAACGACGCTTCCAACCTGCGTGAATATGTGATTTCACCGCTCAGTAAGGCTTCTTTCAACTCATTATGGGAGGCGATGCGACTGAATGCGCCAACAAATTCTCCGCGTTCTTGTAGTAAATCCGCTCCAGCACATTCCGGGAAAGATTCAGCCCATGCGTATTCCAGGTTCTCTGAAAAGGGTCAGGCAAATCATCCTGATCCGTTTCCAAGATCGCAAAGTGCCGCTGCAAGAAGATCGCCCACGCGTCTTCCGTCCGTGAGTTGGCTCCACCATCCGTGCCAAATACGACGCGATTCGCGTAAGCTGCAAGGAATGCCGCGCTTTCCTTCGGAGCGCGACCCAGATCGCCCAAGACCGCGGAAATATCGGCGTACACGCGAGGATAACGGTCGAATATGTCGGCCAGCAACGCCAGTTGCCGCGTCAAAAACCCTAAGTGTGCCAAGATGAATGTCGCGCCTGGATGCTTCTGCAGCATGCCTTCAAGCTCACGCAGCAATTGCTCGCGTGAAACAAATTGATCCCGTTTCTCCCAGTAACCCTGCTCTCCGCCAGCCTTCCCTTGGTTCTTGCCGAGCCAGAAATTATGCGCATTCACCGGCTGGAAGAACTCCTCCGGGTCGCAGCAGTGATACGTGATGGGGATCCCTAACTCAGCGGCCTTATCGTAAACTGGATCCAGCCTAGGATCGTCCATTGCCATCCAATTCATGGTGGCCTTGCCCAGTTCGAATTTCAGCCCGCGTGCGCCTCGCCGATACGCGCTTTCAATATGCTCGACCGCCTTCGCGGTGAAGTCAGGCAGATCCATTTGGCTGAAGTCGACCGTGGCGAACACGACGAATCTCTCAGGCTCGGCATCGCGAAAATAGAAGGCCAGCCGCTCCGATCCCGAGTGGCTCAAGTTGGGAGACGCCTTGGTTTCGAAGCCTAGGCAGAGCAACACGCACTTGCGCACATCGAAGGCGTCCATCACCGCGATGCGGAGTTTCAATTCCTCCGCCATCGCCTCCTCGGACAGCGAATCGCCCAGCGTGTGCAAGGGATGCGTATGCATATCAATCATTGGTCCAGCTTGCAGTTCATCGCGGCGGAGAGCCGGAGCCGCTGCGGCGGCCCGGCACGCCATGGCTGCCGCTGCCGAGCTTGCCGCAATACCCAGAAATTCACGTCGGTTGGCATATTTGCGCCTACCGATAGCAATTCCGTTCTGACGCCCCGCCGAACGGACTCGCCCTCCTCCCGCCCTCCCGGGGGCTGCCAGCCCCGTCTGAGACCGTCCCGCCATGGGAGTATGGTAGTAGAGAGCCCACCGGAGGTCGAGCGGGATTCGATTGCCGATGGCAGATCGCCGATCTGCAGTCTTCAATCGTCCATCGGCAATCTGGCAGGCTGGAGGGGGCTACGGTTTGCGCGGGGCGCGGAGAAGGCCGTTGAGAACCTTGGATGGCTCAAAGGATCTTGCGCATGCCGCGAACCCCTACAGCCTCCGGCCTCAAGTCTCCAGCCTGTTCAGCGCCTCCGGCCGGCCCTAAATCAGGAACCCTGCTTTCCTGAGTTCCAGATTGAAACGGCCCGATCCGACAGCACTTCCATCAGGGATCCGCGACCATGAAATCCCTCAGGCTCTGGATGGTCCCCTTACCGTCCACCAATTCGGCGGCGACCGTGTACTTCCCCGCCTTATCCGGCGCGCGGAAATTCAGCGTCACGACCGCCTGGCCGAGCGGGGCCACCTCGCACGCCATCTTCGCCAGCGTCCTCTCCTGGCCGTCGATCCGCAAGCTCACCTCGCCGCGCCACGCCGCCTGCCGGTCGTTGATGACGTAGGCCTTCACCTCGCGCCCGGACTCCGGCGCGACCTTTTCCTCCCAAAAATCCAGCATGATCCCGACGGGATTGAAGGCCATGCGGACATGCTTCCGGAACAATGGCTCGAACTCCAAGGTCGCGATGTCGATAAAATCGTCGCTGGTGGCGCCGCCCTCTGGGCGCGGCTTGTCGCCCGGCCGGGAGTAGCCGAGGCCGCAGAAGTGCAGCACCGCTGCCGCCTTCCGGTGCGCGCGCCAGAATTCCGTCAGCGCCGCGACCCCGCGCGCGTGGAACATGCGGCGCTGGGCGGCGGTCGCGTCGGGACCCACGTGGAAATCGTAGTTGTGCTGCGTCACGCAGGTGGGATTCCCGTCGCGCGTGAGCCAGAGCCAATCGTACTCGTTGATGATGACCGGCACATCGAACGCCTTCTGGGGATCGCGTAGGTGCGGGACAGGGTCCACGCCGGGCATCTCGGCGAAACGGAAGGGGTCGCCCTTCTTCCATGGCATGCCCCTGGAGAAAAGATACGGGTGCGACTCGACGCAATCGTAGATGCCCTGCGGTTCGCCCCAGCCATTCTCCCAGGGCCGATTCGAGTAATCCAGGTGTCGCACCGCCTGCAGCGCGAGGCCAGACTCCTTGATGCCGCTCTCGTTCTGCGCGTCCCAGATCACGACGCACGGGTGGTTCCAGCGCTCGCGCATCCAGGCGATGTACTCGGGGACGATCTTCTGCGCCTCGAGTTTCTCCGGGTTCTCCCCGAGCGTCCAGATCGGGAACTCGTCCTGGATCAGGAAGCCCTCCTCGTCGGCGATGTCGTACCAGAAATCCGGCGGAAATCCGATGCAGTAGCGCAGCGTATCCCAGTGCATCGTCTTGAACTGCCGGTGCAGCTTCCTCACCCATTCGCGATCCCACGGTTTGTTCCCACGCTGCGCGTCTTCGAAAAATCGATAGATGGTGACATTTGAGCCCACCAGGTAGCGCTGCTGCCCGTTGATCACGGCCCGCTTCGTCGCGGGATCGAACCGGAACTCCCGCATCCCGAAACGCGCGGCAAGGGAATCCCCGGCCGTCTTCAGCCTGACCTCGTAGAGAAACGGATCCTCCGGCCACCAGAGGCGACACCCCTCGATCGGCAGCGTCAGGTCCAGCACCCGAGTCCCTGCCGGTGCCAGATCGATCGCCTGGGCCGCCCCCTTGGCCACGACCTTGCCGCCCGCCACCTCGACGACCTCGGCCCCGACGCGGCACGCCCCCGCGGCCGCGCCACCCCGCAGCTCCACGAGCAGGCGCACCCGCTTGCCATGGATGTCCGGCACGCATTGCACGTTGGCGATGTGCGGCGGACCAGATAAGATCAGTTCTACAGAATCGTAGATCCCCGGCAGGAACAGGTATTTCTCGAAATCCCACCCGGCGGGCATTCCGGGCGGCAACGACTCGCGGTCGGCGCCAACGCGGATCACGACCTCGTTCTCCGCGCCGGCCTTGAGGTGCGGCCGCGCGTCCCAATACGAGGGCGTGAAGCTCGGCAGGTGCTCGCCCAGCGCCTTGCCGTTGATCCAGACGGCGGTCCCGAACTTCGCCTTGCGGATCTTCAGCGCAACGAACTCCGGCAATTCGGCGGGCACCGAGAAGGTGCGCCGATACCAGAAATGCCGCCGTTTCTCGCTCCTTTTCCCCACCTCCCCGAAGGGCGGTTTCGCCATGTCCGCCAGTCCGGGCACCGGGGCCGTCGCCTCAAGCTTCGCCGGCGGCGTGTCATCCTTGCCCTCCGCAATTTGCCACTCCCCATCCAGCGAGATTATGGTCCGCTCGGCTTGGGCGCCGATCGCCCAGATCCACACGCACGCGAGCGCCAGCCCCCGCAATCCCATAGCACACTTGCACTTCGTCTTCATTTTATCTCCCAGTTGGCCGTCCATTCTGTTGATTCCGGAGCAATCGTCACGATGTCCCCAGAAGGCCGCGCCGCGGCCCCGTGGACCGAGGCGAACGACAGTTGCCCAAATCTCGAGGGAAGGATCACGCGACCGGGGGCGTGTCCCTCGCCGCGCCGAAACCGCAGCCGCCAGCCGCGTCGGCCGCCGGGTTCGAGCGTCAGGTCCACCCGCCCGAAACGCGTCGGGGAACCCGCGACCGACCAGGGCTCTCCCGCGGCCATCTCCGGCTCGCCCACGCCCGCGAGCAAGCGCAGCTCGTCCCCCACCTCGAACGCAAGCATGTGCCTGAGGTAAAGGACGCACATCGCGCTGGCCCAATTGTGGGGCATGTCGCCGACGTACTTTGACACGAGCGAACCGCGCAGCGGCTGTTCCTCGCGCCAGCAGTAGAGCGGCGACGCGTGATTCAGGAAGCCGATGAAGGTGCGCCGAGCCAAGTCCGGCATGCCCGCCCACAAGTACACGTGGGCCACAAACGCCGCATGATAGGTCCAGACGCCCTCGTGCGGGATCCAGCCCGTCTCGGCCGGGATGTCCTCTTGAGTCACGGCGCGCATCAGGGCGATGTGGCCCTTGACCACGGGGTCGTCCCGATCGAACACGAGTCCCGGGTAGATGGCGTGCGACAGCGCCCACTGGGCGCCCTGCGGGCGCAACCGCTCCCACGGGTCCGCCTCCTCCCACTGGGGATCCTCCCGCATCACCATCGGTAAAAAATCGAACCCGTCCGGATGCCGCCGCATCTCGGCGCGCATCGCCTTCGCGCACGCTTCGCCCAATTCCGCCAGCAGCGTCGCCGCCTCGTCGAAGCCCTCCATGCCAAGGCGTTTCCCCGCGCCGACCAGCGCCTTTAGCCCCGCCAGCACCCATAGGGTATTGGTGAACTCCGGCCGCCAGCTCGCCACGCCCCCGTCGCAAAAACCGCGCGCCAGCAGACCGTATTTCCCGTTCGCGCTCCCCTCGTCGCGCGCCACTTTACGCAACCCGTCCAGATACCGCACCGCCCGCAGGACGCTGGGCTGCATCGACCGAAAATAGGCCCAATCTCCCGACAGTTCCGCCTGCCTAACCAGGCTGAAGATCGCGATGCCCGTATCTTTCCAGTGCCCCTGTTTCACGGCGGCCACCACCGCGCCGTCCTCCTGCTGGCACGCCCACGTTGCCTCGAGGCCCTGCTGCGCCTCCCTGTCGAAACCCAGATATCTCGCGGCCTCCAACAAGAAATTCCCATCCACGACCCACAGCCCGCGGTAGCAGGTTGGCCCCACCTGAAAAGTCAGCCTGCCCTCCTTCTCCTCGCGCGCCTGAAGGATGTTCCGCGAGCACGCCGTCAGGAATTCGCCGTGGGGCCCCGCGATCCCCCAGCCCACCGGCTCGCCAAACGGTCTCCATTGTTTCCAGAATGCGCGCGCCTCGGCCAGCAGCACATCGGGATCGTCCAGCCCCGCCGCCAGTTGCGCGAATGTCTGCCCCGCCAGCGGCAGGCGAAAAAATGCGCGCAGGGGCCGCCCGGCCGTCGCCTCGCCGGAGCATAGCGCGTAGTGGATCGCGAGGCCCGTGCTCTCTCGGCCCTGCCGCTGCCAGCGCTCGGCCGGCCCGCGGTCGCACGCCATGAACGGCACCGCCTTGCCATCCCGCTCGATCAGCACCTCGATGCGGCCGGACTGCCCCTTCCGGATGTTGATCTTTTCCACCGATCGGATCACGAATCCCGGCACCGCCCGCGTTGGCAAATCGCCTTTCGGCACAATCTCCATCAGCACGTTGTCCACCCGCCCCTCGCCCTTGCGGTTTGTCGCAAAAGCGATCAGCCGGATCTCGGCGGAGGGACGCCCGATCCGGGTGGTCACGATCGGCACCCCCGGCGCCTCCAGCTCCTGACCGAGAACCTCGTCGCCCTCCATTCCGAGGCACGTGAACTCCACCTGCACCGGATGCGTCGCTTGCGGCCAACCCTGTGGCTTCCCGCTCAGGCGCAGCTCCCCGCGCTCGCCCACCAGGCTCTTGTGCGGATCATCCGGAAAACAGATCGCCGTCTGCCATTCCGCCGGAGCGTGGCGAAAGTCCACGTCCACCACGTCCGTCCCTTGACGGGCCGCGATGCCGTCGCCCGCCCCGCCAGACGGATTCGCCGACACCGCCGTCCCGATTGCGCCCAGCGCCCCGGTCGCGATGAATTTACGCCGCCGCATGTCATGCCCGCTCATAATTCCGGTGCCTCCAGTTGCCCTCTCAGTCTCGCCAATTCCGCAGAGAGTTGTCGGGCGATCGCCCCACTCGCCGGATCGCCGATCAGATTCCGCATCTCGTCCGGATCCGCCCGCAGATCAAAGAGCTCGCTACCCCGATCGGCAAAGCCATACCGGATCAGCTTGTGCGCCATCGTCCGCACCCCCTCGATCGGCCCGAGCCCATAGGCCTCCTCGTAGAAACGGTAGTAGAACGATTGCCTCCAGCCCTTCGCCGGATTGCCGCGCATCAGCGGCACCAGGCTGCGCCCGTGCATTTCCGCCGGCGCCAAGGCGCCCGCGACATCGATAAGCGTCGGCGCAAAGTCCACATTGAGGGCCATCGCGCTGATCCGCGCCCCGGCGGCGACGACGCCCGGCCATCGCATGATCAGCGGCATCCGGATCGACTCCTCGTACATCAGCCGCTTGTCGTACAGCCCGTGTTCCCCGAGAAAGAAGCCCTGGTCGGAGGAGTAGACCACGACCGTGTTTCCAGCCAGACCCTCACCGTCCAGAAGGTCCAGCACCCGCCCGACGCCCGTGTCCACCGACGCCGCACAGCGCAGATAGTCCTTGATGTATCTCTGGTACACCCAGCCGCGGACCTTCTCCTCCGTCACATCGGCCGGGATCGGCCCAAAGCGTTTCTCGAAATGCAGCTCCCACTGGGGCCGCCCCACGAATAGCCGGTGCGAGCGGACCGCCTCGCTGCGCCCGGCGAGGTCTTCGTGCAGGCTCTCTGGTTCCGGGATCGTCTCGCCCTCGAACATCGCCGCCTCTCCCGGGCCGACCTCCCAGTTCGCGTGCGGGGCCTTGTGGTGCACCAGCAGGCAGAAGGGCCGGCCTCGGTCGCGCGACTTGAGCCACGCCAGGGCCTTTTCCGTGATGACCTCAGAGACGTAACCGGGGCACTTCTGCCGCGCGCCATTCTCGATCATCGCCGGATCGAAGTACGCCCCCTGGCCGGGAAGGACGCACCAATGGTCGAAGCCCTCCGGGTCTGTCTTGAGATGCCACTTGCCGATGATCGCGGTCGCGTACCCCGCCTCCCTCAATAATCGCGGGAACGTCACCGATCCCTCTGGCAGCGCGTCGCCATTGGTCCGCACCCCATTGGCGTGGCTATACCGTCCCGTCAGCACGCAGGCGCGGCTCGGCACGCAGATGCTATTCACGCAGAAACAGTTCTCGAACACCGCGCCCTCGCGCGCCAGCCGGTCGATGTTCGGAGTCCGTCCGACCTCGCTGCCATAGGCCCCGATGGCCTGCGCCGCATGGTCGTCGCTGAAGAACAAAACGATATTCGGCCGAACCGGTTCCGCGCCGCGCAGCCCAGCCAGCGGCAGCACCGCGATCATGGCAAGGACGAGTCGAATCGACGACATCCCTTCGACCCGTTGCATCCGGGGCCATGTCCCATTTGCATGGCCCATCACTTTCGCGCCTTTCCGTCCTTCGCTTTCGCTGGCTCCGGCGCCGTCGGATAGCGGCGGACATCGACGTCATTCGCCCGAGGCGCGCCGTGCGAACTCCGGCCATCCGCGATGAGCTTTTTCAACAGGGCGCGCATCTCGGCGACGCGCCCGGGCTGTTCGGCGGCAAGGTTCGTAGTCTCGCCGATATCATCGGCCAAGTTATATAGCTGCGGCTGCTCGCTCGGGATGAACTTCCAGGCGCCGGAACGGACGCCCGGTTCCCCATGGCCGGCGCAGCTGACCGCGTGCGGGCGCACCGGCTTGTCCTCGCCCCTCAGGAGGGGCAACAAACTGAAACTGTCTTCGCCCGCGTCGTCGGGCAACCTCTCCCCGAAAATCTCGGCGAGCGTGGCCATGATGTCGGCCTGGTGCACCAGTTGCCCGCAGACGCTGCCGGGCTTCACGACCCCCGGCCACCGCACGATGAACGGCACGCGATGCCCCCCTTCCCAGACGGATCCCTTATGGCCGCGCAGGGGGCCGCTCGATAGATGCCCCAGCTTTTCGACCGCCGCCACCAGACCGATCCGATAAGCGGCCCCGTTGTCGCTGGTCAATAGCACGAGCGTGCGATCCGCCACCCCTGCCTTGTCGAGCGCATCCATCACCCGACCGACCACCCCGTCGGTCTCCATCACGAAATCACCGTAGGGATTGAGCCCGCTCTTGCCCCGCCACTCGGGCGCGACCGCGATCGGCGTGTGCGGGCTGGTCAGCGGCATGTAGAGAAAGAACGGTCGCGCCGCCTTCGCCTCGCGCGCGATGACATCGCAGGCCCGCTCGCCGAGCGCGGGCAGGATCCGGTCCAGTTCCCAACCCCGCAGGGCCGGCCCCGGTTTGCTCGCGAGCGCGTTCTGGAAATTCTCCTTCGGGAGAAACTCCGTCGGGATGCCGACCGTCCGGTCATTCTCGATGAAACAATACGGCGGCCAGTTGGGCACGTCCGTGCCGAAATAGTCATCAAAGCCCCGGGTGATCGGACCCCCGGCGATGGGCCGCGAATACACCCTCTCCCAGGCCCGCCGATGGCCATCCGTGACCGCAGGCCCGGGCTTTTGCCCCGGCGCAAAAAGCTCCCTCTCCTCCGACGGAATATCCCAGTCCCACCCGAGGTGCCACTTTCCGATCGCGGACGTATGATACCCGCACCGCTTGGCCAGGCCGGCGATCGTCAGGCGGTCGGGGGCGATGAGCGGGTGCTCCAGATAGTCAACGATCCCCGCCTGCAATCGCGTCCGCCAATGATATCGCCCCGTCAGCAGCGCATAGCGCGACGGCGAGCACACGCCCGACGACGAATGCCCGTCGGTGAATCGGATCCCTTCCGCGGCAAGCCGATCGATATTGGGAGTCGGGATCTTGCCGTGTCCCGGATTATAGCAACGCACGTCGCCGTAGCCGAGGTCGTCGGCAAGGATGATCACGACATTCGGGCGGGCGGGTGGCAGACCCGATCTTTCAGGCCCAGTTTCGCCAGACGCGCTCGGGGCAGGGGGGAGGACGATGCCGGATAGGCAGGCGGAGAGTAATATCTTGATCGGATGGCTCATCGGTTCCTTTCGTTTTTCTCAATGGTACACGGACATCTCCCACAGCGAATACCCGAACCGCGTGCCGCGCGCCCCCCCGAGCAACCGCACCCACCGGGCCCGCGCCGGCTCAAAACGGATGGTCTCGGACTTTCCCGCGCCCTTGTCGGTGGTGAAAACGTCCCTCCAGGTCTCCCCGTCCCCCGAGATCTGGATCCTGTAACTCTTCGCGAACGCGCCCTCCCACGCCAATTCCACGCGCGATATGCCCTGCGATTCGCCAAGGTCCACGGCGAGCCACTGCGGGTCGCCGAACTCGCTCGACCAGCGCGTGTCCCGCTTCCCATCCACCGCGAACTCGGCCCGATATGTCTGGCCGTCCTTCGTCAGCACGGAGGATGCCTTCACGGGCTTTCCCTCGGCCAGATTGCGGCGCGCCTCGATCTCCTCGGGCGTCAGCACGGCGAAGTCGCGCAGGCTCCGGACGTCGGGCACTCCCTCCCGGACGAGCGCGGCCTCGAGCCGGTAGCGACCTGGCGGGCGGGGTGCCTCGATCTCGAACGCGATTCCCCTGTCGCCCAACGGGCCGACCTCGCACGGCTGTGCCTGCTCGAACAGCGTCTCGCCGCCCCGCAGCAACCGCAGCCGCACCTCGCCCTTCCACGGCGCGTACAGGTCATTGATCGCGACGGCCGAGACCTCGCGCCTCTCGCCGGCCGGCAGATCGTCGGCCCAGAAGTCGAGCATGATGCCCGTCGGGGCGAAGGCGTCGCTGACGTATCGCCGGAAATTCGGCTCGTAGGTCAGTTCCCGCACATCGATGAAATGGTCGCTGGTCTGCCCATCATGCCGCGAGTAACCGAGCCCGCAGAAGTGGAGCACCCCGGCGCACCGGCGCTTCGCGCGCCAGAACTCCGTCTTTGCCGCCAGCGCGCGGGCGTAGTACTCGAACCGCTCGGCGGCGGTGGCGTTCTCGCCAAGGAGTCGCGCGTAGACCTCCTGCGTCAGGGTCGGCAACGTCCCGTCGCGGTTGATCCAGAGCCAGCCGTATTCGTTGATGAGATACGGCGGCCCGGCCCCGCTGCGCGGGCCATTGTTGGGGACGCCATCTTCCTGGCCCAGGCTCGCGAAGGAAAAGTCCTTCCGGCTCGACCGGTAGGGGTGCGCCTCGGAGATGTCCCCGGGTCGCTGCGGCGTGCCCCATCCGTTGTCCCAGGGGCGATTGGAGAGATCCAGGCCGCGCACGGCCATCAGCGCCGGGCCGATGACGTGGTCGTCGGTGGTCTCGTTCTGCGCGTCCCAGATGACGACGCAGGGGTGGTTCCATCGCTCCCGCATCCACTCGGTGTACTCCACCACGAGATCCTGCGTGGTGATCTCGGCCGGCCACGCTCCCTTGCGCCCGCCATACCAGATCGGAAATTCATCTTGGATCAGGACGCCCTCCTCGTCCGCGATCTCGTACCACAGCTCCGGCGGGAAACCGATGCAGTAGCGCAGCGCGTTCCAATGCATCTCCTTAAAGCGGCGATGCAGGTTCTTCACCCATTCCCGGTCCCACGGCAGCCCGCCGCGCACCGCATCCTCGAAAAATCGGTAGATGCAGACGTTGGAACCTCGAAGGAAGTAGGGCTTCCCATTCAGGATCGCCCTGCCGCTCTCCGGGTCGGTGGTGAACGAGCGCAGGCCAAACCGCGCCCGCGCCGTGTCGGCCCCGGTGTCCACCGTGATCTCGTAGAGGAAGGGGTCCTCCGGCGACCAGGGCCGCGCATCCCGGATCGGGATCGTCAACTCGATCGTCCCGCCTCCCCGCGCCTCGGCCGACGCCTCGCCCACCGCGCGGCCGGACGCCACCTCGCGCACCATGCCTTTCACGGGTCCGGTGCCTGCGCCCTCCAACTCAACGACGGCCCGCACGCTCTTCTTCTCCACGTCGGGGACCGCCTGGATGTTCACCACGTGCGGCGTGCCGCAGAGGATCAACTCGACCGAATCGTAGATGCCTGGGATGTACCGGCTCTTCTCAAAATCCCACCCTTCCGTCAGATTCGGCGGCACCTGCGCCAGGGATGCCCCGACCCGAACGATCAATTCGTTCTCGGCGCCATCCCCTTTCAGGTGGGGCCGCACGTCGAACCATCCCGGCGTCCAGTTCGGGCCGTGCTCCCCCGCAACCCCGCCGTTCACAAATACCTTGGTCCCATAGCGCGCCTTGTGGATCTTCAGCCTGGCGATCTCGGGCAACGGGCCATCGAGCCTAAATGTCCGCCTGTACCAGAACGCCTCGCGCCTCGGATCGGCCGGCCTCTTCCTCTCCCGGCGCTCGTCCAGCGACACGCTCGATCCGGGCGATTCGAACGCCGGCGTCGCCATATCCACCAGCCCCGGCACGGGGACCGTGTGCCGGAACGTCGCCGGCACCGCGTCGAGCGCGCCTTCCGCAATCTGCCAGGTGCCGTCCAGAGAAATGCTCTGCCGGCACACGGGGGCGGCGACGCACGATGCCGCGCTGCCCGCAAAAAAGACGATCTGTACAATGTGTCTCATGTGATTTCTCCCTCGGCTGTGTATCGAATCACTCCGCAAGTTCCGCCCGTACCGTGACGAGCCCCCAAGCCGGGATCGCCACAGCGCCGGTGACTTCCCGCCCCGGCCGCTCGCTCGTATCGCTCAGGCAAAGCCGCTTCGGCCCCGGCCCCGACCAGGTCAGCCAGGCCTTGCGGGCTTCGCCGCTGGCACCAAACAGGCGGACGATCAACGCCTTCCGGTCATCGCTGGGCTTCAGGGCGGTCACGAGCACGTCTGCCGGTTCCACGCGCAACCGGGGCACGCCGCCCGGCGCGGGGCCCCGCCCCGGCACAACAACCAGCGGCTGGCTGAATTCCATGGCGAATCGCGACGCCTCGGCCGCCGTCGTGCCGCGATGCGGGCGCAGGACGAATCGGAAGACGACCGGTCCTTCCTGGTAGGCACGGTAGTTCGTGCCCCAATGGTTGTTCATGACCCAGGCGTACAGCTTCTGTGTTGGCTCGATCCTCTTGCGCCACGCATCCGGATCGGTCTGCGAGTTCAGCAGCGTCGCAGTGATGCCACCCACCTGTACCAGGGGGGCATCGATCGTCACCCACGTCACCCCGAAATCCTCATTGGAAACGTCCGCCCAGCGCCCCACCGTCAGCCAGTTCTTGCAGGCACTCGCCATCTGGTCGCGCTCCGGGCGAAAGACGCAGAGCGGCGCGTCGAGCCGGATCTCCCCTCCCGGGACGTTGAACGGAAAGCCGAAGTTGACGCTCTCCTTGCCCGCCCCGTCCCGATAGTCCCTCGCCTCAAGCCGCCTCTTGTCGACCGCGTCTATGAGCTCGACATGGCCCTCGCCCGCCACGACCCGGATCTCGCGCCTGAGCCTATGGCAACCGGGGGCATCCGACTCCACCATGAGCGAGGCCACCAGCGGCCCCCTGTCCCGCGCGACTATCGTGACGGGACCGTTGCGCTTCAACCCACCGGGGTCGTCCCCGATCATGTAGAGATAATCGTTCAGCGCCCCGCCCCTCGAAGTGTCCACCAGGTTGCCATCGATCCCGTCGGCGCGCAGTTCCACGACCGCGCCCGTCGCCTCGTCCACGCGAACCCGGATCTTGCCGTTCTCGATCATCGCGCCCGCCAGCTTCAGGCCGTCGCCCGTCGCCGGCGTTCCCTCGCGCGCGATGGTGAAGCGCCGTCCAGAGAAGGGCGGCAGGTCGCACACCAGCACCGCCAGTTCCCGGCTCGCGAGCCGCTGCGCGGGCACCGGCCGCCCCCCCGCGTCGGTCACGAAATTGGCGCCCAGCGAGAGTTCGCGCGGGACCAGCGCCAGCCCCGTGCGCGGCCACGAGGTCGTGTTGTAGATGTCGATCTCGTAGTTCGCCTCGTGGATCGGCGCCCCCGGCGGACGGGGCTCGAAGCCCGATCCGGCCTGCGCCGCCTCGCTGAGCCGCTGCCGGGACTGCACGTTCGCCGCGGCCGCGTACGATCGCTTGATGTCCCACTGGTCCACGGTGAAGGGATTCGCTGGCTCGGTGATGGCACAATACGCCCCCCACGTGTGCTCCGAATACAGGAGCACGTTGTCCCACGCCTCCTCGAACTTCTCGGCAGGGTATCCCGCGGGATCCAGCATCGCCCAGAGCGCCTCGGCCTGGACCAGCCGCTCGGAGCTGGCTCGGTTCATCGCGGTCTCCGCGGCCGAAGAACCCGCGCCATCCTCCCAATACGGCGTCCAGTCGCCGCGCACCCGAGGCAGGGCATCCCCATGCCGAGACTCGAAAGCCCGGAACGCCTCGCTCGTAGAAGAGATGATGAACCGGGGTGACTCGTGCGCCGCATTCCAATCCCGGATAAAATCGCAGATCGAAGCATCGGGGACCGCATTGTCACCGTGGCCCGCCCACCGGACATACGCGATGTCATAGGGATAACCCCCCTTCTCCAGCGCCTCGCAGAACTCCTCGATGAGCGCGGGCGTCAGTTCGCGGTAACGGTGCGACATCGCATAGCCCCAGAACGGGATCCAGACCAAGACCTTGCTCTCGCCATCCGGACCGACCCACCAGAACGGTTTGTTCTCCCACTGCACGAGGATGTCCCCGATCCGGTCGAAGTAGTTCGGCGCGACCGAGAAATACCGGATGCCCGCATGGGCCATCGCGGTCACCGTCCCCCAGGTGTAGCCCGGGACATCGCTGATCATCGCGGAATCCACTTTCACCCCGCAGCGCTCGCCGAGCTCCGTCGCGCGGCGAAACAGCCTGACCAGTTCCTCGGGACGGCAGAGACCCGTCAGTTCATTCAGGTACATCCCGTTGAGCGCCACCTGACCCCGCTTGACCGCCTCGAAGAACTCGGCCCTCCGCGTCTCCGGGAGTCGCCCCAGGTACAGGTCGGCGGCCCAGAGCACCTCCACATTCCATATGAACCGCGCCCCCTCGGGATAGCCCGCCGTGCGCCGCGCGTCGGCGATGCCCTGCAGCAGATTGTTGACCTGCTTTTCCTCGATATCGGTCTGGATCGCGGTGTACCCGATATCGGTGTGCGAGTGCGGCAACACATACACGCTCATGGGTCTCGCGGGCTTCAGCGGGATCGTTGTCGACGCTATGTTAGCGCCCTCGGATTCTATCGAGATCACCGCGCCTCGCCCGCGGTCCCCGGCGGGAATCTCGTAATCGAGGGTCCGGCTCCCAAAACCCAACTCGACCGGCCGCTCCGCCTGACCCTCGACCCGGACAATCGCCTGGAGGCCCTCCGCATAGGGATACTCCAACGTCACCCTGAGGGGCTGCACCGGCCCGCCATCGGTGCGCCGGATGATGGGCACGGCCCTCGCCCCGATACCGATGCCGCCCGGTGAGGCCTCCGTCTCCCCCGCCAAGAAGAAGGCGACGCCGCAACCGCCGACGTTCGGCGAGCGCCCCGGAAGGACCGAGGTCACCCGCCAGCGGGCGTAGCGCGCGACCACGGGATCAAAGCCCACCAGGGTCGTGGCGGCCGGCTCATCCACGTGCCGGATCGGCACTGCCTTCAACGTCTGGCCGAAGTCGGGGCCATCGCTGAAGATGAGCTCCGCCGCGGCGATGGTGTCGTGCGTGCGCCGCTGCACGTGCCGGAAACCGCCCACGCGGACGGGCCGCCCGAAATCGAAATCGACGAAGGTCTTCTCCCCCAGATGCCGCGAAGCATACTCGGACCCTCTGCCGCCCGGGCCGGGGGCCTTGAGGATATTTGCCGCGGCAAAGTCGGCGCTGAATGCCTCGGCCGCCGCGACCACCTTCGGTTGTGGAGCCGTCACTAGTCTCGTGAAGGCGCCCCCGCATGAAGTGACCGGCGCGGCCAGCGCCACGCACGCGCCCGCGATCCACGGCGCCGCGCGACCGCCTCTGGTGCAACATGTCTGGAAAGTCATGCGAGATCCTCCTTCACTCCCTCCACCCCGCCTCGATCTCCTCGAGGGTCCGGCCCTTCGTCTCGGGCACGAAAAGGGCCACGAACACTAGGCTCAGCAGGCTCAGGCCACCGTAGACCCAGAACGTCCTCGAGGGCCCGAGCGCCTCGAGCAGCATCGGGAAAGTCTGCGAGACGACAAAGCACGCCAACCACAGCAGGAAAATCGATATCGCCATGGCCCGGCCCCTCAGCTTCGTGGGAAAGATCTCGGAATTCACGATCCAAGACACCGGCCCCATTGCCATCGCAAACGCCGCCACGAATGATAGGATCCCCGCCACCAATAACCACCCCGGCCCGCCGCGGCCAAATAGCAGCCCCACGACGAGCAACGAGATCGCCTGAATCGCCGTGCCGGCCAGCAGCAGCGGTCGGCGCCCCGCGCGATCCACGAAAGCGATCGCCACGAACGTGAAGAGCAGGTTCACGGCGCCCACCGTGACGGTCTGCGCGAAGGCGGAATCGCGCGCGGCCCCGGCGGCCTTGAAGATCTCGGGGGCATAATACATCACGGTGTTGATGCCGCTCAACTGGCTGAACACCGCCAGCAGCGCGCCGATGGCCAGCGGCCTACGATAGGCCGCAAACAGCTCGGACCACCTCCCCTCCTCCTGGGCGAGCGCCGACCGGATCTCCGCGACCTCACGTGCCGCATTCTCGGGTCCCCCGATGCGGTCGAGGATCTCCAGCGCGCGCCCCTCCAATCCCGCCTTCATGAGCCATCGCGGGCTCTCGGGCACGAACGCCAGCAGCCCGCCAAACACCACCGATGGCAGTACCAGCGAGCCGAACATCCACCGCCAGCCCCGATCCACATTCCACGCCTCGTCCCCCAACCGCTGGATCTGCAAATTCACGAAAAAGACCACCAAAATCCCCACCACGATCGCCAACTGGTACAGCGCCACCAGGCGCCCCCGGAACTTCTCCGGAGAAACCTCCGCGATATATATCGGCGAAAGAATCGACGCCGCCCCGATCGCCAACCCACCGGCAAAACGCGCCCACGCGAACTGCGCCAGGGTCGCCGGCATCGCCGACGCCACCGACGACGCCGCAAACAGCGCCGCGCACAACAGCAGGCTCGCCTTGCGGCCAAGGCGATCCCCCACCGGGCCGCCGCACATCGCCCCGAGCATGCAGCCCACCAGCACGCTCGACGCCGCCCATCCCTTCAGTTCTGCCGATAGCCCGAAGTGCGCCTGGAGGAACCCGATGGCCCCCGACACCACCGCCGTGTCATAGCCAAACAGGAACCCGCCAAACGCCG
>JAANMY010001991.1_pt1 | contig 20545 bp, 9 predicted proteins | sample 7279691 | NCBI WGS metagenome assembly JAANMY01 (sample SAMN14094543, study PRJNA606508) | bioreactor metagenome | isolation source: A lab-scale SPAN reactor treating ammonium-rich wastewater day 388 | place: Ireland: Galway | collected 2018-02-07
TGGTGAACGTGGCCGACGTGGACGGCTTCCGCAAAGCGGTTACGGGCGCGAAAGATGGCGACACAATTGTCCTCGCCGACGGCATTTACCGTTGCGTGCCGTATGTCTGGATGCGCGACAAGAAGCACATCACCATTCGCAGCGCGTCGGGCGATCCCGCCAAGGTCAAGCTGACCGGCAAAGGCTGGGATCAGGGCGGCGACCACACCGAACAGCGGCGTGAGAAAGGTGATGGCATGTCCCACCCCGCTTTGCTCGGTCATCGGCGATACCACGGTCACATCGGCAATGCGACGCAGTTCGGTTTCCATGGCCGCCAGCCCGGGGGCATAAACGCCGTCGTCGTTGGTCAACAGAATCCGCATGCGGAACCTTTCCTGGTCAGCGGGTTTTCACGCCGCAGGCTTGCTGTGCCCGCAACAGAACCTGGCCTGCCTTGCGGCGGGCCTTGGCGGCGCCGTCGCCAAGCACCTGGCGTACTTGTTCGGGATGAGCGGCCAGTTCGGCCCTGCGGGCGCGCGGTTCGGCAAAGAACTGATCGGCCAGGTCGGCGAGGGCCTTCTTGATTTCGCCGTAGCCGAACCCGCCGCGGCGGTAGACCGCGGCCATTTCTTCGCGCTGCGCCGCCGTGGCGAACAAACTATAAAGTTGGTACAGGTGGTCCCCCTCGGGCTCCTTGGGGTCTTCCATGGGCCGCGAATCGGTTTGGATGCGCATGATCTTTTTGCGCATGGCCTTGGGTTCTTCAAACAGTTCGATGGTGTTGTTGTAGCTCTTGGACATCTTTTCGCCGTCCACGCCGGGCACTTTGGCCGAATCGTCGAGGATTTTGGCCTTGGGCAGCACGAAGGTTTCACCAAACAAGTGATTGAACCGCGCCGCCAGATCGCGGCAGACTTCGATGTGCTGCACCTGGTCGGCGCCAACCGGCACCACGTCGCTGTCGTAGGCCAGAATGTCGGCCGACATCAGCACGGGGTAGGTAAACAAACCCGCGTCGGCGGAGATGCCTTTCTCTTTCTTCTCCTTGTACGCCACGCAGCGTTCGAGCAATCCCAGCGGGGCAATCGCCAGATCGCGCGCCAGGTCAGTCCCGAATGAAGGTGTATTGGTGTAACGCGGGGCATCCCCCACAGCAAACACCGCGCCATCCCCCCTCAGAACCATCAACCCACCGCTGGTCGGAGTCAGTTCCATGTCACGGTAAATATCATTCATCGCGAGCGGAACGATGCCGGTCAGCGGGAATGTCGAGGGCTTCCCGACATTGTAGAGGCCGCCGAAGCAGTCCAGAAGGAAATAACGGTTGCCGAGCCAGTCCGGCTCGATATCACGGCCATAATCTCCACCGAGTGCGATCGAGCCGCCCTCCGGGAAGGTGACCGATTCCGAGGTCCTGACAAATTGCGACCAGACGCCCGGGTCGCCCCGAAGAACGACATCACCATATCCATTCAAAAACAATGCGCCGCGTTCGGATGGGGTCAACTCGATATCACGAATGATGTTTCGTGTCTGGCGGTATTCCGGGATATTGATGTTCGCTCCACCGGTTCCAAAAATCTGCCCCATGTTATCGGCGATCAGGAATTCCGTGACACCTCTGGCCTGCAGGCGGCTGGTGGCATCCAAAATGATCGGCGCAGGTGCGAATATCGCCCGCGAAGGATTCACATCATCAGTAACTACACCATAAATATAAGCTTCCCCGATCGGCCTTCGTGCCAGCTCCTCAGGGAACTGGAAGGTAAATGTATAAGGGCGACGTCCATCATTATCGATGATGTTGATGGTCGATTCTCCGGCAACCAGCGGGATTGGCTGGCCATCCAGCCCGAACCGGTCGGTATCCCAGTAGAAATCTACCGCAGCATCGTTATCCGGATCATTGAACGTGAATTGTACCTCGAACTCATACTCGATCCGCCCATCGCGGTTGACCGCCTGGGCACGGTTATTCCCACCTACCGGCTTGATGTAACTCAATGAGGGTGGAACATTATCTGAACCGACACGAATTCTTCCTGAAGATAAATCACCCACCGGTGTGCTGGCCGGGCGAATATCCTGATTGGCCACATTCGCGCCTCGATAGTAGCTGTAACGCAAGCCATTGGCTGGCAGCCTCATCCGGAATGAATCTCCGACATTGGCTCCAGCACCCATTCGAGCGGTGAAAAAGACATCATTTCCACGAAGCGGTATGATGGTATCGTTGTTGGGAACCTCAGTCAGATAGAAATAATTGGCCGCAACATAACCATTCTCAAAGAGCGCAACCAGATTATCGCCAAAATCTATCACCCATCCGTTCTGAAGAAAAATTGGTGGGGCCGTCAATGCACCCACATCCATGGTGGGAACACCCGGAGCCACAGTCAGGACTGTGTGATCGACGCGGAAGAAAACTGCATCGATAAAGATCGAAAGTGGATCTGCTACGAGATCAAATGCAGTGCCTCTTTCATCCAATACATGGGTGGTGAGATCAGGAAAGGCGATTCTCAGGCTTCCATCCGCCATAGAAGTCACGACTGGCGCGACATTGAACTCAGTGAATGGCATGCTGCTTGAGTAACGAACATGGGAATTGTGTTGAAGGTAAGGTATTGTATCGTCATTAGTATCATATTGCCCATTTAACCCGGGGGCATCCTCATCACCCATATCGTTTTCATCGGTAAGTCCATCGAGATCATCGTCCTGGCCGTTCAGCAGCTCTTCATCCGCAAGCTCGGCAGTAATAGCCGAGGTCGCTGAAAAAATCTTTCGAGCCCCATCGAGATCATCATCTAAAGTGTTTCCGGAAGTCGTATCGTCGTCGAGGATGATATCGACCCCTCGGCGTGGAATCGGAACCAGGTCAGGATCGGGTATGCTCTGAGAGAGAACAGGCAGAATAAAGTTGGTTGGTAGCCGGGCAGGGGTGTCCACCGGGTCCAGTGAAAGTGTCAGCGCATTCAGCACGACACCAGTATTGAGGATCGCATTGCCAGTCGGAAAATCAGCAGTTCCGACAACATTATGGGTCACCATTGCACTGGCGTTGTAATCATGCAGGTTCAAGCCCAGCACCGCGAGCGGTGGTGATCCCTGATCCACAGTGCCAACGACATTGCCACGGCTGGTCGAATCTGCCGGGTTCACCAGGTCTTTGACCTGAATCATGGGCTGCGGTCTGACTTCGATAATATTGACCGCCGGGTTGGTCCCATTGTCGATCGCCCTCAGTGAACGGCCGTTTACCAGAGTCGACATGCCTGGATCCTGGAATCGGATAACTTCGGACAGATTGTTTGAAACACGGACTCCATCAATATCAATAAATGGGAAAAAGACATCCAGGGCATCCACGGAATTGCTGGTGCGCAGCGTGATAAACATGTCCGCCCCAAGTGTGCCCGAAGCAAAGTCTTCGGTGGGAGGGACCAGCCTCTCAGGATGGGGCTGGACCGGCAGAATTACTTTGAACGCAAACAGGTTCAGATTGTCCCGGTTGTCCAGAAAGGTTTCTACTGAAAGATGCGCCTGGAATGGCTTCGGTAAAAGCGCCAGCAGATTGTCATCGGAAATCTGGTCCAGAGGAACAACCTCATATCTCTGATTGCCCGCCAGAGGCAACAGGAAATCTCCATTCAAGCCAAAGTTCGGAACACCATCACCAATGGCTCCAAGGTTGTCGTTATCGGAATAGAGGTTAAATCCGCCTGAGGAGTAAACCCCATTTGTCAACGACCTGAAATCGGTCAGGTCCAGGCGCCGGATCAGTGGATCGATGACCTGGAAATAATCAAAGAACGACCAGCGGCCATAATTGCGAAGGTTGTGATAACTATACCCGACGACATGCATTTCCACCTGGGAAACCCAGTATTGCTCTGAGGGATCACCGATCAGGTTCAAACCGATCACAGGAAAATCATTGGAAAATGCGTCGATGGTCCCTCCACTGACGGGTGTAAAAGGAAGGAATTCAACAATATCGCCAGTGTATTTATTCCGGTAAGCAGGCGCCGGATAGGCAGCGCTGAAAAGTGTGGCTTCCTGCAGAACTCCGCTGTTGTTATTCCGGACTTTCATACCATTCCTCGGAATGACCACCTGGAAATCATCGCCATGATGGAGAAGAAGTGAGGGTTGGATAACAATATGGAAATCCGGTGTTGCATCCTCCACTCCCATCCGTTCGGCTGGAATGATCAGTGGTTCCTGAGGAACAAATGTCACTTCGAAACCAAACCCGAAGGGCGTGATGGTCGGAGTCTGTTTCATCGTGATCGGCATATCCTGGCGTGGGTCGGGAGAGACCGGATCATAATCCAGCAAACCCCGTGAAGGCCCATTGTCGTTGAACAGCCCGAAACCACCTTCAAACGCCCCGAAGCGTGCATTTGGCTCACGCGAAGGAGCCAGGAAATCGCGTCCATCCGGATTCAACCCCGCATCGCCATCCACATCGAGGAACTGGACTTTGAGTTCGGTGATCTCGATATGGCCATAGGTTGGATTGGTGAATCCCACCGCCTCGAGAGAGGCATCCGCAATCGGGACTGACAAGACCGCCTGGGGTCCGCCCAGTGGTGTGACAGGCACACGCCCCGAGAGTTTTGTGATCACCAGAAGGTAATAATGATCGGTATTTCCCCCGCTCGTGGCGCTGGATACCTCTACGTAGTAATTGTTCTTTTCCGGGGCGGTAAAAGTGAGACGAGCATCTTTCCCCAGGCCCGGTGTATTGTCGGCAGTGGCAAACGGAACCGCCTGGATCCCCGGCCCGAACAGCCTGATGACCGGATCAAGCGCGGAACCATTTCGTTCTGCAAATACCTCGACTTTATAGACATCATCACGGTTTGCCTGAAAGAGGTAGACATCCTTGTCATCGGTGATATCGATGATATCCGATACATACAGCTGCCCATCATGATTTTCATCGCGCAGGCGGGTGGCGATATCGAGGGTATCGTCCGGCTCGATTTTCAGAACAACCGGGTTACCCTGGGGATCCACAATCCCTCCGGAAGCATAGGTGATCTCACGGTTGGGAATGTTTCGGACCAGTTCCACATCGATCTGATGGGTTGCAAGCCCGGCTGCCACAGAAACCACAGAGGCTTTGGAGACCGAGTTGAAATAGGCATTGTTGAAAAATTCAGGTTTGACATCAGTGATTGAGTCATCCAGCGCACTGTACAGATTCCGCAGATCCGCAGGCGAGGAAGGCTCGACATATATTAGATACAACCCCGGCTCCAGCCCCTCGATGCGATATCTTCCATCCGGGCCGCTGAGCGCCGAAGCCACAGGGGCAAGGCTGCCCGGCCTGACCGCCAGAACATGGGCGCCGCACAATTCATCGGTTGTGCCTCGAATCAGGTCCCTGACCGAAATCTGCCCTGTAATGCCTCCTGATTCCGCTTTGAATTCCTGGGTCGGGTACAGAGCGGAAATCCCGATCCGCTCATCACTCGTCAAAAAGTTATCCGGATTGGAAACATTCTGTAGCGGAGAACCATCCAGCGCATACGGATACATCAGAGCGGTGGAAGTGAAGGGGCCAAAACGATTGTCCCGAATCAGGATCCCATTCTGGACAGTAAACAGAGGGGCTTTGAAAGGGGCGCGCAGGAAGGAGTTGTTGAGGCCATTGAAATGGCCGATCTCGCGTGTGGCGATTTCTGCGAGGTTAAGCTGAATCGGCGCACCCAGCGCTTTCGGAATGCTGTTACGGCCGTTGAGCTTCCAGATGACCTGATCCGAATCGAAAAAAATGATATCCGCTTCAGCCAGTTCCCCTGCTTTCCGGCCAGCGGTTCCCAGCTGCACGGTGACAAAGCTGACAGCAGCCAATCCAGCTCGTGACAGAAGACTTTGAGAGGTGTCAAATCCAACGACATTGATACCATCGACTTTGCCGGGCTGATGAGTCTGGGTTTCGCCAAGGCTCTGGTAGGAGATCCGCGCAGTCGGGACACTCTGCCAGGCACTGAATGCACCCCGTATGGCATCGAATTCCTTACCGGCTTCGATATCCTGTGTTCCATTTCCTGTGGCGTTTGTCAGCAGAACATACGGGATGCCCGTGGGGTATTTCTCCAGGTCCCAGGAGGCGTTCAGGTTTTCGGTCGAAGAACCGGCTCCAGCGGTGATCTGGATTGCCGCTGAGCAGACCATGGGCAGCAGCATTGCCCCGATCAGGCCAGACAAAAGCATACTCAAACAAGGCCGGTTCGACCTGTTAGGTTTGGTAACCTGCATGAATACAAGGACCCCCCATCTCTGCATAATCAAATGAGAATGGCCAGATGCCTTGCCCTGACACCTGACCCGGATTCGTTTCCTTCTTCCAGCCCGTCACACACGACGGGAAATAATCATAAAATCCTCTATTTTTCCTTCAACTGGATGGCCAGCTGGCGCAACTGGATCGAAAAATCCGCCAGCGGAATCCGCGATTTTCCGGTGCTCTGCTCCTGAACCGGGTTGTCAGGAATATTGATCACCGAAAGATCAACCGACTGATTGAAGACATAGGATTCTTTGGTCAACGGATCGGTCTTGATCCGGAAAACCCCCTGTTCCGCGCCAGTCGGGAAGGAAACACCTTTGTTTTTATCTGTTACCAGGAACAGGATCGCCCGCTCATCCTGTTTAAACTGGGGCATGCCGGGGACAATGGTCACCAGGCCATCTCCAGCCGGTCCACCCGGGATCGCAAGAGTCACAGTCTGTGCTTTGTCATCCCCATAAACCGTATTCTCAATGGTAACCGCCACCCGCGTTTCCGGATACCCGGATTTTTCGTTCTGGGCATAGGAAACACTTTTTACTTTGCCGACAACAATCCAGTCACTGCGACGGGTCAGTTCTTCCAGCGACATAGGCAGGATGGTGGTCGAAAAAGCAGGCCCCACAAATCCCAGCAACAGAACAGCAACTATTGTTTTAATCTTCATTGTCTCTTTTCTCCCGCTGATCAGCGACGCATATCCGACAGAACCCGGAGGAGATACCTCGGGGGATTCATAGCAACATCATCGGCTGTTGGCTTCTGGCCTAAAGCTGAGCGTCGCAGAGAAATAGGCACGGACTGCCCCCACGATTGGCTGGCGAAAAACAGGTCATTCTCATCCACCACACCATCCCGGTTGATATCTCCGGGCAGGAACGGCACGATGGGCGCTACCACCGATGAGGCTGATCCAGTTCTGGCTGAATCATGCTTGAAAGCCGGCCATGGAAAATCGGATGGCAGGAATCGTGATGGAAAAACACCCGGCGATTCAAGACGGTTGATAAATCCGCCTTCGTTGGTATAAATCACATCAGTGCGTCCATTGCCATCCAGATCGGCAATTTCCGGCGATCCCAGAATGCTGGAGGGGTAAAACTGTCCTTCCAGCTTGGGTTCCTGATGTCCCACAAACCCATTCGCTGGTGTCAGATTCCCCGAGAAGTTGGTCAGGCTGCTGAAAGACCACCCGAACAAGTCCCCATGAGCATCCCTGCCTCCTCCCAGAATGATCTCATACGAGTTTTGGCTTGGATCGAACTGCCCGACAACCGGTGAAGAAGATCCGAAGAAATAATCCACTCCAGTTGGCGCAAAGTTGAAAACGATGGCTGGCTGGCCGGTGATCGGGTCAAGCTGCTGCAGGTTGATTCCCGTAAAGGTATTGCGTGTGGTGAACATGGCGACCAGGTCATTCTGGAAGCCGACTGGAACCGAACCGGACGGATACATCCGGCTGACCACCGGAGTCGAAAGCGAGTCATACGCAAGAACCGGGCGGTAGATGCGGGTCGAGGAAAAGGGCGGCACCGGAGCACCGCTGGATTTCAGGAAATGCAGCTCGGTGCGTGCCGGATTGACCCGGTCGCGCTCGGATATCGCCATCAGAATTTCTTCGATGCCATCCCCATCCGTATCGATCAGTGCGGGTGAGCGCAGTGTCGGCCCGGGGACAGTCAGAACCGGAGTTCCAAGGGAGCCTGAAAGCGGGTCGAAAACGAAAATCTGCCCGGCAGCGCTTCCCACACATGCCTCCAGCCGTTCCTTGCCGCCCAGCAGATTCCCCAATGAGGGGCCTCCCAGGTATCCATTCCCACTTGGAGACTGGATCGAAGCTTTGAGAAGCGGCGGAATGCCTGTGTTCAGGTTGAAATTAAGAACCTCGATGGCGGTAATGCCGGAGGTGGTGTTGGGATTGACCGGCCGGGTGACCACCACCACTTCCTTGATTCCATCCCCATCCAGATCGCGAATGGCTGGGGTGTGGTAAACACCCCGGTGGTTGTCTGTGCTGATCGCCGGATTGTCCGGCAGGAAGTAGATGGCATTGGTGAGGTTATAAGCGCTGACCAGCCCTTCAATCTGAGCCTGGGAGGGATTATTGAAACCCCTGACTGCATTCAGAAGAGCCTCATAACGCCCTTTGAACTGGGCATCGATCATCAGCACCGCATTGCGGTGGGCGAAAATCGGATTTTCATCCGAGTTCAGCTGATTGGTGCCGAGAATTATTTCGACTTCACCATCATTATCGACATCAGCTGGTGCCGGGGCGGTATCGATGGTGACATCGAGGTCAATCGAGTAGGAACCCCAGGTTCGTCCGAGGTAATCGAGAACTCGGAACAAGCCGGACTGCGCCACAGCCACAACATCCAGTTCCGATGCCGAAGCGACAATGTCATGGATGGCGACACCATGGACAAAACGGTCATCGACAGCATCGCCGATAAACACCGGCCAGCGCGCCTCGGTCGCCACCGATGATCCCGGCGCATAATCCACCACCCGGTTTCCATCGGTATTATTGAGGACACCATACACGAACAGCTGGCCGGCCGGGAAGTCGGAGAAATCCCAGCGGAAAGTGCCTGTGGGATATTGGGTCGGATTGATTTTCCCTGTTGAGGGCGGCGGCGGAAAACGCCCATCGACAGTCAGGTTGATGGGGCCGTAGTCAAGGCCAAAGGTTCCATTGTTGCGGATTCTTTCAGTGGTGGTCAGCACATTGCTTGCATTGTCGACATCCGTGGCCACAATGGTGCGCAGGTAGGTGCCATCTGTCGAAACGATATCGAGCCTGTTATCACGATCGAAATACAGGGTGACAGAGGAACCTGGCAGAAAACTGCTGGCCGACCAGGTGATATCCAGTTTTTCGCTGGAATCCTGCCCGCTCGGCGGGGGCACTTCCTGGCTGTCGACTGTCAGGCTGATCTTGATGTCACCGACTGAGAACATGAATGTCCCGGGGGACACCGCCCCGAACAATCGGGGCGTGCTGCCGCTGACGATGACATTGTCGGTATACACCCCAAGAATGACATAAGGGGTATCGAACAGCACCGCAGCTGAATCCGGAATATCGGCGCATGGAATCGCCAGGCTGCGGATTCCATCCGGGCTTTCGAGGTTGATGCCAGTCCGAAGAACAAGGGTCCGTTCAAGGGGGGGAAGCGCCGTATTGGCAGCATCCGCCCGGATGCGTGCCGGATCGGTCGCGCTCTCAGGGGGCTGGGCCAGATATTTCTCCAGGGGTTCCATGTAGAGATCCAGCACGATGTCGTTTTCAGGATCGAGGTAATCGACAGTCACATCGATGACACACTCAGCCCCAAATGCCGCACGGCTGATGACCGCCAACATCCCCAGAATGAGGATCCCCCAGGAGAGTGGCAGTCGTCGGCAGGTCAGGTCTTTTCTCATCACAGGCTCGCCTCTCTCAGGGTTCGGTAATGACCAGAACGGGTCGTTCATTTTCTATCAGGACTTTTCCGCCGATGGCGACCACAGGTGGATTGTCCTGATCATCCAGAATCGCAGCGATTCGGTATAATCCATTGGGCACTTTGCGCGCATCCCAGGTGAAGATATCAGTTCCCTGCCCGGTTGCATCGACATTCTCATTATCATCAGCGATCAGCTGATTCAGATAAGGCTCCGGCGGCAGCGGGAAATTATCGATGTCATCACCCGCACTCAGAGAACCACGCACTCCGATCATGGTGGTGAACTGGAAGCGCGGATCATCCGGGGTCACCGGCAGAAGCTCTCCGAGGATCGGATCCTCCACCACAGGGAAGTAAACCAGAGTGATCAGCGCATTCGGGCTGTCCTCATCGATATCCAGCCAGCGTGTGAAGACAGTCCCCGGATCAAGCTCGATATCGGGCCCGACTGTCTGGGAAAACGAAGGCTGGACAAACTGGAGGCTGGGGGCATCGCTGCCGCTCTCCAGGCTGGTAAACACCCCGGAGGTTATTGATCGGTAGGATTCATACAGGTTGAAGGGGGTCTCCAGGTTCACCAGGCTGTAACCTTTAACCTCAGGAATCCGCACTGCTCCCGGCGACATGGGTTCTTCTGCAACAGGCAGGAGCGAGGATGAAGCCCTGATGTTGATCAATGGAGTATAGCCGTATGGCTGGCGCTCGGGGAAAACCGGACCCAGCCCGGTCGTGGCTCCCGGCATGAAGCCAAATGGCACCCCGAAGACTGTCAGGTTGTGAGAGGAGGATTGTTCGTTGGTATTCCCGAACAGTGTCCCGATTCTCACCTGGAAAGAATCGGCCTGGCTGATTGTCCGGCTGGTGCGGAAGACCACAAAGTAATCGTTGCCGATGTTCAATCCAATGTCATTGACCGGAATCGTTTCGAAAGGACGCGGATCGATCGGATCCCCCTTCCCGGGAGGAAGGCCAGGCGCCACCGGATCATGGTCCAGCGCGAAGGTCACATACGGCGAAGACCCTGAGGGGAATATGAACTCTTCCTCCCCTGAAAGGAACACCGGAAGATCCGGAACCTTCACTGCCGGATTGAGTGGATCATCGAATTTCCCATTGTTGTCGCTGTTAGGCATGTCACGGAAAACCGCCAGTCCTGACAGGCTTGTGTACCGCAATGGATCAAAGTTGTAGTCGTTGTTCGGGCTTTCATCCGTCAGGCCATCGTTGTCATTATCGATCCCATCCGGCAGGGGGTAAGTTCGGGGATCTCCATCATTGTCTTCCCGAGGGTCAAGGGGAATCCGCTTGATAATCTCCCGTGAGAGAGGGAGCAGATCGCTCGGAGAAAAGCCTGTGCCGACACTCTCGAGCGATACCCCGAGCGTGGCCCATCCGGTTGGCGTATTGTTGAATGTCTGGTTCGCGTCATGCAGGTTGATCCCGACAGCCGGAATCGAATTGCTCCCCGGAATAACCACGAGCTGCTGGGCGGAGACCGAAGCGCCGGATAATCCCGAATCCTCCAGGAATACCGGGACATTGGCCACGTATGGATGGGTGATCAGGTCAGTCCCAGTGACTGTGGTTCCATTCACAAGCTTGATATCCCGGCTGCGGATGAACGCCCGGAAGGAATCTCGCGCCGCGATCGAATCACTCGTCCGGATGACAATAAAGAAATCATACCCCCGGTTTGGATCGAACTCCGAAAGGCTTCTTCGCGGAATTTCGGCATAATCAGTATCTGGCACCGATAGCGGGGACTGCGGCTTCAAGATCACATAATATCCGCCAGCTTTGACTACCGGATCGTTCTTGTCCTGATTCCAATCCAAGGATCCGAGTGTGAGAGGCACCGGATCATCCTGCAGGTCAAATTCTCCCTGGATGCCTTGTGTCTTGTCATCCACATACAGATAGACACCCGAGTCAGCAAACTGGTAGGTGGAGGTCGCTCCTCCCGGCAGGACTGCAGACCGGATTGTATTCGAAAGTGGGCGCAGATCCTGGCGGGGATCGAACACTCCGAGGGCAGTCTGGCTGACCGGCTCGAAGTTCACACGAATCGAATCGATCCGTGTGTTCCGCTCGGTGATATTGATCTCAGCATCGCTCAAATTGATTCCGATGATGGGCACCGGCTCAGAACGCGCTTCGAGGAACGGACGGCCACGGTAGCCGCCATCCACTTCAAGCGGGCTGCGGAATCCCATGATGTCGGCCATTTCGATATGCGCGATCTGCCGTTTGGTAATCTGGTATGAGGTCGACCGCGCCGGTGATTTCAGCTCGGCAGTCGAACTCTGAAGTTGAGCGGCGGCAGGGAACCTGGGCCGGGGATCATCTTCGGTCATCGGGTCCAACATGCTGAAACTGATCGGAAGATTGAACTCCGGCGGGGACCAGTAATATTCATAATCCTTTGGATCCACACCGCTGGGTATCTCATAGCTGCGGGAATCGAAAGCGAACTTGAGGTTGGATCCCATCAAGGTCATCTGGAAATCAGTTCCAGCCGGCATGTTGGGCGGGACACGGCAGCTCAGGAACAGGTCGTAAACTCCATCCTGCCAGACGGGAATATCCGGTCCCATGGCACCCACAAACAGAGTTCCGGGGATTTCCCGCTCACCGAACTCATATTTGAGAAGGTAACGGTCCGGGTCGTCTGTCAGGTAAACAGTCGGCACCGGCAGGCGTACTGACGATGATGAATCGAGAGGGGCATTGGCGGCAAAGGGTGTTGCCGGGCGGTCCGCGCTGATGGTTGGAATAAACACACCCTGCTGTCCCAGCAAGGGTGGATCGAAGATCGAGTTGTCATTGGAATCCTCATACAGCCAGCTGCTGCTGACATACCCATAAGGCAATCGTCCATTCCCGATCAGCCCGAAGACTACATCGCGGACATCCTCATTCCAGCCCTCATCGATTCCCTCATCGATGAAACCATCGCCATTGTTGTCGATTCCATCGGCAATCACATAGCCGAAGGCAACACCAGGCTCTCCGTCATCCGGAACCCCATTCCCATTGGTGTCGAAAAAGTCGGTGCTGTCGCGGTCGTTGTCGATGCCATCCCTCATGGCCAGAGGCAGTGTGAGCGGGTTTCCATCTTCGCCCTCGGAATCGAGATCGTCATCGATCGGGAAAGCGGATGGCGGCGAATAGGGATCGCCGGGCGCCAGCGGGCTGGCCGAGGATGGCCCCTGGTATTCATCACGGTTGGGGGTATTCTGGTCTTCACGGCCGTTTTCATAGATGCCGTTGTTGTTGTAATCGATGAAGACATGGTCTCCATCCGGAATCGAATCATTCGGGTTCGGGTCGGGGTCATACGCATTGGCACGGCGGCCGCCGCCATCACGATCCACAAAGTAGTTGCTGATTTCCTCATCGATCGACAAGAAAACAGGCACAAAGTTCACATCTTCATCGACATATCCATCACCATCGTTGTCGAGGTTGTCATCCGCCTCCTCATCGATGGCCTCATCGGTCAGCCCATCACCGTCATTGTCGATTCCATCGGCGATGACGAAAACCATGCCATTGGAAAGAGTGACAGTTCCTGCCTCGCCCGCATCCGGCAAACCATTGGCATTTGCATCGGCAAAGTCATCGCTGTCCCCATCTTCGTCCAAACCACGAGACTGCAGTGCGCCGATGCGGATCAGGCTGGCCATATATGCCGCACGTGCGGGATTCTCTTTATCGAGAACAGAAAAATCGATCCTCAGCTGGGGCTGCAAAGCATCCGTCAGCCCTTTGCCGCCACGTTCCGGGTCATATCCGGGGGTCACCACATCTCGGTAGTACTTGGCCGACTTGGTGAAACGTTCACTGGGATTTTTTTCATCCATGAGGTGGATCACCGCAAACACCGGGTCCCAGCCCCGGTTGAAAGAACCGCTATAGATGCCCGAAATTTTTCGAAATTCAGGCGCCTTCTCCAATCCAGGCTGCGTAAACCCACTCAAACCAGTGATCAGCTCACCAGGGCTGCGTCCCTTTTCGAAAAGAGTGTTGATTGTATCCAGCAGCTTCAATTCATCGAGAGTGAGAGTTGCTCCAGCAATGGTGCCGGAGCGGCGGTTCACCGGAGGCACCTCGACAGCCGGGTAAAGTTCAATGGCCTTTTTTGCGGTCACCTGAACCGGCCCATCGGGTGTCAGGAGGACTTTGACCGGAGTCGAACTGCTTCTCTGGTAGCCGCCTTTGGGAGCCAGCTCACGCAGCTCTGCAAAGAAATCGAAATCATCATTCCTTCCCGGGAGCTGAGTGTCTTCGGGCGTGTCCTCGATCCCAAGCTCATCAGTCAGGCCATCCATATCATTGTCAATGCCATCTTTGGGGAGCTCGCGGCGGCCACCCAACCCCTGAACTTCGAGGGTCAATCCGCCCAGGCGCCAGTCATAACCTCCCGCCCAGCCACCTGCCAGATCGAGTCCGAAAACAGGGTAATCACCCCCTGAACTCATCACCTGGGGTGAGGGGTAAGGCCCGGTCGGAATTCCCGAGTCCGGGTGGTAACGCCCGGGGGCGATGATGTAATCCGAAGCATTGGTGACACTCCGGTCTGCGATCGAAACCGGTGGATATCCGGGTGGAAACTGCGACCAGATACGATTATCTATGGGTTGCGCTGACGAAGGAAACTCTGACCAGACCCGGTTGTCACGCGGACGGTCATCTCCGCTGTTCGGAACCACAATTTCCTTCCCCCCAGCCTGGCCGGAGCTGTAATTGTTCAGCTTCCGGTTGGGGACCTGGTCGGCGGAAATGTCCACACACACCAGACGGGAATGTGTCCCAAGAATGTAAGGCTGGAACCTTGGATAGTTATTCGGCTCATAATAATCCGCCGCAATCCGGTTCACAACTGTCGGTTCTCCGCCTTCCTCCTCGGGGGGAATTTCCTCCTCATCGCATTCAGGACCACTCACAATTCGGAGAATGATTCCGCCGAGATCATAGAACAGATAGGCATCGCCCTCGGAGGCAAACTCCAATCCTGGTGGAGGCCACATTCCGACTGCTGGCAATTTCTGTCCCCTGAAATAGAAGTCTGGACGGATCAAAGTGTTGTTTTCAATCGCCATGCTGGTCGATACCAGAATGTAAAAGACCCCCAAGCCTTCGTTAACACTGACAACATTGTCGGACTTTGGATCATTTCCTTCCGGCACCGGGTTGATATCCAGTTTCATGAAAACTGTTCGATAATCATCCACATCGGCCAACGGCGGATTTTCGGGCAAGGGTCTCCCCCCTGGGTTATCAGGAGAGGAAGGAGTGACACGCCGTGCATAAAATGGAGTAATTGGTTCCCCTAAAGGGCTGACACCATTCAGATTGATAGTCACCGTGAAATCCCTGTCCTCCGGCGAAAGAGGATGGTTGGGATCGTTCAGCAGGCTGGCCATCGGAACATAAGCAATAATCGGATCTTCATCCGGGCTATATTCTACAAAACCATCGATGACGGGACCTGAACCAACCCGCTCGCTCATGCTGTCCGGGTCACCACCGGTAATTTCGATGGGCAGCCCGCTGGGGCCACGAGGTGAGGCCGGGCTGTCGGAGTCAATGTCCCTTTCACGGGCAATGGCGATTACTGCGATATCCTTCGCGCGTGTGTTTCGGAAAATGGTGGTGAAGGAGACCAGCTCGGTCCCGAAATCATTGTTCCCATCAGCCAGAGACGCCGCGGTGATTTCCAGGCGAAGGACCGGAGTAAGGACCGATCCTGGCAATGTCCCCTGAGCGAAGGCGCTGTTGGGCAGGGCATTGGGTTGCTGAGTGGTATTATATCCGCTGGTGCGGAATGAGGTGGTGATGCACTCCCCTGAAGGAATCTGGAAGATCATCAACAGGATCAGCGGAAACGTGAGGATGTAAAATTGCAAGCGCCGGGTACTCCGCGAATGCTTCTTCATGACAGATAGAATGATGGAATTCACAGGCAATTCACACTCCCTGGGCGCAGTCTGAGATGCACATTCATAGAAGGATCTCCGCGGTGGTCCCTTGTGCCCCATTCCTCCGCAGAGAATAGCGGCCCTTCTTTGCATTAGTTTCCCGGAAAAGTATCAACGCTGGATAGAAAGTGTCAAGATGAAGTGCGATTTTGACTGCTCTCTCCACAGCGTTAAACAACTTTTCACACCCCCCGATTTTTCACCAGGAACAATGATTTCCGCTAAATCATCCGAATCGGCAGCCCGGCTCGCTGGAAGTGAAAAGCCGGCACATTCCACCCTTCTCCTTGAGAAGTCAGAGGATCCAGTGCCTGACCTCATGAATGACCAGATACAGGAACGAGAGAGTGAAAACAAGAATCGCAGACCTCTGAAGCCAGGACGAAATCTTCCCTTCCCAGGCCGAGAGCAGGATTGCCATCGGATGAGCAAGCGAGGCGATCAGAATCGCCGCTCCCATCCGTCCATACCAGGTCATGGAAACTCCCGGGTAGGCTCTCGCTCCGAAACCCCAGGCCCTTTCCACCGGAAAATACCTCAGGCAGCCATCCACCGGCCAGAAAGCATACACCAGCACAAAGAGGATCAACCCCAAGGGCACTGACAAGGTGAAAGATTTCATCGGAAGAGGTCCAGGATCAGGACTCCTGTCCCCACCAGGCTGGCTGTTACAGTCAGGAAAGCAAAGGCGCACAGCGACCATTTCGCCATGCGGCCATAGGCCAGATGGGGAACCTGCTGGGAGTTTCTCAACAAAAACAGCGCCAGAAGAAGCGCCAGCCCAAAGGCCCCGCTGTGTTCTTTGATCTCAAACAGGCCGGTGATCCAGGGGTAATGCTGGTCGACATAGGCCGCACGATGGTTCACACGAAAATCCGGGTAAAGCATCCCGCCGGTCACGACCAGAATCACCCAGCTCCACAGGATCCCGCGCAGGGGCAGACCCGTCTTGAGCCACCCTCCGCCAGATTTCAGCCAGCGCACTCCGCGAAACAGAGCACGCATCAACCCGAGAGCCGCCAGCCCATGCAGTATCACCAGGGGCCAGTGCCAGTACCATTCCTGAAAAACAACCATGGGCATCAGGGGCAAAATCCTTACCGGAGCTCCCGCCAGACCGCATCCTCAACTGGGCGTCCGGGTGGCGATGAGATCGAGCGGGTCGCCTGAAATATCTTCCAGGCGGCTGCCAGCAGGAACGCCCCGCCGGTAAAACAGAAAAAGGAAATCAGCATGGCGATAACCATTGGGAATAAAAGGATGAACAGCCCGACAAGGAACAAGGCAATTCCACCGATCAGCAACTTCAGTGCAATCAACTTCGAAAATCCCTGGCTGGCGGTGAATGATGCAAAAAACAAAGGGCTATTCCTTTTCTTTGAGTATCTGAGTGTATGCTTCTCCACTCAGCAGTTTACTCAAATCGCCCTCATCGGCCAGTGTCATGCGAAACAGCCAGCCATTTTCATAGGGAAATTGATTCACCCAGTCCGGATGGTCGTTGAGTTCGCTGTTGACTTCAACCACCGTCCCGGCAACCGGCGCATAAATGTCCGCAGCGACCTTGGTGGATTCCACCACACAGCAGGCCTCCCCCGCAGCCAGCTCGCGGCCAACCTCGGGGAGTTCGACAAAGACGATATCGGTCAGCTCCTGCTGGGCAAAATCAGTGACACCCACCACGACATGCCCATTTTCCTTTCGTATCCATTCATGGCTTTCGGTATAAAAAAGATTTTCCGGAAGATTCATTGTCCCACCTCGCGCAGATTTTTATCACCTGATACAAAGGCGCTATTCTTCCCGCCTTCGTGGGAACGTCAAGAGATCCCCGTTGAGGAAGAAAAGGCTCGTTGCGGAGAGGCATCACGCAGCAGCGCCAGAAGCGGCCGCGGTGTCAGGTCGGGAACCCAGAGAATGTTCTGCCCCTCGCAAGTCAAACGATAACTTCCACGCCGGTCACTTTCGATCCAGGTTTCCCGCCCCGGCGGTGGCGGCCCAAGCCGTGCACGCAAATCACTCAGGCGCTGGGAAACATTCTCGGAATGGATCCCAAGGTGGTTCTTATGAACCCATCCCCCCGAGGCCCCCTGAGTCCTTCCCCGCACCAGCCTCAATAGCAGCTCCGCGGTGCGCAGACCGACCCGCACAGGCTGTGTCCAGGTTTTCAGACGGTAAAATCCATCCTCTTCAACCAGATTTACATGCAGCAATGGTTCAGCGGCTCTCTCCATCCCGGGGTTTTTATGCTGAACGGAAGAGCCGGCTGGGGAGATCTTTTCAAGGAACTGCTGCAGGCAGAGAAGCCTCTGTTCGGAAAGCATCCCATCCAGGTCCTTCGCATTCACTTCGAGAAGATCCATGGGGGCTGCAAGCATCCCACCCAGGCGGATCTTGTGGTCACGGCTCAGCAGGTCGGCCGGGATCACCTCCCAGGCCAGCAGATTTTCCGGAAGCCCGGCTCCAACGCAGCGTGCCAGGATCCTCAGGGCTTGAGCACCCTGCCCGCCCCCGCCACGCGCCTGCCAGACATCGGCAAGTGTATCCAACAGCCAGCGCCCGCCTTCACCCGCGCTGTGCAGTGTTCCGGCGGCCAGGGTGGGAGTGCGTTCGCGAATTGAAATGACCGGCTCCCCGCTGGCCCATTCGTTGAGGATCCAGGCCATCTTGGAGGCATCCTCCAACATGCGTGAAACAGCCTCGCGAACCGGCCAGTTCTGTCCCAGTAAAAGCAGGTCCGATGGAGAAAGCGCCCCCCGAACCCGTTCGACCCACATCGCACGCACCTCGGGATTGGAATCGCGTGGCCAGTTCCAGCCCTGGGCTTCCAGTGTGGCGCACACCACCAGCAACGCCAGCAGAGGGGGTGGCTCCAGCCCATCATAAGCCTCGATCCACTGATCGAAACGGTTCAATGTTTCAAACGATATCCCACGGAGCGCCACAATCCGTCCGAGCGGTGTCAGTTCGAAACAGGGAATCTTTCTGCCACTCACTGAACCGGGTTCGAGCAGGTGCAGGTTCTCCGCCTGTTCGAGGGTATCGATGATCTTCCCTTCGATATCCATCCCTGGCTCCGCCGAAAGCAGGCTGCCGAACAACCCGATCAGCCTGTCCAGATCCGCATAACCGACCGCTATCGCGGATAATGCTGTCGGGCCGATATCTCCCTGCAGCAGGCAGGGACGCAGGCGAGGAGCCAGGTCGGTCCAGTAGCAACGGCGGTACAGGTCCCACTCCCGTTCGGTCCGGGCGAGCAGCAGTGCACGCCCATGGTCCTCCCCAAGCCCATACCGCCCGGCCCGCCCCGACATGTTTCTGACAATCGATTCCGATAGCAGGGCAAACTCTCCGCTCCGGCCATAACGGTTCCATACGAAGGGATGAATGGCCACATTCCTGGCTGGCAGGTTGACCCCCATGGCCAGAGTCGAGGTGCAGAACAACACCCGAATCTCCCCTCGGCGGAAGGCTTCTTCAATCAGGCTTCGTGCGGATGGAGAAAGGTCGGCATGGTGATAACCCACCTCCCGCATGAGGCAGTGGAGCAGCAATTCATCCTCGAGGCTGCGCAGATCTTCAGACAGGGGGCATCCTGTTTCACACTCTTTCATGGAAGCGAAATGGAATGCGGCCTGCTCCACCTCCCGCCGGGTCGGCAGGAAAACCAGAACCGATTCGCCCTGTGCCACAAGCCCGCCAACCATCCGCAGAAAGTCATTCTCACCTTCCTCGGAAACCGGAATTCTCTCTGTGGCGATTTCACCGGTGTTGCAGGAACGATAAATCGAGAGCCATTCAGAATCGGTCACCGCCTCGGCGGGCAGCCCATATTCCCTGAGAGCCTTGTCGGCCAGTGCTGGATGGGTCAAAACGATTCCCTGGCGCAGGTCCAGAGGACGCAGGCGGGAAGCCAGGACCCTCCCGCCAAAATCCTCGGCCAGAGGATCATCGGGAGCGAGCACACCCAGCAGCCCCACCCGCTTGACCCGGGGCTGTGTCCGCTTCAGGCAGGCCAGGAGAAATTCCAGTTCCGGACCTCGCTGAGGCTCTTCGACCCCCTGCAGTTCATCCAGCACCACCACAGAAACTCCCTTCAGAAAACCGGGATCCCGCAACAGGAAGTGCTTGAGTTTCTCATGGATGACCACCGCGATATCGAATTCCCCTCGGGAAATCCGTGGCTGGTGGCTGCTGAACTCCCCGGTCGCCAGACAGATGCGCAGGCCATAACCCTCATAACGTCTTTTGAAGAGTTCAAATTTCTCCCGGGCCAGGGCTTTGAGCGGAACAGAAAAGATGGCGCGCCTGCCGGTCAAGGCTGCCCCGACACCCGCCAGCTCCCCGATGAGTGTTTTCCCGCAGGAAGTCGGCAGGGCCACCAGCAGATCCTCGGGGCCAAGAAGGTTGAAGCGCAAAACGGCTTCCACCTGGTGTTCGAGCAGGTGAGTGACACCATCCGCGGCCAGGGCGGAGACAATCCCCTGAGGAAAACCATGGCGAAGGAGAAAATCGACTGAAACCGGCATAGTGCACATATATGCACTTTAGAGTTCGCTGTCAAGGGGGAGGATGAAGAAAAACAGGGCTAATCAGCCTCCGTACCTGGGGGAATGCGAATCCGCCAGGGGTCAGGAAGATGCAGCGAGTTACCCTGCCCGCCCCCCCTATTCGTCATCCCCGCTCCCTATATCCGTCATCCCCGCTTCCTTTCTCGTCATCCCCGCGAAAGCGGGGATCCATGGACCACCATTCAATGGATTCCCGGTCGGTGCCGGGAATGACGGATTGCGTGTTGGATTCCCGCTTTCGTGGGAATGACG
>JAANMY010001994.1_pt1 | contig 20500 bp, 11 predicted proteins | sample 7279691 | NCBI WGS metagenome assembly JAANMY01 (sample SAMN14094543, study PRJNA606508) | bioreactor metagenome | isolation source: A lab-scale SPAN reactor treating ammonium-rich wastewater day 388 | place: Ireland: Galway | collected 2018-02-07
GCTCGCCCTCGCTCCGTCGCCCGCCTGCACGCGGGAGGAGGGGTTGGTAAACTCAGTTGCTCTCACTCAACCTGGTACATGAATCCCAGGCAGGTCACCCGTTCTCCCACGGGCTGCCCGGCTCGATGTACAGCGTCCTCACGCCCACCTTCCCCAGCCACTCCCGCACCACGTCCGCCGTGAACTCGCTCCCGTTGTCCGAGCGGATGTACGCCGGCACACCCCGCGTCGCCATCAGCCACGCCAGCCGCTCCAGCACGTCGTCGCTGGTGAGCCGCCGCTCCACGTCGATGCTCAGGCACTCCCGCGTGTACTCGTCCACGATCACGAGCAGCCGCAGCGGCAGCCCGTCGTGGGTCCGGGCCTGCACGAAGTCGTACGCCCACACGTGGTCCTTGTGCTCCGGCCGCAGCCGGATGCAGCTCCCGTCGTTGAGCCACAACCGCCCGCGTTTGGGCTGTCTTCTGGGCACCTTGAGCCCCTCCCTCCGCCAGACCCGTTCGACCCGCTTGTGGTTCACGTGCCATCCTTCGTCTCTGAGCATCGCCGAGATCCTGGGCGTGCCGTACCGCCCGTACACCCCCGCCAGCTCGATGATCCTCCCCGTCAGAGCGTCCTCGTCGTCGCGCACCAGCGGCGTGTGCCGCTGCACCGCCCGGGTCTGGCCCAGCACCCGGCATGCCCGCCGCTCGCTCACGCCCAGTTCGACCCGGACGCGCTCGACCGCGACACGCCGCCGTGCCGGGCTCAGAAGTTTGGGCGGGCCGCCTCACGCAGGATCGCCTTGTCCAGCTCGGCCTCGGCCAGGAGCCGCTTGAGCCGGGCATTCTCGTGCTCGAGTTCTTTGAACCGCCTGGCCTGATCGACCTTCAGCCCGCCGTACTCCTTCCGCCATCGGAAGTACGTGGGCTCGGTGACGCCCAGCAGCCTGCACACGCCGGCGACCGTGTTGCCCTTGCCCAGCTCCACGTCCGCCTGCCTCAGCTTGTTGACCACCTCTTCCGCCGAATGACGCTTCCTGCCCATGGCCTTGGCCCTCCTTGGTCCACCACGAGACTATCACTCGGGCTGGACCGGGTTTGGGGGGAAAGGTCAAGCGGCAGCGGATCGTCCGGTAGCAAGTCGAGTGGATCGTCCTCGTTCTCGTCGTCCGGGTCGTCCTCTGGCAGCGGAAGCGGCAGCGGTTCGGGCAGCGCGTCGTCGTCCGGCGGATCGGGGTCGGTTGCGACCCCCTAGCGAACAATGTCGGGCGGCGGAACGCCCCTGGATGGGGCGAGCGTCACCGATGTCCCGTACACTCTGGACCCTTGGAGGGTCAGCGGCCGATGTCGAGGCACCCGAAGATCGAGGAACCGCTGAAGGCACTAAACGCTGTGTGCCCCTATTACACGATGTTCCCGCTCGACTTCCCGTTGAGGACACTGGCGGGCCGCGCGAGGAAGGGTGACTGGGTTGCTGATCCGTTCTGTGGGCGCGGGACAACGAACTTTGCTGCCCGATTGCTCGGTTTGCCTTCGGTCGGTGTTGACAGCAGTCCTGTTGCCGTAGCGCTCACGCAAGCCAAGCTCGCCGACGCACGAGCGGCGGATGTGGTCCGCGTCGCTGCGGGAATTCTCAGGGAAATGCCTAGACACGTCGAGGTTCCCACCGGCGAGTTCTGGAAACTGGCGTATCAGAAGGAAGTGCTGCGGAGCCTCTGCTGGCTGCGAGAGTCGCTGCTGCGAGACTGCAACAGTGATTCTCGGCTGATCCTTCGGGCGATTCTCCTGGGCGCGCTGCACGGACCGCGCACGAAGAGCGTACCGTCCCATCTCTCGAATCAGTGCCCACGCACATACGGACCGAAGCCCGATTACGCCGTCCGGTTCTGGCGCAAGCGGCACATGAAACCGCCCTCGGTCGAAGTGCTTGACGTCATTCGAGTGCGCGCCAAGCGGTACTTGGCCCATCGACCGAAGCTGGCCGTTGCCGACGTACAGCTTGGCGATAGCCGGTCGTCGCAGGCATGGGACGGACGCCGGTTCCGATGGATCATCACCTCCCCACCCTACTACGGAATGCGGACCTACATACCGGATCAATGGCTGCGCAACTGGTTTGTCGGAGGGCCGCCCGCTGTCCAGTACGAGCCACCCGGCCAGGAGCTTGGCCACTCATCCCCCGAAGCCTTCGCGAGCGATCTTCGAAAGGTCTGGAAGGGGCTCGCTGACCATGCCGCGCCGTCCGCGCGGCTCGTAATCCGCTTTGGCGGGATCAACGACCGCGACGTGGACACGGTGGAGCTGTTGAAGCTCTCGTTGGCCGACTCGGGCTGGCGCCTTCAGACGCTGGTGGATGCGGGCGACGCCGATACCGGCCGGCGCCAGGCACGACAGTTCCTGAAAAAACGGCCATCCCCAAAGGCCGAGCACGATTTCCACGCCGTGCTCGAGTGAGCACAGTGCATCGGAACGAGGTCGTTGCAGTCGTGGGTCGCCGTCAGGGCTTCGGTCCCTTCACGATCCAGACCTTCTCCTTGCCGGAGGACTTCACGAGGCGCTTCTCGGTATGCCAGGCCTGGTCCTGCGGACCGACGAGTTCGTTCATCGCTTCCGAAACCATCTGGTAGGCCATGTCATCGCGGTCCTCGAGCGAGTCAGGCAGAGCGTCCTTCAGCTTGTACTTCACCACCCCCCACGTGATGCCCTGACCGTTGAAGTTGCGCCAGAAGTCGTCATCCTTCTTCAGTGTTGCGAGCGCCTGCTGCCTGGCGAGCTTGAGGAAGTCTGCCGGCTGCGCAGTCTTGTCGTCCTCGTCCGTCGTCGCGGTCGTATCGACCGGCGCGGCTGGCGTGCCGCTTGCCGCGATCGCCTGCTGAACTTCGCCGAGGAGCCGGCCCCGAAGCCGTCGTGCGAAGGTATCGACCTCGCCCCCGGAGTATGTGGGATCGATGGTCTTGTAGCTCTTCTCGAAGAGCATCGCCCGGAAAGCGATCGGGAACGACATCGCTTGGGGCCCGCTCGGCGTCGGGCGCGGCACGCTGCTCCAGAAGACCCCGTGCCCCGGGATCGGTTCATTGAGGAGCGAACTCAGCAAGTCCTCGCTGTAGTGCGCGTTGGCACCCTTCACGCACCGCAGATCGGCGGCCGAGAGCAGGTGGAAGATGAACCAGTTGTCGCCCTGACTGAGAATCTCGACGGGAATGCTGCCTGGCTGCTGCGTGATCAGCATCGCCCCCAGGTCGTACTTGCGGCCCTCCTTCACCCACTCGATGTAGGGCTGCGCCGCTGACGCCTTGTCGTTCAGGACCGACTGCGCCTCCTCGATCACCGCGATCGTCGGGATGCTCTGCGGCGACTCCTTGGTGAACTCCTCCTGGTTGCGATCGAAGATCCGGCGCAGGATCAAGCCGCTCAGGATCAGTGCCCGGTGCCCTCGCAGCTGCGAGACATCCACCACGCAGAGCTTTCCCTCCCGCAGCGCGGCCAGGAGCGCGTCCATGAGGCGGCTCGCCGGGTCATGGAGCATGTTCACGATGCGGGTCAGGTTAGCCCGGGCGGCGAAGACCTCGACGTCGCTCATGTCTTTGGCGTTCAACAGACGCCGGACGTCGTCCACGCTGGCGGAGTTGCCGTCCTCGTAGATCAGGTCAACCAGATCCGCCCAGTTCTGTCCCTTCACCGAGCGCAGCTTCGCCACGTTCTGCTGGTCCTGCTTCTCGGGGGACAGCGCCAGAGAGATCACGTCGCCGGCGGCGAGCGTTCGGATGTCGAGCTTCACGCCCGCGGCGACGAACGAGCCGTAGTACCTGCTGGGCGGCTTGCGGGATGTGAATACGACCAGCCGGTCCTTCAGGTGCGGCACGTCCGCCAACCCGGGTCGGTCCTTGTCGTCCGGCCAAAAGTACTCGCCATCGGGGTCGAAGATGATCGTCCCGACGGGCACCTGCTTTCCGCCGCGCTTGGTCACTGTGGGATCGACCCGGTACAGCTCCGAAAACAGCAGCTTGTTCAGGTTCGACTTGCCGAAGCCCGCCCGGGCGAACACGAAGGTGCGCCGTGAGACGAGGCTGCTGGCCATGAACCGCACGGTCAGCTCGGGGGTCTGGTGCTGGACCCACTCCTCCGGGGCGATGTCCGTGCGGCCGCCCGTGAAAACGTACTCGCCGAGGGCGTAGTGGCCGATGATCGCGCCCTCGCCGTTGTGGCCGAGCAGCTCCTTCAGGATTGCCTGATCGACAAACGCGACTGGGCTGCCGACGTGGGGCAGGCGCCGATGCGACGCCACGAACGTCAGTTTCTTGTCGCCGTTCACGCGCAGCACGCCAAGCACCCGGATGTCCACCCGGTACTTGAGGTAGTCCTCGCGGAGTTGTTCCGGCACCGACCGGGACTCTCGCATCGCACGGATGTTGAAGTCCTCTCCTGCCGCCCCGGTCAGGCGGCCATCGGATGACAGCGAGGTGATCCGGCCAAGCACCGCCTCGTTTGGAGTTTCCAGCTGCACGAGCACGAGTTGGCCGTGCATCGGGATGTTCTGGAAGTTGCTCTGGTATGGCAGCGCGAGGTCGGCGTGGAACTCCAACCCGCCCTCGGTGAAGCCGCGAAAGATGCCGATCGTCTTGTCCCTGGGGAAGAGCTGCACGAGGTACCTCCGGGATTGCTCAGCGATAGCGGGCAGACGAAGGGTCACTCGGCTGGAGCGACATCTCGTCCAGCCGGCCCGCGTGCTCTGCGAGGATGCCCCGGACCGACCGGATGACCTCGTCTTGCAGGATGGTCATGTCAAAGTCAACGAGTGCCGCGTTCTCGTGGGCCTTCTGAAGGCACTGCGGGTAGAACGGGATCGGGAAACCGTCGATCGCGTCGGCGAGCATGTACCCGAGCACCGTCGCCGCGTCCTTGGCCTGCGGGATGAAGATGTCGATGGGCCAGATCGGGTCGTGCGGCCGCGACCCGAACTTCACGAAGAACATCTTCCCCCCCACAAACTTGTTGGCCTCCCCGCCGATCTTTCCCGCCTCCTCGTCGCCTCGGGCGTACTCGCCCCAGACGTAGGACTTTTCCTCCAGGTCCCGTGGCACCTCGACGTAGGCCGGATAGTCGGTGCGGAGAATGCCCTCGATGCCCATCGCGAGGCGGTACCGCTGGAGCACCTTGCTCCCCTTCGACACACCCGCGAGGTAGATGTTGCGCTTCCTTTGCTTCTGCGCTTCGATGGCATCCGCGAGCAACTGCCGGTATTTGATGAATAGGTCCCCCTTGAACACCTTGCTGCGCAGATTGCCGTCCGCGATGATCACCGTGTCCGAGCCGTACTGCAGCTCGCTGACGAGCTTCAGCAGCACGGCCCATTCCGTGAGTTCCCGATACACCTGAACCCAGCTCGGCGAGATCGGTTCGATCTTCGCGCCCGGCTCCACAGGCTTGGGGATCATGGGGCTGAGGTTCCAGATCGCCCGCTCGCCCTCGGGCAGCAGCTTCGCCATCATCTGGCCGAGCGCCGTCCTGGGCGCGCCGGCGGAGTCGAAGTGCCGGGCGTTCACCGCAGTGCGATCGCTGGTGGGCGTGACCACTTCCAGGCAGTACTCGTTGTTGCTCGAGTCCACCACGCGCACGAGCTGCACCATGAACGGGTCGAACTCGATCTTGTTGTTCCCGCCGTCCGTGCCGACCAGCGAGATCGCCGTCGTGCTCCGCGGCTGGATGCACCGAGTCTCTCTCTTGAGCGAGCGCACATCCGCCCGAAGTTCATCCAGTACCCGGCGGTCGCCCCGGATGCTGGTGGCGAGCTCCGTCCGCAAGGCCTCGATGCTCTCGGGATCGATCAATGGAACCCTCTTCGGCACGCGCGGCGATGCTTCATCCTCGGATTGTACTGTGTTCGGCTACATCTGAGTTGCCGGCCGTCAGGGTGCTCGAGCGCCCGGAAGCCCGTCCCTGGGCTCGCCGGCCGCGACAGGTCCTGAGCCGTTCGGGTACACTCCCAGCCGAAGAGCCTCCCGCGCCGGACGCCCAATGGAGTCGGTCTTGGCCTGAACCGTCCGACGGCGGGTGGCTGATCGGAACAGTGCTGAGCGGTTCTTGGTTCGGAGACGCGGCGTGGCGAAACGGCGATCGAGTGGCAAGTCGAAAGGGGCGGCACGCAATGGTGACGCCCCCCCGGGCCTGCCCATGGGCGACATCCGGCACCCCAGCGCCAAGCGCCGCAACATCCCCCCCGCCAAGATCGCCGCCGAGGGCGTTGTACCCGTCATCCCGAAGGCCCGGTACGCCTACAACCCGCACCTTCCGCCCGTCCTTCGCTTCGATCAGCGCGGCGGTCCCGACGCCCTCCCGACGCTCATCGAGGAGGCGGGACAGCGCCCGCTGACGCCTGATGAACAGCACCTGCTCGCCGAGGCGCTCCGCAAGAACGAGCCGTGGCTGGAGTGGACCGGCAAGCGCGAGAAGCCGGCGTTCACGGTCGACCCAGTCGCCCTGCACATCCACGAGCGTGTCAGCGCGCAGGCGATCCTGAAGGTCGCGGCGCGGCAGGACGCCAGCAAGTTCCTCTTCGCCGACCCGGAGCAGGAGTACCACGAGGCGGTGCAGTTCTACCGGCACGAGGTGGGCTGGGCCAACCGGCTGATTCTGGGGGATTCGCTGCAGGTGATGTCGTCGCTGGCGCGGCGGGAGGATCTGGCGGGCAAGGTGCAGATGATCTACATGGACCCGCCCTACGGGATCAGGTTTGCCAGCAACTTTCAGCCCGAGGTGGGCAAGCGCGACGTGAAGGACAAGCAGGAGGACCTCACCCGCGAGCCGGAGATGGTGCGGGCGTACCGGGACACCTGGCATCTGGGCATCCACTCGTACCTGTCGTACCTGCGCGACCGGCTGATCGTCGCCCGGGAACTCCTCGCCGACACGGGGAGCATCTTCGTGCAGATCAGCACTGAGAATCTGCACGTCGTAAGACAACTGCTCGACGAGGTATTCGGTGCAGGCAATTTCGCGGCACAGTTGTCTTTCCGGACGAAGATTCCGCTGCGTACCACGTTCATTGCCGCGACGCACGACTTCGCGTTGTGGTACGCAAAGGACAAGGAGTGTATGAAGTATCGGAAGCTCTTCAATGAAAAGGGCCTTGGCGACGAAGGCCGATTCTCACTCATCGAGCTACCAAATGGCGAGCGCCGCTACATGGATCGTGAAGAGAAGTCTGCGGAGAAGCCGCTACCAGAGGGAGCAGTGCCGTTCGTCGCGGAGAACTTCAACTCGGCAGGGCGGACGGAATCCTGTGTGTTTCCATTCGAGTTCGCTAGCCGCGTCTTCGAGCCAACGCGCAACAAGAGTTGGAAGACCAACTTTCAGGGTATGGCGCGACTGGCGCCCGCAGAACGCCTGTTTCCGAGCGGGGCAAATCTCTACTACGTCCTGACACACGCAGATTATCCTGTCCAAGAGCTTCATACAGTCTGGAACGACACCCGCGGTGATATGGACAAGGCGTATGTAGTTCAGACCGCAACAAAAGTCATTGAGCGCTGCCTGCTCATGACCACCGACCCCGGCGATTTGGTGCTGGACCCGACGTGCGGGTCGGGCACCACGGCCTATGTTGCCGAACAGTGGGGACGGCGGTGGATCACCATCGACACCAGCCGCGTCGCCATCGCCATCGCCTGCCAGCGCCTCCTCACCGCCAGGTTCGACATGTATCGGACCAAGGACGCACCCCCTTCCGTCATCCCCGGCCCCTCGTCGACCCGGCCCGGACAGGCCGCCACGGCCATGACCACAGCCTCCGGTGGCACGAAGACGATCTCCGGTGGCACGAGCACGGCCGCCCCGGACGCGGGGCGCCCCAATCCCCCGGCCGAGGCGACCTTCTGCGACCCCTCCCGCGGGTTCATCTACAAGACCGTCCCGCACATCACCCTGAAATCCATCGCTCAGAACGTCGCGCTCGACCCGATCTTCGCCCGGCACGAGCCGATCCTGGATGCCGCGCTGAAGAAGTGCAACGAGGAACTCGCCGCGGCGTTCGGGAAGGACCCGTCCCTGCGGACGCGCCTGGCGGCGAAGTTGGCCAAGAAAGAGAAGGACGAGGGCAAGCGGGCGGTGACCGACGCCGACCGCCGACGCTGGGTGCTGCCGCCGGAGAACCGGGAGGAGGCGCGGCAGGAGGACGCCGCGGCGAGAAAACGCGGGGAGAAGTCGCGGTACACGGTCGATCTGAACTTCGCGGGGTGGTACCACTGGGAGGTCCCGTTCGACACGGACCCGGAGTGGCCGAAGGGCCTGGCCGAGGCGGTGACGGCGTACCGCGCGGCGTGGCGGGCGAAGATGGACGAGGTCAACGCCTGCATCGCCGCCAGCGCCGAGCACGAGGAACTGGTCGATCAGCCCGAGATCGTCAAGGGCGTGACGCGCGTGAGCGGGCCGTTCACGGTGGAGGCGGTGCAGCCGCCGGAGATGAGCCTGGGAGACGTTGCGGACGCTAAGCCCGGCGAGTTTGGCGGCGCGCCGGAGGCACTGGAGGGCGGGTTCGAGGTGCGGATGGTCGAGCCGCGGGCGGACCTGGAGGCGGCGAACCTGTCGGCGTACCTGGACCAGATGTTCCGGTACATGAAGGCCGACGGGGTGCGGTTCCTGAACAACAAGCAGATGCGCTGGACGCGGCTGGAGCCGCTGTTTGAGAGCGGGGGCGGGGAGACCGCGCTGTTCCACGCGGAGGGACGCTGGGTGGCCGTCGGCGAGGAGGACAAGGACCCCGACGGGCCCGGCAACGTCGGCGTGGTCTTCGGGCCGCAGTACGGGCCGGTGACCGCCAAGATGGTGGAGGAACTCATCAGGCCGGCGGGGCGGCGCTACGACCACCTGGTGATCGCGGCGTTCAACTTCACGGGCGAGGCGCAGGCGATCCTGAGCGAGGATTCGCACCCGAAACTCAAGATTCACTTCGCCCACATCCGGCCGGACATCAACCCGGGGATGAACGGCCTGTTGAAGGAGAGCCCGCAGCCGGGCGGGGGGCAGTTGTTCACGGTCTTCGGCCTGCCGCGGATCGCGGTGCGGAGGAGCACGCGCGAGGAGGGGCTGTACGAGGTGGAGATGGAGGGGGTGGACATCTACGACCCGGTGAGAGATGAGATCCGATCGAGCAACGCCGGGAAGGTGGCCGCCTGGTTCCTCGACAGCGACTACGACGGGCGGACGTTCTGCATCACGCAGGCGTTCTTCCCCGACCGCTCGGCGTGGGAGAAGTTGCAGAAGGCGCTCAACGGCAAGGACGGGCCGATCGACGCCGAGCGGTTCGAGGCCTTCAGCGGGACGGTGAGCCTGCCATTCCCGAAAGGCAGGCACAAGTGTGTGGCGGTGAAGGTGATCGACCCGCGCGGGAACGAGGTGATGGCGGTGGAGAAACTGCCATGAAGCCGATCCCGCAGGACATCCCGATCCAGCCGGTGGAGAAGCCGATCCTGTGCTCGCCGTATGAGGCACCGAACGTGCATTGGCAGTACGACCGGACGACGGGCGAGGCGACAAAGATCGCTGGGAGGCGGCCCAGCCGGTACTGGTACAAGACCAAGGACGATGCGGCGGGGCAACTCACGCTCGAACTCAGCGAGGGCCAGGACGACCTCGTCATGGTCAACCAGATCCGGGAGGATGTGGCCCGCTGGCGGGCGAGCAACTTCGAAGGGGTGACGCCGGTTACGCGGGAACTGCTGAACTTCTGGTCCTCGCCGGACCGGCCGCGACGGCTGTTCTTCTGCCAGTTGGAGGCCGTGCAGACGGTGATCTACCTGGCGGAGATCCTGCGGAGCGGAAAACGCCCGCGGTTCAACCCGCAGTTTGCCGCGGCGGACATCGCCCGGTTGATCGATGATCCACCGAACCCTGACTTGCTGCCCTTGACGCGGTTTGGCTGCAAGATGGCGACGGGATCGGGCAAGACGGTCGTGATGGCGATGCTCATCGCCTGGGCCTTCTGCAACCGCGGTCGCAACCCCGGCGACGAGCGATTCCCCAACGCGGTGCTGGTGTGCTGCCCGAACCTTACGGTCAAGGAGCGGCTGCAGGTTCTGCGCCCGGAGCGCCTCGACAACTACTACGCCGCGTTCGACATCGTGCCGGTGCGGATGCGCCCGCTGATGCAGAACGGCAAGGTGCTGGTCGAAAACTGGCACCAGTTCGCCCCCGAAAGCGAGCACGCGGAGGGCGGGAAGAGCTACGCGGTGGTGAACAAGGGCGCGGAGACCCCCGAGGCCTTCGCCAAACGCGTGCTGGGCGATCTGTACGAGCGGATGCCGATCATGGTGCTCAACGACGAGGCGCACCACTGCTACCGCCCCGCGCCGCTGAGCGATGAGTTAAGGAAGTCGCTTTCTCCGGAGGCTTTGAAGGAGGCGCAGGCCGAGAACCAGGAGGCAACCGTCTGGATCGAGGGCCTCGACAAGCTCAACAACTTCGAGGGCGGCAAGGCGGCGGGACAGGCGAAGCCCGGCATCGCGATGTGCGTGGACCTCTCGGCGACGCCGTTCTACATCGGCGGGAGCGGGCATGTCGAGGGCAGCCCGTTCCCGTGGCTGGTCAGCGACTTCGGGCTGGTCGATGCCATCGAGAGCGGGATCGTAAAGATCCCGCGCCTGCCCGTCAGCGATACGACGGGCCGGCCCGAGGCGAAGTACTTCAAGCTCTGGGACAACATCCGCGACAACCTCGAGCCCGCGGAGTTCTTGCCCGGCAAGGGACGAAAGCCCAAGCCGGATGCCGTCTACCGCGACGCCGAGCCGGCACTCAAGCAGCTCGCCGGCCAGTGGGTTGAGCGGTACAAGTACATCCAGGAAGCCAAGCCCGGCCAAGTGCAGGCGCCGCCGGTGCTCATCATCGTCTGCGACAACGTGGATATCGCGGAGGTGTTCTACCGGAAGATCAGCGGCGAAGAGCCCGTCGAGGCGGTGACCGCCGAGGATGTGGCGGAAGCAGCGGAGCCCGAGGACGAGAATGGCGAGGATGCCGCCGAGGAACCGACCAACAAGGGACGCGGCAAGGCGAAGCAGCGGATCTCCTACGGGCACGGCGTGATCTTCCCGGAGTACTTTCAGAACACGGCCCAGATGAAGCGGACCATCCGTATCGACACGGACCTGCTGTCGAAGGCCGAGAGCGAAGACCCCAACATCTCGAAGAAGGATGTGGCCGAGGCGCTCCGGAAGGTTGTTGCCACGGTCGGCAAACGCGGCGAGCCTGGCGAGCACGTCCGTTGCGTCGTGTCCGTCGCGATGTTGACCGAAGGCTGGGATGCCAACAACGTCACGCACATCCTGGGACTTCGGGCGTTCCGGAGTCAGTTGCTGTGCGAGCAGGTCGTCGGCCGCGGCCTGCGCCGCATGGATTACGAGCCCGATCCGAAGACGGGGCTCCTCACGGAGGAGTACGTGGACGTGTACGGCATTCCGTTCACGGTCATCCCGTTCAAGGGTCGCCCCGTCAACAAGAAGGAACCGGAAGACAAGCCCAAGAACCACGTGCGAGCGATGCCCGAGCGGGCCCACCTGGAGGTCCGGTTCCCTGTGGTCGAGGGCTACGCCTTTGCCCTCCGAAAGAACCTGATCAAGTGCGACGTCGGCGCGATGGACCCGATGCCTATCGAGCCGAACCGCGAGCCAACCGCGACGTTCCTGCTCCCCACCGTCGGCTACCAAGAGGGCACGCCTTCGCAGGCGGCGCCGTTCGGGTTCGTTGAACAAGACCGCGAGCAGTACTACCAGCACACCCACCTGCAGGCGATCAAGTTCCAGATCGCACGGCTCGTAGTGGCCCATCTGGTCGGCGAGGTTGGGGGCCGGTCCGACGCCAAGACGCGCGTGATGAAGCTTCAGTCGCGGCACCAGCTCTTCCCGCAGGTGCTTCGGTTTGTCGATGAGTACGTGCGGCGGAAGGTCGATTTCAGGGATGTCGATCAGCGGGAACTCGGTCTGGAAAAGTACGTCTCGCGCATGGTCGGCTACCTGTGCGACGCGATCGTGCCCGACGCCGCGGAGGGCGAGCCGCCGCTGCTGCCGGTGCTGAACAGGTACAAACCCATCGGTACTTCTGGCGACGTGGACTTCATCACGACCCGCCCCTGCCACGGCACGCAGAAGAGCCACGTGAACCAGGTTGTGCTGGACACGAGGACATGGGAATCGAGCGTGGCCTTCCGGCTTGAGGCCTCGGATGCCGTCGAGCGGTACGTCCGGAACGATCATCTCGGTCTACTCATCCCCTACGAGTTCCAGGGCGTGGATCACACGTACGAGCCGGACTTCGTCGTGCGGCTGACCACTGGGCTATTCGTCCTCCTTGAGGTGAAGGGGTTCGAGGACGCCCAGACCACGGCCAAGCACCACGCCGCGCGGCGGTGGGTCGATGCCGTCAACAACGCCAAAGAACACGGCGAGTGGTGCTTCCATGTTTGCCGGGATCCTCAGGTGCTGGAGAAGGAACTGGAGTTCCTGAAAACCACAAACGCCAGGTCGGCAAGTTCCGGACATGTCGCTGGCCGCAGCCGGAGTACGCCAGTCGCATGACCCCCCTGGCCGCCAACATGCGCGTTCGCCTGCTTGGCGACCCGACGCGAATCGGTTTCCTTACAGGCCGTACGCGGCCTGGCCGCGGCGGATCGGGGCAGAGGTTTCAGGTCAAGTTCCCCGACACCACAAGCTGGATTCCGGACGACCAACTCGAGCCTGTTCCTACTGAGCGCGAAAGCCCGATCGATCTCTTCCAGTCCGGTCGGTTCGGAAGAGCCCGGGACCTGCGCCGTACGCTCACGCACGTCCGCCTCACCGGTCGTCTCGATGACATCATCTACAGCATGGAGACGACGAACACGGACTTCTACCCCTATCAGTTCAAGCCCGTCCTTCGCTACCTGCAATCGCCGAGCAACGCCCTGCTCATCGCCGACGAGGTGGGACTGGGGAAGACCATCGAGGCCGGACTCGTCTGGACCGAACTGCGGAGCCGATTCGACCTTCGCCGTTTGCTTGTGCTTTGCCCGGCGATGCTCCGCGAGAAGTGGCGTTTGGAACTCCGTAACAAGATGGGGGTTGTGGCGGAGGTCGTCTCCGCGGCGGGCCTCGTGCGCGCGCTTGCTGAGCCCGACCCAAGGGGCGTTTCGCTGATTTGTAGCCTTGAGGGCGCTCGTCCCCCGCGAGGTTGGAGCGACGACCCCGAACTGCGCTCCGGACCGGCGGAACTCGCACGGCTGTTGCGCTCGCGCGAGAGCGATGTGCCCCTGTTGGATCTCGTCGTCATTGACGAAGCGCACTACCTGAGGAATCCCGAGTCCCAGACCAACGAGCTGGGGCATCTCTTCCGACCCGTCGCGGAGCACCTCCTCATGCTTACCGCGACGCCCATCCACAACTACAACCAGGACCTGTTCGCGCTCCTGAACCTGCTTGATGGCGACACGTTCCAGCGTCCGGACGATCTCCGTCTCATCCTGGATGCGAGCAGGCCACTGGTCGCAGCACGCGACGCCCTGCTCTCGTCGTCTCCATCTGCCGCGGAAGTACGTGATCTTGTCGAGCGAGCGACCATGCACCCCCTCCTAAGAGGGAACCGTCAGCTCGCTCTGGTCTTAGAGCGACTGGCGGGCGACAACTGCATCGCGGCGCGCGATTCGCGGGCGACCTTGGCCCGTCTGCTCGAGCTGGTCAATCCGCTGGCCTATGTGATCACGAGAACGCGAAAGCGCGATGTCAAAGAGTGGCGGGTTGTACGCGAGCCCGTACCCGAGGCGGTACCCATGCGGCCGCCGGAACGCGCGTTCTATCAGTGCGTCACCGATCTCGTGATCCGGTACGCCATGACCCGCGCCGTCAACGAACGGTTTATCCTGGCAGCGCCACAGCGGCAAATGTCCAGTTCGATGGCCGCGACGCTCCGTGCATGGCAGCGCCGACGGGAGAATCTCGACGACGTGAACGCCGCGAGCCACGACGCCGGGCCAGGCGGTGACGTCGGACCTCTCATGCAGGAGATTCTTCAGCGTGCCGATACGCTTGGCGATGTTGCGGAACTGATGGCGAACGATTCAAAGTACGCCAGGCTCCTCGCCATTCTGACAGCCTTCTTCAAGGAGCACCCTGCGGAGAAGGTCGTTCTGTTCTCAACGTTCCGAGAGACCCTGAACTACCTGAACGAGCGCCTGGAGCGGGATGGCATTCGGTCGATCCTGCTCCACGGTGGCGTCCCCGACGACAAGGACGACATTCTGCAGCGTTTCGGCGGTGATCCAGCCATCCGCGTGCTGCTCTCGTCGGAGGTTGGCAGCGAGGGCATCGATCTCCAGTTCTGTCGTGTGCTGATCAACTATGACCTGCCCTGGAATCCGATGCGCATCGAGCAGCGCATCGGTCGGCTTGACCGTCTTGGACAGAACGCTGGGCGCATCCTGATCTGGAATCTGGTCTATGCGGAGACAATCGACTCGCGTATCTACGAGCGGTTGTACGAGAAACTCGATTTGTGCCGAACGGCCCTGGGTGATTTTGAGGCAGTGCTTGGGGACGAGATTCGGCAGTTGACCATAGACCTCCTGTCCGATCGCCTGAGCCCCGCCCAGCAGGAGCGGAGGATTGACCAAACTGCCCAGGCACTGGCCAACCTAAAGCACGAGCAGGAACACCTCGAGGGCGAGGCGTCTCACCTCATCGCGTACGGCGACTACATCCTGAGGCAGATTCAGGCGGCGCATGAGTTGAACCGGTGGATCACTGGAGACGATCTGTGCACGTATGTCGTGGACTACCTGAATCTTCACTATCCAGGATGCGTCGTTCAACAGGTGGCGCCCACCAACGCGGAGTTTGACGTTCTGCTGAGCGCGCGGGCCAAGCAGGACCTGGAGGACTTCATTCGGAACCAGCGATTGCCTGTGTCGACGCGGCTGACGCAGGGCTCGGCGTGGCCGGTGCGATGTCGGTTTGAGAATCGGACGACGAGTGGCCAACCGGCGTCCGTTGAGTTGATCTCCCAGTTTCACCCTCTCGTCCGTTTCGTGGCAAAGGGGGTCTCGGACGGCGAGGAGCAGCTCACGCCAGCCGTCAGCGTCGAAGTCGATGGCACTCGCGGGCCGGGTGGAGGGTTCGAGCCGGGGACCTACCTGCTCGCAGGCGCTCATTGGTCAGTCAATGGACTGCGTGCAGTCGAGCGGTTGGTATTCGCGGGCGCTCGCTTCGATGAACCGGTAACAATGCTGACCGCGACCGACGCCGAGCGACTTGCCAATCTCTGCGCGGAGAGCGGAAGAGACTGGTTTGAGGGTCCGAAGACCGCAGACCTTGCCCGGCTGGTCGAGATCGCTGACGGTGAACTATTCGCTAACATTGAGGCGGCGTTCCGTGAGTTCGTGGACGAGGTAAAACGGCAGAACGAGGACCGTGCGGACCTCCAGTTGCGGAATCTCGAACGGCACCTGGTCGGCCAACGGGCCAAGCTCGAGGAGATTCTGGCGAGGCACCGCGCTTACGACCGCGACTCACTGGCAAAGGCGACGGAGGGTCGAATTGGGGCATTGGAGAACCGGATTGAACGGCAGCGCGTGACCATCGAAAAGCAAAGGGCCATCTCGTATCGGCAGAACGAAGTGCTCCTTGCGCTGGTGGGCGTGCGAGCGGAGCGAGGAGGGATGGAATGACGCAGGCAGTCCAGTTCGATGGTCACCGCAGTGGGAGATCCTGCGACGTCGTAGTCGGATTCGACTTCGGTACGTCTTGCTCGAAAATCGTGGTGCGGACGCCGTACGAGCATGGGGGTCGCGCGTACGCGGTGCCCTTCTCGACTGAGGGTCACAAGAGCTGCGACAGCCTGCTCCCATCAGTGGTCTGGTTGGACGAACAGGGGAGAGCGTCCCTTGTCGGGAGAGGTCCGACCAGACTCCGCGACATCAAGTTCCACCTCATGCAGGGCGAGCCGGTCCCCATGTGGGGCGGGAAGCCTGGCGATCCGGTGGACTCCAGAGTGGCTGCGGTGGCGTTCCTAGCGCTTGGGCTCCAGCGAACTCGGCGATGGTTTCTTCAAACTCAGCGCGCGTTGTACGGGGAGTTTCAGCTGCGGTGGCAGCTCAACGTCGGCTTGCCTGCGGCCAATTACGACGACAAGCCACTGTGCGCCCTGTATCGACAGGTTTCCCGCGCGGCGTGGGACCTCTCGGTTGCGGGCGGTCCGATCACAATCCGCGATGCGGCGGAGGCCCTCCACCGTGCCGAGGGCAAGTCTGCAGATGGGGACGGCGTGGTGGTCGAGGTCATCCCGGAGGTGGCCGCTGAGGTCGTCGGTTATGCTCGCTCCACCATGCGCGATGAGGGGCTGCACATTCTGGTCGATGTCGGCGCCAGCACGCTGGACGTGTGCGCGTTCATCCTGCATGAGCGTGAAGGGGATGATCGGTACGAGCTTCTCACCGCCGACGTGCGGCGCCTCGGAGCAATGGTTCTCCACCAGCAGCGCGTTTCGGGCGTTCGGCAGGCAGTCGACGCCCATGTCGCCTCGCTCTGGGAGGACTGCGACCCCGTCAATCCCATCCCAGAAGAGCCGGGCGCATACCTGCCCGTGCCAAAGGGCATCACAGGGTCTGTGACCAACTGGGAGGATCGCTACCGGAAGACCTGCCTAAAGGCGATGTGGAACTCCATCATCGACCTCAGGACAAAGCGCGATCCGAGATCTCCTCGGTGGAGAGAGCGACTCCCGCTGTTCCTGTCGGGCGGGGGGAGCATGATGGCATTCTACCAGGGCACCATCAATCGCCTTTCCGACGAGATATCGCGCACGTACGCCCCCTGCGGGGGCCTCCGCAGTCTCACACTCGGCAAACCCGAGAATCTGGTGGGCGAGATCAGCGAGTTCACCTATCAGCGATTTGCTGTCGCCTGGGGGTTGAGTTACCCGGAGACGGACATTGGTCAGGTAACGCGGCCAAGTGACATTCCGGATGTGCCCCCGCCCGGCCGCCGGGACTGGGAGGGCGGATTCGTGTCGAAGGACGACGTCTAGTCCCGTGGAGGATGGTCGCCGGGGTCGAGTCGGGGCGCTGCAGCGAATCGCACCGGCACGGGTCGGGGGCCCGCGGGACGCGCTGCCCCGAGCAGCAGCGCGGCGCTCTCGCAGAGCGCCAGGGGCCCCCTTAACGGCTCAGCTGCCCGCCGTTAACCAGAGAACGACCGGCAAAAACCCCCTTGGCGAGGTAGAACCCGGGCTTTGAACCCGTTACGATCGGGGATACCGCTGGTTAACAGGTTTCCCAAACAGAGAGCGCACGCGGTTCACCCGCCGGTAAGCGTGTCCAGGTACTTCTGGTAGGCGTACACCCGGTCGCGGCGCTTGCCCGACGTCTCCTTCAGCACGCCGACCGACTCGAGCGCCTCGATGGCCTTGATCGCCGTCGGCTTGCTGACGCCGAGCAGGTCCACCGCCAGCGGCAGCGTGACCACCGGGCGCGAGGGCAGCAGGTCGAGCAGGCGCACCGCGGGCACGGTGACCGCCGCGTGCTTGATGAGCCGCGCGCGGTCCATGCCGATGAGCGCGAAGATCGCCTGAGCGGCACGCACGCCGTCGTCGGCCGCCTCGCGGACGCACTCAAGATAGAACCTCGTCCACGCTTCCCATTCTCCCTCGGTGCGCACACCGCTCAGGCGTACGTAGTACTCCTGCTGCCGGCGCTTGAACGCCAGGCTGAGGTACAGCATCGGGGACTTGAGCAATCCCCAGTGCTCGAGCAGCAGCGTGATGAGAAGTCGTCCGATGCGGCCGTTGCCGTCCAGGAACGGGTGGATCGTCTCGAACTGCACATGCGCCAGCCCGGCCTTCACCAGCGGCGGCAGCGCGTCATCGGAGTACAGCCACGTGTCGAGCTGCGCCATGAGCGCGGGCACGTCCTCTGGCGGGGGCGGCACGAACCGCGCGTTGCCGGGCCGTGTTCCGCCGATCCAGTTCTGCGAGCGGCGGATCTCGCCGGGTTGCTTGTCAGCACCGCGAACGCCGCGCATGAGTCGCTTGTGCGCCTCGCACAGCAGGCGTGTGCTCAGCGGCAGGCCCTTGGGCTTGGCGATCTGCTCGCGCGCAAAGGTCAACGCATCAACGTAGTTGCAGATCTCGCGCACGTCGTCGGGGCGCTCGGCCTGCTTCGTCGCCTCATAGGTGACCACGTCCTGGAGTGTCGCCTGCGTCCCCTCGATCTCGGACGAGACCAGCGCCTCTTTGCGGACGAAGCCGTAGAGGAACCACTCGGCGCTGGGCACCATCGCGCCGGCGACGCCGAGTTGCCCGACTGCCGCGACGGCCTCGGCGTGCAACGCCGCCATCGCCTCGTCGAGCACGAGCGGCGGGTTCTTGGGCGGCAGGGGTTCGGGCACGAACGCCCGCACTTCCTCGTTCCCTGCTCTGGTCAGCCGATATGTCCCGGTCGTTCTTGGCATGGCTATGAAAGCCCCTTTTCCCAGCGGCCTCCGCTAGTCAAGAAGTCTTGACCAGTATCGGTCGCTAGTCAAGCGGGCTTGACCAGCCGTCGGTGACGGCCTTTACGCCGCCAGCCGGTAGTAGTGCCGCAGCACTCCGCCAAGACGGGTGCGGCATCGGATCGGGCCGTCGCGCCCGCCAATCCGCAGAGGCGGCGCACGCCCCGCCGGCGGCCGATGTCCGATCGACGAGTGCGGGCGTTCCGCGTTGTAGTGCTCGATGAACTCGGTGATCAGATGGTCGAGGTGCTCCCTGCCGCACACGATGAACCGGTCGAGGCACTCGACCTGCAATGTCTGGATGAACCGCTCGACGTGCGCGTTGAGGTTCGGGGCGCAGTGGGGCAGCCGCACGGGTGTGATGCCCTTGGCCCGCAGCGCCCCGTCGAAGGCCTTCCCGAACTTCTGATCGCGGTCGCGCGTCAGCACTCGACACGCCGTGCCCCGCGTGCCCGACGCCGCCTTGAACCGCGCCACCTGCTCGGCGACCCACTTCGCGTCCGGGTGTTCGGTGCTTGCGGTAGCGACCGCCCGGCGCGTGGCGACGTTCACGAACACCAGCAGGAACGCGTCCCGAAAACCCCGCAGCGTGAGCACTCGCTGCTGCACGAAATCGCACGCCCACAGCGTCTTGGCGTGCGAGGCGATGAACTCCTCCCACGTCCGCTCGCCGCGTTGTGGCGCGGTGGGCAGCCCCGCCTCGCGGAGGATGTTGACGACGGTGCTCCGTGACACCTTGATATGGAGCTTCTTGAGTTCGCCCAGGATGCGCGTGTACCCCCAGCCGGTCTCCTTGGCGATCCGCAGCACCACCCGCCGGACATCCTCGGGCGTGCGCGGGCGACCCGCGCGGCGGACCCCGGGCCGCTTCCTGGGTCGCTTGCGGTCGGCCTCCCGAATCCACCGCATCACCGTCTCCGGTTGGGCGATCGAGACGATCGATCGAAGGGCCGACCCCAGCGGCTTGGCGAGTTTGGCCAGCCGGGAGCGCTCCTTGGCCGTCACCCGCACCGGACCGGCGATCTTGGATCGGAGGACCTCGTTCTCCGCTTTCAGGTACTGGACCTGGCGGCGTAGGTCGTCCTGTCCCGCCCCGGCCAGGATCCGGAGCAGGCGGAGGAAGGGGTTGGCGGGCATGGGTGGTTGTATACTGCCCGGCGATGGGAACCCGGGCGGACATTCCGCAGCTCGCTGCCCTGGCAGGGCCGGATCGCTCATCCCGCGCTCTCGATCCGTTAACCGGCAGCGGCCAGTTTTGGACGCCGCCGCCGGTTAACGCCGCGCGAGCGCCGGACGGGGTATTTGCACCCCGCGGGCGGGGTGGTCGGCGGGCGGCATTCGCCGCGGGCCGAGCCCCGCGACGAAAGCCGCTCACCAGCCAACCGCGTTTTTGATAGCGCCAAGCCTGTTAAACAGCGATTCGAGGCCGACATGGTGGCTCAAGGCAGGATTCGACGGTTTGAAGCGGTTCCGTACAGGGAGGGGGACGACGCGAGGAAAGTTCCGTCAGGTCGACCGTCGAGGAACTCCGGCGTGAGTACGCCGAGCCAGAGGACAACACCGGGGAGACTCGATGAACAGACGACCACTGCCGGTGAGAACCGTGCGACATGGCGTGATACGTGCAGGTCGGGCCGGGGTGGGCTGAAGCGGGGGCGAAACCGGCGGTTGTTCGAGGGCCTTCGGTCCGAATCAAGAACCGCCGAGAAGTTCATCGATCCTTTGCCTGCGGGGCGGGTCGAGGCGGGTGAGGGGGTCGAGCCGCTTGAGAGCGTCGTTTTCGAGGGCCTTGGTGGCCCATCGGCGGGCGTCGTCGATCCGGCCGAGGGCGTGGCAGACTTCGGCGAGGCGGAACGGGAAGTCTAGGCCGTAGGGGTCGAGGGACGCGCCACGCCCGAGCGCATCGGCGGCGGCGGCGCGGGTGTCGTCGTCGGAGAGCAGTTCGGCGTGGAGAAGCAGGACGCTCGCCAGCGTGCTCCACGACTCGGGGCGGGAGGGCCAGCGGTCGGTCATGCCGCGGGC
>JAANMY010001995.1_pt1 | contig 20499 bp, 20 predicted proteins | sample 7279691 | NCBI WGS metagenome assembly JAANMY01 (sample SAMN14094543, study PRJNA606508) | bioreactor metagenome | isolation source: A lab-scale SPAN reactor treating ammonium-rich wastewater day 388 | place: Ireland: Galway | collected 2018-02-07
TTCAGTACGCGGGGATCGCGGGGGAATGGAATACCTTGACACCCCGATCCTGTGCCGCGGCGCATGAACGACAGCCACATCCGCCTCTTGCGCGCGGGATGCGCTCAGCAGGGGTTCACCGCGGTGCAGCCGGAGTGAAGGGCAGGGCTGTTTCGATGGCCAAAGAGAAAGCCGCCCGGGGGCGGCTTCTTCGTGTGCAGCATGGAGACGCTGCAATCAGCCGCGGAAGTCGCGATGGCAGGCCTTGCAGGAATCACCCAGCGACTTCATCGTGCCGGCCAGGCTCTGGCAGCTCAGCGGCGGCGCGCTGACGGCCTTGTCGGCAGCGGCCCGCATTGCCGCGGCGGCGGTGCGGAAGCGCTCGTCGTCGCGCAGGTCGGGGAAGGCGGGTTCAAGGTCGTTGCCCAGCATCCGCAGGGTCTGCAGGTGCGGCAGCACGTCGGTGGCGCCGCAGCGGTTCTGCTCCATTGCCGCCTTCAGCTGACCCATGTGCCAGCCCTGCACTTCCATCAGCGAATCCGGGAAATGGTCTTTGCGCGCATCGAGTGCACGCATCGCCATGACCGTGGCAATCGCGCCAACCACCAGGCCGAGGATGAGCAGGAACAGATAGCGCCCGGCGTTGGACGAACGGGTAGCGGCAGGCTTGCCGGCGGGATCGGGATTGGACATGGCGTCTCCGGAGGAATCGGATGGAAGTGGAGCCCGTGGATGGTGGCACAGCGGCCCCGGTCGCGTAACCACCGGTGCATCGCTCCATGCGGATGGGCGCACCGGGGTGGGCGGGGGCGACAGTCACCAGCCCATGTGGTGCCCGCCGTTGATGTCGAGGTTGCTGCCGGTGATCCAGCCGGCCTGTTCGTCGGCAAGGAAGCCGACGCCATAGGCGATCTCTTCCGGCGTGCCGAGGCGGCCGGTGGGGATGTCGGCGATGATCTTGGCGCGCACCTCTTCCGGCACTGCCATCACCATGTCTGTGGCGATGTAGCCCGGGCTGATGGTGTTCACGGTGATCCCGTTCCTGGCGTTCTCGCGCGCCAGCGAAATGGTGAAGCCGTGCATGCCGGCCTTCGCCGCCGCGTAGTTCGCCTGCCCGTACTGGCCCTTCAGTCCGTTGATCGAGCTGATTTGGATGATCCGCCCCCATTTGCGATCGCGCATGCCCTCGATCACCGGGCGGGTGACGTTGAAGCAGGAGTTGAGGTTGGTATTGATCACGTCCATCCACTGGTCGGCCTTCATCCGGTGGAAGGTGCCGTCGCGGGTGATGCCGGCGTTGTTGACCAGAATGTCGATCGGGCCTAGGGTCGCCTCGACCTCGCGCACCATCGCTTCCGCCTCCTGTGGCGAGGTAACGTCGCCTTTCACGATGGCGACGTCGAAACCCTCCGCCTTCATCTTCTCCTGCCAGGCGCGCGCCTTTTCCTCGTTGCGGTAATTGGTGGCGACCTTGTGGCCCATTCCGGCCAGACGCTTGACGATCGCGGTGCCGATGCCGCCGGTGCCACCGGTGACCAGTGCAACTCTGGAAGTCATGTACAGCTCCTCGTGAAGGGCGGAAGACGGATGTCCCGATTCTAGGCACGGGTGATGGCGTTTGCGTTGTGCGCTGCGGCGCAAACGCTGCGGGCCTGGAGGGGAACGCGATCCAGCCGGAATGCGGCCAGCGCCCTGTCCAGGAAGGCCGTCGCGGAGGGCGTGGTGGCGTCGGCAAGTGGCGCTTGGCCAAGGCAGTTCCACAACCGCTGGAGCGTCACCAGCGGTTCGTCCACGCGCACCGGCAGCGCGGCCTCGGACTTCGACAGCTTGCGGCCGTCCGCGCCCAGCAGCAGGGGCAGGTGCGCGTGCCGCGGCGTCGGCAGGCCCAATGCACGCTGCAGCAGGACCTGCCGGGGGGTGGAGTCCAGCAGGTCGGCGCCGCGCACCACGTCGGTGATGCCCTGGTCGGCATCGTCCACCACCACGGCCAGCTGATAGGCCCACAGGCCGTCGCTGCGGCGCAGCACGAAGTCGCCGACCTCCAGGTCCACGCGCTGGGCCACATGGCCATGGATGGCATCATCGAAAGCGATGCTGCAGCCGTCCGGCACGCGCAGGCGGATGGCCGGGTCCGGTCGCCGGCGGCCCGCCACGCAGCGCCGGTGGATGCCGCCGGCCGCCGCCAGCTCGCTGCGGCTGCAATGGCATTCGAACGCCCAGCCGCCCGCCAGCAGGCGCTCCAGTGCGGCCTGGTAGAGGGGGGCGCGCCGGCTCTGGTATTCGACCGGGCCATCGGGGTGCAGGCCGAACGCCGCCAGCGTGTCCAGCTGCGCCTGCGCCGCGCCCGGGACTTCCCGCGGCGGGTCGATGTCCTCGATCCGCACCAGCCACTCCCCGCCGGCCTGGCGCGCCAGCAGCCAGCTGCCCAGCGCGGCGAGCATCGACCCGGCGTGCAGCGGCCCGCTGGGGGAAGGCGCGAAGCGGCCGCGGTAGCGTGGCCCGCTCACGGATTCAGGGAGGTGTATTGATTTCGCACTTGGTCGGCCACACTACCCGGGTAGCCGCGCATCGGGCGCGGAAGGATCGGAATTATCCATGTTCAATCGTGTTTTCCTCTTCCTGGCGACCAACCTGGCGGTGCTGGCCCTGGTCAGCATCGTGATGTCCGTGTTCGGGGTGAATCCCAACCAGTTCGGCGGCCTGCTGGTCATGGCCGCGCTGTTCGGCTTCGGCGGCTCGATCATCTCGCTGCTGCTGTCGAAGTGGATGGCCAAGCGCAGCACCGGTGCCCACGTCATCGAGCAGCCGCGCAACGAGGCCGAGCAGTGGCTGCTGTCCACCGTGCGCCGGCAGGCCGAGGCGGCCGGCATCGGCATGCCCGAGGTGGCGATCTACGACGCCCCCGAGATCAACGCCTTCGCCACCGGCGCCAACCGTAACAACGCGCTCGTGGCGGTGTCCACCGGCCTGCTGCGGGCGATGAACCGCGACGAGGCCGAGGCGGTGCTGGCGCACGAGGTCAGCCACGTCGCCAACGGCGACATGGTGACAATGGCGCTGCTGCAGGGCGTGCTCAACACCTTCGTGATCGTGCTGGCCCGCGTGGTCGGCCGGGTGGTGGACGGCGCGATCAGCGGCAACCGCGACAGCGATGCGCCGGGCTTCGGCTACTACATCATCGTGTTCGTGCTGGAGATGGTCTTCGGCGTGTTCGCCTCGATGATCGCGATGTGGTTCTCGCGCCACCGCGAGTTCCGCGCCGATGCCGGCGGTGCTTCGCTGGCTGGCCGCCACAAGATGATCGCCGCGCTGGAGCGGCTGGCGCAGACCCACGGCGCCAGCACCCTCCCCAAGCAGGTGGCGGCGTTCGGCATCAGTGGCGGGATGAGCGGTCTGCTGCGCAGCCATCCGCCGCTGGAGGACCGCATCGCGGCGCTGCGCCAGGCCGGTTGATCCGGGAACGCCTGAATGCACCACGCGAAGCCCGCCACCCGGCGGGCTTCGTCGTTCTCAGGCGTCGAACTCGCTCAGGCGTCGAACTCGTAGTTCATGTCCGGGCCGGCGATGGCCAGGAAGTTGCCCTCGACATAGTCGATGCCCTGCGAGAACAGGATGCTCATGCTGGCGGCGTCCTGCACGAACTCGGCGATGCTCTGGATGCCGAGGTCACGGGCCTTCTGCGCCAGTTCGCGCACCCGGTTCTGGTTGGCCTGGTTCTTCGACAGGTCTTCCATGAAGCTGCGGTCGATCTTGACGAAGCCCGGGGTGAAATGGGACAGCAACTGGAACGAGTCCAGCCCGGCGCCGAACTGTTCGAGCACCAGCTTGCAGCCCAGCCTGCCGATCGCGGCGGCGAAATCCTGGGTGGCGCGCAGGTTGATGAACACCTTGGACTCGGGCAGTTGCAGCAGCAGCGCGTCGCCGGGGACCCCGTGCGCGGCCAGCTGCTCGCCGATGTAGGCAGGCAGGGTGGAGTCTTGCAGGGAGGCCTGGGTGATCTTCACCAGCAGCGTCACCGGCTTGCCGGCGCGCGCGCGCGCGCCAAGCACCGAGATGGCATGGCCGATCACCCAGCGGTCGATCTGCCCCAGCAGCCCGTGTTCCTCGGCGATCGGCAGGAAGTTCATCGGCGTGATGGTTTCGCCGGTGCCCGATTCCAGCCGCAGGTAGCTTTCGTACATCGCCCGCGGCTCGCCCAGCAGGTGGATGATCGGCTGGTAGTGGAGCAGGAAGCGGTCGTTGGCCAGCGCGTCGTGCAGGCGGTCCACCCAAGCCTGGATGCGTTCTTCCTCGGCGCGATCGGTGGCGCTGGGGTCGAACACTTCGGCATGGTTGCCGCCCACGCCCAGCGAGGACTGCAGGCATTGGCTGGCCTTGGCCAGCACCTGGGTGACGCTGGCGATCTTCTCGCCGATCTGCACGCCGCCAATGCTGGCGGTGATGGTGCTGGAGCTGCCACCGACCTCGAACAACCGCGCCGCGAACGCGTCGATGATGCGATCGGCGAGCGCCGCGGTGCGTGCGTGATCGCCGCGGGCCAGCACCGCGAAACTGTGCTCGCTGAAGCGCGCGGCGTGGACGCTGCCGTCGGCCAGCTGCTCGCCGACCACCTGGCGGATGCAGTCGGCGATCGCCGCCAGCAGGTCGTCGGCACTGTCCAGTCCGATCTCCTGCAGGATGCGCTGGTAGTTGTCGGGCTCCAGCAGCAGCAGGCCGTACTGGGCGCGCTGCTGGGCGGCTTCGGCCACCGCGTCTTCGAGCACGCGCAGGAAGGTGGGGCGGTTGAGCAGGCCGGTGCTCTGGTCGCGCTGGCGCAGTTCCTCGACCTCGCGGGCCAGCTCCGGGTCCACCTCGGCGGCCTGATGGCGGAAGATCACCTGCTGGCAGGCCTCGCCCTGGTATTGCGCGGCGGTGAATTCCATCACCGCCGGGAACTCGTTGCCGTCGGCGTCGTGCGCGGTCAGCTCGTAGCGCGGCGGCGCTTCCTCGCCCTTGGACAGGCTCTTGAGCAGCGCCTTGAACGCGGTCACGTCGCCGGGCGCCACCAGGTCGAGCAGCGACATGCCCTCGATGTCCTCGAACGATTCGAAGCCGAACATCTCCAGGTAGGCCTGGTTGGCCCGGATGTGCATGCCTTCGTGGATGTATGCGATGGGCTCGCGCGAGGAATCGATCAGCATGTCGCAGCGGCGCTGGGTCTCGCGCATCTGCGCCTCCAGCCGGCGCTGGGTGCGACGGGCCTCCAGCGCCTGCCATTCCGTCTGCACGGTCTTCAGGAACTGCTGCGGGCGGTCGCGCAGGGCCACCGCCTGCGCGCCCAGCGCCTGCACGTTCTCGAGGATGTCGTCGCTGATGCCGTCCAGCGTGGCCAGCAGCGGGACGTCGCGGCCGCAGCCGATGACCGCCTTGGCCACCTGCTCGAAGGGCAGCAGGGCGGAGGCATAGTCGGCCAGCACCATGTCGACCGGTTGCCCGGCCAGCATCTCGACCATCTCATCCAGCGATTCCGGGCGCAGTGGGCGCACCGCGGTACCGGCGTTGCGCAGGCGGCTGACCAGGGCCTCGGCCTCGTTGACCAGATCGGCCACCAGCATCAGTCGCAGCGCAATGTCTTTGCCTGTGGCCATGCGGAAGATCTTGCGGTGTTCGTTGCCGACAGGCTACATCATCCTGCCGCGGCTGTAGCCCCCCGCAGAAGAGGGGTCTTGCCCGGCTGGCCGGCGATTTCACGCACCAGCTTCGGCACCAGGTAACCCGGCAGGCGCGCCGCCAGCGCGGCATGCAGTGCCAGAGCGGTGGCGTCGTCGACCTCGAAGTGGGCGGCGCCGGCGACGCGATCCAGCTGGTGCAGGTAGTAGGGCAGCACGCCGGCTTCGTGACCGCGCTCGCACAGAGCGGCCAGTGCCTCGACGGAGTCGTTGACCCCGCGCAGCAGCACCGCCTGGTTGAGCAGGGTGGCGCCGGTTGCGCGCAACGCCGCCATCGCCGCATCGACCGACGGATCGAACTCGTTGGCGTGGTTGGCGTGCACCACCACCGCTACCGGCCAGGGCAGGACGCGCAGCCACGCCAGCAGGCCGGCATCCACCCGTTCCGGCAACACGATCGGCAGGCGGGTATGGATGCGCAGGCGGCGGATATGCGGAATCCCGCGCAGCGCGTCGGTCAGCTCGGCCAGCTTGTGGTCGGCCAGCGACAGTGGATCGCCGCCGGACAGGATCACCTCGTGCACCGTGGCATCGGCCGCGATCAGTGCCACCGCCTCGCGCCAGCCGCCGGCCGCCGCGGTGTCCTCGGCATAGGGATAGTGGCGGCGGAAGCAGTAGCGGCAGTTGACCGCGCAGCTGCCGGTGGCGATCAGCAGGGCGCGGCCGTTGTATTTCTGGATCACGCCGTGGCCGCTGCGGGCAGCGGTGTCGCCGACCGCATCCAGGGCGAAGCCGGGGACCACCTGGTCCTCGTCCAGCACCGGCAGCACCTGCCGCAGCAGCGGATCCCGTGCATCGCCGGGACGCATGCGGGCGACGAAGCCGCGCGGGACGCGCAGCGGGAACTGCTGGGTGGCGGCGTCGGACAGGCCATCGGCCAGGGTGTCCAGGCCCAGCATCGCGAGCAGCTGGCGGGGGTCGCGCACGGCGTCGCGCCACAGCGCCTGCCAGCGCTGTTGCTCGCCTTGCTGCAATGGGGTAGGGGCTGCGGGTATCATGTCGGGCTGCAAGAAAACCGTTCCGGCCACGCCGGAATCCTCGCCAAACTCACAGTTTAGCCGCCCGGACGGGTGGCCCCAAGGAGCACCCATGGCCACTCTGGGCATGAACGACGTCAAATCCGGCCAGAAGATCCTCGTCAACAACGAGCCCGCGGTCATTTTCGAAACCGATTACGTGAAGCCGGGCAAGGGCCAGGCCTTCACCCGCGTGCGCTACCGCCAGATCCGCACTGGCCGGGTGCAGGAAATCACCATGAAGTCCACCGATTCGGTGGAGGCCGCGGACGTGGTCGATACCGACATGCAGTACCTGTACACCGATGGCGAGTACTGGCACTTCATGAACCAGGAGACCTTCGAGCAGGTGCAGGCCGACAAGGCCGGCGTCGGTGATGCCGCCAAGTGGATCAAGGGCGAAGAAGACTGCGTGGTCACCCTGTTCAACGGCAACCCGATCCAGGTGACCCCGCCGAACTTCGTCGAGCTGAAGATCGTCGAAACCGATCCGGGCGTGAAGGGCGATACCGCCGGCACCGGTGGCAAGCCGGCCACCCTGGAAACCGGCGCAGTGGTGCGCGTGCCGCTGTTTGTCGCCCAGGATGAAATCATCAAGGTCGATACCCGCAGCGGCGAATACGTCAGCCGGGTGAAGTAAGCAATGACGGATACCGCCCCGCAGCCCTGCGATCTGCTGATCGAAGCCGGCTGGGTGGTCCCGGTGGTCCCGCACGGCGTGGTCCTCCCGGATCACGCCGTTGCCGTTTCTGCCGGCGCCATCGTTGCCGTGCTGCCCATCGCCGAGGCACGCACGCGCTTCGCTGCGAAGGAAACCGTGTCGCGCCCGGACGCCGCGCTGATCCCCGGCCTGGTCAACGCCCACACCCACAACCCGATGACCCTGCTGCGCGGGATCGCCGACGACCTGCCGTTGATGACCTGGTTGCGCGAGCACATCTGGCCGGTGGAAGCGGCGGTGATCGGGCCGGAGTTCGTGGCCGACGGCATGGCGCTGTCGATCGCCGAGATGCTGCGCGGCGGCACCACCTGCGCCAACGAGAACTACTTCTTCCCCGACGTGCAGGCCGGCGTCTACAAGAAGCACGGTTTCCGCGCGCTGGTTGGCGCGGTGATCATCGATTTCCCCAGTGCCTGGGCGAAGTCGGACGACGAATACTTCGACCGCGCCTGCGAACTGCACGATGCCTGGCGCCTTGATCCGCTGGTCGGTACCGCGTTCGCCCCGCACGCGCCGTACACGGTCAACGACGCCAATTTCGAGCGCGTGCGGATGCTGTCCGACCAGCTCGATGTGCCGGTGCACCTGCACACCCACGAGACCGCGCAGGAAGTCGCCGACTCGATCAGCCTGCACGGCCAGCGTCCGCTGGCGCGGCTGGACCGGCTGGGCCTGGTCAACGACCGGCTGATCGCGGTGCACATGACCCAGCTCACCGAGGCCGAGATCCACCTGTGCGCCGAGCGTGGCGTCAGCGTGGTGCATTGCCCGGAATCCAACCTCAAGCTGGCTTCGGGCTTCTGCCCGGCCTGCGCGCTGCTGAAGGCGGGCGTGAACCTCGCCATCGGCACCGACGGCTGCGCCAGCAACAACGACCTCGACATGTTCGGCGAGACCCGCACTGCCGCGCTGCTGGGCAAGGCAGTGGCCAACGATGCCGCAGGCTTCTCCGCGTTCGAGGCCCTGCACGCGGCCACGCTGGGCGGTGCCAGGGCGCTTGGCTTCGATGCGCGCATCGGCAGTATTGAAGCCGGCAAGCGCGCCGACCTGGTGTGCGTGGACCTGTCGCAGCTCGAGACGCAGCCGCTGCACCACGTGGTCTCGCAGCTGGTCTACGCCACCGGTCGCCAGCAGGTCAGCGACGTCTGGATCGACGGCGTGGCCAAGCTGCGCCAGCGCGTGCTGGTGGACATGGACATCGACGCCATCGTCGCCAACGCCAGGCAGTGGCGCCAGCGCATTGCCGCCATCCAACGATGATTTTCCTCCCGCAGGGATCCGCAGGACGCCACTCATGAGCGAAACCGCCCAGACCAATTTCCACCAGGCCGAGCTCGACAAGTTCGACGAGCTGGCCCAGCGCTGGTGGGACCCCAGCGGTCCGCAGAAGGCGCTGCACGCGCTGAACCCGGCGCGGCTGGGCTATGTGGCGGAGCGGACCACCCTGCGCGATGCGGCCGTGCTGGACGTGGGCTGCGGCGGCGGCCTGCTCAGCGAGGCCCTGGCCAAGGCCGGCGCCCGCGTCACTGCCATCGACCTGGCGCCGAACCTGCTGAAGGTCGCGCGCCTGCACGGCCTGGAGTCGGGCGTGAAGGTCGAATACCGGCAACTGGCGGTGGAAGCGCTGGCCGAGGAGGTGCCGGGCTCGTTCGATGTCGTCACCTGCATGGAGATGCTCGAGCACGTGCCCGATCCGGCCTCCATCGTGCGCGCCTGCGCGACCCTGCTGAAGCCGGGCGGACGCCTGTTCCTGTCCACCCTCAACCGCACCCCGGCCGCGTTCGCGCTGGCCATCGTCGGCGCGGAATACGTGGCACGGCTGCTGCCCAAGGGCACCCACCAGTACCGCGACTTCATCAAGCCCTCCGAACTGGCGCGGCTGCTGCGCGAGGCCGGGCTGGCGCTGGAGGACGTCAGCGGCCTGATGTACGAGCCGTGGCGCAACGCCGCGCGGGTAGTCCGGCGTACCGACGTCAACTACCTGGCCTGCGCGCGCAGGCCGGAATGAGCCCGGTGTTTCCGAAGCTGGTGCTGTTCGACCTCGACGGCACCCTGCTCGACAGTGCGCCGGACATGGTGGCCACCGTCAACCAGATGCGCGCTGCGCGTGGACAGGGGCCGATGGCGCTGGAGGCGCTGCGCCCGCACGTGTCCAAGGGCTCGCGGGCGATGAGCGCGGCGGCGTTCCCGCAGCTGGGCGGGGACGTGCCGGGGGAGATGATCCGCGAATTCCTCGACATCTACGAGCAGGTGCTGGGCAAGCACAGCGTGCTGTTCGACGGCGTGGCCGAGCTGCTGGACGCCATCGAGGCCGCCGGCAGCCGCTGGGGCATCGTCACCAACAAGCCGGAATACCTGGCCCGACAGGTGCTGCCGGCACTGGGTTGGGAAACGCGCAGTGCCATCCTCATCGGCGGCGATACCCTTCCCGAACGCAAGCCGCATCCGCTGCCGCTGCTGCACGCCGCGGCAGAACTCGGCGTCGCCATCGACGACTGCGTGTACGTCGGCGACGACCGCCGCGACATCGACGCCGCCCGTGCCGCCGGCATGCGCTCGGTGGTCGCACTCTGGGGTTACCGCCCGGATGGCGACGAGCCGGCGGTGTGGGGGGGCGACGTGATGGTGGCAACGCCGCGCGACCTGCTCGGCGGGATCCCCACCCGCTGATCAGAGCAGGCCGGCCGGCTTCCACGCCTCCGCCCGCCTACAATTTCCCCATGACCGACAGCGCCTCCCTCGACAGTTTCCTCGCCAAGTGGCGGGCGCAGTGGCCGGAATGGGCCGTGGCGGAAGTGTTCCTGCCGGCAGCGCAGCGCCTGCGAGCGCGCGCCTGGCTGGCCCTGCGTGGCGAGCTTACCGAGGCGGCCTGGGGCGGGGACGATCCGACGCCTGGCGCGGCCAAGCTGGGCTGGTGGGAAGAAGAACTCGCGGGCTGGTCGCGTGGCGCGCGCCGCCATCCCTTGGGGCTGGCGCTGCAGAAGCTGCCTGTGGACTGGTCGCTGCTGGTCGCCGGCATTCCCGCGCTGCGGGCCAGCCGCAGCCCCGAAGGCGACCGTGCGGCGAGCCTGCGCGGGCTGGAGCCGTTCGCGCGCGCGCAGGCGGTGCTCGCCGCGCAGCTGTTTGACGCCACGCCGCCGGCATCCACGCAGGCGATGGCCGAAGCGCTGCTGGCCGAATGGGTATTGCACCTGCCGGTCCGCGGTGTGCCGGCGGCCGGCACCGATATCCCCGGTCTGCTGGCGTTGCCCCTGTTGCGGGATGCGCCCCGGGTCGAGCGCATCCATGCCGCGCTGGTGCGGACGCGGCTGGGCCGGTTGGCGCGTGGCGCCAAGGGCCCGCTGCCTGCGCCGGTAGCGCTGTGGGCCGCTTGGCGCGCCGCTCGCGGCTGACCAGCCTGGCGGCGCGGATGCACCAGAGCGTTGCGCGGGCGCTCATTCCCGCACCGGTACAATGTCGCGATGCACAAGACCGTTTCCCCCGTCTCCCTGCCCGATGTCGCCTTTGACGCGGTCGCGCTGGCGCGCCCGCTGGACTGGGTGGGAATGGACGGCATGGCCCTGCCCATCCGCCTGCCTGGCGAGGGTGGCACGCCGCTGCTGGTGCCGGCCAGCGTCGATGTGGCCGTCAACCTGCGTGATCCCGACGCCCGCGGCATCCATATGTCGCGGTTGTACCTGCAACTGCAGGAAGGCCTTGCGAACGAAACCCTGGGCGCGCCCTCACTGCGGCGGTTGCTGGACGCCTGCATCGCCTCGCAGAAGGGCTTGGCCGAACGTGCGCGCCTGCGCCTGCGCTTCGACCACCTGCTGCTGCGCCGCGCCCTGCGGAGCGACAACGCCGGCTGGAAGCGCTACCCGGTGGAGATCGAGGCCGAGCTGGTCGATAGCCATTTGCGGCTGACCCTGGGGTTTTCGGTCGAGTACTCCAGCACCTGTCCGGCGTCTGCTGCGCTGTCGCGGCAGGCCAACGCGCAGCGCTTCGCCGAGGATTTCGCCGAAGCGCCGTCGCTGTCGGTGGCCGCTGTCCACGATTGGCTGGCCGGCGAGCGCGGCATGGCCGCCACCCCGCATGCGCAGCGCAGTCGCGCCGACGTGCGGGTGGAGCTGCGGCCGGCGTTCGACGAGCTGCCGCTGGCATCGCTGGTGGATGCGCTGGAAACCGCGCTGGGCACGCCGGTGCAGACGGCGGTCAAGCGCGAGGACGAGCAGGCGTTCGCGCAGGCCAATGCCGCCAACCTGATGTTCTGCGAGGACGCCGCACGGCGGGTGTCCTCGGTGCTCGCGGCCGATGCGCGGATCGCCGCATGGAGCGCCCGCGTGGCCCATTTCGAAAGCCTGCACCCGCACGACGCCGTTGCCAGCGTCAGCGGCAGGAACGCCTGATTCAATCGCTTTTGCGCGCCGGTTCCGGCCGGCCGATCCTCAATCCGGCCAGGCAGGGCATGGTCAGGTTCGTCGCAAAGGCCTCCGCTTCCGCGCCTGCAATCCGGCCACTTGCTTTGTAATACCAGGTGACGCCCTCGGGTGTCGGACCATGCTGGACTAGCGAGGGCGGGGCCGTTTCGGGCAGGGGGCGCAGACCCGATCGTTGGAGCATCCGGTCGAATCTCACGCATGTCGCCTTGGGAAGAATGAGGAGGGTGCCGTCGACGGCGTATGTGCCGTATTCGACGGAAGCGATGCCAGTGCGCTCCGCCTGTTCCGCGGACGGCCTGAACACCAGCGTCCTGGGATTCGTCAGCGGTTTCAGCGTCGGGGCTTGGTCGTAGAAATCCAGCAAGGTGCGCAGCCGGTTCGGGCCTGCCAGTTTCCAAACGCTGCCGAGAAAACGCGCCACTTCGTCCTGGGGCTGCGCGGGATCGACAATCGCTTTTTCTTCGGCCGGGACAGCCTGGGCGGCACTGCCGTTTACCGCCGCAAGCCAGAGCAGCAGGGGCGCCAGACGCATCAGCGGTCGAACGTCAGCCGCTGTCCCTGCGGGCTGCCGACCAGCTTGTCGCCGTCCCACGCCAGTACGCCGTTGACCCAGGTGGAGGCGATCCGCGAGCGGAAGGTCATGCCCTCGAACGGCGACCAGCCGCATTTGCTGAGCACGTCCTCGCGGCGGACGGTCAGCGGCGCGTCCTCCACCAGAACCAGGTCGGCGGCATACCCTTCGCGCAGGAAGCCGCGCCGTTCGACATCGAACAGCTGCGCCGGCGCATGGGCGAACTTCTGCACCACCTGCGCGGTGGTCAGCAGGCCGTCGTGCACCTTCTCCAGCGCCAGGTTCAGCGCGTACTGCACCAGCGGCAAACCGCTGGGTGCGTCGACGTAGGGCTTGTTCTTTTCTTCCAGCGTATGCGGCGCGTGGTCGGTGGCGAGCACGTCCAGCACGTCCTCGGCCAGCGCGCGCAGGATGGCGTCGCGGTCGGAGACGTCCTTGATCGCCGGGTTGCACTTGATCAGATTGCCCAGCCGCGCGTAGTCGGGGCGGGCGAAGTGGAGGAAGTGCACGCAGGTCTCGGCGGTGATCTGCTTGCGGCTGCCATCGGCGCGGACCAGCGGGCCCTTCTCGAACAGCGCCAGCTCGTCGGCGGTGCTGATGTGCAGCACGTGCAGGCGGGTGCCGTGGCGCCGCGCCAGGTCGATGGCCAGCCGGGTGGACTTGATGCAGGCCTCGCGCGAGCGGATGTCCGGGTGGCTTTCCACCGGGATGTCGTCGCCGTACTTCGCCCGGTATTCGGCGAATGTGGCGTCGATCATCGGGGTGTCTTCGCAGTGGGTGATGATCGGCACCGGGGTGTCGCGGAAGATCGCGTCCAGGGTGGCCGGGTCGTCCACCAGCATGTTGCCGGTGGATGCCCCCATGAACACCTTGATGCCGGGCGCGGCCTTCGGGTCGAGCGCGCGGATCGCCTCGAGGTTGTCGTTGGAAGCGCCGTGGTAGAAGCCGTAGTTGCCCCAGACGCGGCCGGCCGCCCGGCGGTACTTGTCCTCCAGCGCGGCGCTGTCCAGCGTCGGTGGGCGGGTGTTAGGCATGTCCATGAAGCTGGTCAGGCCGCCGGCGACCGCAGCCGCCGATTCGGTGGCCATGTCGGCCTTGTATTCCATGCCGGGTTCGCGGAAATGCACCTGGTCGTCGATCATGCCCGGCAGGAGCCGGCGGCCATTGGCGTCGATGACGGTTTCGCCGGGCCTGGCGGCCAGACCGCTGCCGATGGCCTCGATGTGGCCGTCGCCGAAGCGCAGGTCACCGTCGAACTCGCGACCTTCGTTCACCAGGCGGGCATTGACGATCAGGGTGGAGGACATGGGGGCTTCCTTAGTGCGGCGGCACGGGATCGTGCCCGCCGGGATGGAGGGGGTGGCAGCGGCCGATGCGGCGGATCGCCAGCCAACCGCCGCGGAGGGCGCCAAATCGGCCAATTGCGTCCATCGCGTATTCCGAACAGGTCGGGACGAACCGGCAGCGTGTTCCCAGCAGGGGGCTGATCCAGCGCTTGTAGCCGCGCAACAGCGCGATGAGGAGTCTGTCGATCACGGACCGGCCACGGACGGGGAGGCAGGCGGAGCCTGGGGATTCATGTGGTTGCCGCCTTGCGCGTGGCAGGGTATAACAGCGCGCCTTCCCGCCTCAAGGGAAAACCCAAGGAATACCTCGACGTGGCAGCGAAGAAACCCGCGAAGAAGGTCGCCAAGGCGGCCAAGAAAGCCGCTCCGGCCAAGAAGCCGGTGATCGCCAAGAAGGCCGCGCCGGCCGCCAAGAAGGCCGCGCCGGCCGCCAAGAAGGTGGCGCCCAAGCCGGCGGTGAAGCCCGCCGCGAAGAAGGCGGCGAAACCGGTGGCCAAGCCTGCTGCGAAGAAGGCGGTGGCCAAGAAGGCGCCCGCGAAGAAAGTCGCGCCGGTGAAGAAGGCGGCGCCAGCCAAGAAGGCGGTGGCGGCCAAGAAGCCGGCAGCCAAGCCCGTCGTCAAACCCGTCGCCAAGCCGGCGAAGCCGGTTGCGAAGAAAGTGGTCGCCAAGCCGGTGGCCAAGCCCGCCGCGAAGAAGGCAGCCCCGGTCGTGAAGCCGTCGCCGGCCGTCAAACCGGCGGCTACGAAGGCGCCCGTGGTTTCCAAGGACGTGAAGAAGCAGGCGCCTGCGCCGAAGCCCGAACCGCAGAAGGCGGTCAAGGCGGCGGAAGCGCCGAAGAAAGAAACGCACAAGCCCGTGGCACCGCCGGCCGCAAAGCCGGCGCCGGCCGCGGACAACAAGAAGAAAGGGAAAGTGATGGTTGCGGTGAAGAAAACGTCCGGGGGCCAATCCGCGCCCAAGGGCAAGCACAAGGTAGTGCCTTACAAGGTCGATGAAGCCAGCGGTCGCCCGATCCTGCCCGCCGGCTACAAGCCGTCCGCGGACGAGGAATACATGAGTCCGCTGCAATTGGAATATTTCCGCCAGCGCCTGCTGCAGTGGCGGGCCGATCTGGTGGAGGAATCCAAGCAGACCATCGAGAACCTGCGCGAGGAAGTGCGCGACATCGGCGACGAGGCCGAGCGCGCGACCCGCGAAACCGAGAACTCGCTGGAGCTGCGCACCCGCGACCGCTACCGCAAGCTGATCGGCAAGATCGACAGCACGCTCAAGCGCGTGGACAGCGGCGAGTACGGCTTCTGCGTCGATACGGGCGAGGAGATCGGCCTGGACCGGATGGAGGCGCGGCTGACCGCCGAGCGCACCATCGATGCCCAGGAGCGCTGGGAGCATCTGCAGAAGCAGATGGGCGACTGAGGCAGGCAGCTGCCGGTTGACAGAAAAAACCCCGCCGAGGCGGGGTTTTTTCATGCGTCGGCGCTTGCGTGCCGTGTCGGTGCCAGCGCGGAGCGGGTTGCATCCCGCTCCGCGCATCGATTACTTGCTGTCCAGCCCGCGCTGTTCTAGCAGCGCCTCGATCTTCGCCTCGTAGCCGGCGAAGTTGGGGAACAGTTTGCCTGCCTCGATCTGGCCGCCCGGTGCCAGCACGAATTCGCGCAGGCGGTCGCCGTTCTGCAGGCTGAGCCCGCCATTCTTGCGGATCCACTGGGTGGTGTTGGCGCCCAGAACCTCCGACCAGATGTAGGCGTAGTAGCCGGCCGCGTAGCCGCCCATGATGTGGCTGAAGTAGGGCGTGCGGTAGCGCGGCGGCACCGGCGCGTAGTCGAAGCCGTCGGCCTTCAGCGCCTGCGCTTCGAATGCCATCACGCCGCCGGCTTCCGGGATGTTTTCCAGCGGCAACTGGTGCCAGCGCTGGTCCAGCATCGCCGCTTCCAGATATTCGGTGGTGGCGAAGCCCTGGTTGAACTTCGACGCCGCGATCACCTTGTCCAGCAACGCCTTCGGCATCGCCTCGCCGGTCTGGTAGTGCTTGGCGTAGTGGGCCAGGATTTCAGGCCAGTCCGCCCACATCTCGTTGACCTGCGACGGGTATTCGACGAAGTCGCGCGGCACGTTCATCGAGAAGTACGGGTAGCGCACGTCCTGGAAGAAGCCGTGCAGCGCATGGCCGAACTCGTGGAAGGCGGTGGTGACCTCATCCCAGGTGAGCAGGGTGGGCTTGCCTTCGGACGGCTTGGGCACGTTCAGGTGGTTGGCCACCACCGGCTTCTCGCCCAGCAGCGCCGACTGCGCCACGTAGGTGTTCATCCACGCACCGCCGCGCTTGGAAGGCCGCGCGTAGGGATCCCAAATGAAGATCGACAGGCGCTTGCCGTCCTTGTCGAACACGTCGTAGATCCAGGTGTCCGGGTGGTACTTGGGCAGGTCGGTGCGTTCCTTGAAGCTGATCCCGTACAGTTTGTTGGCGGCGTGGAAGACGCCGTTCTCCAGCACGTTCTTCATCTCGAAGTACGGCTTGAGCTGGCTTTCGTCGAAGCTGAACTTCGCCGCGCGCACCTTTTCGCTGTAATAGGCCCAGTCCCACGGCTGCAGGGTGAAGGTTGGCTGTCCCTTGGCCTTCTGCTCGGCGTCGATCATCGCCTGCAGGTCGGCGCCCTCACGGCGGGCGTTGGCCACCGCCTTCGGCGCCAGCTGCCGCAGCATGGCGTTGACGTTTTCCTGGTTGGCGGCGGTCTCGTCGGCCAGCACGAAGTTGGCCGAGGTGTCGTAGCCCAGCAGGCGCGCGCGCTCGGCGCGCAGCTTCAGTACCTGCGAGACGATGGTGGTGTTGTCCCACTGGTTGCCGCGGCTGCCGCGGGCCACCGAAGCCTCGTGAAGGCGCTGGCGCAGTGCGCGGTTGGCCAGCTGCGCCTCGGGCGGTTGGCCGGTCGTGTTGAGCAGGGCGATCACGTACTTGCCATCCAGCTTGCGCGCCTTGGCGGCCTCGGCGGCGGCGGCGATCTGCTCGTCGCTCATCCCGGCCAGTTCGGCGCGACTGTCCACCACGATGGCCGACGCGTTCACTTCCGCCAGCACGTTCTGGTTGAACTGGGTACCCAGCTTCGACATCTGCGTGTTGATGTCGCGGATGCGCGCCTTCTGCGCGTCGGTCAATGCGGCACCGCCGCGCACGAAGTCCTCGTAGCGCTTTTCCAGCAGGCGGCGGTCGACCGCGTCCAGGCCCAGCGTGTCGCGGGCGTCGTACAGCTTCTTGATCCGCGCGAACAGGTTGGGGTTGAGGGTGATCGCGTCGCGGTGCGCGGAGAACTTCGGCGCGTACTCGGTCTGCAGCTTGTCGCGGGCGTCGTTCTTGTCGGTGCCCACCAGGTTGAAGAACACGTTGGTGGCGCGGTCCAGCAGCTGGCCGCTCTTCTCCATCGCCACGATGGTGTTCTGGAAGGTCGGTGCTTCCGGGTTGTCGGCGATCGCCTGCATCTCGCGCAGCTGCTCCGCCATACCGGCGTCGAAGGCGGGGGCGAAGTCGCTGTCTTGGATCTTGTCGAACCGGGGGTAGTTCAGGTCCAGCGGGCTCGGGGCGGCAAACGGGCCGCTGTAGGCGGTGGCGGTATGCATCGAAGTCGAAGCCTCCTGCTTCTTCGCGGCGTGGGCGGGGGCGATGCCCAGGGCGACGGAAATGGCAAGCGCGAGCGCGCAGGCGATGGGTTGTTTCATGTGTTCTGGGTCCGATGGTTCGACGGAGAGGGCGGCCGAGCTGGCTCGGCGCTGTGCGATGGACGCGCGCGCAAGGTTAACGCATGGCCGCCGACCGCAGGAGTGAAGAAGGTATGGCCAACGGTCGATTGATTTCCCGCGGATTACGGATAGGCTGGATCAATCCCCTGCGCCGCATCGCGGCGAACGAGCCGCCCGATGCCAACCGCATTCGATTTCGAGGCCACCGGCCTGGATGGAACTCCCCAGCCTCTGTCGCAATGGCGCGGCAAGGTATTGCTGGTCGTCAATGTCGCCAGCAAGTGCGGCTTCACCCCGCAGTACGCGGGGCTGGAGGCGCTGTGGCGCGCATATGGCGAGCGCGGGCTGGTGGTGCTGGGCTTTCCCTGCGACCAGTTCGGGCACCAGGAGCCGGGCGATGCGGACGAAATCCGCAATTTCTGCTCCCTGACCTTCGACGTGACCTTCCCTATGTTCGCCAAGGTGGAGGTGAACGGTATCAATGCCCACCCGCTGTGGCGCTGGCTGAAGAAGGAGAAAAGCGGTCTGCTCGGCATCGAGGCGATCAAATGGAATTTCAGCAAATTCCTGGTCGGCCGCGATGGGCGGGTGCTGGCGCGCTATGCGCCCACCGACAAGCCTGAATCACTGGCGGGCGACATCGAGGACGCCCTGGCATGACCCGGGACACATTGTCAGGCGGCAGCTACCGGTTGGAGTTCGATTACCAGGCGCCGCTGTTGACCGTGCGTTTGCTGGGCGAGGTCGCGGCCGAGAAGAATCTGGAGACAACCCGCGAGTACTGGCAGCACATCGCCGACCGGGTGTCGGCTTGCGGTGCTGACGCATTGCTGGTGCTGGATGCGCTGCCGGGCGAGGTGATGGGCGATGCCGACCTGGTCCGCTTTTTCAACGGCATGGCCGGATTGGGGTTGGACGCGGTGCGGATCGCCTATGTCGAGGCCCGCGCCGACCAGATGCCGCGGATCGAGTACGTCGAGCAGCTGGCGCTGGAACGCGGCTACCGGGTCCGCATGTTCGCCAACGAGCCGGAAGCCCGGCTCTGGTTGCGCTACGGCGGCGACTAGCGCCGGCAGGTGCCGGCCCGTCAACGGTTACTTTTCGACGAACGCCCGCTCGAACACGTACTCGCCAGCGGTCCCGATCCGCGGCGAGGCGGTGAAACCGCGTGCGTCGAGGATGCTGCGGAAATCCGCGAGCATCTGCGGACTGCCGCAGATCATCGCGCGGTCGAACGCCGGGTCCAGCGCGTCGAGACCCAGCGCGTCGGTGATCCTGTTCTGGTCCAGGTGGTCGGTGATGCGGCCGCGATGATCGCGGCCGCGATACTCGAACGCCTCGCGCGAGACCGCCGGGTAGTAAAGCAGGCGGTCGCGGATCATCTCGCCCAGCAGCGCGTGGTTGGGCAGTTCGCGCTCGATGTAGTCGCGGTAGGCCAGGTCCTCGGCGCCGCGCACGCCATGGCACAGGACCACGCGCTCGAAGCGTTCGTAGGTTTCCGGGTCCTTGATCACCGACAGCCACGGCGCCAACCCGGTGCCGGTGCCCAGCAGGTACAGGTTGCGGCCGGCGTGCAGGTCCGAGATCAGCAGCGTGCCGGTCGGTTTGCGGCCGATCAGGATGGTGTCGCCGGGCTTGACGTGCTGCAGGCGCGAGGTCAGCGGGCCGTCGGCCACCTTGATGCTGAAGAACTCCAGCTGTTCTTCCCAGTTGGCGCTGGCGATGGAATAGGCGCGCATCAGCGGCTTGCTGCTGCCGTCCGGCTGTTCCACCTCCAGCCCGATCATCACGAACTGGCCGTTGTCGAAACGGAAGCCGTCGTCGCGGGTGGTTGTGAAGCTGAAGTAGTCGTGGGTCCAGTGGCGGACGTCCAGCACGGTTTCGGTGCCGAAGGCGGAGGACATGCGGGGTTGACTCGGACTGCAGTCGGAACAGCCCGACATTCTATCGGATAGGCGCCGTCGGCAGGTTCGCGGCACGCGGTTCGAGCGATTCGCCGCGAGGCCCGAACATCCTTCCTGTCATTCCGGGCGCAGCGAGAAGCGCTTTACAACAGCGAAGCTGGTCAATCTGCTTCTGCGGAAAAAACAATTCCTCGCTGCGCTCGGAATGACAAATGCCTCGGAAACCTGTTTAGAACCTATCTCAAAATTGGGCACGATAGAAAAAACTGATCGTCACCCCCGCGCAGGCGGGGGTCCATGGACTTCAAGTCTTTGAAAATCAACGTCCATGGATGACCAGCTACGCTGTTGTGAAGCGCCTCCCGCCTTCGCGGGAATGACGAACGAGAGCCCAGACGCGGGGTTTTGAGATAGCTTCTAGAAGCTTGTTGCGTGCGTCGACGCCGGCGCCTGACATTCGAATTCCGGGACGGAAACGCATACGTGCTTGATTACGAGGACGATCACTGATGGCCATGCACAACCCGCCCCACCCCGGCGAGTTCATCACCGAAATCTACCTTGCGCCCAACGGCATCAGCGGCCGCGAGCTGGCGAACAAGCTGGATGTGGCGGCTTCCACGCTCAGCCGCATCCTCAACGGCAGCAGCCGGGTCACGCCGGAGATGGCGCTGCGCCTGTCCAAGGCCATCGGGCGTTCGCCCGAGAGCTGGCTCGCGATGCAGGATGCCCATGACCTTTGGGCGGCACGACGGAACGTCGATCTGCAGCGCGTCGGCAAGCTGCGGCTGGCTGCGGTCTGACATCCATCCGGTTCGACCTGAAACGAAATTCCCTGGAGCCTGCGCATGCGCCGTCTACTTTCCTTCCTCGTCCTCGCCCTGCTGCTGGCGCCCGCCTTCGCGCAGGATCGGCCGCCCGAAGCGCCGCTGCAGGACCCCGCCCTCGAAGGCAAGGCCGACGTGGTCGCGCCCAGCGACGACCCGGATGCGGCCGAGAGCGCCGCGTCCAAGGTGCCGCTGGCCGAGATCAAGCGCTTCGTCGGCGTGTACAACGCGGTCAAGGGAGCCTATGTCGACCCGGTCGACGACAAGGCGCTGATGT
>JAANMY010001996.1_pt1 | contig 20481 bp, 14 predicted proteins | sample 7279691 | NCBI WGS metagenome assembly JAANMY01 (sample SAMN14094543, study PRJNA606508) | bioreactor metagenome | isolation source: A lab-scale SPAN reactor treating ammonium-rich wastewater day 388 | place: Ireland: Galway | collected 2018-02-07
CTTTATTAATCTTGAACCAAGACCTTTTTATAACCTTTGGGATGTATTAAGAGATAAAAAAGATAAAAAACATCGTGAGTTTTTAAATTTGATTGAATTTTCAGATTTTTATTTTTTCAACAGAATTTCAGAAAGTGTTCCGGAGAATTATAACCTGCATTTCAGCAACAGTTCGGCAATACGGTATGCTCAGTTATTTGATTTTGGAAAAAGAAAGATGTACTGTAACAGAGGGACAAGCGGAATCGACGGATCCACATCAACCGCCATGGGTTTTGCCATAAAAAATCCGAACCCAACTTTGCTGGTGACGGGAGATTTAAGCTTTTTCTATGATATTAATGGTCTTTGGAATCAATACATTCCGCCATTTACAAGAATTATCATTTTTAATAACGGAGAAGGAAATATTTTCAAAATAATCCCTGGTCCCGGAAATGCCAATTCCAATACGGTAGATGAATTTATTTCTACCAAACATCAGAAGAATGCTGAGTTTTTAGCAAAACATTTTGGTTTTTCTTATGTGAAAGTAGATGATGACGGAACGCTTGATCGTGTTTTAGGAAACTTTTTCAAGCCCGACGTTCAGCCTAAGATATTGGAAGTTAATACGCAGGGCAAAACAAATGCAGATACACAGAAAGCTTACTTCAACTTCCTGAAAGATATGTAATTATTGTTGCTGATTAAGCTCAAGAAGAGGGTCAATATATTCTCTGTCGTTGCTTAAACGGGGAACTTTGTTCTGTCCGCCCAGTTTTCCTTTAGATTCCAGCCAGCAATAGAAAAGATTGGGTCTGGCTATGTGAACTACGGGCTTTCTCAACGTGATATTGTTGTATCTTTTGGCTTCGTAATCAGAATTTATGGATTTTAAATGACGGTCAAAAATATCTGTGAACTCATCTAGATTTTCGGGTGCTTTGCTAAATTCAAAGATCCATTCGTGTGCGCCGCTTTCATTTTCTTTCATGAAAATAGGAGCACCGGTAAAATCGGTTACAGAAGAATTGGTTTCCTCACATGCTTTTGTAAGAGCCGATTCTACATTGGTGATCATGAGTTCTTCACCAAAGGCATTGATGTAATGTTTCGTTCTTCCTGTAATTTTTATTCTGAAAGGATCCAGAGAAGTAAAAATAACAGTGTCTCCGATTAGATATCGCCAAAGTCCGCCATTAGTGGTAATTACCATAGCATAATTTTTCCCGATTTCCACATCTTCCAGAGATACCACTTTAGGATTAGAACGGTGGAACTGATCCATAGGAATAAATTCATAAAAAATTCCGTAATCCAGCATCAGAAGCATTTCGTCACTATTTGATCTGTCCTGAATTCCAAAGAAGCCTTCGGAAGCATTGTAGATTTCATAATAATTAATATCTTTTCCGATAATCGGTTTATACTGTTCCCTGTATGGTTTGAAACTGATTCCACCATGGAAAAATACTTCAAGATTGGGCCAGAGTTCAGAAACGCTGTTGGCATCGGTTTCCTTCAGTACTCTTTGTAAAAGTACCATCATCCAGCTGGGAACTCCCAGAATGCTTCCTACATCTTCATTTTTCACTTCTGCAACAATAGCTTTCAGCTTGCTTTCCCATTCTCCCATGAGCGAAACTTTTTTGCTCGGAGTGGTGGTAATTTCTACCCAGAAAGGAAGATTGTCGATCAAAATTGCCGAGAGATCACCAAATTTTGTGTTGAAGTCTGCGTATAGCTCAGAGCTGCCGCCTAGACGTAAGTTTTTGTTAGTGAAAAGCTGATTTTCGGGATGATTGTTTGCGTAAATGGAAACCATGTCTTTGCCTGCTTTCAAATGGCAGTATTCAAGACTTTCGGAAGAGATGGGGATGAACTTGCTTTTTGCATTTGTTGTTCCAGAAGATTTTGCAAAATGCTTGATATATCCGGGCCAGCTTACATCTTTTTGTCCTTGTCTGGCTTTTTCTATATAGGGCTCAAAGTCTTCATAAGCGACAACAGGAACTTTGTTGATAAAATCCTGATAGCTGGAAATAGAATTGAAACCGTATTTTTTACCATATTCCGTATCTTCTGCATGAAATAACTGCGAAAACAATATTCCGTTTTGAGTTTCAACAGGATATTTCATAAAATTTTGGATCTGATCTATTCTCTGACGAATAAACCAGTTGACGACGGTGTTAAAAAGTGCTTTGGTTGCCATTAGGACAAATATAATAATATTTGAATTTCCTGAGCATGATTTCAACAAAAAAACCGCTACAAATTTTGTAACGGTTTGATTATTTCAAGGGTTAATTTTAGCAGTACTCATCATAAGCTGCCTGAAGATTGGCTGCAATTGCTCCGGCAGGATTTCCTTCAATATGGTGTCTTTCCAGCATGTGAACCAACTCGCCATCCTTGAAAAGAGCTACACATGGAGAACTTGGAGGAAACGGAGCCAGGTGTTTTCTTGCCTCTGCAACGGCTTCCGTATCATAACCGGCAAAAACGGTCGTTAAATGATCGGGTTTTTTATCTCCTGTTAAAGAATATACAACTCCGGGTCTTGCTGCTCCAGCTGCACAACCGCATACAGAGTTGATAACCAAAAGGGTAGTCCCTGTTTTTTTTAAGGCATCTTCTACCTGTGCTGGTGTTGCCAAATCTTCAAAACCTTTATCTGTAAGTTCAGCCTTCATCGGCATTACTAAATCTGTTGGATACATTTTTTATAAGTTTTATTACTGCAAATTTACAAATTTTCATTTGCTTAGAGTAATTAATAATAACTATCAGAATGGTATAAAGAAAGAATAAATGTGATATTGAAATTAATTCTATATAAAGTATTCGTTAAATATTTGCTGAAATACCACATATATTGAAATTATTTTATTAAATTTGAAATGATTCTGAAAACAATTTCCACCTCAGCTTTATCAATGATTTTAGTTTTTAGAATTGCTCAAGAGTATTACTCAGGAGAACATTGGTAAAGATATTACAAAATAACCCGAAAGAATGTTTCGGGTTTATTTATTATTTTAAATTTTTATTTTCTGGGTAAGCCTTTTTTTAAGGCATAATTGGCTCTTTCAATAGCTTTTTTCTCTTTCCAGTCCATGTATTTTTTCTTAAATCTTGCTTTCATAAAATTATCTAGATTCCTCTGAATTGTCAGATTGTAAAGAGATTTGGTTTTTACTGCCCAGGATTTATCCCATGCACGAAGAGAAATAGAGAAGCTGCCGTCTAAATATTTCATCCAGTGCCACCATCCTGTCGGCATAAACAGCGTGTCGCCATGCTCCAAAAAGCATTCTATCCCTTCAACTCCGTCCAATGCCGGAAATTTTTCAAAATCAGGATTTGAAATATCAAAATCCTCCAAGGCATAAGTTGCATACGGTAATTTGTATAGTCTGTCTTTCCACTTATAATCAAAAAGCAGAATGTGTTTTCGTCCGTTAAAATGAGTATGGAAGATATGTGCTAAATCTATATCATAATGCAGAAATGTCACAGAGCCTTTTCCTCCAAAAAACATAGAAGGAAATTTGTCCAGAAAACCTCCCATCAATTCTTTAGGTGAAATATAATCATCCAGAAGTCTGTTAGCTTTTTTAATAGGATCGAAGAAGAAGATTCTTAGATCGGTAGGCTCTCTTTGGATCAGATCTATATAATCTGCAAATTTCATTTCTGAAGTGGGAGCATTAATCGGAGCGGCAGGATCTGCTTTGGAACTGTCATATAGAGGAACAGTAACGTCGCCTACTACCTCTTTCATGTAATCCATCGTCCATTTTTGGTAAGCCGGCCACTTCCTTGCCATATTCTTGATGACCACCGGTTTTCTCGGCTTTAGGTATTTCTCGAAGAAGTCTTCCTTAGAAATATCATCTACTATATCAATAGGTTTTAGAATAACCCCCATTCTTTAAATTTTATGTTACAAAATTATTAAATAAATAAATATCCGCGCTTGTTTAAGATTTTTTTAATCTATGAAGATTATCATTTTTTCATTCAAAATGAAGATCATGCAAAAAGATTATTTCTTTACGACGGTAGTTTTTGATCTTAAAAAAAGAAGACCTGCAATAATAACGGCTGCACCCGAAGATTGAAAAAGGGTGAGTTTTTCACCGTCCAAAACTCCCCAGATAATGGCTACAATAGGCATCAGTAAAGTGACCGTCGAAGCAAAAAGCGGCGTAGAAACTTTCAGAAGCCGGTAATTCATCATCATGGCCAGACCAGTACCAAAGACGGAAAGCAGACTTACAAACCCAATTCCGATCATATTTTCTTTACTGAAGGTAAATTGCGATGCAAAGCCTGTTGATAATAATGAAAACACGGATGGCAAAAATAAAACAAAAGAAAAGACAAATGCTGATAAAATAGTAGAAGGCACTTCCATCAGCTTAGATTTTACTGTTGTTGTGCTTATTGCGTAGCAAAGAGTTGCCAAAAGAAGAAATGCAATCGGTAAAATCTTGAATTTTGTTCCGTCATCTCCTCCGAAAGCAAGAATGCATACTCCGGTAAAGCTTATCAATACTCCCGTAGTCTGACGTTTTGTAGTGCTGAATTTCCAGACCAGTGCACCCACGATGATCACAAATATCGGCATCATAGAATTGACAATTCCTGCAATGCTGCTGCTGATTTCCTTTTCTGCCATCGGAAATAAGAACATCGGAAAAAAATTTCCTGTAAATGCAGCTAGTATGAGCCATTTTAAATGCTTTTTAGGAAAAAGTTTATAGTTGGCAATGGCAACCGGCATCAGGATAATGCCTGCAATTAAAACACGCAGTGCTCCCACCTGATAAGGGCTGAAATGATCTAAAGATTTTTTAATTAATATAAAAGACGATCCCCAAATAATGCTTAATAATATCAGGAGAACCCATTTTTCTTTATCTGAATTCATTTTTTATGTTGATGTAAAATATTTAAAAAATCTTTTTTTGAAATCATTCTTCCACCCAGACTCTCAAGATGATGGGTGTGAGACTGGCAGTCTATCAAGGTGAAATCGCTTGCGTGTTGTTGTACAAAATGTATAAAACCTGCTTTTGATGCATTGCTTACTTTAGAAAACATACTTTCTCCGCAAAAAACATTACCAACCTGCAGGCCGTAAAGTCCGCCAACAAGATCGCCATCCAGCCAGACTTCTACGCTTTTTGCCAGACCATAATGGTGCAGCTGCTTAAAGGAATCCATCAGCTCCTGGGAAAGCCAGGTTCCGTCCTGATCTTTTCTTCTTATGATACTGCAATTATATATAACTTCGTCAAAGTTTTGATTTTCCGTGATCGTAAAAATATTCCGGGCTAAAATCTTTTGCATTGATTTTGAAATTTTCAGTTCATCAGGAAATAAAACAAATCTTGGGTCGGGGCACCACCATAGGATTTCTTCGTCAGGATTATACCATGGAAAAATACCATTTTGATACGCAAACCAGATTCTTTCTATAGATAAATCACCGCCGAAAGCGATAATGCCTTCATGACCGTCATATGTTGCCGGATCAGGAAATGAGATTTCGTTTTTATTCAGTCTTACCATTCGCAGAAAAAATCCTGCTTTCAAAAAGCAGGATTGTTATTTAGATTTATTTTTTTTAATTAGAATGGCAAATCATCATCGTCATCATTCGCAAAAGGATTCTCGTTAGATACCGGTGCAGCAGATTGTGAAGGTGAAGCTTGTGTAGGTTCTGATCCGTTATCAGCCACTTTTTCTACTCTCCATCCTGTAATAGAATTAAAATATTTTGTTTCGCCCTGCGGAGAAACCCATTCTCTTCCTCTGATGTTGATTCCTACCTTTACATTTTCACCTTCTCTTAAAGAATCCAGTAAATTTATTTTATCCTGTAAAAATTCAATGTTAATCGGCTGAGGATACTGTTCCTGTGTAAGAATAACCATTTCCTTTTTCTGAAACCCGCTTGCAAATGTTTGTGTTTCAGAGATTTTCTTTATCGTTCCTTGTAATTCCATATCATAAATATTAACCGTGTAAAAGTAATAAAATGAAATTTAAAAAAAATGGTTTCAAACAATTTTTAGAAAAATTTATTTTTTTTTGAAATAATTCTTGCAAATAAAAATAATTGCCCTATATTTGCACTCACAAAAACGAAAGAAGTTCTTTAAAATATTTCAATAACCATGCGGATGTGGTGTAATTGGTAGCCACGCCAGACTTAGGATCTGGTGCCGTGAGGCGTGGGGGTTCGAGTCCCTTCATCCGCACAAGTTTGCGAAAATAGCTCAGCTGGTAGAGCACAACCTTGCCAAGGTTGGGGTCGCGGGTTCGAATCCCGTTTTTCGCTCCATGCCATGCCCTGGTGGTGGAATTGGTAGACACGCAGGACTTAAAATCCTGTGTCCGCAAGGACGTACGGGTTCAAGTCCCGTCTGGGGTACAAAATATGACTGTTAATCATTGATTAATAGTCTTTTTTGTTTTTTAGAGGGGAATAAAAAGGGGAATGCTGTAGGTGACTTAAAGTTGATTTCTTTAAGAGTAAGAGATTAACAATAAAATAAATTCGATTTCAATTATATAATGATTTATAAAAGCAATCTTTACGCTATTTCAGAATGATTAACAAGAAACTTACTGAAATTTGAAAAGCTTTTTCCATTTTGTTACTGTGTTACGACTTAATTTAAAATGTAACGCCAATTCCTTATTATTAAGCTGATGCTTTTGTTGATAAAGCAATATTTCGAATATAGCGGCTTTTGTATATGACCGATGTCTTTGGTTGAACTTTTCATTTTCTATAGTGCCGAATATTTTCTTGTTAATTTCAATTACATCTATCACAGAAAAATTTTCTTTATCCAGCAAATATTTACATTCTTCTCTCTTATCAGGAAATTTTCTTTCAAGAATATCTGTGTAGATAGCTTTGTAATCGGGGCACGGATATTGTTTCATTTTTTATAGAAATGGTGTGTTTTTGATTTAGCTAATATAAAAGTCTCTTATCTGGCAATTATAGAAATACAGATGTAATTTTCTTGTCAGTATTCCAAAAAAATATTTTTCTATAAAGTATATCCATTCTTCACCATTGATAACATCAGGTTCTTTCCTGAAATACCATTTCACTTCTTCTTGTGTCATTCCTTCTAAAATACTGTTTTCGTGCAAAACATCTGCAATCAGATTTTTCATCCTATTTATTAGTTTTTATTATTCTTTCCTTTATTTCTATACTCATTAAAATTTCATCATTCTATATTCACTATCTTCTCCTTCATAATAGAATATATTTTGATATTCCATCCAAAAAAATATTGTGTTACCATGATATCTACCACAAAGTCTTCTCCAAAGATAAATGCGATCTCATCTTTGAAAATTCCCCAGTGGTATTTATTATAAAACCAAATCTCATTATCAGAGTGTTTAAGTGGGTCTCCCCATTCTTTCAGTATATTCTCTCTGGATGCATGAAGAAAATTATCTATCAGCTTTTTTAGTTTTTGTATTTTTCTATCCATTTGTAAAGTGGAGTTTTGGGAATTTTATATCTTTCAATAATCTGCGATTTTGTCATTTCTCCCGAGGTGAAACGCTCTATAATGAAATTTATTATCTCTGTTGTATAAATGTTTTTACGAAAATGTGGAAGCTCTGATTTGTTTGTTTTATTTGCTTTAGTCGGAGCATAAAGGATGATATGCTGACTGTATATCCTAAAAAAATCATAATCAAGAAATTTGCTCATTCTTAGAAGTATTTCTGTAGAAATATTTTCGCTTCTAAAAAGAAGATTTGTCTGGTCTTCGGTGATTTTTAAAAAGCTACAAATATGAGATGTATCCATTCTGCATTCGGATGCTCTTTTTTCAATCATTTGCCCTATATGGATCTTGTTATAGTTCATTTGGATTGGAGTACTATTTTAAAAGCTGTTTTTTTTCTAATTAGATTTATTATTTAAAATCCTTTCAACACATACGCAATCTTGCTTGTATAATGTGAAAGAAACTTTAGTTTGTGCCATAGTTTTTCGGCATAGGTAAGCAACAAAATTCTTGAAGCGGGACGTGTTAATCTATTACTTCCTGTAGTTTAAATTGCGTCCGGTTTAACTTGTATTTCAATTTCTTAATTGTTTTTAAATTGTTGATTTTAAAATATTGAGACGGGTATGATTTGTTTGAATCACTTTCCCGCCTCAATTATTTATTTTAAAATGATTAATTAGGACAAGTCTGTGTATTCATACAATGCCATTGGAAAGTAGAACCACCATTATTTGATGTATAAATTTTCAGACAATTGTTGGTTTTATCATAAACCATCATTCCTTCAACAGGATTGGTAATCACTACTGTTGTTCCATCATCTGCAACGGGTTGATTACTTGCGTTAAAGTTTACCCTGTTGATGACTAAACCTTTGGTTTTAGCTTCCAGAACTGTCCACGCACTTTGTCTTACCATAGGCCAATTCTCATTTTCTGCACCAGCTCTTCCCAAAGCAGTAATGCCGTGCTTAGTAGGATAAGTGTTGCCTGCATCTGTAATTGCTGGTTTGTAGCACGCAGAAGAGCACTGGGAACTTACCGTTCCATTTTGTGAATCGCCTACAGTTTGACCACTTGCTCCCACGATATTAGGAACACCATTAACATCTACGCAAGAACTACCCGCACAAAGGTTTTGATTAGCTGCGGTAGAGCCAGTTCCAACAGTTATGATTCCTCCTGCGTTTACGAGTTGAGATGTTGTAATATTAGCTCCTCCTTCAATAGCATCCAGGCAACCATCATTGTCACTGTCCAAATCTAATTGATTAGGAATTCCGTCGCCATCTATATCACAATCGATCTGCACTCTTGGTCTAATGCTTTCACTGGTGGCACCGTTACCATTAAGAGCATATACAGTATATCCCATCTTTACAATACGCTTTGCTCTGTCTACACCTATTAAAGTAAGATTTGCTGAAGAATTGGGTCCGGCTTGTGTTTCTATAGCATTAGTACCATTTATGGTTGAAATAATAATTCCGCTAGCAGGTGAGATTCCAGTCAAACTTATATTGAGATTGCTAAGCCTTGTACCATCTTCATATACAATAAAGAAATTTCCGAATTTTGAACCATTATCCATCCCGCCCAAATCATAGTCTATACCATCATTAGCAAGATAAACAGGATTATTAAAATTGATAGACATTTCATTGTTTACAGCACCAGTCGCATCACCAAAATGCCACCCTAATGAATATCTTGAAACCGCAGGAGCTAAAGTTGCTGTAGTAGGAACTACCGTAATACCACTTACAGCATTTACAGTTGCGCTTTGTCCATTAAAAACGTCGGTGCTAACAGCAGATTTGCACATTTCTACGGCATCTAAAATTCCATCATTATCATCGTCTAAATCTAAGTAATCAGGAACTCCATCACCATCAGAATCTAAGCATTGACTATTGTTGGTTGCTATTTGAGCACCTCCTAAACCTTGTCCTGTTCCTGCAATTGTTGGAACTCCCATTGTAGTTGGCGTATTTCCTACAGTATTTCCTAAGTTACTTGTCACTGGTCCTGCAGTACCAGTATAACCACCTCCTGTATTTCCTCCAGACATTGATGAGTTAAATAAATTTGCAGAGGTAAAATTTGCAGATCCTTCTATAGCATCTGGACAGCCATCACCGTCTGAATCTAAATCTAAATCATTTGAAATTCCATCTTGATCTGTATCGCAGGTTTTTAATGCAAATAAAGAAAACGCTACAGAATCTCCAGAGTTTATATTTGTACTATTTATGGTAATACTACTTACTAAAGAATCACCTTGCCCTTTGAGTAAAATTCTTTGATTATCGGTTCCATCGTGAGTCATCACTCCAGTAACAGGATTAAAATTTAAATAGGGAGCTGATCCAGATAAACCATAAATTATTAGTGATGTAAATTTTCCATTAGGATTTCCACCATTTACTTTAAAACTAATAGAAGAATTTAAACTGCCTGCAGGATCTAAATCAGTTAAATAGAAAGCAATTTCTTTAGCTTTAACCGGCGTACTAAAGGTATAAGTAAAGTTGTTAAAATTACCATTAACCACATATCTATTTCCCGCACCACTATTATTGACATAATAATAATGTTTACCATCATTAAAAGTACTGTTTGTGGTTTGAGTAGTAGATGTACCTAAATTTACTGTAAGATTAGAATTGGTATCTCCTTTCCAAATACCATTGCTGTTTTGAGCTCCAAAACCTGTACAGTTTTCATCAATATCAAGAATTCCATCATTATCTGAATCAAGATCTATCCAATTTGGAACGCCATCATTATCACTGTCTAAACAGTCATTTTTACTGATGTCTTGAGATTGTCCTATTTCTTGTCCGACTGCACCGACAGTTACAGGAATGCCATTGCCATCAACTGCAATTCCAAAGTTTTGATTAGGACTTTGAGATGAAATATTTCCTGACGCCGTAGTTAATTGGGAATTTGTAAAATTCCCTGCGCCTTCTATAGCATCTGTACAACCATCTCCATCACTGTCTAAATCTAAATGATTTGAAATTCCGTCGCTATCAGTATCCAAATATATTGGTAATGTACATAAGCTGTCAAAACCTACAGAATTATTACTTCCTGCTCCTCCTGTAGAAGCTGTAAAACCAAAATACGCTGAATTTCCTGCTAAAATGGTTTCGATAGCATTAGCTCCGGTTGTAGGAAAAGTATAATTGGTAACCGCAACTCCATCAAATGTATAAGAAAGATTTCTGGTTACAGAATTCCAATTAATTACTACATCGTGCCACAAACCGTCATCTACCGTTCCATCTCCCAGCTGACCATCACCGGCTAATTTACCGGCATTGATCCATCCAGCAGTAGTTCTGATGCTTCCGTGGTCATAATTTGGATCACAGTTTTCACCATTATTAGCATCATTTGCACAACTATTTACAAAGGTATCTAATTCTAAAGCAATTCCATTGGCAATTCCTCTTGCACCTAAACCTTGTCCATTTGTGCCAGATGCTGACTGTGCAAGCGGACTATTGTGAAAAACAATGGCAATACCGTCTGCATTTGATAATAAAGCTTTTGTAGATAGCGCGAAACTTTTGGTAAAATCTACCTTACCATAAGACCAAACCTGTCCGTTTTGAGAGCCTCCATTTGTTAATCTATATTGATTTGCTGGTCCTGTAGAAGGACTTGCGATTAAGGTAGCATTGTTATTTGCTTTAAAAATTTTGTCTAAAGTAGTGTTGAGACCGTTTTCCACACAATCCAGAATACCATCATTATCATCATCAAGGTCTTGCCAATCTGGATATCCGTCGCCATCAGAGTCTTTGCAGTCTTTAATCACATCTAAAGAATCTCCAATACCTTGCCCACCTGCTCCAACTGTTGTAGGAATACCATTAGCATCTACTGCTATTCCAAAATTAATGTTTGGAGACTGAGTTGTAAGTGTACCTGAAGCTGTAGTAGTTGGATTAAAATTACCTGATCCCTCAATTGCATCTGGACATCCATCACCATCGCTGTCTAAATCAAGATAATTAGGGATACCATCCGCGTCAAAATCAGAACAAGAGTTAAATGCTACAGATTCTATTGACATATCATCTGCATTGGTAGAACCAGAAGTAAATCTTATCTGGAATTCTCCACCAGATGGTAAAAATGAAGGTAGTGTAATAATTATATTTGAAGGAGATGAGTATGTTCCTGTAGAAGCTATAGAAGGCAATGTACTTATGTTAGTAATTGCTCCATTATTTCCTTTTACGGTTGGAATACTTCCAGCCACACCAATTCCTGTATCAATCGTTGCATACACAGTACCATTATAAAGAATTTCTGTAATCAATCTTCCTGAAGCTGCGGCATTATTAGTAGTTAGCCATCTTACATTGTTAAGATTAATTGTACTTCCATTGAAAACACTTGAAATATTTTGTTTTACAGTGGTTACTGCGTTATCGGCATCAAACTGTAATCCTCTTGTATTTAAAGCAAAAGATCCCGCAGTTGTCCAATTTGGAATAGTTGCTCCAGAAGTGGGAAAAACGCCATCTGTAATTTTGTTTGATGCTTGGCATTCATCAGCGTCTAAAATTCCATCATTGTCATCATCCAGATCACAAGTATCCAAAACCCCATCTCCATCGGAATCTGTTGTGTTTGCTGTAATAGTAATAGTAGCTGTAGGACTGTAACAATTGTTTGCACTATCATAATAAAAAGCATAATATGTACCTGCACCGGCTTGTGTTACTTGTGTTCCTGATAAAGCAGTACCTGTATGAGTACTGTTGGTAAACCAAACTAATGAAGAACCAGTGGGAACTGTTCCTGTATGCGCAATATTAAGATTAATTGTAGTTGCAGGACACGAAATACTTAAGGGTGTAGTGACTTCTGGAGCAACAGCACCAGCAGCACAAGAGGTAACACCAAATAAATTGGTGGTATTATTAGGGCTATTTGCTGTGCCAATTGTAAGGGTAAATTCACCATCAATAGTTCCATCACTTGCTCCACTTGTAATACTTTCTCCTACGGTAGCCCATCCAAAAGGTAAGTCTTTTGCCGGAGCAGGTTGCCCTACAGTGCCTTGGGTTTTGCTTAACTGAAATTTGATAACATCACCCTCAATTAATGCACCACCTGCAGCAAATGTAAAAATTCCGGATGTATTAACCAATGCTGTAGCCACTACGTTACCATTTGTATCTATAGCATTTACGTAAAGTGCATTTGCAGTGCTCCAGGTTCCTCCACCTGCACCACCATTTATACCGCCAGTAAAACCATTATTATCAATATAAACGGTACCAGAAACAGAAGGTTTTGCCATTGGCAAAATAGAAATTAAGTTGGCAGATGCTGCTTCTGTTGAAGGATTTGTTGCTGTTCTTGACAATGTGAAAGTAGGATTACCAGATGCGATGGTTCTATAGGCTGTAGTAAAACCAATACCATCGTGTTCATTGGGAGAAAGCGTATAAGGTGAACTTCCTGCTGTACTAGTTACTATATCTGATTGTATTGCTGTCCATCCAGTGGAAAACGTAACGGTTTTGGATTGTGTAATGCCGCCAGTTCCTAAGAAAACAATATTTCCAATTGTATTTCCAACAGGAATCGTAGGAGTAGTACCTGATAGTGTTAAGAAGTTAGTTGTATTAAAATCTGTAACGTTATTCCAGTTTAGTAAAGAAAGATTGGCACTTGCATTCTCAAAAACAGCTACATTTACAATCATTTCATCACCAGAATTTTCCGGCAAATTAATCCCAGTAAATGTTACAGTTGCTATTCCAGTAGGCAGTCCCATTGCATCTGAGACATATCTTACCGTATTATTAGTAGAAAAATCTACAGTAGCCAAGTTACCACTGATATTTTTATTAGATGACCAAGGAGCAGATAAAAATGTTCCAGAAATTCCATTTACAAAAATCGGATGCGCACCATCTCCATTTGTTGCTCCATCGGTGTTATATACAAAATTACTGTTAAATGTACTATGAACTCTTTCGGAAAAAGTGCTAATAATCATTACTCTGTTTTTCCCAGCAGGTATATTTATACTCACTGTAGGTATTCCTGATGTGCCACTCCCGCTAGCTTTGTAGGTTCCGCTAGCAATAAGAGTAGGTGTTTGTGAGTAGGCAAAAATAGAGATAGCTACTGCCAGCAATGCTAAAAAATTTTTAAATTTTGCATTCATACTAATTAAATTTTCATGTTGGATTGTTATGTTTTGTTTTTTGAAGTTATTCTTTGGCTGTTGCAATAACTTTTTACCATCTTTTTCGGAGTTTACACCTCCGTTGTCACAGGCTTTGGGTGCGTAGGGCTACCTAGAAACTGTGTGGTGCTTACATTTAGCCTTGTTTTAAGAGATTTTGTCCGGAACAGGAAACTTTTGAATGGGAACTCTACCCTAAGAATGAATCATTCTTTATACTCAATAAATTTATGTTGGGAGATTTTTTCAAGTTTCTGCATCTTCATCTAGTGTTATTAGGTTAAATTTATTTAAAGAATTACTAATCAATCTTTTTGATCTCATTTTATAATTCATTTGATAAATAATTTTTTCGAAATAAATTTTAAATTTCATCAATTTTTATTTTAATATTTCAACGAAAATAAAATAATTACATATTATTATTAAATAAAAAATCCGATTACGAAGAATAATATACTTTCGCTATTTATATTATTAGCAATAGACAACAACACTATAAACAAAAGATGAGAACACGCAGTAAATCAATCTTTATTTTCTTTTGAAACGAAGTATCTTCTTTTTAATCTACTTAATGAGGTAGGATGAATTCCTAAATAAGAAGCAAGATCTTTTGATTTTACATTTAAAATTAATTGAGGATTTTTTTGCAAAATTTCTAAATACTTTTCTTCCGGAGATAAGCTTAAAGATGTATAAAAATTACGGTAAATTTCTACTGCTGTTCTTTTCCAGTACATTAGAAGCAAGCTGGCAATATTCGGATATGATATGATTGCTTCTTCTAAATCATCATAATTAAGTAAAAACATACTCGTCTCTTCTAATGTTTCAAAAGTGAGGGATGAAGCGCGATTAAGAGCTAAAGTATCTATTGATCCGTAAATTCCATTATTTTGCACAAACCAAACCGTTCTATTATTTTTATTATAAACTCTTATTAATCCTTTTAGAATTATTCCTACCTGTTTTATTTGTTCCCCTCTATGAAGTAATATTTTATCTTTTGGAATAGTGACAAATTGAACCAGTTCTAAAAGTTTTTCTCTGTCTCTTGAATCTAAAAAATCATTCTGATCAAAATATTTATCTGAAAAATCATTTAATGTCATAGTAATTTCGATATGTGATTCCTGAATAATATTTTATAATTAATGACCATTTTGTTTTACCTAAAAATCATTGACGGCTAATCTCAAATATTATTCTTTGGGTTAATTTTAAAAAAGCCTTCAGCTAAAAAGCATGAAACCTAAAAGATTTCTAAAAAACACAAATGACATTTTTAGACTGAAGGCAACATCGATTACATTATTTTAAGGCTTCCAAAATGACCAATTGGTACCATTAAAAACAGCTAATTGTCTATTGGTGGTATCATAAACCAACATTCCCGCGGTGGGATTTTTGACATTAAGATGAGGCAAAGCAACTTTTGGCAAAACCATAGCCTTATCTGTATCGGTGAGGACTAAAATTCCGGGAGTAGTATCTGTTGCGCCGTTTGTTCCTATTGCTGCTTTTGCATTTGGTAAATCTGACTTAGAATCTTGCAAGGTGGTAATTGCAGTTCCATTAGTATCTACAGACAAATCAAACCAAGTTCCTGCTTTTTTATACTTTACTTTGTGATCAGACGTGTCGTAAACGATTGTTCCGTCTACCACTGTGTTACTTCCTGCATATCCTGTAATAAAAGGAGAAGAATTACTGGTTCCTGTCACCCAAGGAAGTACAATTCCTTTTTTTTCGGTTGTATCTGGACCAAATTCTAATGAAATTCCCGGATTAGGCGTGATGTTATCCGATAGCTTTGTGATTTCTGACTTTCCAATAGCTACCTGAGAAAATGCCATTGTAGAAACTCCAATCAATACTAAAATAGTTGTCTTTTTTTTCATAACTGTAACTTTATTTTTTGTTAAGGTTTAATTCTGATTTTTTAATTGAGATTTCCAATGGTGGCAAGATTTTACTGCCACCCTTTTGGAAAACTCCTCTTATATTAAATTGTGTTTATATTAATTAGGGCACGCTTGTGTAGTCATACAATGCCATTGGAAGGTGGAACCACCATTATTTGATGTATACATTTTCAGGCAGTTGTTGGTTTTATCATAAACCATCATTCCTTCAACTGGATTAGTAATCACCAGTGTTGTCCCATCATCTGCAACAGGCTGGTTGCTCGCATTAAATCTTACTCTGTTGACAACAAGCCCCTTTGTTTTTGATTCTAAAACGGACCAAGCACTTTGTCTTACCATCGGCCAATTTTCATTTTCCGTTCCTGCTCTTCCTAAAGAAGTAATGCCGTGCTTAGAATTATAAATATTTCCTAAGTCCAGAACTGCTGGTTTGTAGCAGTATGATGATCCAACAGTAACAGCAGTAGTAGGACTGTAACACAAAGCAAGACCATCATAAAAAGATGCATAATAAGTAGTACCAGCAACTATTGCTGTAGAATTTGCCAATTTGTTGGCATCTGTAGCTGGAGTACCAGAATGAATGGTAATCACTGTACCTGCTGGTTGATTGCTAGCCGATAACAAAGCAATTAAATCTCCTACAGTAGCAGGATTAGATGTAATATTTGTACTTGCTAAAGCAGGTGCGGCAGTACCTGATTGACAAGTTATACAAGCCCAATATGTATTATTCGGAAGCTGCAAACTTACCTGCCTTCCACCCGTGTCAAACTGCACCTGCGATCCTGCTGTAGCAGGTGGTGTGTTAGCATCTGCATTAATATAAAATAATTGTCTAATAGATGAACCAGCTGGTCCAACATACCCTATTCTATAAAGTTTACCATCTGGTGCTATTTTAGTAGCAGCTGTAAGACCAATTGTATAGTCTAATGTGGTGGTGGTTTTATTTATTAAATCATAATATTTTAGATACATACGATTATTTGGCTGATCATGTTGCTGATAATAAATATATCTTCCGTTAGGAGATAAGGCAGCACCATAACCTGTTACATTTGATGTCCAAGCAATAGGATTATTAACAGTTATATACACTTGCCAAGTACCCAAAACTCCTGTAGATGGATTAAAATTAGCCAAACCTACTTTATTTTGCCTTGCGATAAGAACTTTACCTGGTATTCTAGGATCCCAAGAAATAAATGAATTTGTAGCACTATTCTCTGCGTAAGGTACATCTATTGAAGAAAATGGAGTTGTATTGAACCCTGAAGTTTTTGAATATAAAAACGATTTTGTTTTTTGATCAGAAGTGGTTACCAATACCCAATAGTCTGTACCATTGGTATGAGGTATTACTTCTAAAGCTTCAGTAGTAGAACCCGCAAGATAAGTCACTTTGCTGTGAATTGTATTGGTTTCCAGATTGTATTTTGCTCTTGTTATTGCTCCAAAACTACTGGTTGCACTATTTCCAAAAATAATGAAATCTCTTCCTAAAATGCCTTGCGGATCTGGAATTACCGCAGCTGCTTCAGCAGAAGTGGTACTTCCACCAGCATATCCAGTTGCTTTAGCTCCATCAGAAGCTCTATAAACGTTGCTTCCATCTGTCACAAAAAGTAATTCTCCTGTCACAGGATGAGTAACAGTCGTATTCCCTTCCTGACCATCTCCAATAACTCCTTGCCCTAAAAATCCTGTTGAAGGATTATTCAATACGGGACTTCCCGTTTGAAAATCAATTCTTACTTTGTCTCCAGAACTACTTAACCACCATGATTTTTGAGCTGCATAAGGATCTGGAGGGCAACTTGTGGTAATACAATCATTCACAAAAGAATTGGTTGCATTATTTACCGTTTGTCCTGTTCCAGCAATAGTTGGTACACCCATTGTACTCGGTGTATTTCCTACTGTATTTCCTAGGTTTTGAGTTACAGAAATAGGAGTACCCATGTAACCTGCACCAGAATTACCACCTGCCATAGATGAATTTTGCAAATCACTTGTTGTAAATGAGGCACCACCTTCTAATGCATCAGGGCAACCATCGCCATCACTATCTAAATCTAATTCGTTAGAAATACCATCACCATCTAAATCGCATATACTTGTATCAATAGATACATTATCAATACTCCAATCGTCATAACCTGCACTATGATTAAATGTTAAAGTAGCTGAATTTGGACCAGTATATGGAATGGTTATCGTTACATTCTGTGTAGTATATCCTGATATTAGGGCTGTTGAAAAAGGTGTAAATGTAGAAGTAGCACCACCAGCAAGAGTCTGTGTAACATTGTTAGTGCCTAATGTTCTTACAGAACCATTATTGAAGGTAGCATAAGTTGTTCCATTTAAAATTACATTTAACGAAGCTACATATCCACCATTATTAAAACCGTCTTGAGCTCCCAAAGTGAAAGATAGTTTTACAACTCCATTAGTAGCATTAAGATTATTAAGTGTTTGTGAAAGATTAGAATTAACATTATCATTTTCATTTTTTGCTACTCCAGTAGATAGATCCCACCCTGTTCCTAATGTCCATTCTGTAACTGGTGAGGTAAATGTACCATTGTTAACTATTGTAACGTTAGGGCATTCATCTGTATCAAGAATTCCATCATTATCATCATCTAAATCCATCCAGTTCGGATATCCATCATTATCTGTATCCAAACAGTCATTTTTCGTAGCATCCTGAGATTGGCCTACAGCTTGTCCGCTTGCTCCAACAACCTGTGGGATACCATTAGTATCTACACTTGTTCCAAAATTAATATTTGGTGTTTGAGTACTTAAGGTTCCTGATGCTGTTGTTGATGGATTGAAATTACCTGCGCCTTCTATTGCATCAGGGCAACCATCTCCGTCACTATCTAAGTCTAAATCATTTGGTATTCCATCAACATCGTTATCACAAGTAAGTATGCTTACGTTATCAATATACCAATGATCAAGCTCATTACCGCCTTTTTTAAATGCTAAAGATGCTGATTTAGGACCTGTATATGGGATATATACTGTGAAAGTTTTTGACACGTACGAAGTTCCTGCTGTAAAAGTGGTAAAATCTGATGTAGCACCGTTACTTAATGTTAACGTAATATTATCAGTTGTAGCAGCGGTATTATTTACAGTGGCATAAACAACTCCATTCAAAATAATTTTAAGTGAAGATGTATTAGAAGTTCCATTATTTTTAGCCCCTAAAGTAAATTTTACAGGAATTGTTGATGGTGGCAAATTGCTTACTAATTGTGTTAAGCTACCATAAGGTTCATTAAATGATGATGATATGTTTTCAGCATATTTTCCTGTAGCATTGTACGTCCAACCACCGTCATTAGTCCATGATGAAGTAAAATTAGTATCAAAATTTCCATTGGTTACCAAATTAGTAAGTACACACTCATCGGTATCTAAAATACCATCATTATCATCGTCTAAATCGCAAGCATCAAATACACCATCTCCGTCTGAATCAGTTGTATTTATTAAGACAGTAACAGCATTAGAAACTGGGCTATAACAATTATTTACACTATCATAATAAAAAGCAAAATAAGTACCTGCTCCTGCTTGTGTTACTTGTGTACCTGATAAAGCAAGACCTGTGTGCGTATTATTGGTAAACCAAACTAAAGAAGAGCCAGCAGGAGTTGTTCCTGTATGAGCTGTGTTTAAATTTACAGTTATTGCAGGGCAAGTGTTAGTGATAGTCGTTGTAACAAACGGAGCTGAGGCACCTGCATTACATGCAGTTACACCAAATCTGTTAGTTGTACTATTTACTGTACCAATTGTCAACGTAAATTCACCATTAGGAGTTCCATCGCTAGATCCACCAGTCGTACTTTCTCCTACAATAGCCCATCCAGCAGGTAACTCCTTTGTTGGAGCAGGTTGCCCTACAGTACCCTGTGTTTTACTTAATTGAAATTTTACAACATCTCCTTCTATTAAATTTCCTCCCGATGGAAATGTAAAAACTCCAGATGTATTAACCAATGCTGTAGCCACAACATTTCCGTTGGTATCTACCGCATTTACATATAATGCATTGGCGATGTTCCAGGTTCCTCCACCTGTTCCTCCATTGTCGATTCCTCCTGTCATACCATTATTATCTATATACACTGTACCTGAAACCGACGGTCTTGCAAATGGTAAAATAGAGATCAAATTGGCAGACGCAGTTTCTGTAGATAGATTTGTAGCACTTCTTGATAGTGTAAAACTAGGGTCTCCTGAAGAGATTGTTCTATAAGCTGTAGTATAACCTATACCGTCATGCTCGTTCGGGCTCATACTTGACAGATAAGATGAAGTTCCATTAGTATTATTCATCACATCAGTTTGTATAGTAGTCCAACCACTAGAAAATTCAACATTTTTTTGTTGGGATATACCTCCAGTACCAAAAAAAACAAGGTTATTGATTGAATTTCCTACAGGTATTGTTGGGGTAGTTCCTGATAATGTTAAGAAATCAGTAGCCGTATTAAAATTTCTGACATTTGCCCACTCAAGTAAGGTAGGATTAGGTTTTGCATTTTCAAAAATTGCTATTTGTACGATCATTTCGTCTCCTGAGTTTTCAGGAAGGTTAATTCCTGGAAATGTTATTGTTGCAACTCCTGAGGGCATTCCCATTGCATCTGAAATATATCTTACTGTATTCAGAGTAGAAAAAATCGTTGTACTTTTTGAACCAGTAACTGTGTCATCAGACCAAGGGCCAGAAATCCATTGTGCTG
>JAANMY010001997.1_pt1 | contig 20478 bp, 20 predicted proteins | sample 7279691 | NCBI WGS metagenome assembly JAANMY01 (sample SAMN14094543, study PRJNA606508) | bioreactor metagenome | isolation source: A lab-scale SPAN reactor treating ammonium-rich wastewater day 388 | place: Ireland: Galway | collected 2018-02-07
CTCATGCTGATGGAGAATGTTAGTGTGGGCGACTACGTAATTGTTCACGCAGGTTTCGCCATACAAAAGGTAAATGAGAAAGAGGCTTCGGAAACATTAAAGATCGTGAAAGATATCATAGGAGATATGCCTTCATGAAGTATGTTGACGAATTCAGGCAAAGGGAAGCCGCTCAGGGGATAGTGAAAAAGATCCATGCCCTATCAGGAAAAAAGGTGAATATCATGGAGATCTGCGGTACCCATACCCATGCCATATCAAAATATGGTATAAGGAATCCCCTCCCTTCCAACATTCGTCTTATCTCGGGACCCGGGTGTCCGGTATGTGTTACCTCAGCAGGGGATATAAACAGGATCATTGAATTTTGTAAAAGAGAAAAGGATATCATCGTTGCCACCTTCGGGGATATGATGAGGGTTCCGGGAACGGAATCATCCCTTCAGGAACAAAAGGCTACAGGTAAAGATATTCGGGTGGTCTATTCCCCATTAGGCGCCCTTGATATAGCCAGAGCAAATCCCGGAAAAGAAATAATCCTTTATGCGGTGGGTTTTGAGACCACGGTTCCGACCGTTGCGGCTACTATTCTCTTAGCGAAAGAAAAAGGTATAAAGAATTTTTCCGCCTTCGCCCTTCACAAACTTACCCCTCCTGCAATGAAGGCCCTTTTGGACAGCAGCGAACTTGACCTTCATGGTTTTCTCTGTCCTGGCCATGTAACAGCTATTATAGGGGCTAAGGCTTACGGATTCCTGGCCGAGAACTATCACTCCCCTTGTGTAGTAGCTGGTTTTGAACCACTTGATGCCATTCATGGATTGTATATGCTGATAAAGCAACTCGAAGAGGGTAGAGCCGAAATAGAGATACAATACAAAAGGGTTGTAACCTGGGATGGTAATACAAGGGCACAGAGAATACTGGAACATGTCTTTGAGATATGCGATAGCAATTGGAGAGGGATTGGGAAGATACCTATGAGCGGACTCAGATTGAAGAATGAATTTGCTGATTTCGACGCAGAGAAGAAATTCGTTATCGAAGCCGGTATAGATGAGGAGCCGCAAGGGTGTGCCTGCGGTGAGGTACTAAAAGGACTTCTCACGCCAAATCAATGTCCTCTCTTTGGCAAAATTTGTACCCCGGAATCACCCGTGGGTCCATGCATGGTATCCTTTGAGGGTACGTGTGCGGCTTATTATACCTATGGAATCTCTCAACCCATTTTGACAGGATGAACAGGATACTATAGGAAAAACAATAAATTATGAACCAAGAGAGAATCCTTTTATCACATGGAAGTGGCGGAAAGTTAGGTTATCAACTCATCCATGAGATATTCCTGAAGGCATTTTATAATGAATTTTTATCGCCACTGAACGATCAGGCTATCTTCAATCTTCCTACCTCAAGGCTTGCTTTTACCACAGATTCTTATGTAGTAAATCCCATCTTTTTTCCCGGAGGAGATATTGGCAAACTTTCGGTATGCGGAACAGTAAATGACCTTGCCGTAGGTGGTGCTGAGCCCCTTTACCTGAGCGCATCTTTTATTATAGAAGAAGGCATCCTGATAGAAGAGCTAAGGATGATAGTAGACTCCATGGCCCAGACCGCCAATCATGCAAAGGTTAAAATAATTACCGGAGATACGAAGGTCGTGGAGAGAGGTAAGGGAGATAAGCTGTTTATAAATACCAGTGGAATCGGCATAGTAAAAGACGGCATACATCTCTCACCCCTTCTCATAAAACCGGGCGATGCGATACTGGTATCAGGACATCTGGGTGATCATGGAATAGCTATCATGTGCCACAGGGAAGGTATTCAGATGGAAACGCCGGTTCAGAGTGATTGTGCAGCTCTCCATGAACTTGTTCAGGATGTTATATCCCGATCAAACGGGATCCGGGCAATGAGGGACCCCACCAGGGGTGGATTGGCAACCACCCTGAATGAACTGGCTGCATCTTCCGGATACGGAATGATAATAAAAGAAGAGGATATCCCCGTTAAAGAGGAAGTAAAAGGGGCTTGTGAGATATTGGGCTTTGACCCACTTTACCTCGCAAACGAAGGAAAACTCATCGCAATAGTATCGAAAGACTCAGCCGGCACGGTGCTGGAGGTTATGAGAAAAAACCCGCTTGGAAGAGATGCCTCTCTTATAGGTACTGTAGTGGATGAGCCACGAGGCAAGGTACTTCTTGAGACCTCCATAGGGAACAGGAGAATATTGGATATGCTTTCCGGGGAACAACTTCCCAGGATATGCTGAACGTTTGCTATCATCAGCCAAGAATTTTTGCAATTCAAACTTGAACGAAAAAGATGTTCGTTGTATTATAAACCTACCGTTTTTGTCCAATGTATACGGGAAAATCAAACCACACATTTTAAAAAAGAAAAGGAGAAAAGGTCGTATGAGGCATGGGATATGCGAAGTTTTCATGTTATTTGTTACCTTACTATTCTGTAGTTCTCTCTATGCTAATACTATACCACAACCGGCTGATAAGGGTGAAAAGGAACCTGATTGGTCTTACCGTTCAGTTGACAGGAAAACCCTCTATGTTGCTCATTGGACGCATACCCCTGAGAATTGCCCTGGCAGAACCAGCGATGGCGCAAAGATGCTGAGTATGTTCTGGGAAGGAAGAAAAAAGGCTGAAGAAAAGGGAATAAAGATACTGGGGGCATATGTTACTGTTACAGAGCATGACTATTTCATTATTTTTGAGGCAAATGATTACCGTGCTGCGGTAGAATTTTTCCTCCCCCTTGTGCCGAGCCAAACAGGAAAAATTGTGCCTGTACTCACCATAGATGATTGGCTAAAGATAATGCCAAAGTAAGGATTTCAGATGATATTTTTGAAAAAATAAAAGGTGGTGTTTATGATAGAACCATCGTTACAATGCGGAGATCATGTTGTTCTGGAACAGAATCATTTCCAGAAATTACTTGATGCTTTAATCAGGAGTGGCTACCAGATTATAGGTCCTACACCCGGAGAAGGATCTATCATATATGGCAAGCTGAGCTCCGTCTCCGATCTGCCGATTGGGTGGACTGATGAGCAGGAAGGTGGTATGTATCGTCTCAAAAAACGAGATGATAAAGCGCTTTTTGGATATGGAGTAGGTCCGCATTCCTGGAAAAATTTTCTCTTTCCCTCAGTACAGCGCTTATGGCAGGCAAAACGCGATGGTAACGGCTTTCAAATTACGGAGGAAGAGGCGGAAATACCAAAATTCGCCTTTATTGGCGTCCGCTCTTGCGATATACATGCTATCTCAATTCAAGATAAAACCTTTCTCCAGGGAAAATTTGTTGACCCCAACTATCAATCACGCCGGGAAGATATCTTTCTTGCTGCTATTAATTGTGGAAAAGCCGGGGGTACCTGTTTCTGTGTATCAATGGGTACAGGACCCAGGGCAGACTCAGGTTTTGATATTGCCATGACGGAGATTTTAGAAAACGGCCGACATTATTTTTTAACGGAGATAGGAACAGAACGAGGCGCCGGAATCTTCCGGGAAATCCCGCATAGAAAGGCAGATGAAGAAGAAAAACACACTGCCAATACTGTTGTGGAAAAGACTGCCGGTCAAATGGGAAGATCATTGGATACCCATAACATTAAAGAGATACTCTATAGAAACTATGAGCATCCACGTTGGGATGATGTTGCCCAGCGATGTCTGGCCTGCGCCAATTGTACCCTTGTGTGCCCTACGTGCTTCTGTGCGGCCGTTGAGGATGGAACAGATGTGACCGGGGAGCATGCTGAGCGTTGGAGGAAGTTGGATTCCTGCTTCAACCTGGATCATTCATACATTCACGGAGGGAGCATCAGATCTTCAATAAAGTCCCGCTACCGTCAATGGCTGACACATAAACTTGCAACATGGATTGATCAGTTTGGCACAACAGGTTGTGTTGGTTGCGGACGGTGTATTACATGGTGCCCTGTTGCAATTGATATTACCGAAGAAGCGCGGGCAATTCGTGAAAGCGATCAGGCTAATCAGCAACCACCTTAGCGAAGGAGAAAATGTATGCAGACACCCGAACAATCTTTATCAGAGCATCCGTTTCTCAAAGGGCTCGATCCTCACCATATTACTTTTATTGCAGGATGTGCATCAACCATTCACTTCCATGATGGACAATCCATTTTCCGTGAAGGTGAAGCGGCAAACTATTTCTATATCATTCTCCAGGGTAAAGTAGCCATTGAACTATTTGTGCCGGAACGTGGTCCCATTATGATACAAACGGTCGGATATGGTGATGTTTTGGGTTGGTCATGGTTACTACCACCCCATCAATGGCGATTTGATGCACGGGCTGTTGAACCAACCGATGCGATTCTCCTTGATGGAAGACGCTTACGTTCCAAATGTGAACAAGACCATGATCTGGGCTATAAGTTGCTTAAGCGTTTTGCTGCTGTCATTGCATCGCGGTTGGAGTCAACCAGATTGCAGATTCTTGATGTCTATAGCGTTCGTACATAAGAGGTGGACGATGCGAAAGAATATTCCGGAGCCAATGTCTCCAAGCCCATTCCGTATACAACGGGTGCAGAAAGAAACACACGATACGTTTACTATCGATCTTAAGCCAGTAAGTGGTACTGGCGATGTATCATTTGCTGCCGGGCAGTTCAATATGCTGTATGTATTTGGAGTTGGTGAAGCCCCTATTTCCCTAAGCGGCGATCCTATCAATCCTCATCTGTACAAGCATACGGTACGTGAAGTAGGAGTAGTAACGAAGGCTATGCGCAAATTGAAACAAGGCGAGGTATTGGGAGTAAGAGGTCCGTTTGGGAGTCATTGGCCCGTAGAGAAGGCAATAGGAAAAGATGTTGTTATGGTAGCAGGAGGGATTGGATTAGCGCCGCTCCGCCCTGCTATGTACCACCTTATCTCACAACGCAATCAGTATGGAAAAATAGTCCTCCTCTATGGCGCCAGAACACCGGAAGATATACTTTACAAACATGATCTGGAACAATGGCGGGAACATTTTGATGTCGAAGTACAGGTTACCGTTGATAATTCCGATGGAAATTGGCGTGGAGATGTCGGTGTCGTTACTACACTCATACGCAGAGCGCAGTTTAATCCTTCGCGTGCTATTGCTATGATTTGTGGCCCTGAGGTAATGATGCGATTCACCATAGCGGAGTTGCAAAATTGCGGCGCCGGAGATGACAATATCTTTATTTCGATGGAACGCAATATGAGATGTGGAATTGGTTTTTGCGGTCATTGTCAGTTTGGACCTGTCTTCGTATGCAAAGACGGTCCTGTATTCAACTACGACGGTATTAAAAACTTTTTTGGAAAGCGGGAGATTTGATTTAGCCACGAATGGACACGAATTTACACGAATAAAAGAAAAAAATTTAGTAATAGAAAAGTAAATGAAAAATATTTAGTGAAAGAAGAGTATAAATTTTTATACCCATTTTTTTATCTTCGGGTTTTTATTTGTCATTCGTGACAATTCGTGCCCATTCGTGGCTAAATTCATATAAAATTACCATGGCTCAAAAACGAAAACCAAAACTTGCCGTCTGGAAATTTGCATCCTGTGATGGTTGTCAGCTAACGATTCTGGACTGCGAGGATGAATTACTTACCTTGGCGGACAAGGTCGATATCTCGGTCTTTCTTGAAGCTTCCCGTACCGTAAAGAAAGGCCCCTATGATATCTCCCTTGCTGAAGGGTCGATCACCACCCAGCATGATGCCGAACGCATTAAAAAGATCCGCAAGGTATCCAAACTCCTTATAGGGCTTGGTGCTTGCGCTTCGGCAGGTGGTATTCAATCGTTACGCAACTTCACGGACGTAAAAGATTTTATTTCGGCCGTATATCCTTCTCCGGAATATATTGAAACACTTGATACATCAACACCGTTTTCTCGGCATGTCCATGTTGACTATGAGCTGCAGGGCTGCCCGATTAATAAACACCAGCTTCTCGATGTCATCAGCGCCTTCCTGCACGGACGGAAACCGAATACGACATCATACAGTGTGTGTATTGAATGTAAGCGGCGTGGAAATGTTTGCGTAATGGTTGCACATGGCATCCCCTGCATGGGGCCAGTAACCCATGCAGGATGTAGCGCGCTCTGTCCAACCTATAACCGGGGCTGCTACGGCTGCTACGGTCCGAAGGAAACACCGAATACAGCCTCTTTAAGTAGTTGGTTTAAACGCCTTGGGGTAAATGAGGCCGATCTCGTACGATACTTCCGCAGCTACTACGGAAATTCAGAACATTTTTATAAAGAGAGCAAAATCCATACGAAAAAACGGGATTGATGTAGGGCAAGGCTTTCGCCTTGCAGAAGGCGACCCTAAAGGGTTGCCCTACGGAACTGAAATTCCTCTCTGTCCAAATAAAAATTCCTCTATGAAGAATGATAAAGCTAATATGAAGAATGATAAAGCTAAAATTAAAACGATCAAGGTAGATTACCTGGCCCGTGTTGAGGGTGAAGGGGCACTGTATATAAAGATAAAAGGTCATACCGTAACAGATGTTAAATTCAAAATCTTTGAGCCTCCCCGCTTCTTTGAGGCGTTTTTACGGGGACGCAGTTTTTGTGAAGCGCCGGATATCACCGCTCGTATATGCGGTATTTGCCCGGTTGCTTACCAGATGAGCTCGTCACATGCAATGGAAGACGCATTTGGCATCAGGGTTGACGGCCAGCTTCGCGCGCTGCGCAGGCTCCTGTATTGCGGAGAGTGGATAGAGAGCCACGCCCTCCATGTATATCTGTTACATGCACCTGACTTTTTCGGCTATGATGATGCAATTCAAATGGCAAAAGACTATCCCGACATTGTTCAACGTGGACTGCAGTTAAAAAAAACAGGCAATGAAGTTGTTATCCTTATAGGGGGCAGGGAAATTCATCCCATAAATGTGCGGGTCGGAGGGTTTTACAAGGCATTAACGAAACAGGAACTAAATACCCTAACGGAAAAGCTAAAAAGGGCAAGGGATATTGCCCTGGAAGCAGTGAGATGGACGGCTGAATTTGATTACCCGGATTTTGAACAAGATTATGAATTTGTCTCCCTTCGGCATCCCGATGAGTATCCATTCAATGAAGGCAAACTTATTTCAAATAAAGGATTAGATATTTCTGTGCATGAATATGATAATCATTTTATCGAAGAACAGGTAGCGTATACGAATGCGCTTCATTCTAAACTGAAAGAGCGTGGCGCATATTTTGTCGGTCCTCTTGCCAGATTTAATCTGAATTTCGACCGGCTTTCTCCTTTGGCAAAAGAGGCAGCACATTCCGCAGGGCTCTCGCCTGTTTGCCGGAATCCGTTTAAAAGCATTATCGTGCGAAGTGTGGAGATGGTTTATGCCTGTGATGAGGCCCTCCGTATCATCGGCCAATACGAAAAACCTGAAATACCTGCAATACCCTTTCAACCAATTGCCGGTACCGGATACGGTTGTACGGAAGCGCCACGGGGCATTCTCTATCATCGTTACCGTATTGATGACAATGGTAGAATCCTTGATGCTAAAATAGTCCCGCCAACATCACAAAATCAAAAGACCATTGAAAATGATCTTTGGCAATTTATCCCCAAATACCTGGACCTCCCTTCTGAAAAACTCAAATATGATTGCGAGAAGGCAATACGTAACTATGATCCCTGTATCTCATGCGCTACACATTTCTTAAAGCTCACTATTGATCGTGAATAAGAATAACATTATTCAAACCATCTGCGCAAATACACCCCGCATTCTCATCATTGGCATCGGCAATATGTATCGCGGAGATGACGCAGTCGGGCTTGCTACTGCCCGGCATCTCAAGAAGCACGTACCCGATTATGTTTCTGTTCTTGAAGGAAGCGGCAATGGCGTAGCTTTCATGGAGTCATGGAAGAATGCTGATACCGTTATCCTCATCGATGCAGTCCATTCTGGAACAAAACCAGGGACTATCCATAGGTTTGATGCATCTGCGCACCCTCTGCCCTCAGAATTTTTTCGTTACTCCACACACACCTTCGGTGTTGCTGAAATCATAGAACTTGCGCGCACTCTTAATCAGTTGCCATCACATCTTATTGTTTATGGTATTGAAGGAAAGCGCTTTGAGGCAGGCATTGGGATTTCTCCCGAAGTAAATACAGCGGTGCAAGAAGTTGTAAACCGATTGCGACAAGACATTCATTCTTTTCTCAAGGTATCTTAGAATATATGCACGAGTTTTTTCTTATGAAAAGCCTTATTGATACCTTATCATCCATCGCGCGTGAAGAGCATGCAAGCAAAATAATTAGCCTTACGGTTAAGCTTGGCGCCCTGTCTCACATCTCACCGGATCACTTTCGTGAGCACTTTATCCATGCTTCACAAGGAACAGTTGCCGAAGGAGCCCGGTTAACTATCGAAGTCATGACAGATACAACCCATCCGCAATCTCAGGATGTCCTGCTTGAAAACATCGAAATTATGAACAGCTAAAATACAAGGTTATACTTTTCATTTCCCTAAGATTGCAGGTCTATAATTTGAGATTATTCGATGGAAGATATTCATTACGCATATAGTGCAATAATTTTATGATAATCTCAAACCCTTCGGATAGGGAGCACAAGGTATCATCCAACTCGTGTTGTCTTGCCATGTCATGTTCAGAAGCCAGGCCAAAATATGTTTTCCCGAAATCTATATAATATCGACTATCTATAAGAGTCTTCTTATATCTAAATTTATGCTCGATATACTCAGGAAACATACCGGTAAAGAATAAAGCATAATTACCAATGTGGCAATAAATATAAAATTTACGGATAGTATCGGAATATCGAATCTCTTCGATCATATCGATAATGTATTGATATTGCTTTTCATCATATTTCTGTATTTTGTAGAATCGGGATGTCCGCAGAAATACCGCAAGCATGTTTGCAAGATAGTTCGATACATCGATACTATTGAGCAATTTTACAATTTTACTTTTATTCCATGGATAGGCAGGCGCCAAACTATTTAATTCAGCAACAGCATCATGAATAAAGTCCCCATCTTCTTTTTTTAACTTAAATACCCTTCTGACGAGTAAGGTAAATAAAAAATAAGGCGACACATGGAAGATTTTATTTCCTTCACGTATCACCCTCTCGAAAACACGGTCATTATCAACCATCCGGGTAATAATATCGGCATCTCCCTGTATTTGGCTTGCTATGCGCTCATAATCGCACCTCTTCGTTACATAGCTCTCAATAAGAAACAACAAGTCACTATCTGAGAGATGATCAAGGTTATAAGCATGTAACTCATTATTTTGTCTCTTCTTTTCTTCTTCGTAATTCATTGCATACTACTCACTATGAAAAATAGGTAATTGACATAGTAACGATTGCTTCACCGAAATACAAAGAAAACGAAAATAGCCTGATATACCTATGATCATACAATCCTAGATATACCAGGCTATCTTCGTTTTGCCAACTTCCTCATTCGGTTCGTTATTTCATAAACCCCTGAAACCTGAAGAAAAATATACAATTAATAATTCAACAAATAGTGCCATTTTGGAGTTGGGAAGTGATTATAAATATACATACATTCAAGTACATCAACGTACCTTTAAGGTACATTACTCATACTTTTTTCTTTTGGGGAACGTTTAACCCCAACTATTCACTTCCCAACTCTGGTACTATTATATCACAAAATCCATAATTTTCAATTTGGAGAAGTAATATTGCTGTATTTCTAAAATAAATAGCCTCTTTTTGTTATCATATAGTCGCGATATAAAAATGTAGTTGAATTGCCAATGACAATGATAGTCGTCATATCAATCGGATGAGAGGTCATTTTATCAAGCGTTGTAACAACGACAGTTTCGCCTTCCCTCGTTACATCCTTCACAATGCCGACCGGAGTATGAGGAGATTTCCATTCAAGAATAATTTCAGCAGTTTTTTCAATTTGCCAATCTCTTTGTGAACTTTTGGGATTATAGAGCACTATAACAAAATCTGCTTCGGCAGCAGATTTTACACGCCTTTCTATAACCTCCCAGGGTGTTAGTAAATCACTAAGGCTGATAACAACATAATCATGCATGAGTGGCGCACCGAGGACAGCTGCGGCAGCATTCGCAGCGGGGATGCCAGGAACAATTTCAACCGGTACAGGTATATTTTCTTTACTGATCATTTCCAGTACAAGTCCTGCCATACCATAAACGCCAGGGTCGCCGCTGCTTATAATAGACACTTTTTTCCCGGTCTGTGCCTCTTGAATCGCCAATTTTACACGATCAACCTCCTTCCGCATGGTTGAGGCAATAATATGTTTATTTTCTATGATATCCCGTATGAGATCGATATAAAGTGTATAACCAATAATGGTATCGGAATCTTTTAATGCATCTAGCGCCCTCTGGCTAATCTCATATTTTGATCCGGGACCTATACCTACCACATAAAGTTTTCCCGGGCGATGGCTATGGTCACCCCCGGATATTTCTGTTTTGTCAGAATTAATTGTGTTTTCCTCCCGGCAATAAGTGCAGCGGGCTCACATACCCCCCCCACGCCTATTTTCTCTTTAACAAAATCGGATTTACTATATTCTTTCACACAGGTTGCAATTTCACATGCAGAAATAACCCTTAATGGAATACCAAGTTCCTCTGATGCTTGTAATAAACCTGGTTCTTCAGATTTAATATCGATAGTAGAGAGTAATCTAACTTGCTCTATCTCAAGATTTACTTTTTGAAGCGCGTGAATAATAGATTCCTTAACAATCTCCGGCGAAATGCCTCTTTTACAACCGATGCCAATGATAAGGTCTTTCTGCGCATCGGTGCCTGTAGTGATTACTGCATCCGTATGTAATATGGCAGCAACCTGGTAAGCCAATTGATTTGCTCCTCCCTCATGACCGGAAAGCATACTGATAACAAAACGTCCTACATCATCAATTACTACTATGGCAGGGTCTGTATATTTATCTTTTACATAAGGCGCAATCATCCGTACCACAATCCCAATTGCCATAACGAATATAAGGCCATCATATTCTTTGAAAATCCGATTGACTAATTGATGAAGTGGTTCAGAAAAAGAGGTGATGCTATAGGTAGATGTGTTACACTCCATAAGAGGATTTTTTTCTGTTATCTTTTTCAATACATAGACCGAAGGAGTAGGCTCAAAATTTTTCCCTATCCTTTGTGCAATCTGCAGTCCTTGTTGCGTTAAGGCGATAATAGCTATATTCAAAAGCTTCCCTCGTATTTTCTATGGCGAGATGGTAGACAGGCAGTTACTCAAAATACTGTTGGATTATCGTAGGGACAAACCTTGGTTTTGCGCCATATTTTGAGTAATTATGGAGATATAGTTATCTATTTTTCCTTTTCGATAGCTTCAAATTCTTCAAGTAATACCCTTTGCCTCTTCGTCAAATTCTTTGGTGTGCGCACAATTACGCGCACATATTGATCGCCATGTCCATGACCTTTTAAGCGTGGCATACCGCTGCCTCTCAATCGAAATAATGTGTCAGTCTGTGTTCCCGGAGGGATCTTCATCACTGCGTTTCCGTCTAGTGTCGGCACCTCAGCCTTCGTACCTAAAGCTGCCCCAGTAAGGGCAATGGTCTTTTCCAAATAAATATCACTTCCCTTTCTTTGGAAAACTGAATGAGATTGCACGGAAACGGTTACATAAACATCCTCCTTTAATTTGCTATCATCCTTATCTGCTGATATCCTCAAGGTTGTTCCGTTATCCACACCGGGGGGTATTTTTACAGTAATTTTATCGAATCTTTGTACCTGACCATTTCCATGGCAAGTTGGACAAGGATGCTCAATAACCTTTCCCCGTCCTTTACAAACAGGGCATGCCCCTATCTTAATAATCCTGCCAAACCCCTGTAATTGTTCCTGTTTTACTTCTCCCTTTCCTTTACAATGACTACAAACATCAGGAGATGTACCGCTTTTAGCACCATTTCCGCCACAACTCTCACATATATCTATACGAGGAATAGCAACTTCTGCGCTAACCCCCCGGTATGCTTGTTCAAGAGTAATCTCAACCAGCGCCCGTTTAATCTGTTCCTCCGGCTGTTCGAAAAACCCCCATCTGCGTCTGCCGAAGAAATCACTAAAGACGCTGCCACGACCAAAGAAATCTGAAAAAATATTGTGTCCAAAAATATCCTCCAAATCGCTGACGTGACTAAAATCCTGCCATGTAAATCCTTCTTTGCCAAAATCAGAGGCAACACCGGCGTGACCATATTGGTCGTACCGAGACCTTTTGTTATCATCGATCAATACTTCATACGCCTCTGACATCTCTTTGAATTTTTCTTCAGCTAATTTTGGATTATCCTTGTTAAGATCCGGATGGAATTTTTTTGCAAGGGTACGATAAGCTGTTTTAATCTCTTCTTTCGATGCATTTTTATCTATCCCTAATACCTCATAATAATCTCTTTTATCTGGCATGATTCATCATCTTATGTTCATTTATAACATTATTCAATAAAAAAGCATATTTCTTCCATTATTTTGTCTCATATTCCTTTCTTTTTTTCGCATCAGTGCCTACTACCAGCTTTGAGAATAACGTAATCGACAAAATAACGATAGCTATTGCGCCACCAAAATATAAGGTCTCCAATGGGTTTTCCCACATTACAATATGTTTTAAAAAAGTAATAACGATAACTACCACGGCTGCAGCAATCAATTTTTCCTTTAAATCATTCAGATCATGTATTCTCAACCAGTGAGGATAGCTAACAGATTGATTTCTATCTACAAATAATTCAAAAAGTCCAATTCCCATAACAAACATTACCACAGCAACCATGAATAAATCTATAGCAGAAATGAAATGTACGGAGAGTTCAAAATGATGATCTCCATGGTCGAACAGAAAATTGAATATATCGGGAATACCGTTAATAAACTCCCAAATTCCTGCAAAGATTAAAAAACCAGAGGCCAAAATCGTAAGAATAGAGGCTATTGCTACAAAATATCGTCCAATATGAATGAAGGCGTTATTTATTATGGATAGAATATCATGATCAGTCATACAACTCCTTTAATTTTTACCAAAATCAATCTTGTACAGTAACTAAACTTATTTTATTCCTCGTATCCTAGTAACTCCCTGATCTTGTTTTTTAATTCCTTTAAGTCAGAAGACTTAATAATATAAGCATCGGCAGACCACGACATAAAATCATCTTTATAGCTACTATAAGCGGTGTTAATAATTATTGGTATCTTTCGTTCATGTAAAATTCTGCTCATTGATTCAATACCATTCATCTTTGGCATATTGATATCCATCACGATAAGATCAGGTATCTGTTCATTTACCTTTTGTATAGCTTCCAAACCATCCTTTGCAGTAATAACATTATATCCCTCAAGCAATAGTTCTTGTTTATAGAGTAAGAGTTGATTTTTATCATCCTCTACTACGAGAATTGTTTTCATCATTCACTCCTTTTTGTTAAATCACGGTTGCTCCTTTTTCACAGGCAAATAAATAGAGAAAGTAGTTCCCTCAGACAATGAGCTATTAACTTTTATATATCCCCCATGATCATCTACGATTTTTTGTGATACTGCCAGCCCTACGCCTGTTCCATCCATTTTTGTGGTAAAGAATGGGGTAAAGATATTTTTCATGGTTTTAGCAGACATACCTTTACCACTATCGATAATATTAATTTTTATGTATTGACCTTCCGGCATGGTTTCTACCGTAAGCATTCCTCCATCTGGCATTGATTCAACAGCGTTTTTTATAATATTTAAAAATACCTGTTTCATTTGAGTTGAATCCATAATAATTTTCGGTATTTTTGTATCTAATTTCTTAGTTAATTGAATATTACCACTCTTAAAGTAGGGTTCCATGAGAGAACACGTATTTTCTAATATTTCATTGATCTGAGACAGTATTTTAACAGGTTCATACGGTTTACTAAAATCCATAATATTTGCAAGGATTTTCTCTAGTCGTTTCACTTCTTCAACAATAACCTCTATACTTTGCCTTGTTTGATTATCTTGATCAGAAATCCGCAGGATAGCTCTTGCAAAACCGCCAATAGTTACCAGTGGGTTACGGATTTCGTGAGCAATATATGCTGCCATATTGCCTATAACGGCAAGTCTTTCCGAGCGAATTAATCTTTCCTGGGTCTCTCCGAGTTGTTGAATCTTTTCCCCTAATTTTTTATATGCTTCTGCATTTTCAATTGCTAATGCTGCCTGGCTTGCAAAAGTGCTTAAAAGTTGAACATGCTCTTCTGTTATAGGTTTACAACTATAAAAATTATCAGCGCAAATAACTCCTATCGCTTCTTCTTTTACGATTAACGGTACACAAACAAATTCATTCGCATCAATCATACTTACAAATTTTTTATTAATATTAGGATTATAAAAGGCATTTTTTTCTAAAATCGGCTTTTTACTCTTTATACATGATACAATGAGCTCTTTTTCATCTGTCAAAGAATATGCCATTAATCTTGTAATCATATGCAATGGAGTATCATCACGGTAATTATCTTCAGATGCTCTAATGAGATCCTCTAACCTTTCATACTTATTGGCTATTTCACCCCATATCTTATATGCTTCTTCCCAGCTGGAGGGTCCAACAGCCATTTTTCCATAGACAATATTTCGTTCTTTATCCACGAGGAAAAGCCTTGAACGGTTGAATCCTAAAGCAGTTCCGGCTGTCACACAGGTTAAAATTAAATGAAGTAGCCGATCAATTTGCAATGTTCCATGCATTAACTCGGAAAGTTTCCGTAATAAAGAAAGTTGCCGAATCTTTTCTTCCTTCTCGGTAACATCTATTGAAAATCTAATTAAGGAAATAATATCATCTTTCTCGTCTCTAATAGGTACTGAAATATTTTTAATATATTGCCTTTCTCCTTTTTCTGTAATAAGCTGGGTCTCACTATATTGCCTCTCACCATGCGAAAGCATTTTAAGAACAGAACAATTCGTAATATCCGAACATCCACATTTATACACATCGTAACATGCTTTCCCTATAGGATTGTATTTTAAATTTAACATATCAGAGAGGATTTTATTAGACCAAATGATATGTAAGTCTTTATTTAAAATAGATAATCCGGCATCGAGTGCATCTATAATATTCTTGAAAATATCTTCAATGTTATCTTTCAGGATGTGAGGTAACATAGCAAAAACTTTTTCTATACCTATTGATAAAAAATATATAAAAACACAAACTCTGTCCCTATTTCCCTTCTCCTAATCTTTTATAAAGCGCAATGTATTCAAGCGCACTTCTTTCTAATGACCAATCCTGCGCCATTCCATTTCTCATAAGCTCGGCCCATCGAATCTTATTCTTAAAAAAGTCTATTGCCTTTACAATAGTAGCCATAAGTAAATCTGAATCGTATTTTTCAAATAAAAATCCATTTGCCTCCTTATGAGGAGCAGCTCTTGAGCCAATGTCGGTTATGGTATCAGCAAGGCCTCCAGTGCCCCGAACTATTGGAACTGTTCCATATTTTAAACTATATAACTGATTAAGTCCACATGGCTCAAATCGAGATGGCATGAGGAATATATCCGCTCCAGCCTCAATTTCATGAGCAGAACGTTCATCAAAAGCCAATTTTACTGCTACTTTTGAAGGAAATGCTTTTGCATAATCCTGAAATAATTTATGATATCGTTGCTCACCATTACCCAACAAAATAAATTGAAGATTTATTTTCATTAAATCCTGAAACTTATCCACAACTAAATCTAATCCCTTCTGCGCGGTCAAACGTGTTATCATTGCAACAAGAGGGATATCTTTTTCCGGAAGTTTAAATTTATTTTGTAAAGCCCTTTTGCAAAGTAATTTCCCGCGAAGGTCTTTTCTTCCATAATTTGCAATTATAAGCTTATCAGTTTCCGGATTCCATATGGTGTAATCAATCCCGTTAATAATTCCATAAAGATCTTTTGCCCTTTCTTTTAATACACTATCCAAACCAGCACCATACTCGGGAGTTTGAATCTCTTTTGCGTAAGTCTTACTAACCGTAGTGATAAGATCGCTAAAAACGATTCCGCTCTTTAAGAAATTTAGTTTTCCGTAGAATTCTAATTGTTTCCAGTTAAAGAGGCTCCAATCCAGACCGGTAAGATTCATATCCCAATGCCAGAATATCCCCTGATACGCAAGATTATGAATAGTCATCATTATCTTTGTATTTTTAAAACATCCTCTTTTTGCATACGTTGTTTTTAGATAGACGGGAACAAGCCCTGTCTGCCAGTCATTACAATGCACTATATCAGGAAAAATCTTTAACTTTTCGATAGCTTTTAAAGCCGCTTGGGCAAAAAAGATGAAGCGTTCACTATTATCCTCATAATCTTTTGTTGTACAAGGGTAATTGTACAACCCTTTTCTTCCGTAGTATTGATCATTATCCAAAAAGTAAACCGGTACTTGCGTATCTGGCAAAAAACCTCTGTATACATATCCAGTCCTCAATGTATCACCAATTCTTACCTCAACCTGGATATCTGTTTTTGTCAGAGGATAATGATTTTCTTTTATTATACCGTAGAGTGGCATAATTACTATAATTTCCACACCTTGCTTCTGGATACTTTTCGGTATTGCCCCGGCTATATCGGCAAGACCGCCGGTTTTTGCAAACGGTATGACTTCTGATGATAAATAGGCAACTCTCACAATCGTTATTCCTCAATCTTCTTCTCTGTACTTACATTTCTCAGAAATTCTGCAGCGCTTTCCGGTGTCACCGTATTTATATAAAAACCACTACCCCATTCAAATCCTGCAACTTTTGTCAATCGGGGAATAATCTCGATATGCCAATGATAATGTTCTATTTCCCCAAAAACAAAAGGTGTTGTGTGAACAATGTAATTATAAGGGGGAAATTCTAATGATGCTTCGAGCTTAAGAAGAGTCATCCGTAACACTTGAGCCAGTTCTTCAATCTCGAGTTTTTGCAAATTCTCAAAATGGGAGGAATGATTTTTTGGTAGAATCCATATTTCAAACGGAAATCTTGAAGCATAGGGTGCAAATGCAACAAAGTTATCCTCTTCTACCACGATTCTTACTCCCGTAGATATCTCCTGTTGTACCATATCACAAAATAAGCAACGGCCCCGGTATTTATAAAATTCTTCACATCCGCTCATCTCGTGCATGACAGTAATAGGCACAATGGAGGTGACAATCAATTGTGAATGGGAATGCTCCAGTGATGCTCCGGCAGCTATACCAACATTCTTAAAAAGTAATCCGTAGATAAAACGTTTGTCTTTTTTCAAATCCACCAATCTATCCCGGTATGTCCACAATATCTCTTCAACATGATCATTATCAAGCTCTGTCATAGAAATGATATGCCTTGGGCTTTCGATAATTACTTCATGTGCTCCAATACCGTTCATCACATCGTAGATTCCTTCGCCGCGTTTATTCAAATTTCCTTCAACTCTCAACGCTGGGAATTTATTAGATACCACTCTTACTCTCCAACCTTTCGCATTTGGCTGAGTACCCTTTTCTCGATATGCCATAATTTCGGGGGGAGTTTTATCCTCATTTCCTTCGCAAAAAGGGCAGAAACCACCTTTAATAATCTGCGGTTCTGTCCGAAAATCACTTGGTCGCATAGCCCTTTCTGTAGCAATAATTACCCAGCGTCCCGAAACAGGATCCTTTCGAAGTTCGGGCATTTTCATTTTCCTCCTATATCATGCTAAAAATAGTTCTCTTTGCTATTATATCTGCCATATTATTTCATAACCTTAGGCAAGTTCGTCAGTGTTTCCTCAGGATGTACAATTCTTCTCCAGTATTCATTTCTTTCAAATCCCGGACTATGCTCACTATCGTGACATGTCTCACAAATATTTTCATCGGTTAAACTATAAGATGTTTCGTTTACATTCCTGATATGAAAACTTCCAGCACCATGACAACTCTCACAACCTACGTTTATTAAATTCTGATTCTCTTCATAGTTTAAGAATCCAGAAACATACCCATAACCGGTTGTATGACATTTAATACACTCTGGATCGTATTGATGTCCGGAATAAACCAGGGTTTCGTATGATACCCCGTGTGCCGTTTTACTCCAATGATCGTATATCATTTTGTGGCATATCCCGCAAGCGGAGCTACCTGCATATGCTAATCCATCTGGAAGAGATACCTGAGATACCTTACTCAATAAATCTTCCTCTTTTAACATTCGCTGATACTCTTCGAGTAAAAGTTTCATTTTTTCAGAATCTTTATATTTACGATCTAATGGAATAATATCAACTGACATTCTCTTTGTAGCGTTCCTCTGTATCGAATATCTTGCAATCCCAATATATTTCCCACCTTTTCCAGGGGAAACAATTGGGATATTATTAACATATATTATCGAGTCCTGTGGGTCCTCTATATCATGTCCGGTTATAATTAAGTCTATTTCAGGAAAGAATTTTGCAATCTCTATTGATTCTTCTTTTGGCGTATGTGAAAGAAGTACTATTATATTTACCTTATCATGTAACCTTTTAATCAAAGGCTTTAGCGCCTGTACCGGCTCATAAATATTGACATAATTTGCAATACTCGCACTGGAAAAAGATTTTGAGAGAATACTCAAAAAGGCAATTTTAAAAGAATATTCAGAATGAGAGTATTCTTTTAAGACGTATTGATGAACCTTCATCGGAAATGGAGCAATAATTTTTACATTACTGGCAAGGAAGGTAGTATTGTTTACCTGCGATAAATAACTTAGTAATTGTGGACCTGTTTCAACATCTTTCTCTCCGAGACTATGCAGTACATAACCCATTTCTTGCATTGCACGACCTAAGATCTCCGTTTTTATTTCCTCTTGCCTCCCATACCCCTTGGAGAGGTCTCCCAAACTTACCGGAAGAATTATATTTTTTTGTTTTACAAAAGAATTTATAAAGGTGTGTCTTCTCGAGATACCTCCAATTTGTCCTTCATAACAACCACACGGTTCCAGATTCCCCAGCTCTTCTCCTGAAAATATTATGAGCGCCTGCATTGGAGCGCCATAAATCTTAATAGGTAAAAAAATAAACAAAAAAATGGCACAATAATTAAAATACTTCATAAGAAAGAAATATTATTTATCCTCTTATTTCACCATGAATAGGAATAGTAATAACCGGTTGAATACTACTATTCGTATATATCCTTAAGTTTCCTGTAATTTTTCCAACTGCACTATCCTTGCTCAACTTAACATCAATTTTTTTACTATTACTTAACTCAGATATCTGATAATTTACCATATCAGGATCAATCTCAATTTTTTCTATTTTTACATTTTTATTCATAAAATTGACAATTACTGTTTTTTTAACATCTTGTCCCTTTTGAATATAACCAAAGGATAAAACGTCAGGGTAAAAGGTTACATCACCAACAATTTCTCCAAAAAATGGTATATCAATTCTTTCTTGTTTACTACTATTTGTATAGATAAAAATAATTCCTGTAAATCTTCCGATATAATCATACTTATTCATTACCACTTGATAACTATAGTGATTATCATTTATTTTATTTTGAGTAATTGTAATATAAGGATTTGGCGATTCTACCTTCTTTATTTCAGTTTTTAATTCTGGTATTGTCTTTACCTCAAAACTCCTGGTGCAAGTATCTCCTTTTTTGATAATACCAAAATTAACGAGTTTCTGATTAACTATAACCTCTTCAATTATTTCTCCGGTAATAGTTAGTTTATATTGTGGATTTTCCGGATCGTTAGAATTTACCACAACTGACTTTGTTGTTTTCCCAACATAATGACCGGGATTAAACTTTATCTCTACTTCTCCCTCTTCATTATTCAATAATTTATCTTTTGACACAAGAGCAGCAGTGCAACCGCATGATGATTTAACATTCTTTATAATTAACTCACCAGATCCTATATTTTTAAATTTAAATCCATGTTTTATATTCTCGCCAATATAAATTTTACCAAAATCATATACCTGTTCTTCAAAAATTATTTTAGGCCTTTCTGTGGTTTTTTTATTACTATCTTCAGTTTTTGTAATGTTCGCTATTGAGATGTCAAATTTTATTATAAAAATTAAGAAGGTTATTATTATGTAAGTCCTAACTTGTTTCATAATACAAGCATCTCCTAAAACATAAACATACTTAACAACTATAAGTATTATAACAATTTAAATCTTTTGTTTCAGGAAATTCTTAATACATTCCTGAAACAGCAAGAGCTGGGTAGTGGGAGAGCCCACAGAACCCAGCTCTTGTATTGTTGACTTCTCTCTCTGCGTCCTCACGG
>JAANMY010001998.1_pt1 | contig 20478 bp, 13 predicted proteins | sample 7279691 | NCBI WGS metagenome assembly JAANMY01 (sample SAMN14094543, study PRJNA606508) | bioreactor metagenome | isolation source: A lab-scale SPAN reactor treating ammonium-rich wastewater day 388 | place: Ireland: Galway | collected 2018-02-07
AGAGGATGAGAGTTGGGTAAAGGCCAATGCGGATCAACTCGGGAACATATATGCCGAACAGGTTACTATCTATCAAAGTGGTATTAGTACCGTTGTAAGATACATTAATTCAAGTGGTAATTATGATTACACTTATAATACACTTCATAGCATAGGACGCCATGATGGTAATAATGGAATAAACTCCGGTTCACAGAATGATATATGGCGTTCAGAACATTCCTTTTACCTTGGCTCAATTCCTTCAAATGCAACCATAACCCAGGCACAATTACAATTTTTTATTAGTGGCTACCAATGTTCTACGTGCAGTTTAAAAGTCACAAAAACTACTGGTCAATATAGCTACGGACAATTATGGACAAATATAAATAACACAAATACAATTGTAGCAAGCTACGTTTATAATGCAACAACTCCTGTTGTGTCAACAGCCCTTAAAGATGCAATAATAGCATCTCTTACAACAGGCACTATGTATTTAGGCTCGCTGTCATTAGTAGAAGGATCAAATAATTCTTATGCGAGTTTAGAATTACGCCTTATAGTAGATTATACAGTCCCACCCTCTATAGTAAATATTACTGCCGATAATAATTTTACTGCTTCTGATGGTGCAAACCGAGGTACGATGGTAATTGATGGAGTTAATCGAACTATTCCTCTTACACCACCAGGATATACTTTTCAAAAAACTGTTGGTCAAAATTTAACGTTATCAGCAAATTCTCCCCAAAATGATAACCAAGGTCATCAAAGAATTTGGTATACAGGATTAACCTTCCCTAGTGATTGGAGAAGGAACGGTGAATTTAAAAGTTACAATCAAACTTATTCATTTCCTGTTGCAGCAGACGATAATGGAAAAATTTATATGGCTAATCTCCGAAAAAACTTCAAGATAGACCAAACACACAAAACAGAGTTCGATGGAAACCAAACTCAACAGAACACTGCGTGGATAGTAGAGCAAAACTCAGGTAATATTTCAACCCAGTCATCTCGTTTAATCAACGGGAAGAATTATCTTTTTGCCGGCTGGGAAGATAATTTATCACTTGGAACATCAAGGAATATTACCCCAAATGATAATAAGGTGTACGATGTACTGTACAAATACCCGCATTATTCCAATTCAACATCAGCATATCAAAATCCCGGGCAGAGAAGATTTATCAAAACAAACAGTGGTCACTTGCATATTGTTTATGAGAGTATGAACAAAGTTTGGTATGAAAGAAGTACGAACAGCGGACAGACCTGGGAAATAATGAATGGTGGCAAACCAATCTATGGTGGAATTGCAACTCATCCATCAATAGATTTTTATCCAGGCACTAATGATATAATTATTGTATATAATAGAGATGAATCTGTGATAGCCGCACAATATTATGAAAATGGTATATTTAAATGTGAATCAATAGTGGCAGATAATTCTATTTGGGATCAAGTAACTCCGGATTCAAAACCAGTAATTGCCTAGACATACACAAGATTAATGGTTGCCTGGAATGCTTCGGGTGAAATTTTTTATAGTCTTGGTCAAAAAGTTACTATTTCAAATCCACCCTACCACGACTTTTATTGGTATTTCGATCCTCGCACCATTTCAAATCCATTTGAAGCGTTCAGAAATAATCCAACAATCGGAACTTCTAAACTTCAATTAAATAGTTTTTGGTTAGCTTGGGACAGAGATCAGACATTTATTGAATTTGCAAATTTAGTTCCGATAAATGGTGCAAGTGATATCCAGCAATCACAACTTTTAGCCTATGGTCAGGCAGGTTTTTCTAAAAACGAGCAACCATCAATAAGTGTTATGCCTAATAATGATTACCGTATTAGCTGGTTCGGTGAAAATTACGTGGATGGAATAGGTCAAAAGCAAGTTGTTACTTACTTCAACTATCAGTTTTATATTTTCGGCACAAATGTAAGCAGCCACAGTATGAGAACTACAGATGATGGGAAAGCAATCATTGCTTATGGCGACCAGAGTGGTACGAGAAATAAGTTCAGACAGGTTTGGTATTGGGGTTCAGAAAAAAATCTGGGAACAACAGGTAAACAAACTCATCTGAGCAACGGTTCAAGTCTCAACAATATGTATGCAATGTCATTCCAGAATACTACACTGCCTTATAGTTTTTCTATGTCAGCTAATCTTGGAAGTCTTCAAAAAGTAACTGAAATACCAATTGCTTCTGGAAGAAAAGGAATTGTAGCTGGTGATAGTGCTGAGTTCTACTTTACTTTAGGAGATGTATCTCTTAATGGTAACACCATTGAATTCATCCAAACCGGAATAAATCCTGATTTCACAAATCCACAAAGTGTTACCACTTTTACCGGAAGGGTTGATTTTGTAAGCATTGTCAGTACAACAAACATCCAGGGATTTACATTGGCAAAACATCGGACTAAGATTCACTTCCCAAATTCAAATTTAAATGGAAATGTGAGCTACAGATATCTGCGGGTTAACACACAAGGACATTTGGTTTCTTACCCTGTTTAGGATAATGTTGTAATTACTGAATCTGGCGGACACGTTTTACATCCCGGTAACGATTTTAACTTCACTTATAACAATCCAATACTCGATGGGCCCGGATCTCCCCTTATAGGAAATGTATTATATCAGTTGCAAAGCGAAACTAATATCATTGTAGAAGGAACAAATTATACAGTATTCCCTTATAAAGGGGTGTTTACACCTCTCTCAACTACGGGCGGTCTTTTGCCCTAAACGCAGGACATTTCGTACAAAAAAGACTTAGGCTTGGTTAAAGAAATCTGTCATGCTGTATATGGTCTAGATTATCTTGAAACTCGTCTTGTTTCTTTCAAAATTGTCAACTGACAAAATTTACACATCATTGATATCCATAAAATTGCCAAAGAATATTTTGGCAATTTTTATTATATTTGATATCAACCAATATCAACCCTATGAATTTTTCAAAAAGGTCATTCTGCGTTGCGTTTATCGCCGCTTCCGCTCTGTTTTTCTCTCAGGAGAGAAATCTCAGAAACATTCAGAAACTCACTTTCGGTGGCGATAATGCCGAAGCTTATTTTTCCCCTGACGGAAATAAACTAACGCTGCAGGTTACCAATCAAGCAATCGGCGTACACTGTGATCAGATTTATCTGTTAGATTTAAATCAGAAAAACATTTCCACAAAAGATTTAAATCTTATTTCAACGGGAACGGGTAGAACAACCTGTTCTTTTTTCATGCCCGACGGTAAGCATATTCTCTACGCCTCCACCCATGAAGCGAATAAAGAATGTCCACCAAAACCTAAACCCCGCACAGACGGAAAATATTTATGGCCGGTTTATGCTGAATTCGATATTTACGAAGCGGATTTAAACGGCAAAATCACGAAAAAGCTTACCGACTCACCCGGTTACGATGCTGAGGCAGTGGTTTCACCTGACGGAAAATATATTGTTTTTACTTCCACAAGAAGCGGTGACCTGGAACTGTGGCGGATGGATATTAACGGAAAAAATCTTAAGCAGCTGACTTTCGGATTGGGTTATGATGGCGGTGCTTTTTTCTCCCACGACTCCAGAAAACTGGTTTTCCGTTCATCGAGACCTACTACACCCGAGGATATAAAGGAATACAAAGACCTTCTCGCCGAAAATCTTGTAGCGCCTACCAATATGGAGATTTACACCATGAATATCGATGGTACCGGCCTGAAACAGATTACAAATCTCGGCAAAGCGAACTGGTCGCCTTATTTTCATCCGTCGGATAAAAAGATTTTATTTTCATCGAACCACCATTCAACAAGAGGTTACGATTTCCAGATTTATTCCATTGATTTAGACGGAAGCAATTTAACTCAAATCACTTACGAAAGTAAATTCAACGCATTTCCGATGTTTTCACACGATGGAAAGAAACTGGTCTTCTCAAGTAACCGACAGGCGGAGAAAGTCCATGAAACCAATGTTTTTATCGCGGATTGGGTTGAAACGGACCAGCACGAAAAAATCTCAGAACAAAATCTCAGAAAAACCGTTTCTTATCTGGCTTCTGACGATCTGAAAGGACGTTTGGCTGGAAGTGAAGGTGAAAAAAAAGCAGCGGAATTTATTTCCAAAGAATTTAAAAATCTTAAACTTAAAACGATTGACGGAAAAACCTTTACCCAGAATTTCACTTATGATGTTAAACTTAATCCGCACGAGGAAAGTTCTGCTGTGAAAATTAACAGCCGTAACGTAATCGGTTATCTTGATAATAAAGCAACTAAAACGATTGTAATTGGGGCGCATTATGATCATTTGGGACTTAATGAACACCACAACTCTACCTTGATGAATTCCGACGGGCAAATCCATAACGGAGCGGATGATAACGCTTCCGGAGTTTCCGCAGTATTGGAACTCGCCAGAATGTTTTCTCAAAATAAAACCACAGAAAAAGCAAATTATGTTTTCGCACTTTTCTCAGGTGAAGAAGATGGTTTAATGGGTTCCAAAAAATTTGCTGAGGAGGTGAAAACTAAATATCCGAACGTAGTTTCTATGATTAATCTTGATATGATCGGCAGGCTGAACAAAGACAAGGATTTAACCGTCGGCGGCGTAGGAACTTCGCCAATTTTCGGGGAATTGATCAGTAAATATAAACCCGCCGGATTTAATTTAGCCATTGACAGCGCAGGTGTTGGCCCATCGGATCACACGAGTTTTTATCTGAAAGATATTCCGGTTTTATTTCTGTTTACCGGAACTCATACCGACTATCATAAACCCACTGATGATACCGAGCGGATCAATTTCACCGGCTTGCGGAACATTACCGGTTATGTCTTTAATTTAGCTAACGCTCTGGCTGAAACAGAAACTATCCCTTTCACCAAAACCAAAATTTCGCAGAGCAAAGCAGTTCCAAAATACAAAGTAACGCTGGGAATTATGCCAAGTTATGCAGACTCCAAAGATGGTCTGCACATCGACGGTGTTACTGAAAAACGGCCTGCCGATCTGGCTGGAATTAAAGCCGGCGACATTCTTAAAATGATTGGCACATGTGAAATTAAAGAAGTGTACAGCTATATGGACTGTCTTTCGAAAATAAATTCCGGTGACGAACTTCCGGTGACCGTTATTCGTAACGGTAAAGAAATGACCTTCACTGTGAAGTTCTAAGAAATCATCCACCATAAAAAAGACGCTCTTTAACGGAGCGTCTTTTTAATTTAAGTTCATTGAATTATCCTTCATCGAAAAGACTGCCGATCGTTCCCTCATCCGGAAAATCAGTGTCCCCTTTCACATCTTCATCAATAAAACTGATGTGACCTTCCGTAGATTCCACCACATCAAAACCTGGGTTTATCTCTTCAGCAGGTTCCGGAATGGTAATGTTGATGGTCTTTACCTTGCTTTTTGTAAGCTGATTTCCTATCGCTTTTATCCCTTTTACCGCGATAAAGTCATCAATACTGATGGTTTCGGGATCTTTTTCTTTGCCCTTGTCTTTCGCGAAAACGATTTCAGCTGTAGCATTATTGGAGACAATTACCTGCTCAATAAATGACTTTGGATGTTCAGAAGGCATAAAACTCTGAATATTTGTATTGTTTTCGAGTAAAAACCGCTTAATAAAATACATCTGCTTCTCCCCATCGAAATAAATCGCCGTGATTGGCTGTTCGGGATTCCATTTTTCCAGGATCAGATACTCATCGTCGAATCGGTTCATCAGGTCAAAAGTCACCAATTTTGCCTCGCCCTGCGCATTCACGGTAAGGATTTTATCATCACCTTTAAAATTTCCAAGCAAAGTTCCGCGGGCATCAGCATTAAGTCTCCTCACGGTATCATCGAACCAGATTTTTCTCGGCGCCAAAGTAGAATGACCTTCCTCTTTCATATCGATTTTCTTGATGGCATATTTTGTCACCAGATTTCCCTTCGAATCACGGCCTTTAATGGCGAGATCCGAGAAATCGATCTCCATTTTATTTTTCCGGATTCTTGCGTTAGGCTTCAGTAAAACGCTTACCACTTCGGCTTCGCCATTGGGATTTGCAGAAAAGTACAGCATTTCTGAACCTTTCTTTTCGGAGGCCAGTTTATAATCTGTATTCCGTGTTACGCCGGTTACCGAAAATCTTTTCATGTAATAAGCGCCATCTCTGCCTTCACGGTAAATCATGTTGTAAACGGTGCGCTTGTCATTTTTTTTCCACACGGCAACATGCACGATGTTTTTGCCGATAAAAGTTTTCGCCTCCACTTTTACCACTTTCATGGTACCGTCTTTCTGGAAGGTGATGATATCATCAATATCTGAACAGTCGAAAAGATACTGGTCTTTCTTTAAAGATGTTCCAATGAATCCTTCTTCGAAATTAGCATAGAATTTTTCGTTGGCTACTGCAACTTTTGTCGCGTCAATGGTGTCGAAAATTCTCAGTTCTGTCCGTCGCTCCTTGCCTTTTCCGTATTTTTTCTGGATATTGAGGAAATAGTCGATGGCATAAGTGATCAGGTTATTCAGATGATGTTTTACCTGTTCTATTTTGCCTTCCAGATTCAGTAAATTCTCGATGGCTTTATCCTGGTCATATCTCGAGATCCGCATAAACGGAAGTTCGGTAAGCTTAATGATATCCTCGGTCGTAACAGCTCTTAGCAGATTTTTTGTAAAAGGTTTCAGGGCTTTGTCAACCGCTTCATACACTTCTTCTTTGGAAGATTTACCTTTTATTTCCTGATAGATTTCGTTTTCGATAAATATTTTTTCCAGACTTGCAAAATGCCATTTTTCCTGAAGTTCATTCAGCTCAATCTCCAGTTCTTTTTTAAGGAGAGCAACCGTATGATCAGTATTTCTTCTTAAAATTTCTGAAACGGTTAAAAATTCAGGTTTATCGCCGACGATGACGCACGCATTGGGTGAAATTGGGATTTCGCAATCGGTAAATGCGTACAGTGCATCGATGGTTTTATCTGGTGAAACATCGTTATTGAGATGAATGTTGATTTCAACCGTATCAGAAGTATTGTCTTCAATCTTCTTGATTTTAATCTTCCCTTTTTCATTCGCTTTAATAATGGAGTCGATGAGATCGCCGGTATTTTTACCAAAAGGAAGTTCTGTAATGCAGAGCGTATTTTTTTCTTTCTGAATGATTCTAGCTCTTGCACGTATTTTTCCGCCGCGTTCACCATCGTTGTAATTGGAAACATCGAGCATTCCGCCGGTAAGAAAATCCGGGAAGAGTTCGAATTTTTTACCTTTAAGATGTGCAATGGAAGCATTGATCAGTTCATTGAAATTATGAGGCATTATTTTGGTTGAAAGTCCAACGCCAATCCCTTCAACGCCTGAAGCCAATAGCAAAGGAAATTTTACCGGAAGATCGATTGGTTCATTGTTTCTGCCGTCGTAAGATTTGGACCATTCTGTGGTTTTAGGGTTGAAGACCACTTCCAGCGCGAAAGGAGTAAGTCTCGCCTCGATATATCTCGCTGCAGCAGCCGAATCGCCGGTAAAAATATTCCCCCAGTTTCCCTGGGTATCGATCAGCAGTTCTTTCTGGCCGATCTGCACCATCGCATCGGTAATAGAAGCATCTCCGTGAGGGTGATATTTCATGGTATTCCCTACAAGATTTGCAACTTTATTGTAACGCCCATCTTCAAGTTCCCGCATGGAGTGCATGATCCGACGCTGTACCGGCTTGAATCCATCAAAAATAGAAGGAATTGCCCGGTCGAGGATCACATAGGATGCGTAATCTAGAAACCAGTCTCTGTAAAGACCGGAAACTTTTTTCAGGGATTCTTCGTGGTGATTTTCTTGTTCTTCCATCAACTTAATTCTCTCTCTTAATTTCTTGGTTTTCTTTAATGACTTTACTTAACGAAAATTTCAGGTCTTTCAGTTCCTTTTTACTCAGGTAAGATATATCGTATTTTAAGGTGATTACCTTATTTTTTTTGCTGGAAACATTAATATAGAGTTTTTGTAAAATAAGCACATCAATGATTTCGTAGCTAACGAGTTTATACTTTGGAAATTCGTCGCTGATAGCCTTCTGGTAAAATAAAACATTACGGTTTTTGAAATTCAGAGCTTCACCGTCGCTGTCGTATTCGAAGATCTGCCGACCTCTAAGGTAAAATATCAAACCTAGAAAACTTGGAACAATAATGAGCAAGGCCGTAGTACCCTTACCTAAAAAATCGAATTTAAAAAGTTCCATAAAGAATGCTCCACAGCCGAATACGAAAATCAGTAGAATTGTAGTGCTGATGAAATTATAAAAACCTGCTTTGTTACGGTTATTGAGTCTCATGTCGTATTCTAAGGTTTCTTATACTTCGGCGTGGGTTAGGATTTCTTTCTTATCGATATCAGGATCCTCTACCACCAGATTCTGCAGGATAAATGTCTGCCGGTCGGGAGTATTTTTACCCATATAGAATTCGAGAAGCTGTTCAATCGTTTGGTCTTTTCCTAAAACTACCGGTTCCAAACGGATGTCCTTACCGATAAAATGCTTGAACTCATCCGGAGAAATCTCACCCAGACCCTTAAAACGGGTGATTTCTGGATTCTTACCGAGTTCATTTAAGGCTTTAACCCTTTCAACTTCAGAATAGCAATATCGGGTTTCTTTCTTGTTTCTTACTCTGAATAAAGGCGTCTGTAAAATATAAAGATGTCCGTTTTTAATTAAATCGGGGAAAAACTGCAGGAAAAAAGTAATCATTAAAAGACGGATGTGCATCCCGTCGACATCGGCATCGGTAGCGATAATCACATGATTGTAGCGCAAATCCTCAAGCGAATCTTCAATATTCAGTGCTGCCTGAAGGAGATTGAATTCCTCATTTTCGTACACTACTCTTTTGGTGAGTCCATAACAGTTCAGAGGCTTTCCTTTGAGCGAGAAAACAGCCTGGGTTTCCACATCGCGGGACTTGGTAATTGAACCGGATGCGGAATCACCTTCGGTGATAAAGATCATGGTTTCTGCCTTTCTTACTGCTTTCTGATCGTTATAATGTTCGCGGCAGTCGCGGAGTTTTTTGTTGTGAAGCGAAACTTTTTTGGCTCTTTCGCGCGCCAGTTTCTGAATTCCTGAAAGTTCTTTTCTTTCTCTTTCAGAAATAATAATTTTACGGTGAATCGCTTCTGCAATTTCCTGATTCTGGTGCAGGAAATTATCCAGTTTATTCTTTAAAAAGTTGGTAATGAAAGTTCTTACTGTTTCCTTTCCTGGCTCCATTTCGTTGGAACCTAATTTTGTTTTAGTCTGTGATTCGAATACCGGCTCAATTACCTTAATGGCAATGGCAGCAATAATAGACTTCCTGATATCAGCCGCTTCGAAGTTTTTATTGAAATATTCACGGATGGTTTTTACGTAGGCTTCGCGGAAGGCATTCAAATGCGTTCCACCCTGTGTGGTATTCTGCCCGTTTACAAAAGAAAAATAAGTTTCAGACTGGGATTTATCCGAATGCGTAATCGCAACCTCAATGTCTTCATCTTTCAAATGAACGATGGGATATAAGATTTCACCTTCAATTTCTTCCTGTAAAAGGTCTTTCAGTCCGTTTTCGGAAAAATACGTTTCCCCGTTGAAGATAATTTTCAGTCCGGGATTCAGGTAACAGTAATTCTTGAGCATCTTTTCGATATACTCTTTCCTGAATTTGAAATGGGTAAAAATAGTGCCGTCGGGAATAAAAGTGATTTCGGTACCGTTTCGGTCTGATGTTTCAGTTTCGGCATTGTCGTTTGTGATAATTCCTTTTGAGAACTCAGCAATTTTTACTTTTCCTTCACGTACCGATTTTACACGGAAATATTCTGAAAGCGCATTCACTGCTTTGGAACCTACACCATTTAAACCTACAGATTTCTTAAAGGCTTTGGAGTCGTATTTACCGCCGGTATTCATTTTGGAAACGGCGTCTACGACCTTTCCCAACGGAATTCCACGGCCGTAATCGCGAATTGTGGCTTTGCCTTCGTCAATTTTAATTTCAATCCTTTTGCCGGATTTCATTACGAATTCATCGATGGAGTTATCGATGATTTCTTTGAGCAAAATATAAATCCCGTCGTCTGCTGAAGAGCCGTCACCCAGTTTTCCGATATACATTCCGGGACGAATCCGGATATGTTCCTGCCAGTCGAGGGTTCTGATGTTATCTTCGGAATAGTTTACAGTGGTGTTTTCGCTCATAGTTTTTTGCAGAATGCTTTTAAATATTCAGTAACTCACAAAAATAGCGAAACTAAGTTTATGTTTAAAATTTTGTGGAAAAATAATTTACCCAAAACACTCAATTACAAAAAAGTAAATTCAGGTAATGGGATTCTTGTGTCAGATGTCTTCATTAAAATATTTCAAGCTGAAATATTTTACAGTTGATCGGGGATTTTAACGGGCTGCAAAGGTTCGGGAATTTCGGGAACTTTATTTTCTTTTTTGCTGAGGCTTCTTTCGATTTTAAAAATTTTAAAGAGAATCCCGGGCAGCGAAAGCATCACAGGACCAAAAACCAGTCCGATTACACCGAAAATTTTTAAACCCAAAACAACACCGAAAACCGTAATCAGCGGATGAATATCTGCCATCTGTTTCAGCAAAGTAAAACGCAGGATATTATCGATCCCGCCAACCAAAACGAGACAGTAAAGCGTAAGAAATAATCCCCCGCTCACATCTCCACTGGCGATCTGATAAACGCAAACCGGGATATAAATAAACATTGTTCCCAAGACAGGAACAATAGAGGCTGCACCGGTCAGTAATCCCCAGAAAATTGCATTATGGACACCAAAAATTGAGTAACCAATCATCGCAATCACTCCCTGAGCGAAACCTAATATAGGGATTCCGTACGCATTGGATCTAATGAGTGCCGCACTTTCATGCATGAAAAACCTTTTGCTTTCCTTAGACACCGGTAACAGTTCTTTAAATCTTGCCTCCATCGTTCTGGCGTTGATGAGCATGAAATAGAGAATAAACAGCGCGGTGAAAATATTGGCAAAAGTCTGTCCTACCCACTGTACCGTTGACGGAATGTAGGAAACAATTTTGTTAACCAACTGCAGAACCTTCTCATCCGAAAAAGTAAGATCAAAACGTTTGAGGAATTCATTGTTTTCAATCAGTACGCGTATTGAATTAAATTTATCAAGAATCGCTTCGCGGTCACTCAGAAATTCATTGATTTTCGGTATCAGAATCTCCAGAATGATCCAAAGCGGAATGGCGAAAGTGATGATGATTAAAAATATAATCAGCGTGATTGAGAGGTTTTTATTGCGTCTTTTCTCCTCGACCAGTTTCAGATAAAACTTTCTCGTCAGCACATACAGTGTGACGGCACCAAGCAAACCTGACAGGAAGTACTTCAGTTCAACCAAAATAATCAGAACCAGCAGAAGCGCGAGGAACAAAATGGCTTTCTGAACATTGATTTTCTCAAAGAGTTTTAGCATACTTCCGGATTTTAATCTCAAATTTAATAAAACATTACGCATTAAACGATAAGCAGGATTTTAAACCATCATTTTTTGCGCATAAACAGGAGTTTATAAAGTTCATGGGCGATAAGTGGCAATAACCCCAGCAACGCAGCCATGATCCAGCCTTTCCGATCCAGCATATGAAGCTTGAAAGAATCCCGAAGTAGCGGAACAAAAAGCACCAGAATCTGCAGCAGAATTCCCAGAACAATAGCTCCGATAAGGTATTTATTACTGAAGACACCCACCTCGAAAATACTTTTTTTCATATTTCTTAGGCCCAGAGAATAAAATAGCTGGGCAAATACCAAAACCATAAAAGCCAAAGTCCTGGCGTTTTTAATCACTTCATCCGGAACATTTCTGTCCGAGGGCGAATATCCCATTTCGTAATATCCGAACCAGAAAGCAGAAATACAGATGACCCCGATAAAAAGGCCCCCTAAAGCAGCCTGCAGACCCGCTCCGTTGGAAAAGAAATTTTCTTTTGGATTACGCGGATTTTCCTTCATTACATCCGGATCACCATTATCCATTCCCAGCGCAATGGCCGGCAGCGAATCGGTGATTAAATTAATCCATAAAAGCTGTGTGGCAATAAGTGGCGAAGCCCATCCAATCAACAACGCGATAACCATCAGAACTACTTCACCCAAATTGCAGGTCAGCAGGAATATCACTGATTTTTTAATATTGCTGTAAATATTTCTGCCTTGTTCTATGGCTTTTACAATGGTGGAGAAGTTATCATCCGTCAAAATCATATCGGAAGCACCTTTAGCCACATCGGTACCTGTAATTCCCATGGCTACGCCAATGTCTGCAGCGTTTAGCGATGGTGCATCATTCACACCGTCGCCGGTCATGGAAACAATGTTGCCATTAGCTTTCAGGGCACGTACAATTTTAACTTTATGTTCCGGTGACACGCGTGCATACACCAGATATTGATCTACATTTTTCTTTAAATCTTCATCACTGAAAGCATCAAGTTCGGGACCGGTAATGACCTCTGCAATGTGCTGTGCGATTTTCAGATCCTTTGCGATGGCAAATGCGGTATTCTTATGATCACCCGTAATCATTACCGTCTTAATTCCTGCATTTTTGGCAAGTGCTATGGAAGGTTTCACTTCGTCTCTTGCGGGATCAATCATGCCTACAATCCCAAGGAGCACCAGGTTCTCCTCCATTTCTTCGGACTGGGTATCCTTTTCAGCAGGTTTGTATGCTAACGCTAATGTCCGCAACGCATGATCCGACATTTCGCCGGCAGCATTGCTGAAATTTTCAAAATCACTGTCCGTAATTTCCCTTATTTCACCGTCGATAAATATTCTGGTACATACTTTTTTCAGACTTCCCAAAGCGCCTTTTGTGAAAACTTTATAATCCCCGTCTTCTTCCTTGACCAGAACCGACATCATTTTCCGGTCGCTGTCGAAAGCTTTTTCATTTATTCTTCTGGTGTTTTTGCTTAAACTTTTCCGGTCGATGTTAAGGGTATCACCAAGAACCAGGAGCGCCACTTCCGTGGGATCTCCTGTGGAATCACCGTTTTCCAGAGTAGCATCGGAACATAGAATCATGCCTTTTGTCAGGAGTTTTGCGGTATTGGGAATTTCGTCCCGCTTATCATCATCCAAATCAATAAGACCATCTGAAGTAAAGATCTGAGTGACCGTCATTTTATTCATGGTTAAAGTTCCCGTTTTATCGGAACAGATGACGTTGACAGAACCCAGCGTTTCCACTGCGGGAAGCCGACGGATAATCGCATTTTTCTTCGACATGGAAGTAACACCAATCGAAAGCACAACCGCCACGATTGCCGCTAAGCCTTCCGGAATTGATGCTACCGCCAGAGAAACTGCGGTAAGGAACATTTCAGCCAAATCCCTGCCCTGGAAATATGACAGCACAAAAATAAAGGCGCACACACTCACGGCGATTTTGCCCAGCATTTTTCCTAAATCATTCAGGCGTTTTTCCAGCGGAGTTTTGGTGGATTCTTCGTTATCAATGAGGTGGGCAATTTTCCCGACTTCGGTTTTCATCCCGGTTTCTACCACCACGCCGGCTCCTCGTCCGTAAGTCACCACCGAAGTCATGAAAGCCTGGTTTTCCCTGTCACCAATCGGGGTATTTGGATCATCATAAACATCTTCGGCTCTTTTATTTTCGGGCACGGATTCGCCGGTAAGTGCAGATTCTTCGGTCTGAAGATTGGCAGTTTCAATCAGGCGAAGATCTGCGGGGATGATTCGTCCTGCTTCAAGAATTACAATATCGCCGGGAACAAGTTCAGAACTGTCGATTTCCTTGGTATGCGAATCTCTTTTTACCAATGCTTTGGGCGACGACATTTTCATGAGGGCTTCAATAGCTTTTCCGGCCCTAACTTCCTGATAAACGCCAATCCCGGCGTTGATGAGAATAACCAAAACAATGATCACCGAATCTACATATTCGCCCATTAGAAAAGTGATGATTACCGCGGCAAAAAGTACATATATCAGCCAGTCGTTAAGCTGCGAAAGAAAAATCTGAAAAACAGTTTTCTTTTTCTTGGCCTGGAGCTTATTTTCTCCGAACTTCTTCCTTCGGACTAAAACTTCATCTTCGGACAGGCCATTGTCAGGGTTTACTTTAAGGTCCTCTAAAGTTTCAGTTATTGATTTGGTAAACCACATGGTATTATTTTTATGTTTACGGACACCTAAATTTAAGCAATATTCCCATAAGATTATGCCGGCTGCATCACTTTAAGACACAAAAAAACCTTTCCAAACTGAAAAGGTTTAAATAAAAATGGTTTTATCTAAAATTTTTCAACCCATTTCTGATAGGCTTCCACAAAACCTTTCAGGAATTTTTCGGTTGCTTCTACCACGGTTGTTCCATCTTCTTTAAAGATTTCAGCGGCATTCCCGATATAAGCTTCGGGCTGTGCCATCATAAAAACGTCCAGAAACACAACGGCCTGACGGATATTATGGTTGGCACCAAACGCTCCCAATGAGCTTGGGGAAGCGGTAACAACGGCTCCCGGTTTGCTTTGCCACACGCTGCTGCCATAAGGCCGTGAACCAACGTCGATCGCGTTTTTCAGCGCGCCGGGAAGGGTTCGGTTATATTCTGGAGAGACAAACAGAACACCCTCGGAGGCTTTAACTTTTGCACGGAAATCTGTCCATTCCTGCGGAGTATTTTGATCCAAATCTTCGTTATAAAGTGGAAGATTCCCAATTTCAACAATTTCCATTTCCAGATTTGTTTGCGACAGCCTGATTAATTCATTAGCGATCTTTCTGTTGTACGACTCCTTTCTCAGGGAGCCCACGAGCACTGCAATTTTTTTTGCCATAATTTATTTTTTTATTATGATGAGGTGAATTTAAACCTTTAAATCACCCATCTACATTTTAAAATCTATAATTAAAAATTTCCTAAACTGCGAGATATCCACCGTCCACAGGATAATAAGATCCGGTCACGAAGGAAGCATCATCTGAAGCCAGGAAAAGCAGCATTGCCGCGATTTCTTCGGGCTCACCCAATCTTCCGAACGCATGTTTGGTTTCCAGGAAATCAAGGGCTTCCCTGCCCATCGTTTCTTCGTTCACCATTCCGCTGTAGATAAATCCCGGTCCTACTGCATTGATGCGCACTTTATCTTTAGCATATTCCCATGCAGCTGACTTGGTAAGCCCTACGACACCGTGTTTTGCGGCCACATAACCGGATGAGGTTGCGAAACCTGCCTGACCGAGAATGGACGCGATATTAATGATACTGCCACTTCCGTTTTTTACCATTGCCGGAGCCTGGTATTTCACTCCGTAAAACACGCCTGAAAGATTGATATCGATTACCCTTTTCCAGCCTTCTACCGACATATCACCTGCTTTGTTAACTTCGCCGCCGATTCCGGCGTTGTTTACCGCAACATCGAGTTTGCCGAATGCTTTCAGCGTTTCTTTAACAAGTCTTTCATTATCTTCCGGGCTGGACGAATCTGCTTTCACGAAAAGGGCTTGGGCTCCGCTGCTTTTAATTTCTTCTACAACGTTGTTGCCGTGCTCTTCGTTGATGTCGCTCACCACAACTTTAGCGCCTTCTTTGGCAAAAAGTAATGCGGTGGCTTTTCCGATTCCTGAACCTGCGCCTGTAATGATCGCGACTTTGTTTTCTAGCTTTTTCATATGTTAAATATTTAAAAATTTAAATTGAAGTAATTTTCTGTGTGTCTGAAGATGCGTGGCTTGCTTTACAAATTTAGGTCAAAGAAACTCTTAAAACGTTGACATATGTTAATTTAACAAATTTTAATACATAAAAAAAACAGGCTAACAGCCTGCTTCATATTATACTTTAAGTGATATTTATGCAAATATTACTTTATACATTAAATCTGAAATGCATTACGTCACCGTCTTTAACGATGTATTCTTTTCCTTCTACCCTCATTTTCCCTGCTTCCTTTACTTTGGCTTCAGAACCGAAATTGATGAAATCCTCATAGCCGATCACTTCAGCACGGATAAATCCTTTCTCGAAATCGGTATGAATCACTCCTGCCGCCTGTGGTGCTGTCCAGCCCTGACCGATGGTCCAGGCACGCACTTCTTTAACCCCCGCAGTGAAATAGGTCTGTAGTTTAAGTAAATCGTATGCTTTTCTGATAAGTCGGTTTACGCCCGGCTCTTCAAGGCCAAGTTCTTCAAGGAACATCTGTCTTTCTTCGAAAGTCTCCAGTTCGTTGATGTCGGCTTCGATCTGTGCGGCTAATACAACCACTTCAGCATTTTCTTTCGCTGCCATTTCCTCGATCTTTGCGATCCATTCGTTGCCGTTTTTAATGGAATTTTCATCCACATTACAAACATAAAGAACGGGTTTGTTGGTGAGAAGCTGAATTTCAGAAATAACAGATTGTGCAAAATCATCCATTGGGAATTCCCGCGCATTTTTACCGTCTTCTACAAATTTCTGAAGATTCTGCAGGATTTCATATGTTAAAACGTCCTCCTTTTTTCCGGATTTGATGAACTTTTTCGCTTTATCCACGGCTTTACCGATGGCCTCCATGTCTTTCAGCTGTAGTTCTATATCGATGATTTCTTTGTCGCGCAGCGGATCTACAGTTCCTTCTACGTGAATGATGTTACCGTTTTCGAAACATCTTAAAACATGGATAATTGCTTCGCATTCGCGGATGTTTGCCAGGAACTGATTACCCAGACCTTCTCCTTTACTCGCGCCTTTCACCAGTCCGGCGATATCTACAATCTCTACGACCGCCGGTAAAACACGTTCAGGATTTACCAGTTTTTCAAGTTCGAATAATCTCTGGTCAGGCACGGAAACGGTTCCCAAATTGGGTTCAATCGTACAGAACGGATAGTTGGCAGACTGTGCTTTAGCGTTGCTCAGACAGTTAAAAAGGGTTGATTTACCTACATTGGGCAAACCTACGATTCCACATTTCATAAATTTTTGCTTTTAGCAAGACACTTTTGGCGCGTTGCAGTTTAAATTAAAGGTGTGCAAAGATAATGTTTTTGAACAAAACCTGAAGCAATTTAATCTTTCCGATTATTCATCATAATTAAAAGTTTTACAACTGAAAATCAATACGTTATACTTAAATCAATAATATCACTATAAAAATAGTTGTAAGAGTAGATTTAATTCCTAGATTTGTATCACTAAATACATAGTGATATGCAGATTGCTCAATTAACCAAAGCCGAAGAACAGGTAATGCAGTATCTCTGGGAGATCGAAAAGGGTTTTCTGAAAGATATTCTGGAAGTTTTTCCTGAACCCAAACCGCATACCAATACCGTTTCAACAATTTTGAAAGTGCTGAAGGAAAAAGATTTTGTTGATTATGAGGTTCATGGAAGACAGCACGAGTATTTTCCTCTCGTTTCCAAAGAAAAATACAGCGGAAAATCGATGAAAAGTCTGGTGAAAAATTACTTTGAAGGATCTTACAAAAACGCGGTTTCATTTCTGGTCGAAAAAAATGAGATGAGTGTGGAAGATCTGGAAATGCTGCTGAACGAACTTAAAAAATAACAGTCATGGAAACACTTATTCTGTATCTGGCAAAAGTTATTTTAACATCGGGTGTAATGTTTTGCTACTACCGGTTGTTTTTAAAAGACAGGACTTTTCATCACTACAACAGATTCTATCTGCTCATCGTATTGTTGGTTAGCCTCCTGCTGCCGTTACTTAGAATAGATTATTTTACAGTTGAAGTAAACAGCGGTATTTATCTACTAATAAACAAATTACAGTATTTTAATGAATCTAAAACTTTAAGCCATGATTTCATTTATCTTACATATTTTATTTACGCTTTTGGATTGGTTGCTCTCCTTTTTCTCGGCAGGCTGATTTATGGAATGATTTCCATCCAACTGCTTAAGAGAAAATACAAGAAAGAACAGATTGGGGACATCAGTTTCTACCACACCAATCTGCCCGAAGCTCCGTTTTCCTATTTCAGAAATCTGTTCTGGAAAGATTCCATCGCCCTGAATTCAGATTTAGGACAGCAGATCCTGAAGCACGAAATGGTACATATAGAGCAGAAGCATTCCCGGGATAAAATCTTCACCGAAATCGTTACTGCAATATTTTGGTTCAATCCTTTCTTCTACCTTATCAAAAAAGAAATTATATTAATACACGAATATCTGGCTGATAAAAAAGCCATCAAAAACTCGGACCCGAGAGCATTTGCGCAGATGCTTCTGGCTAGTCAGTTTTCCGGAAAACACTTGCCCGCCGCGAGTCCGTTTCTTAGTTCCAACCTTAAAAAAAGAATCACAATGCTTACCAAATCAAAAACCAAATACAGCTATGCGCGGCGTCTGTTCGCATTGCCCATTCTGTTTATCCTTACGTTCGCCTACCTTGTTAACGCAAAAAACAGAGAAATAAAAGAAACCAATCTGGACATTGAGAAGTTTATTGCAACCGTACAAAAAGATACCTTAACCGCACCTCCTGCTTCCCCGCCCGATGCACCGCCCGTTCCACCGGTTCCGCCTGCAATAGAGAAACAAATTAAGCTGAAGAATGAGGAGCTTAAACCGCTGAACGATGCATTGATTAAGAATAATGAAGAAGCAAAAAAAATAAGCAAAGAGATGAGTCTTACAGGCAAGAAGCTCGAAAAATTAGCGAAGAAAAACGACTTCGACAGTCCTAAGTTCAAAGAACTTGAAAAAGAAATGAGCCAGCTGAGCGGGAAAATGGATCAACTTTTCAATTCAGAAGACTTTAAAATCAACATGAAAAAGCTGGAACTGAAACAGGTAGAAATGGATAAGCTTTATGCACAGCTTGAAAGTTTCTATAATTCTGAAGATTTCAAAATGAAGATTAAAGCCGCTGAAGATCAGGCAAAAGCAGCCGACCAGCTTTATAACTCACCGGAATTCAAGAAAAAGATTCAGGAAGCTGAGCTCAAAGCAAATGAAATGGAAAAGAAAGTGAGTTCCCCGGAGTTCAAAAAGCAAATTGAAGAAGCAGAGAAACGCGCCAGAGAAGTTGAAAAACAGGTTAATTCACCTGAATTCCAACTGCGCATAAAAGAAGCTGAAAAAGCTGCTGTGGAGGCTGCAAAGAAAAAAAACTCCGCGGATATTGTTTTCCAGAATCAGGATAAAGAATTGAACATTTATATAGACGGAAAACCTGTTACGAAAGAAGAAATGAACAAGCTCTCACCCGACCGTATCGAAAGAATAAATGTTTATAAAAAAGGATACAACGGCAGCAAAGCCAATGAAATTCACATTACAACAAAAAACTAAAAACATGAACGATTGCCTGGGTCTGAACACTTGGGCATTCTTTTTAATCCTATAAAACACCTTCAATGAGAATATTGATTCCCGTCTTATTATTATTATACAACCTGTCTTTTGCTCAGAACCAGCGTTTCAGCTATTATTATTCTTTCGTGAAAGACACCTTAAACAAACAGGAAGTTACGAAAGAACTTATGAATCTTGACATCACTAAAAACGGTTCGGCATTTTACAGTCACGATGTGCATGTTTCGGACTCTACAATGACCGCTTATTATGAAAAGCGGATTAAAACGACCGGCTCTATGAATGTGGACACCAAAATGATGTCGCAGAGAAAAGGAACAGTAAGATACAGGATCATTAAAGATTATCCCGATTTTAAGATCTCGTCTGTGCTGAATATCGGAATTGATTACTACAAGGTATCAGACGACCGCAAATTAATTTGGAACATACTCCCCGACAGGCAAAAGATTGGTGAATTCAATACACAGAAAGCCACCACAGAATTTGCCGGAAGAAAATGGGAAGCCTGGTTTTCTTCGGAACTTCCTTTTCAGGACGGGCCGTACAAATTTCACGGTTTGCCAGGATTGATTATAAAACTTCAGGATCATACAGGAACCCATCAGTTTGAATTGGCAGGAATTTCGAAATTTACAGATTCACCACAGAATTTTTCAGGATTTGCAGGCCGGAATAAGGTCATCGAAATTAACAGGCTTCAATACAGAAAACTGTATCTGGAAGATCGAAATGATCCGGCAAAATTGATTAAGCAGGCAATGGCTAATGGCGCGACATTGAAGTTTACAGATCAGAGCGGAAATGTTATTCCCCCGGCACAGATGATTAAAAACAAAGAGCAGGGTGCAAAAGCTAAGAATGCGAAAGACAATAATATTATTGAACTCGATCTGCTGAATTAAATCCCTGAATTCCTGATAATTTTCATATCGCATTCATTTGAATTTTCCTTAACTTTAATCTATCAAAATTCTAAAATTTTAAAGTCATGGAAAACCACAACCTTACCCACGAATTTCCTGAATACGAAGACAGAATCAATGTCCTGAAGCTGAATGACAGCGATTTTAA
>JAANMY010002002.1_pt1 | contig 20465 bp, 22 predicted proteins | sample 7279691 | NCBI WGS metagenome assembly JAANMY01 (sample SAMN14094543, study PRJNA606508) | bioreactor metagenome | isolation source: A lab-scale SPAN reactor treating ammonium-rich wastewater day 388 | place: Ireland: Galway | collected 2018-02-07
TTTTTCCAGACCACGCCGGCTTTGGTTAATGGTGCGGATCTGCTGATACGAGCGCAGCGAAGCTATAATTGAGGTAACCAGTTTACTGCGGGTTAATTCGGTTTTGGTTTTGTAATCATTAATATCATATTCTTTGATCACGCTTTCTTCAGGGGCATAACCCGGCTGTCCGGTGCGCAGCACAATACGGATCTCGTCCATGCCTAATTCATCACGGATTTGTTGCACCACTTTAAGGCCTGCATCATCCGACTCCATCACCACATCCAATAACACCAGCGCGGTGTTGGGATTCTGTCGCAAAAACTTGACCGCCTCCTTGCCAGAATAAGCATGATGAAACAAAAGCTTACGACCAAGCACAGTAAGATCACTTAGTGCAAGTTTGGTAACAGTGTGGATTTCTTCGTCATCGTCAACGATTAACAGGTGCCATTCCCCCAGTGCTTGTTGCTGAGCGGCTGCTACGGGTTCATCTTCTGCTAAAAACAGAAAATCCTCATCTGTTTCTTTTGACACCATTATTAAGCCTTATTGAATGATTCCGTTTAAATATACATGCTTAAACCTGACAAGACTAAGTTATACCAGATTTTATTTTGTGCAAAGCGGTAAGCGAAACTTGCTGCAAAATATCCACAATGCCAAGATAGCCATGCCACGAGTTTCAGGATAATCAACGTTATGGTGAAGATTAGCAGTGTTAGCGGCCAACAACGCCTGCGACAATTAGCCAGAATGCAGCTGGGTAATAGTGTCGTGTCGTCAACAGAGCCAGATATCGCACCACAGCCAGCCGGACATGGTCAGTTTAACGACAAGCATCAGCAGCTGGCCGCCCGCTCAGGGGCACAAAGCAGCCATTTAAGCCTGGCCGAACGGGCGCAGCGGCGGCTGCAGATGCAATGTGAACGCCAGCAGCACAATTTGGAGCGTGTGATCGCTCAGGCGCTGGAATACTGCCCGGATACGGTGTCGGGCCAGGAGGTAGATCCTGATTGGTTTACCCAGTTTTGTGAGTTAACGCTGGATATCTCCAACGCCAGTATGCAGCAGCTTTGGGCCAAGATCCTGGCCGGTGAAATAGCCAACCCCGGTAAGTTTGCCTTAAAAACCCTGCATACGCTAAAACGCATGAGCATGAAAGAAGCGCTGGCACTGCAACAAGCAGCTGCGCTAAGCTGTCGCACCCGCCAGGATCCGACGCCGCGCATCTACTTTGGTTATATTCGTCGACCATCGTTGTGGCATTTTTTGACCGGACGCAGCAGAGCCATGTTAAACCTGAACCAGTTTGGCTTGTCTTATCCGCAAATACTCAGCCTGGTCGATATTGGCCTGCTGCACAGCTCGGAAATTGAAAGTGGTGAACTGGCTTATGGCCAACAGCTTCACTGGCAGTATCAGCAGGCCAGCTTAACCGGCACCGTGAGCAGTAAAAACGTGGTGTTGCAGTATTACAAATACACTGCCAGCGGCGCTGAGCTATTGCCGCTGGTAACACGGGAGCCACATCAGGCTTATCTGGATGCACTAAAAACGCTACTGCGCACTACTATCCGTTTTGCTGGCTAACTGACACCAGCGCATAATCTGCTGCAGGTTGTTTGCGCCCAGCGGTTTAATGATGACGTCGTTCATGCCAGATTGCAAAAAATGCTCAATTTCCTCATCAAGCGCATGGGCGGTGAATGCCAGTATTGGTGTATGCTGATATTCCGCAAGCTGTCTTAACTGACGCGCCACTTCAGTGCCGGCGATATCGGGCAATTGAATATCCAGCAAAATTAAATCAAACCGCTGCTGTGCGCACAACTGAAGTGCCTCGGCGCCGGTACTGGCGGTCTGAAGCTGCAGCGCCTGCTGCTGTAACAACACCCGGACAAACGCCAGATTAGTCGTATTATCATCTACCACCAGTAATTTTGGCAGCGCTGCCCCAGGCGGCGCAGGATGCGTTAATTGCTGCAGACAAAACGGCGCGGCGCTTACCGGCAACTGCAGTAGTTGCTGCCAGCGTGGGCCAGTGTTAGCACTGGCATAGCAAAGTACCTTTTGGCAGCTGCTTAACCTTTGTTTTAGCGCCTGCCAGCGCTGTAGCTCGGCCGGCGCCGGTTGTTCTGCCGGTAAAAAGATAATGGCCGCATCGTACAGATGTAGTGCGACTTTGCGCTCAAGCTCAGCCAAATCGTTACAGCTGGCCAGGTAGCCTGTTAAGGCGCTCAGACTGGCGGCGCGTTCTTTTAACCTTGCCGGCTGGTGGTCAAATAACAGCACATGCTGCAGCACTGCAGTATCCGCAGGCGAAAGCGCGGTCAGCGCCAGCGTTAGCTGCAAGGTACAGCCCAGCCCATCAAGCGACTGTACACTCAGCTGTGCTGCCAAACGTTGTCTGGCACTGGCGACAATGGCTATATCGGCATCCTGCCATGGCTGCGGAGTTGCCGCGTCTTGTATTAGCCTTTGACGTACTGCACTATTTAGCCCATCTCCGTCACAAATTAACGTCAGTTGCAGCTGCCGCTGCTCAGCTTTAAGCTGCAGGTATAAGCTGATTTCGCTCACCTCGTTACTACGACAGCCTAAACGCAACATGGCCTGCAGCAAAATCGCCAGAGTTTGCCGGCAGAGCACAGTGTTAAAGCGGCAATTATCGGCGGCCTCAAATAGCTGCAGGCTGACATTACGGCTAGCCAGCTGAGCTTGTAACTGCGGTATCTGTACGGCCAAAAATTGTGCTAAATTTATGCTCTCTGCTATGGTGTGACCGCTGCTATGTTGCAACAGCAATAATTGTGCATTGAGCTGCCAGGCTAATTCATCGCCGGACAGGTTCTGCCCCAGCAACTGCTGCATATTTTGCCCGACCATTTGCAGTTGCTGCTGCTGCTGACGACTACGTTGCTGTATCAGCGCAGTTTGTGCTGTTGCCTGTGCGTGTTCCTGCTGCAAGACTTCCAGCTGTTGTTGCTGCTGCTGTAGCTGCATTTGCAGCTGCTGCTGCGTTACTGCCTGAGCAGAGGCTAACGCATTAAGCCCCTGTTGTAGTGGCGTTAAGTCACTCACCAGCTGGTCTTCTACTTTGACATTAAGCTGGCCATGTCGCAGCTGATTCAGTTTGTGTGTCAACAAGCTAACATCAATATGCAAACGTTGCTGATGCTGCAAAATAGTGCGGCGGAATAACAACAACACGCCGCCACCTATCAGTGCCACCATTAATACCGGCATCAGCCAGGCGGCAGACAGTGCCGCCTGCTCGACCACCAGCATGACATAGTGCTGCTGTGCTGTCGGTTTAAGCGTATTGTTATTAGCAGCACCGGGCTCAGCGACGGGTTGAAACGCAATCAGATAATGGCCAAAAGAAACCAGCTGAAAGCGGTCTATATGTTCATCCGGGCTTAACGGCCTTACCATATCAGTGGGCCCTGTGCTGATCAGCAGTTGATGTTGCCGGTCAAACACCGCTATGGTGGTAAGCCCCAGGCCACTGTTATGACCAATGTGTGCTAACTGGGCTTTTAACCACTGTGGATCGCTGGTATTTAGCAAAGGCCGGATACTCAGCTGCAAGGTAGCGGCAAAACGTGTCAGTTGCAGCTGCTGCTGCGTTTTGGCTTCATACTGGTACCATAGGCCTGTAAACAGTGCCATCGCCAGTAGCGAAACTAACCAGGGGAGAGTTAACTGCCTGAAAAAATTTATCAAAGTCGCTTCTGCTTTAACGGAGATTGGTTTAACTATAAATCGATTCGCAAAGACGAACAAGGTTGACCCGGGCAGGACAGCGTGGGCAACGCATCGACAACGCTGCCCACGGCGCACAGATTAAAAATGCAGTTCAATGCCGGCGAAAGCACCTTTAAAATCCAGATCGGCGTACAGATTGTCGATATCATCTAAACGCAGATTAACGGCGCGGTAACCCAGCTTCAGCCGTAAATCGACCGCCAGATTATCCAGCAGCGCATAAGCTACACCAGCTTGCATATCATACACCCGGCTACCGTCGTAAGACACAAAGCTGCCATTGGCGAACAGCTCCAGCCCGGTTAGCGGTAACCCCACAATAGCCGAGCTGTACAGCATAGGGATAACGGTAGAGGTATCCTGCACTGCAACAGCGCCACCAGCACCGAGGTCGGCCACGGCCACACTGCCGTTAATATGCTTAGCGTTAATACCCAGGTCCAGGCTCAGCAGATCATTATCGAGAATTTCGTAATACAGCACATAATCCGTGTTGGTCAGATCAACCTGGTTGGCAATGTTAGTGTCGACAGCAAAGGTTTCGCCGGCAAAGCTGAAGCTGGCGTTTAATGCCGTTACGCCATTAGTTTCCAGCTGATTATGCTGCAGGCGGATATTGGGCAGCAGTGGCAGAGGATGCTCCAGCGCTACATAGTAAGAGCTCTGAGTTTTATCGTTAAAATTAAAGCTTTGTAGTTGCTCATTGTTGGCAAAACTGCCATCAGTAGAAGTGCGCCAACCATCGGCACCGATATACAAACCCAGTAAGGTATCGGCTTGCGCCGCCGTAGTAACAAGACTGCCAGCCAGCGCAAGCATTAAAACGGAGTGTTTCATTGGTGTATTTACCCTTGTGTTAATAATTCTGACAAATCGATAAGCGCCGCATTGGCACGGGAGATATAGTTCGCCATTACCAGCGAGTGGTTAGCCATCAGGCCAAAGCCACTGCCGTTAAGCACCATTGGGCTCCAGATGGGCTGTTGCGTGGCTTCCAGCTCGCGGATAATCTGCCGCAAGCTCACCATGGCATTTTTGCGCACCAGCACATCGGCAAAATCAGCCTCGACCGCTTTTAGAAAATGCAGCAAGGCCCAGCTGGCACCGCGTGCTTCATAAAACTCATCATCCAGTTTCCACCAGCTGGTTTTAATGCGCCGGTGTGCCGGCGTGTCGGTAGACTGACGGGCCGAGGCATCATTGGCTAAATCAGTGTTCAGCCGGTCTTGCCCAACACTGGCACTTAAACGCTGCGAATAGCTACCCAGGCGTTTTTCCACCGCCTTTAGCCAGTCGCGCAGGTTGTCGGCGCGGGCATAAAACTGGCTGTCGGGTCGCTGCGGGTCCATCAGCTCAGTGCGGTATAAATACAGTTGCTCAATCGCTTTGCGATATTCTGTTTCTGCACTGGGGATTGCCCAGCTGCGATGGTCAATATTAAACTTCGGCTGGGCGATTTTCAGATAAGGGTTTTCTGTAGATTGCGACTGTGAACGGCTGAGATCTTTGCGTAGCGCCAGTGCCAGGTCGCGGGTCATCTCCAGTACACCCAACTCCCAGGCCGGCATATTGTCTAATAAGACAAAAGGCGGCATCACATCATTGGCCAGGTAACCGGCGTTTTTGTCCAGTAAGGTCTCGCTGACCCTGATAAGCGCTGTTGTCGTGCTATAGCCGATAATGGCACTGTCACCCAATTGCTGCCGGCTGTGGGCGATATCATCCACCAGTAAATCCGGCTCCCGGCTGGCCCACCAACCAATAATATAAAGCACCAGCAGCGCTGCCGCGGCGGCCGCACCTAACACACGGGCATTAAACATAACGGCTCCTTAGCGTTTTGGCATGGCAACCACCGGTAGCTCAACCTGTAGGTGTTGGCCATCGGCAAAGCCTAATGTCAGCGGCACCAGCATACCAGGTGTCAGTTCAGCCTGTGGCTCAAACAGCATCAGATGCAGGCCACCAGGCGCCAACTCAACAGTAGCGCCGGCGGCAATATCAATGGCGCTGACGTGTTCCATCCGCATCATGCCATCTTTATGGCTGTGCTGATGCAATTCTACCCGCTCAAACAGCGGGCTTTGCGCCGACACCAGCTGCAGTGCAGTATCGGCAGAGTTAGTCAGGGTAAAGTAACCTGCGGTAACGCTGCGCCCGGGCATTGGCTGGCGCACCTGACCATCTTGCACTGTAGGGACAGCAGCCTGTAGCAGCGGGCTGGCTAACGCCAGTAACAACAGAGTTGTGCTTAGCAATCGCATTACTTTTCTCCTTATTCGTCACAGCCTTATATTACACCAGTTTAACCGCTGGCACAGCCTGTAACGCTAAGGTAGCAAATTTAGCGATCGGGCAGTATGGCCGCAGCCACAAAATAGGCAATCAGGATTGCCACCGGAAACAACAATAATAAGATCACGGCCAGCGTGCGGATCAGCCAGCGCGGCTGCTGATAATACCCCGCCAGGCCGGCACAAACGCCGGCAACTTTGCGATAATTACGCGCGCAATACCAGCGGTCGGTGTCATAAGTCGCCATAAGTTAGTCTCCTGTTTTGTTGTTTGGCTCAGAGGCTGACTTTGCCAGCCACAGCAAGCTGCTGAACAAAGCAAAGGTGACCAGTTCCATGTTTAACCAACTCATCAGTGCTCTCCTGTAAACCGGGTTGCCAGCGGCGTCAGTAGCTGCCAGGCCAGCATCACCGGCACTATGCTCAGTACCGGGCTTAAATACGCCAGTAATAACCAGAATGATGGGATCAGCATGGCTTATTCAGCTATCACTGTTGGGTTAACCTGAGCAAACTCCTGCTTGGCCAGCTCACTAACGTCCTGACGGGCACTTTGCTGTGCAATCAAATCCAGCACACTGCTTTGCAGTGCCAGACGTGCCTGCTGCTGTGTTTCTTTGGACAAACTGCTCAGTTGTTGTTGCACCACCTGCTGTAATTCAGCAGAGACCTCATTAGCCGACAGCGGACTAATGCTAAGGGCGGCAGCGAAAGAACAGGTTAAAGCCAGAGTAGTTAAGCGGTTCATTGTCATATCCTTGTTGCAAGTTAGTCGGTACTACACTGTGTCGATACCAAGGTATTTCAAGTGTTATGCCAACCCACAACAACAAGTTAAATATTTGATTTTAAACAAATAAAATAAAAAGGCGCCGACTACTACACAGTGGCGCCTTAGAGAAAAACCAAAAAATGGCTAAATTAACTAACTAGCTGGTCAAATCGGCTACTGGCTTAAGTTTGGCCAGCGCCTGCAGTAACAAGTCCGGTTTCGCCTCAGCAAAGTGGCCTTGCTCACTGAGTAAGCGTCGCCATTGGCGGGCGCCGGGCCGGCCCTGGAATAACCCCAGCATATGGCGGGCGATGTGCCAAAAACGCGCGCCCTGCTGCATTTGTTGCTCGATATAAGGCAGCATCTGTAGCACAACCTGCTCTGGTGTTAGCGTCAAAGCGGTATCAGCGTAAATAAGTGAGTCGACTTCACTTAGCAGTAACGGGTTGGTATAGGCTTCACGCCCAACCATAACACCATCAAGATACTGCAGTTGCTCTTTGGCCTGCTGCAGCGTTTTAATACCGCCATTCAGGCTGATGTTCAGCTGTGGAAACTCCTGTTTCAGCTGCTGTACCCGTGGGTAATTTAGCGGCGGGATCTCGCGGTTCTCTTTCGGGCTTAAGCCTTTTAACCAAGCTTTACGGGCGTGGATAATAAACTGCTCGCAGCCAGCGCCCGCCACCATACTGACAAAATCCTGCAAAAACTGGTAGTCGTCTGAATCATCAATACCGATGCGGGTTTTCACCGTCACCGGTATAGACACCGCATCCTGCATTGCTTTAACACAATCAGCCACCCGCGCCGGCTGCGCCATCAGACAAGCGCCAAACATACCGTTTTGCACCCGATCCGACGGGCAGCCGACGTTAATGTTTACCGCATCATAGCCACGCTGCTCAGCTAGCTTTGCGCAATGTGCCATCTCTGCCGGCTCAGAGCCCCCCAGCTGCAGCACCACCGGATGCTCTTGCTCATTGAAAGCTAAATAGTCACCACTGCCATGAATAATAGCGCCAGTGGTTACCATCTCGGTGTAAAGCACCGCATTACGGCTTAACAGACGGTGAAAATAGCGACAGTGCTTGTCGGTCCAATCCAGCATCGGCGCGACAGAAAACTGATGAGCGGCAAGCACCTGGTTGCGCATGCTTATTTCATGTCCGGCAGGTTACGGCCGTAGAAAATCTCGCGCATTTCACGAAACACTTTTTTGCTGATGATTTTTTGCTCTTCCGCCGTCATTGAATCGGTACCCATACCAAACAGGTAATTGTTCAAATCAGCCTCTTTTAGCATCATCTTGGTGTGAAACAAGTTTTCCTGATACACGTTGACGTCGATCATCTGAAAGGCGCGCTTAGTGTCTTCGTCCATAAAATTCTGAATAGACGTGATCGGATGATCGATATAGTGCTTGGTACCGCTGACATCACGGGTAAAACCGCGTACCCGGTAATCAATAGTGACAATATCAGACTCGAAGCTGTGAATTAAGAAGTTCAGTGCTTTCAGTGGCGATATAATACCGCAGGTCGACACCTCGATATCGGCACGGAAAGTACAGATGCCATCATGCGGATGCACTTCCGGATAGGTGTGCACACAAATATGGCTTTTATCCAGATGCGCCACCACTACATCAGGCCGTGGGCCGGGGTTTTCTGAGTTATCCGGGTCAACCAGTACCGGCTCTTCACTCACCAGTATGGTGACACTGGCACCTTGCGGATCGTAATCCTGGCGGGCCACATTCAGAATATTAGCACCGATAATATCGGTCACTTCGGTCAGAATGTCGGTTAAGCGGTCAGCATTGTACTGCTCATCAATATATTCGATATATTCCTGCCGGTGCTGCTCTGTTTTGGCATAGCAGATATCGTAAAGGCTGAAACTCAGGCTTTTCGTCAGGTTGTTGAACCCATGTAGTTTCAATTTTTCAAAAGGTTTAACCACTTAACTTTGTCTCCGCAAAAAACCGCAGCGCGGTTATTAACTGAATTACTGCTGCTGGTCACCATTTGGCGCCGTTGCTGCTTCGATAACGCTGAACGAGTGACTCACTGCGACACTGCCCGACAACATAATAGATACCGAACAATATTTATCGGCGGATAATTGCACCGCGCGCTCGACCTGCTTTTCACTTAAGTGAGTGCCGGTAACGACAAAATGCAGATGCAGCTTGGTAAAGACTCTGGGTACAGTGTCCGCGCGCTCTGCGCTTAACTCGACCTCACAATCCTGCACCTGCTGGCGGGCTTTTTGTAAAATGCTCACCACATCCACCGACGAGCAGGCGCCGGCAGCCATCAATACCATCTCCATTGGGCTGGCGGCAACGCTGCCGTCTTTATTGCCGTCAAACACAACCGCATGGCCGCTGCCGGAGCGACCGATAAAGGTGTTGTTGTCCAGCCATTTAACTTTTGCTTGCACAGGCTACCCCAGTCGAAAAAACAAGGGCGGTATTTTACGTAAAACGGCGGCAGGTATCTAGCATAATTGCGCGGTCTGGCAGGTTAATCGAGCAGATCGGCGATGGCGTTATCAAACAGGTTTTTGATTAACAGAGAGATTTCGTTGATGAGTTCAGCTTGTTGCGCAGTCGCTTTTTTTTCCAGCACGCTGCTTAACACTTCCTGAAAGTCGTACATGATGCCATCCACTTCGCGGATAATCATGCTGCGATGGTTCATTTCCAGCTCGGTGTGCTGGGTGCAGAGGGTGATGATTTGTTCGGCAATCGACTCTTCTAACAGCTCGCCGATGGTTTTACCGCTACCATTACTGCCGCCCTGCTCAAACAATGACAGATGCTCAGTCAGAAACTGGATCAGATGTTCGTATCCGGGTTTGTCTGTAACCATAACTTGCTTTACACCTGGCTGTTGGCAAAACAGCAATAAGTTTTCGTTATTTAAGCAAAAACCATAGCATAAAACAAACCGGGGCTGATGCCCCGGTGGTAATTATTTTTATTTTAGTTAAAAGCTTAGTCCGGGTGACAGCTGCTCCGGCATCACCACCTGCTCCAGCTCTACCGAGGCCACCGGGTAAGCGCAGTAATCGGCGGCGTAATACGCACTGGCCCTGTGGTTACCACTGGCACCTATGCCACCAAAAGGTGCGGCTGAACTGGCGCCGGTAATAGGCCGGTTCCAGTTGACAATACCGGCGCGGATACGACGGAAAAAGTGCTGGTACAGTTCGGCACTGTCGCTGAGCAACCCGGCTGATAAACCAAAGGCGGTGCTGTTGGCCTGATCAATGGCCTGATCAAAGTCGCTAAAGCGGAACACCTTCAGTAAAGGCCCAAAGTGCTCATCGTCCGGGAAGTTGGTTACGGCCGAGCACTCGATAATACCCGGTGTCACCAGGGCAGTGTTTTCATCCAGGTGACGCATTTCCAGCAGCACCTTGCCGCCCAGCGCTACCAGCTGTTGCTGCACCGCTAACATGCCCTTGGCGGCAGCAACCGAAATCATCGAGCCCATAAAAGGCTGCTCTGGCGCATCGTAAATGCCCACTTTGATATTACGGCTAACCTCTAATAAGCGCGCTAAAATGGCATCGCCCTGTGCACCTTTAGGTAAAAACAATTTACGGGCACAGGTACAGCGCTGACCGGCAGAAATAAAGGCAGACTGAATAATATCGTGTACCGTGGCGTCGATATTGCTGACATCCTGCACGATAAGCGGGTTATTGCCGCCCATCTCCAGTGCCAGAATTTTATCCGGCCGGCCGGCAAATTGCTGGTGTAAATAATGGCCGGTACGCGAGCTGCCGGTAAAGAAAATGCCGTCAATGCCATCATGGGCCGCTATGGCTTTACCAGTATCCACTTCACCTTGCAGCAGGCTTAGCACGCCAGCAGGCAAACCAGCTTGCTGCCACAGTTGTACCGTATCTTCCGCCACCTTGGGTGTCAGCTCTGACGGCTTAAACACCACCGCATTACCGGCCAGCAGCGCCGGTACTATATGACCATTAGGCAAATGCCCCGGGAAGTTATAGGGGCCAAACACGGCGACTACGCCATGTGGCTTATGGCGGATAAACGCCCGGCCTTGCGGCATCGGGTTTTCTTTGGTGCCGGTACGCTCCTGGTAGGCACGCACAGATATATCAATTTTACCAATCATGGCGCCCACCTCAGTGCGGGCTTCCCACAGCGCTTTGCCGGTTTCCTGTGCAATCGACAGTGCCATCGCTTCTTTATGCTGGGTGAGCAGCTCAGCGAATTTTTTCACTACAGCAACCCGCTCATCAAAACTTAAGCCAGCCCAGTCATACTGAGCTTTACGGGCCGCGCTTATCGCCTGTGCTACCTGCTGTGCGGTGACCGCCTGGCCTTGCCAGATCTGCACATTTTTTGCCGGATCTAACGAAACAAAGGTTTTACCTTCGCCCGACACCCATTCACCATTAATAAACTGCTCTGCGTGCTTCATGCTACTCCCCTGCTAAAAATGGGCCTTAGATGCGGGTAACCCTGACCCAATCGCCGGCATCAACCTGCAGCGCAGCTGCAACATCGGCCGGTATGGTTACCTGCTCACTGTGTTCGTCTGGCTGCAATAACAGCCAGGTGGCGCGAAAATTTATCAGCTGCGTATTGCTGATTAAATGCGGCTGGCCCTGGCTCACATCGCCAATCACCACCTGCAAGCGGCGGCTGTTACGCACCGAGCGGATATGCTCTACCCTTGCCTCTACGGTGGGGCCGGCATCGAAAATATCAACGTAACCGCGGTTTGAAAACCCTTCAGACTGCAGCAGCGCCAGCGCCGGTTTGGTTTTTTCATGCACTTTGCCAATCACTGCCTGCGCTTGTTTGCTCAGCAAACTGACATAAATCGGGTATTTTGGCATCAGCTCGGCAATAAAGACTTTCTGCCCTATGCCAGTAAGGTAGTCGGCGGTGGGAAAATCCAGCGAGAAAAAATGCTCCTGCAACCACTGCCAGAACGGCGAGCTGCCATCGTCATTCGACACGCCACGCATCTCAGCAATCACCCGCTCAGCAAAGCGCTCAGGAAATTCCGCCATAAATAAAAAGCGCATTTTCGACAACAGGCGGCCGTTGTGTTTTTCGCGCCGGCTTTCACGCAAAAACAGCGTACACAGCTCACTAACGCCAGTGTAGTCGTTGCACAGGGTTAAAATATCCACCGTTTTGTACACACCCAGTGAGCGTGAGCTATGCACTACCTTACCTAAATGATAATGGTAGAAAGCATCGTCCAGGCCAACCGCGGCTTCCAACGCACTGGTGCCACAGACTTCACCGGTGGCGGTATCTTCCAGCACAAACAGGTAGCCTTCATCACCAGGCGATGTCACCTGTTTACTAAACGAATGCTCAGAGCGGCTGATTTTGCGCATCAGCAGCTCATCATTGACCGGCAGGGACGTAAAGCCATGCCCGGACTCCACTGCAATATCATACAGCGCCGGGTAATCATCCGCTCGGATTGGGCGAATCACCATCATCGTCGCTTACTCCAGTTTTGCTTTATAGTTTTCGGGGCCCAAAGGCCCCTTGCTTCATTTTTGCAGTCTTAATGCTGCTTGCTACAGAGGTTTGGGTTGCTGTTAGGCGCCAACCACCTGCTTAACCGCCTGCTCAAAGCGCTGCATACCCTCGCGGATATCGGCCGGGGTAATCACCAGCGACGGCGCAAAACGCACGACATCAGGCCCGGCAACTAAGGCCATCACACCGTGCTCGGCAGCAGCTAAAAAGAAATCGCGCGAGCGGCCTTTGTACTTTTCGTTTAACACGGCACCCAGCAGCATGCCCTTACCGCGCACTTCGCTAAATACCTGGTATTTCTGGTTAATAGCATCCAGCTGCTGGCGAAATAGCTGCTCGTTTTCTAACACCTGCGCCATCACTTCTGGCTGGTTTACCGTGTCCAGTACCGCTTCAGCCACGGCACAGGCCAGCGGGTTACCGCCATAGGTACTGCCGTGGGTGCCCACTTTCAGGTGGCTGGCAATCTCAGTTGTGGTTAACATGGCGCCAATCGGGAAGCCGCCACCCAATGATTTGGCGGTGGTTAAGATATCCGGCGTTACGCCATAATGCATATAAGCATACAGTTTACCGGTGCGGCCAACGCCGGTTTGCACTTCATCCATTACCAGCAGTGCATTGTGTTTATTACACAGCTCACGCACGCCTTGTAAAAACTCGGCGCTGGCCGGAATAATACCGCCTTCGCCCTGAATAGGCTCCAGCACCACGGCGCAGGTATTGTCTGAGATTAACGCTTTGACACTGTCCAGGTTATTAAATTCCGCATGCAGTACCGCACCCGGCTTAGGGCCAAAACCATCTGAATACGCTGCCTGGCCGCCTACCGTTACGGTGAAGAAGGTACGGCCGTGAAAACTTTTGCCAAAGGAAATGATTTGATCTTTATGCGCACCGAATTTATCCAGCGCCCAGCGCCGCGCCAGTTTAAAGGCCGCTTCATTGGCTTCTGCACCCGAGTTAGCAAAGTACACTTTGTCAGCGAAGGTGTTGTCTACCAGCTTTTTTGCTAACCGCAGCGCCGGTTCGTTGGTCATCACATTGCTTAAATGCCACAACTTATCCGCCTGCTGTTTAATCGCGTTGACCAAAGCCGGGTGACAATGTCCCAGACTGCTTACCGCAATGCCGCCGGCAAAGTCAATATATTCGCGGCCTTGCTGATCCCATACGCGGGAACCCTCGCCCTTCACCGGAATAATGCCGGCAGGAGCATAGTTGGGTACCATAACTTCATCGAATAATGCGCGAGTGATTTGCGACTGGCCGCTCATGTTCTGTTCCTCTTTGGTCTGCTGGATGCCGCTGTGCTGTCAGCGATCAGGTTAGGCATTTGCCCTAATTGGCAGGCATTATTGCAGATTTAACCTGCCTTGTCTTGCCTGCCAAAGCAGCGAAAAGCCAGAAAAAACAAGGCCTGCAGATAGATTTGCATACTAACTGAATAACTACGCAGCTAAGTTGCCCCGTGCCGGCAGTGGCACTGCTATCAGCCTGTGGCTGGCACAGGCTGCCGGCTGGCATTACTGCAATGGCCATCTGTTTAAGCACAGCTGCATGTTTATGGCCGGAAATTTTTTTGTTAAATATCGACACCCAAGCGTTTCAAGTTGGTTTTAGCCAGCAGTTCAATGTTTTCCGCACCGAGCTGTACTTTGGCAAACCAGACCTGGCGTTCAGCTTCCGAAACTTGCTGGCGGCTTTTCAGCTCTTGCCACTGCACATAGGTTTGCGCCTGCTGTACCAGACGGGCCAAGGGGCTACAGCCGCTATAACCAATACCCTCGGCCAGCTGATCTAACGTCTGACACAATGGTAATGACTGCAACTGCCAGCATGAAGTGATATCGGCACTGAGAATAGCGGCAAATTCATGCATACTTTCACACAAAAAGCTGGCATCAGGCGCTAACGCATCCAGCGCATCGGTCAGCTGTACATCGCGGTTTTCCCGTGCGTGTAACAACTGTTGCTGGCGCACCTGCGCAAAAGTGCGCAGGTAATTGCGTGTCACCACCAGGTGCCCCAGTGTATGAAACAGCCCGACACAGAAGGCGTTATAAGGTAGTTCGGCACTGTTTTCCGCCAGCTTACGTGCTGCTATGGCTACCGCCAGCGAGTAATCCCAGATCCGGCCTTTCAGGCTGGTGAAGGGATCGGTCGAATGCGGCAGCATGCGACGCATGGCGTAGACGGGTAAAATCAGTTGCAGGCTTTCAACACCAAGAAAACGCAAAGCTGTTTTGATGTCTTTGACCATAGCACCTGACGCTGTGCGGTTGCGGTATTGCGGCTGATTCACCAGCCTTAATAAGTCCTCCACTAACCAGGGCACAGCCGAAATTAACCCATCCAGTTTGTTTACCGTCACCACTTTGGTGCTGAGCGCGTCCAGCAAGGGGTAAAAACTCTGACCGGGGTCGAACAGCGAAGCCGTCACCTGATCGATGTTGTGCAGCTTGCGCAGCAGTTCATCGGCGACTTCGTCGTGTAAATGTGCCTGGGCAAACTCACTAAACTGGGCTTTGGCCTGCGCGCCGGCCGCCCGCAATTGTGCGGCACGGGCCTCTACATCCAGCAAAGTGCGGCCACCTTCTGCCTGTCCGGCCCGGATTTGATAGCCCAGCCGTTTGCTGTCAGGATTCACGCCAACCAACTGGTCAAAAAAACGCTGCTGCAGCGTATCAGTTGCAGGCACTGTGGGGCTCGTCACGTATCGTTACTTCCATTAACTCTATTTGGGTTATGCCATACTGCGATGCGACTGGGTTTCAGTCAAGCCGCGAGGCGCCAGTGTTCAGCGTTAGAAAGTTGGCCAGCAGATCTTTACCCTGCTGGCTTAATATCGCCTCAGGATGAAACTGCACAGCATGAATAGGTAAACTGGCGTGCATTAAGCCCATAATGTCGGCCGGCTCGCCGCTATCGTCAGTGCTCCAGGCGGTTTCCACCAGCTCAGTAGGCAAGCTTTGCCGCTCAACCACCAGCGAATGATAGCGGGTGACATCCAGCGGGTTAGCCAGGCCGGCAAACACCGACTGGTTGTTATGGCGGATCAGCGAGTTTTTCCCATGCATCACCTGGGCGGCGCGCACTACGTTGGCACCGAAAACCTGGGCTATCGCCTGATGCCCAAGGCAAACACCTAAAATAGGCAGTTTGCCGGCGAAATGCTCAATAGCCCGTAGTGAAATACCGGCATCGTCCGGTGTTTTTGGCCCGGGTGAAATCACCAGATAGGCCGGTGTCAGCGCCTGTATTTGTGCCAGACTAATATCATCGTTACGCCGCACTATAACCTGTTGGCCTAATGCAGCGAAATACTGCATCAGGTTATAGGTAAAGGAGTCGTAGTTATCAATCAGCAGTAGCATAACCTTGGCCTGCAACGCGCTTAGGGCGCAACAAACCCTACAGCTTCATTCACTTTTGCCAGGGTGGCAGCGGCGCGGCTACGGGCTTTTTCGGCACCATCACGCATTACCGCTTGTAACGTGGGTAAGTCTGCGCGCAGCTCGCTAAAGGTTTTTTGTACCGGTTCTAGCAGGCTGATGACAGCATCGGCCACATCGCCCTTTAAATGACCGTACATTTTGCCTTCATACTCGGCTTCAAGCGCGGCAATGGTTCGGCCGGTAACACCGCTCAAAATACTGAGCAGGTTAGCCACGCCGGGTTTGTTATCCAGATCAAAGCGTACACGCGGCGGGTCTTCGGAGTCAGTCATCGCCTTTTTGAATTTCTTACTGATCATCTTCGGATCTTCCAGCAAGCCAACAAAGTTCCACGGGTTATCATCCGATTTTGACATCTTCTTCGTCGGGTCCTGCAGGCTCATCACGCGGGCGGCTACCGGCGGAATATAAGGCTCCGGTACAGTAAAAATGTCGCCATGCACCGCATTAAAGCGCATAGCGACATCGCGTGCCAGCTCAAGATGCTGCTTTTGGTCATGCCCCACCGGGATCTGGTTAGCCTGGTACAACAAAATGTCAGCCGCCATCAACACCGGGTAGGTAAACAACCCCGCATTGACATTGTTGTTATGCCGCTCTGACTTGTCTTTAAACTGCGTCATACGGCTTAATTCGCCAAACTGGGTATAGCAATTCAGCACCCAGGCCAGTTGGCTATGTTCAGGCACATGCGACTGCATAAACACCGCCGAGCGCTTAGGGTCGATACCGCAAGCCAGATACAGCGCCAGGCTGTCCAGTGATGCGCTGCGCAGCGCTGCAGGTTCCTGCCGTACCGTAATCGCATGCAGATCGACGATACAATATAAGCAATCATAATCGTCCTGCATCTTATCCCACTGGCGCAGGGCACCCAGATAATTTCCTATTGTCAGTTGGCCGGAAGGCTGTGCGCCACTGAGTACTATGGGCTTTTTGCTCATTATTGAATCCACTATTACCATTGTTTCAGGTTAACTTAAGGCCGGTATCACTAGCCGCTTTGCGCGCCATTATATCCGCTCAGCGGCAGGACTGGCAGTAAAAATACGCTTTAGCGCGCCGCTAGCCGGCTCTGACTTTGGCCAGCTGCTGCCGCATTTGATTTATTACATCGTTGTAGTCAGGCGCGTTAAAAATGGCAGAGCCGGCGACAAACATATCCGCGCCGGCGGCAGCAATTTCGGCAATATTATCTACCGTGACACCGCCATCAATTTCCAGCCGGATCGGCAAACCGCTCTGATCAATTAACTGGCGCGCCTGAGACAGCTTATTTAAGGTAGCCGGAATAAATTTTTGCCCACCAAAACCCGGGTTTACCGACATCAGTAGCACCATATCGACCTTATCCAGCACATAATCAAGGTAGCTCAATGGCGTAGCCGGATTAAACACCAAGCCAGCTTTGCAGCCATGGCTTTTAATCAGTTGAAGAGTACGGTCAATATGGCGTGAGGCTTCAGGATGAAAGGTAATCATACTGGCGCCGGCCTGGGCAAACTGCGGTACCAGGCTGTCAACCGGCTCTACCATCAGGTGTACATCAATAGGTGCACTGATACCGTAGTTACGCAGCGCCTGACATACCATAGGGCCAATAGTCAGATTGGGCACATAGTGATTATCCATCACATCAAAGTGCACCACATCGGCGCCGGCACGCAGCACGGCTTTGACCTCTTCACCTAAACGGGCAAAGTCAGCCGATAAAATCGATGGCGCAATCAGATAAGGTTGCATAGCAACACCCCCAAAATCAGCAAAGCCGATACTTTACTGGATTTGCCGGCAAAACACACGCTGACACTAAGATGCCTTGCTGCACACAAAATAAGCAACAGCGCACCATTAATGCACAAGACACCGCTGAATCAAATCAGCATAAACCACCATGCAATTGAAAATATTCACTTTATTTAACTGGCACACATCTTGGAATGCCAGAGGCAGGGAACAGAGAAAAGGGCTAATAAGATGAAAACAGCAACACAACGTACTATTTTAGCAGCAAGTTTATGGATGCTGGGCACTGGCCTTAGCAGCGCGGGCGCATCAGAGCTGACGTTAAGCGGTGATGTGACCTTTGCGTCTGACTATGCCTTTCGCGGTATATCACAAACCGAAGAAGCTCCTGCATTGCAAGGGGGCTTATCACTGAGCACCGCATCGGGCTTTTACGCTTCTGTCTGGGGCTCTAACGTCGACTTCCTGGCTGAAGGCACGCTGGAGCTGGATGTGATGTTAGGCTGGAGTGGCGCTATTAATGACGATTGGTCGACCGATGTGGGTATTATGCGATATGGCTACCCGAATGCTGAAATTGACGGCTCTAACTTTTATGAGCTTTATGGCTCACTATCATACAAAGACCTGACGTTTGGTTTGGCTTATAGCGATGACTACTATGCCAACAGTGGCAACTTTATCTATGTCTACGCCAATTATACCTATGCCCTTAGCGATAACCTGAGCCTGGAGTTACATGTTGGTCAAAACGAATATGATGACAGCAGCGCCAGTTATTTAGACTGGAGTATCGGTTTAAGCACTGAAGTATTGGGTGCAGGCGTCAGCCTGACCTATGTCGATACCGATATCAATGGGTCTTACCTGGCAGATAGCCGGATCATTTTTGCCATATCAAAAAGCTTCTGATGTCAGCGGCTGGCAGAACGCTGCCAGCTTTTTTCTCCCACCCTTGATCCAATACCGGTCAGATTACTTATAATAGCCAAATTGCTGAATTAATAATCAGCTTGTTTCAAATAGCCAGATGTTTTATTATCTTAGCGTTTTATAAGAGCAAATGGATTTAACATGAAATTTACCAAGCTGTATAAAGCTGCTTTAATTTCAGCTGGCATTAGTGCCGGTGCTCTTTATGTTGTGGCACCCGAGCTGTTGTCCAGCCCGCATTGCGTGGCGCTAGACGACATCACTGCACAGCAACAGTGTATGGCAACGCAGCAACAAAGCTGGTTTAGCTGGTTCCAGGGCAATAGCCGCTCTACCCAGTTTCATTTTGTTGATTTGTTGGAATTGCTGAGCCGGCTAAGCCCGGCACAAAAACCTTAATGGCGAATAAGCCTGCGCTGAAACAAGTTATTAAGGCGGTACTGGGCGCTTTTGTTGGCGTGCAGTCAGAGCAGCAACGACAGCAGGATTTTGCCAGCAGTAGCCCGCTCCCCTACATCGTAGTCGGATTAGTTGTTACCCTACTTTTTGTGGCTGTACTATTACTGGTGGTGAAACTGGTGTTAGCCTAGCCTGATACACCGCAAATAATTCCGCGACCTTACCTCTGCCAGAGCCTTTTTGACTGATTGAACGCCCAACCTGCAAACTGTGCAACACCGCTTGCTGATAAATTTTACGTGTCCAGGTGGTATCGTGGTTACTGATCACCACGGTGACACCGCGCTGCTGGGCTTTTTCCGCCAAATTGGCAAGTTGCGCCTGATCATCCAAATCAAAGCCTTGCCTGGCATAGCTGGTAAAGCTGGCCGTTTTACTCAGCGGTACATAAGGCGGATCGCAGTAAATAACCGCACCGGGCTGGGTATGCTGTATCACCTGCTGATAACTACTGCAGCTGAACGTAGCCCGTTGTGCTTTCTCGGCAAAATAATGTAATTCGGCTTCCGGAAAATAGGGTTTTTTATAACTGCCAAACGGCACATTAAATTTTCCCGACAAGTTATAGCGGCACAAACCATTGTAGCCATGCCGGTTGAGGTATAAAAACAGCACCGAGCGCTCATACGGATCCTGGCTTAAGTTAAACTGCTGACGCAGGCTCAGATAAGCATCGCGCTGGTTGCTCTGGCTGGTAAATAAGGCTTTGGCATCGGCGATAAAACTCTGATGGCGATTTTTTAGTAATTGGTACAACGCAATCAGATCAGCATTAATGTCGTTAAGCTGGTAGGCTGGATAATCGGTGTTTAAAAACACCGAGCCTGCGCCAACAAAAGGCTCAACCAGGGTATCAGCCGGTGTCAAATGCCGACTAATCGCGTCAACCAAGTTATACTTACCGCCTGCCCATTTTAAAAATGCCCGGCTTTTATGCACAGCAGCCATTATCCGCCTATTGCGCCTGCAGACTAAGCTGTCGCGCTTTTATCTCGGCCTGTATCGCTTGCACACTCTTAACAAAGGGGCCTGTAGCACGCAGGGCTGCCGGTAACAGTGCCATCTGCTGTTTTGCCTGTTCAGATGAGCTAAAAGGGGCCAATAACAACACCAGTTGCATCTTACCTTGCCACTGGCGCTGATAGCTAAGCACAGCAAGCTCAGGGTATGCTGTGGTAAAACGTGTCAGCGCCGCATCGCTGGATAACACCGCCAGCTGCACAGCAAAGTCACTTTTTGCCATTTGTAGCAAAGACGTTTCCTGATACACATAAGCAGGCACAGCATTATCGGCCCGACCTGCTGCCTGCGTATCACCGGCTGCGGTAGCAACATCAGCTAGCGGGTTTTGCCGCACATCCGCCACAGATTCTGTCTCAGGCTGTGGTGTTGAAAACGCTTGCGCTGGAGCCGTCACAGCTGCCGTGTCAGCGGCTTGAGTTTGCGGTTGCAAAGCGTCGACATCAGGCACTGCGCTGCCAGGGTCGCTGAGATTATCCGAA
>JAANMY010002004.1_pt1 | contig 20458 bp, 12 predicted proteins | sample 7279691 | NCBI WGS metagenome assembly JAANMY01 (sample SAMN14094543, study PRJNA606508) | bioreactor metagenome | isolation source: A lab-scale SPAN reactor treating ammonium-rich wastewater day 388 | place: Ireland: Galway | collected 2018-02-07
ATGACTGCCATGGGCACAAGGTCGGCGACGACCTGCTGGCGATCCTCGCGCAACGCATGAAGGCGGCCCTGCGCGAAGGCGACACCCTCGCCCGCATCGGCGGCGACGAGTTCGTCGCCGTGCTGGTCGACCTCGAACACCTGCGGGACGCCACGCCGGTGCTCGTCCGCCTGCTCGAGTCCGCTTCGGCACCGGTGTCCCTGGCCGGCACCACGGTGCAGGTGTCCGCCAGCATCGGCGTGACGCTCTACCCGGAGGACGCCGCGGATGCCGACCATCTGCTGCGCCATGCCGACCAGGCGATGTACCGCGCCAAGCAGACCGGCCGCAACCGCTATCGGATCTTCGACGTGCACCAGGACTGCTGACCTCCCTCCACGCCTTATGTGCGCCAGGAGACCGACGCCCGTGGCCACGGCGTCGATAGTGAGCCCTGCACCCTAAGAGAACGGAGGATTCCATGCTCTACACCATCGCCGTCATATTGCTCATCCTGTGGCTGCTCGGACTGGTCACCTCGACCACCATCGGCGGCTTCATCCACGTCCTGCTGGTGATCGCGATCATCGTCGTCCTGCTCCAGGTCATCAACGGACGTCGCCTCTGACCGGCAAGGCTCACGCCAAAGCAGCAGAAGCTGCGCGCCGCGCGCCATAATCCCGGTATTTCAGGGCAGACCTGAAACATACGGGAGGCGTCGAGCGTGCCGAATCTGCGCTGGTTGATCACCGAACTCGCCCGCCGCCTCTGGGTGCGGGCGAGTATCTTTGCCGTGGCCGGCATCTTCACCGCCATCATCGGCATTGCCCTCGCCCCGCTCATTCCCGCCGACTGGTCGGGCAAGATCGGCGCCGACTCGGTCGGCAACGTGCTGCAGATCCTGGCCTCGAGCATGCTGGCGGTGACCACGTTCTCGCTCGCAACCATGGTGTCGGCCTACGCCACCGCGTCGAGCGCCACCACGCCGCGGGTCGCCGAGCTCTTGATCCAGGACAGCAGCGCGCAGAACGCGCTCGCCACCTTCGTCGGCAGCTTCCTCTTCAGCCTGGTCGGCATCATCGCGCTCAACGCCGGCGTGTATGGTGACAGCGGGCGCGTGGTGCTGTTCGTCGGCACGATCGGCGTCATCGCCGTCATCGTCATCACGCTGCTGCGCTGGATCGACCTGCTTGCGCGCTTCGGCAGGGTGGGCGATGCCATCGACCGCGTCGAAGCCGCCGCGGTCCATGCCATGCGTGCGCGCTGGAAGCACCCCTGCATCGGCGCGCGCATGCGGGCCGGGCCGGCGCCGATGGTCGCGGCGGTCACCAGCGCGACGATCGGCTACGTGCGGCACATCGACGTCGAGGCGCTTGAGCGTGTGGCGGCAACGGCCGGCGGCGAGATCCACGTCGATGCCCTGCCGGGCGCCTTCGTCGATACCGCGAGGCCGATCGCATGGCTCGACTTCACCCCCGACGAGGCCGCCATCGAAGCAGTGCGCGCCGCCTTCAATGTCGGCGCCCGGCGCTCGTTCGACCAGGACCCCCGCTTCGGGCTCATCGTGTTGTCGGAGATTGCGTCCAAGGCGCTCTCCCCCGCCATCAACGACCCCGGCACGGCGATCGCAACGATGGCCGCCCTGGTGCGCGTGCTCGCCATCCTGGCCGAACGCCGTGAAGAAGAAAGCGAGATCTTCTACCCCCACGTCTTCATTCCGGCGCTGGCGGTCGACGATCTGTTCGACGACGCCTTCTCGCCGATCTCCGAATCCGGCGCTGGGATACTCGCGGTCGGCGTGCGGCTGCAGAAGACCCTGCGCGCCCTGGCCGCGTTCGACCATCCCGAGTTTCGCGTCGCAGCGCGCCATCAGTCGATGCTTGCGCTCGAGCGCGCCCGCCACGCCCTGGCGCTGGCCGAGGACGTGGCAAAGCTCGAGGCCGAGTCGGCGGCAATCTGAACGGGCGCAGTGCGGGTGGCGGCGGCGGTTGGCGTCGCCACAGGCCGCCGTGCGCCGCGCCCGCGAAGCTATCTTTTGCCGACGCCGGTTTTCCGCGCGCTATCGGCCTATAGTGGAGAGGGACGGTTTTCGCCGGTCCGCAACAGGAGCACGACCATGAACAAGATCCGAAAGAGCAACAAGGAAGCCAAGAAACAGCCCGCCCTCGACCCGAAGGAGAAGAAAGCCGCCAAGCAGGCCAAGAAGCACGCGAACGACACCGCTCCGCTGATCACCCCGCGTTGAGCCGAGCGCACGCCATCTGCGTGCCCACCCCCGCATCACCGCGCCCGGCGCGCTGCGCTCACACCCCGCCGCCCAGGCCTGCGGCCTCGGCCTTGCGCCAGATATCCACCTCGACCCGATGCTCGCGCTGGTCATCGACCAGCGCAATCGTGCCGTCAGCCAGTTCCACCCCATCGAGCCTCACCCGCTGAAGACCGCCCGCCGCATCGCCGCGGGCGGGGTGCTGCACGATGAGGATGTGGTACACGGTTTCCCGATAACGGTAGTGAATCCTGAGCTGCGGCCACTCGGCCGGCAGGTTCGGCACCAGCCATAGCCGATCGGCTTCCACGCGCAGCCCAAGCAGCGACTCCACCATCAGCCGGTACAGCCAGCCCGCCGAGCCGGTGTACCAGCTCCAGCCGCCGCGCCCGGTGTGCGGCGCGCGCGCATACACGTCGGCGGCGACGACGTAAGGCTCCGCCTTGTAGATGTCGATCGCCGCCGGCGACTGCGCGTGGTTCACCGGATTGATCATGCGCAGCAGCTCCCACGCCCGCTCGCCGTCGCCGAGGGCGGCAAAGGCCATCGCCGCCCAGATCGCACTGTGGGTGTATTGGCCGCCGTTCTCGCGCACCCCCGGCACGTAGCCGCGGATGTAGCCGGGGTCGAGGCTGGAGCGGTCGAAGGGCGGGTCGAGCAACTGGACGAGGCCGTCGGCGCGCCGCACCAGGTGTTGATCGACCGCCGCCATCGCCCGCCGCGAGCGCGCCTCGTCGGCGACGCCGGCGAGCACCGACCAGCTCTGCGAGATCGAATCGATGCGGCACTCCTCGCCCTGCGCCGAACCCAGCACGGTGCCGTCGTCGAACCACGCGCGGCGGTACCAGTCGCCGTCCCAGGCGTGGCGCTCGATGCGCGCGCGCAGCGCAGCGCCCTCGTCGCGGCACAGGGCGGCGAAATCGACATCGCCGCGCTTGCCCGCCAGCTCGGCAAAGCGCCCCAGCACCTCGCACAGGAAGAAGCCCAGCCACACGCTCTCGCCGCGGCCCTGGATGCCGACCAGGTTCATGCCGTCGTTCCAGTCGCCCGAGCCCATCAGGGGCAGGCCGCGCTCGCCAAAGCGCAAGCCGTGGCGGATCGCGCGCACGCAGTGCTCGTAGAGGCTGGCGTCGTCGCTCGAGCGCAGGGGCAGGTCGTAGTAGGAATCCTCCTCGGGCAGCACCGCACGCCCCTCGAGGAAGGGCTGGCGCTCGTCGAGCACGCCGGTGTCGCCGCTGGTGCGCACGTAGCGACACACCGCCAGCGGCAGCCACAGGTAGTCGTCCGAACACTGGGTGCGCACGCCACGGCCTGCGGGCGGGTGCCACCAGTGCTGCACGTCGCCCTCCTGGAACTGGCGACTCGCGCACAGCAGCAGGTGCGCGCGCACCAGCGCAGGCTCGGCATGCACCAGCGCCATCGCGTCCTGCAACTGATCGCGAAAACCGAAGGCGCCGCCCGACTGATAGAAGCCGCTGCGCGCCCACATCCGGCACGCCAGGGTCTGGTACATCAGCCAGCCATTGGCGAGCACATCGAGCGCGGGCTCGGGGGTCTCGACCTGCACCGCGCCGAGGGTGTGGTTCCAGTGCTGCCACACCGCCTCGAGCGCCGTGCGCGCGGCAGCCGCACCGCGGAAGCGGCGCACGAGCGCGCCGGCCTCGTCGGCGTTGCGGCCGACGCCGAGGCGGAACACGATCTCGCGCGTCTGCCCGGCAGCCAGCTCGACCGTGACCTGGATGGCCCCGCACGGGTCCAGCCCCGCCCCCACCGTGCCCGACAGGCGCGCTCGCCGCAGGGCCGCAGGACTGCGCAGGCTGCCGTTGCGGCCGATGAATTCGGCGCGGTCGCCGCTCACCCTGCGCGTCGGATCATCCACGTCGAGAAAGGCCACGCGCTCGGCGAACTCGGCGTTGAAGGGGTTGCGCGCCAGCAGCGCGCCGCTGCCCGCATCGATCGTGGTGCTGACGTGCATCGCCGACTTCGCGCGCAAGTCGCCCAGCACCCAGTCGACGTAAGCGGTCGCAGACAGCCGGCGGGGCCGCCCGGACGCGTTGTACAGCTTCAACACCGAGAACTTGATCGCGGCATCGGTGGCGACATACACCCACAGCTCGGAAACGATGCCGTGCACGTGGGTCTCGAACACGCTGTAGCCAAAGCCGTGGCGGACGACGTAGGTGGCCTCGGCGCGCATCGGCTGCGGCGTCGGCGACCATGCCGCGCCGCTGTCCTCATCGCGCACATAGAGCGCCTCGCCGCCGGCGTCGCTCACCGGGTCGTTGTCCCACGGCGTGAGGCGGAACTCGTGCGCGTTCTCGCCCCAGGTGTACGCCGACCCGCTCTCCGACAGCACGGTGCCAAAGGCCGGATTGGCCAGCACGTTCACCCACGGCGCGGGCGTGACCTGCCCGGGCGCGAGCGTGATCACGTACTCGCGGCCATCGGCGGTGAAGCCACCGAGGCCGTTGTGCAGGATCAGATCGGTGCGTGGCGGAGGCCCCAAAACCCCTGCAGCCCCTGAAGCCACCTTCCCCGGGTTGTCGGACGCAAGCGCCAACGCATCGCTGCGCCGGGGCCGGAAGGCCGGCTCGCGCACCCTGGCCGGCGCCGGCTGGTCGAGCTGCTCGGCGAGGGTGCCGCGGGCGTCGGAGAGCACCACCCGCGCCACCGACTGCAGCAGGATGCGGTCCTCGCTGGCGATGTGCTCGGCCATGCGCACGAAGATGCCGCCCGGGCGGTCGATCACGCTGGCGCCCACGCCCGAGGCGATCAAACCCATGATCTCGTCCTGCAGGCGCTGGCGGTAGCCGACGTGCTCCTCGTTCCAGATCACCAGATCCACCGCCAGCCCCTTGAGCCGCCAGTAGGCATGGGCCTGCACCAGTTGGCGGACGAGGTCGAGATTGGCGGTGTCGGCGATCTGCAGCAGCACGATCGGCAGGTCGCCCGAGATCGCGTAGCCCCACAGCCCGGACTGGCCTCGATGATTGCGCACCAGCACCCCCGCATCCGCCCGGCGCGCGGCGTTGGCGTAGAGCACCGCGCTCGCCAGGCGGGCGTGCAACTGGGCGTCGGCGTCGCTGAGGTCGAGCTGGCGCAGCACGACCTGGCTGTGCGTCCACGACAGCTCGAAGACGCGGTCGGCGAGGTGGCGGTCCTGGTACTTGTCGATCAGGCACTCGGCCACGTCACGGCGCTCGGCGATGCCGGTGACGATGTCGACCACGGCCGTCTGGTCGGGCTCGAGCGTGACCGTGCAGCGGATGGCCACGATCGGGTCGAGCACCGAGCCCTCGCTGTCGGACAGCGGCCCCGCGGCGCGCATCGCCAGCGGATCCGCGGTGCTGGCGTTGCGGCCGATGAAGCGCGCGCGATCGGTCTCGTACGACACCGTGCCTGGCGCCGCCTCGGACCCAGCCTCGGACACCACGCCGGGCGCGCCCCCGGACGCCTGCGGGCGCACCACCATCAGGTGGAACATCCACGGCGCCTGCTCGTCGCGCGAGCGCGGCCGACGGGTGCACAGGATGGCCTGGCGGGCGCGCACGATCTCGGTCTGCACGAACAGGTTGCTGAACGCCGGGTGCAGGGCGTCGGTGGCCGGCGGCGCGATCACCACCTCGGCGTAGCTGGTGAGCTCGATCTGCCGGCGCTGGCCCGAGCGATTGGTGAGGCGCACCCGGCGCAGCTCGATGTCGTCCTCGGGCGAGACGACGATCTCGGTGTAGGTCTCGATCTCCTCCGCCCTGCCGCCGGGTTCGCTCGACTGAGCACCCGCGAGCACGTCGTGGCGCCGAAACTCGGCGCGGCCTTCGGAAAAGATCGCCTCGTAGGCGGCTGGCGACTTCAGCGTGGGCTGCCAGGTGGTCGACCACACCTGCCCGGTGCTCAGCTCGCGCAGGTAGCAGAACGCGCCGCGGTTGTCGCAGGTGCCGTCCTCGCGCCAGCGCGTGAGCGCGAGCTCCCTCCACCGGCTGTAGCCGCCACCGGCGTTGCTGAGCATGACGTGGTAGCGCCCGTTCGACAGCAGCTGCAGCTCGGGCATCGGCGTATGCGGGGTGGCGAAGAAGCGGATCGGCGGCTCCTCGGCGGGCGCGGCCGAGTGCATCTCGGCGAGCTGGGCGGTGTGCGGAAACAGCTCGGTCGCGCGCGGGATGCGTTCCTGCAGCAGCAGCAGCACCGACTGGAACTCGCGATCGGCCTCGAAGCGGCGCTGCATCGGGCGCGCCAGCACGTGGTAGGCGAGCGCGAGCAGGGTCATGCCCTGGTGGTGCGCCATGAACGAGCGCACCACCACGGATTCCTGGCCGCGGCGCTGGCGCGCCGGCGTGTAGTCGATGGCCTCGAACAGGCCGAAACGCCCCATGTAGCCCGCCGCCGCCAGGCGCTGCAGGTTGGCGCACGCCGCTTCGGGGGCCACCATCAGCGCCAGCGCCGAGGCGTAGGGCGCGACCACCAGGTCGTCGGCCAGGCCGCGCTTGAGCCCCAGCCCGGGCACGCCGAAGGCGCGGTACTGGTAGTTGAGGTGCACGTCGACCGTGTTGTAGCCGGACTCCGAGATGCCCCAGGGCACGCCGCGCTGGCGGCCATACTCGATCTGGCGCGCCACCGCGGCCTGGCAGGTCTGGTCGAGCAAGGTGCCGTCGTAGGTGGGCATCACCAGCAGCGGCATCAGGTATTCGAACATCGACCCGCTCCACGACAGCAGCACCGGCTCGCCCGCCGTGCTGGTGAGCAGGCGGCCGAGGGCGAACCAGCTCTCCTGCGGGATCTGCCCCTGCGCAATGGCGACGAAGGTGCTCAGGCGTGCCTCGGACGCCAGCAGGTCGTAATAGCTCGCATCGACACGCTGCTCCGCGACGTTGTAGCCGATGGTGAACAGGTGGCGGGAGTGGTCGTAGAGGAAGCCGAACTCCATGTGCCCCAGCTCGCCGGCGTGCGCGGCCAGCCGGTCGATCATCGCCAGGCGCTCGCGGGCACGCGCGCCGGCGGTGGCAAGGTGGCGCTGCAGCTCGCTCAGCCAGGCGTGCTGTGCGGCTGTTGCAGCAGTGGCTGCGGACCTTGCCGCCGCCAGGCGATCGGCAATGAGCGGTGCGCAGCGCAGGTCCACGCTCGCGAGTTCCAGCAGGGTCGGAATCGGCGCATCCGGGTCGATACGGGCGAGAGGGTCGGCAAATTCGTGGGCAAACTCGTCGCCAGGCTCGCCGGCAAGCTCCGCCTCCAGCCCTGCCGGAAGTGGCGCCAGGCTCAGCCAGGGGGCGAGGAAATCGACTTCATCCAGGGCCGCGCGGCACTGGCGCGCCAGCGCCTGGGGCCATTCGCCCCCGGCGCCCTCCGGCGTGCGCGCCTCCCGCAGCAGCGCGCTGTCGCCCCGAACGCGCTCGCTCCGAACGCGCTCGCCCTGCATGTTCTCGGCCCCTGCGCTCTCGCCCCCGGCGCTCTCGCCCCCTGCGCCCTCGCCCTGTGCGGGGACGAGCGCATCCGCGAGCCCCGCCAGGGTCGCCAGACTGGCGCGCAGCGCCGCGAGGGACGCGGAGGATGCCGCGGTCGACGAACCGGCCGCAGCCGCCAGCGCCCGCGCGAACGCCGCCAGGCGATCCGGCGCAACGCCAGGCTCCGCCTCGACGATGGCGAAGGTGTCGCGCACGCCCTCGAGCAGCCGCACGGGCACGATCGGGTCGGTGCCGAGCGCGCGCAGGCCTGCCTGCAAGGTGATGAGGTGGCCGGCGAGGTTGCCGCTGTCCACCGTGGACACGTAGAGCGGCGGCAGCGGCTGCAGCGTGCGCGTGTCGTACCAGTTGTAGAAATGGCCGCGGTGGCGCTCCAGCCCGGCCAGGGTGTGCAGGGTGTCTGCCGTGCGCTGCACGACGCCGCCGGCGGTGAGGTAGCCGAAGTCGTAGGCGGACAGGTTGGCCAGCAGCGCCATGCCGATGTTGGTGGGCGAGGTGCGGTGGGCGATCAAGCCCACGCGATATTCCTGGAAATTGTCCGGCGGCAGCCAGTGGTCCAGCGGGCCGACGAAGGTATCGAAGAAGGCCCAGGTCCGCCGCGACAACTGGCGCAGGAACCGAAGCTGCTCGAGCGAGAGTTCCACCACCGGGCGCACAAGCGGCTGACTGATCCACCACGCGATGGCCGGCGACGCGAGCCACAGCAGCAGCACGGGCAGCGCCGCGCCAAGGGCGGCCGGATTGGTCAAAGCAAGCAGCGTCGCCGCGGCAATGGCGAGCGCCGGGCCCATCCACATCGTGCGCAGCACGCTGGCCAAGCCATGGGCGCCGCGCTGGGCGGAGGCACGTTCGGCTTCGCTGGAGGGGTTCCACTCCAGCAGCCCGCGGTGCGACACCGCCATGCGCCACACACTGCGCACGATCGCATCCAGGCTGAACCAGGCCTCGTGCGGCAGGCAGGCCAGCTCGAACGCCACCTGGCCGCCACGGCGCGCCGCCGCGATTCTTGTCGCGGTGAGGTGCTGCCGCCAGGTCACCTCCTGCGGCTTGCGCACGAACTCGTGCAGCGTCGCCAGCACCGACGGCAGCAGCACGATCGCGATCACCGCCAGCGTCCACGCCCATGCCATGCCGGGAACGATCCAGCCCAGCACCAGCAGCAGCACCAGTGCCGCGGGGACGAGGCTGCGGCGCAGGTTGTCGAGCAGCTTCCAGCGCGACAAGGCAGACAGCGGGTTGGGCTCGAGACAGCGAGACCGGGGCTGGGTGGCTTGCTGCGGTTGGGTGGACCGGAACTGGGGGGCCTGGTTTTCGGGAGTCCTGGCTTGGGCCCCCTCGCCTGCCACGGGCTCGGCGCACTGCACCGGCACCTGCGAGCGCAGCCACGCGACGAGCTGCCAGTCGCCGCGAATCCAGCGCTGACGGCGGCTCACGTCGGTGCCGTAGCGCGCCGGATAGTCCTCGTAGAGCGACACGTCGCTGAGCAGCCCGGAGCGCACGAAGCAGCCCTCGAGCAGGTCGTGGCTGAGGATGCGATCCGGCGGCAGACGATCGCCGAGGCAGTGCTCGAACGCATGGACGTCGTAGATGCCCTTGCCGACGAAGGAGCCTTCGCCAAAGAGGTCCTGATACACGTCCGACACCGCCCGCGTATACGGGTCGATGCCCGGCTCGCCGCCATTGAGCCGTGCATAGCGGGAGCGGCTGGCGCCCGGCAGGCTGATCGCCACCGCGGGCTGCAGGATGCCGTAGCCGGCAACGACGCGGCGCGTGAGCCGATCGTGCTGCGGGCGATTGAGCGGGTGCGCCATGGCCGCCACCAGCGCGCGCGCAGCATCGCGCGGCAACTGGGTGTCGGTGTCGAGGGTGATGACGAACTTCACCCCGGACAGCGCAGCGGTATCGCCCACCACGCACGCGAAGCCGGCGCCCGCGGCGGCGGGGATGCCGCGCAGCAGGGCGTTGAGCTCGGCGAGCTTGCCGCGCTTGCGCTCGTGACCCATCCACACCCCTTCTTTCGGGTTCCAGCGCCGCGGGCGATGAAAAAGGAAGAAGATGTCGCCGTCGGCCTCGGGCCGGCCATCGCCGTATTTGCGATTGAGCGCCTCGATACTGAGGCGCGCGCGCTCGACCAGCGCAGCATCTTCGGGAAGCGTTTCCTCGCGGGCGTCGAGCAGGTCGGTGAGCAGACCGAAATGGAGGCTGTCGTCGCGATTGGCCAGGAAGCGGACCTCCAGCGCCTCGACCAGTTCATCGACGTTGTCCGCACTGGTGAGCATGGTCGGCACCACCACCAGCGTGCGCCACTGCGGCGGAATGCCGGCGGAGAAGTCCATGCGCGGCAGCGGGTGCGGTGTCGCCAGCAGCGTGGCCAGCCAATTCACCAGGGCTACGCCCAGCCGGCTTGCGGCCAGCAGCGCAAGGGGGGCGACTGCCACGGCCAGCAACCCGGTCCAAGCTCCGGACACTGCGCCGTCCACACCACCACTCACCCCGAGGCTGGCGCCCAAGGGTGCGAGCAGGCCGCCGGCGATAACGACGCTCAGCAGCGCGATTGCACCGAGATAGAGCGCCAGCGGGCAACGCCGCGCCCTAGCCCGCAACGCCGCGCGCCAGGAGGGACGAAAGCCGACCGCACGCTCGAGCCCCTGCCGGCCTTTGTCAATGAGGTAGAAGCCGACATGGTCGGCACGGGCTGACGCGTCATCACCCCCCTCGCAGCCCACCTCGCCGCCCACCTCGCAGCCCTCCACCACGACTTCCTCTGAACGAACCGCGCCCCGCCCCCCACCGTGCCCGCCGGCGGCGATACCGCCCCCCGCCAGCGCCACCGCCTGGTGCGCCACCTCGCCCTCGCTGCAGGCGCTCCTCTTCGCAATCGCCTCGACCACGTGCCGGTAGCGGTCACGGGTCGCAAAATCCATCCCGGCATACATCCCGCACGGGTCGTCGCACAGCGTGTGCTCGACCACGCTCATGGTCTCGACGAAGGCGCGCCAGTCCAGCGCGCTTAATAGCCGCAAGCTGCCGATGCTGTTGCTGATCGACACCTGGTCGGCGGCCTGCTGCTGGTTCTCGGCCTGGATCGACTGCTCGATCGTCATGCCGTGTTCGGCTAGCTGCTGCTCGATCCACGACAGCGGCAAGGCGAGCGCGGGGCCGCGATGCTGGAAGCGGCGCACGAGCCCGGCGACGAAGGTGCAGTTCATGGGCGGGTTCGAGCGCGCCATGTCGGCCAGCACCAGGATCAGGCTCTTCGGGTCGGTGTCGGCGGCCTCGGTCACGCGGTCGGCCCAGGTGTCGGCCAGATCGCGCTCGGCGCAGGCATCGGCCACCCGCACGCCGGTGCGGCGCAGGCTCTCGACCAGCGCGAGGCGCAGCATGATCGGGATGGCCCACAGCTCGCCCAGCTTCAATGCGCTGACGGTCTGGTACGCGGCGATGAAGCGCCGGAGCTCCTCGGCATCGACCCGGCCATCGCCGTGCGACACGATCTCCAGCATCAGGTCGTACACCCGCGGCTGCCCGGCCGAAGGTCCATTGGCCAGGCGCGGCAGGCCGACACTGTAGCCGCGCGGCAGGTGTCGCCGTGCGGTGCGGATCTGTTCCTCGATGAGGTAGAAGTTGTCGAGCAGCCATTCGCCCGCCGGCGTGATGCGGCGGTTCTCGGTGGCGGCAGTGGTGAGACGCCGCGAGGCTTCGACAAGTGCGTGTTCGTTGGCCGCGAGCCGGGTCAGCAGTTCGTCCGGACGCGGGCCCGTCGCGAGTTCATGGGCGACGGCAAGGGCCTTGCCGTGCAGCGCCATCTGCTCGCTGCTGAACAGCTCGGCGCGCAATGGCGAATCAGTGTCGGAATGGTGGCCAGGGCCCCCGATCCGGGTGCGCAAGGCTGGAAAGACCGCACGCAAAGCCCCGCGGCCACCGTCGATGATCTGCTTCAGCAGTGGCCACGGGAGAGACATCGCTTACTTCAGGCGCATGTCGTTCTTGACCGACTGCACGCCCTTGACGCCACGGGCCAGTCCGACTGCGGTGTTGATGTCGGCCTGCGAATTGACGAAGCCGCTGAGCTGGACCACGCCCTTGAAGGTCTCGACGTTGATTTCAGCCGACTTGAGGCTGGCATGTTCGAAGATTGCCGCCTTGACCTTGGCCGTGATGACGCTGTCGTCGACATACTCGCCCATGCCCTCCTGTTTCGAGGTCGAGGCACAACCCACTGCGGTGATCAGGGTGAGCGAAAGGAAAAGCGCGGACAGGTATTTGCCAAACTGTTTCATGATCGAAATCTCCAAAGTTTGATGACGCGGGACTTCTTGCTGCTGCTTCAGTCCGGTAGCGGACGAGCCACACCGGATTCGTGCATCACCGGCTGCGCAACATCGTGCCGATGATCAACCCCGCGAAGGCGGCAACGCCGAGGGCCTTCCAGGGGTTCCGGACCACATACTCCTGGGTGCATTCGGCAGCCTCCCCCATCCGCCGACCAGCCACGGCCCGCGCCTGGTCGAGCCGCACACTGGCCTGGCCAAGGCGCTCGTCGATGCGCGCACGCACCGCGGTGAACTCTTCGTTGCTGGCGTTGACCACTTCCTTGAGCAGGCTCTCCGTATCGGCGACAAGACCCTTGAGGTCCTGCACCACCTGGCTGCGCATGTCCGCGACCGCACTGTGCTCGGCGTTCAATTCCGTATTCATCATTCCTCCTGTTGACGTCGTTGGCCCGACGGTTCGAATCCGGGCCGGTATTCCCTGGGAATAACGCTGGGGATACGCTGGATTCGGATACTCGTCCTTGTGGCGACCCACGTCTGTGCGCTAGCCAACAGACCACAAATCACGCGTCGCTATGATTCAAATCAAGGAGAGGGTGACGCACAGCGGACGCGATGGACGCCGCAGACCCCGTCCGATACAAGGCCGGAACGCACGATGCAGCATGGCGCGACATTGGTTCCTGACCCCTGTGCTGAAGGCACTCACTTACTGCAAGGAGACTTGAAATGTCACTGGGAACCATCCTGCTGATCGTGTTGATCCTGATCCTGATCGGCGTATTTCCAAGCTGGCCGCATAGCCGGAGCTGGGGTTACGCGCCCAGCGGACTGCTCGGCGTGGTGCTGTTGATCGTGCTGATCCTGTTCCTGATGGGGCGGATCTAGCCTCTGCCGCGAGCGCGGCGAGAAACGCAGCGGTGGCGTGCGTCCGGACAGGGGCGCACGCCACATAAAAAAAGCCCCCGAAATCCCGGGGGCCTCGCCTCGACTACCGAACCGCTTCAACGGCCCGCAGTGCTCAGGCTCATGCGGCTTTCTTCATCACCTTCTTCTCGACATTGCTGGCCGCCGCAATCATCGGCTGCACCGCATCGTCCGCCACCGCCAGGCTGTGCTCGGCGATCTCGGCGCCGGCCTTGATCATGCGTTCGTAGGCCTCGGTTGCGCTGTTGAGCGCCGTCTTGATCTGCCCGACCAATTCGGCACTGCCCGTCGGGCCGGATTTGGCCATGGTGTCGAGCAGCACACCCACGGACTCGGCGAGTTCGTTGGTGCGCTCGACCGTGATCTGTCCGACCTCGACCTGCGACTTGATGCAGATGCCGCTGAAGTTGCGCAGATAGTCGCTGGCGAGTTCCATCGAACGTGCCGGCGAGCCGGTTTGCGCAGTCAGTTGCTCGAAAAGGTTGCCGCTCTTCGGCACCTCGATGCCAGCCTTGTACGACCGAAGCGCGTTCATGTTGAGCGCGAACAGTTGCTCGGACGTGTTCAGCGCAACATGGACGATGGCGTTGAAGGCATCGCCGTTGGCAGTGACGACTTCGGAAATTTTCTCGTGCAAGGGCGTAATCGAGTTCATCGTGTGTTCCTCAAGTTTACAAAGTGGCGGAGTCGGTCGCCGCGCAATGACATCCGCCTTGCAGCGGCCGCAACCCCAATTGAAGACGGGCTGCATGTTGCCTGCGCTGCTGATTCCGTGTCTGTCAGTTCAATGCCAGATCAGTGCCGGAAAAGAAGTCGATCCGTGTCGGATAATTCCGATCGGCGCGCCCGTCCTCATGGCCTGATCCGAATGGCAACACATCCATACGCTCGACCAGCAGGCCCAAGGCCCGCGCACTGGTTTGAATGAAACGCGCCTCGGCTTCACTGGAAAACGGTCCGAGCAGCACGGTCGCGGGTTCGCGCCCGGTACCTGCACGTCTTCGGCCTGATTTCGTCGTGACCACGGGCGCCCGCAGGTAAATACCCGGGCGCAATGAATCGACAAGCGTCAGCGCCTGTGTCGGCCGCCCGCGCTGTCGTGTTGCGATGAAGCTGTGTAGTGAGTCCTGCAAGGCTGTCTCCTCCACGCGGTGACTCTGCGGCCACTCGCTCTCGTAAGTCGGTCTCGCTCCTCGACGACACCCCGTCGCCCCGACGTCTCGCGCCGCTTTCCGGGTCATCATGAAATCCGGCCGGGGCTTTGTCCTTGTGCTTGTTGCTGCACAGTCGCGTGTCGTCGATCGCGACCACGAATTATGCAGATCTGATCAATCCAGGTCTGTCGGCAAATGGCTGGACAGAAGTCAGATCATCAGATGGCTTGAGTAGGTTTTTTCTTACATCGATCAATCACTTGTCTGGACGCATACCCTTTCGGCAGCGATTGCAGTACGCTCGAATCGGTGCCCGCTGCGCTCGGGATCGGGTCGCCGAATCTGGTGCGACATCGGCCTGCGACACCGCTCGGCACCGGATTGCCTGATGGAGTTGTTTCCCGATCATGAAGCCCGTTCGCACACACCCGAACCTGCCCGCCCCCGATGCAGCATGCCGACCAGAGCAGGCGGGGCAACAAGGCGCCGCCCCGCTGCAAGGCGCCTCCGATGCACTGGTGCATCAGTTGCATGTGCATCAGGTCGAGCTCCATGCACAGTCGGAAGCCCTGCACGACATCCAGCATGAATTGAAGGCGTCGCGCGATCGTTACCTGAGCCTGTTCGAGCACGCGCCGACCGCTTACCTGTTGCTCGACCACAAAGGCCGCATTTCCGAACTCAATCTGCCGGCAGCCGACCTGCTCGGGAAAGATCGCGGCAAGTTGCGCCATCGCCGCTTTGCCGAGTTTGTCCACGCCGATGCCGCCGACACCTGGCACCGGTTCCTCCACAACGAATCGCTGCATGACGGCAGGCAGACCTGCGAGCTGAAACTGCGGCGCAGCGACGGCCACGTGTTCTGGGCACGCCTGGGCGGCCATCGCCACCTGGAGACGGAAGGACCGCGCATGCTGCGGCTCGCGCTCGAGGACATCAGCCAACTCAAGCTGCTGGAGCAGGCGCTGCTGGAGAAGGAAGGCTACCAGCGGGCGCTCCTCGACAACTTCCCGTTCATGGTGTGGCTGAAGGACACCGAGTGCCGCTATCTCGCAGTGAACAGCGCGTTTGCGAAGACATTCGGGGGCGAGTCCACCGAGTACTTTGTCGGCAAGAGCGATTTCGACTTCGTGCCGGCGGCGGTGGCCAAGGCCTGGCAGGTCGCCGACCGCGAGGTGCTCGCGTCACGCAGGCAGATCAGCGTCGAGGAGGAGATTCACCACCGAACAGGCAAGTCGACCTGGTCGGAGACCTACCGGGCGCCCGTGCTGGACGACCAGGGCAATCTGCTTGGCATCGTCGGTTTCGCACGCGAGATCACCGCGCGCAAGGAGGCCGAGAGCGCGCTGCGGCACATGAACGACGTGCTCGAAGAAGAGGTCGCCGAGCGTGCCGCCGAAGTGGATGCGCGTTCCCGCGCCCTGTCCGAGTCGGAGCGGTTTTTCCGCGCAACGATCGATGCGCTGCCTTCCATACTGTGCGTGCTCGACGAAAACGCCAGCATCATCACGGTCAATAAGGCATGGAGGGAGTTCGCGTCCGCGAATGACGGCGACCCCGACGCGGTGAGCGAAGGTGCCAACTATCTCGCGGTGTGCGACGCCTCGGCAGAACGCATTCAGGGCAGCGCCCTCGCGGTGGCAAACGGCATCCGCGAGATCCTGGCCGGCAGACGCAAGTCGCTGGTGCTGGAGTACGAGTGCAGCACGCCGAGCCAGGAGCGCTGGTTCGAAGTCAGCATCTCGCGCTTTCCCGGCAATGGGCGGGTTCGCCTGGTCGCGATGCATGACGACATCACCCGACGCAGAGAACTGGCGACCGCACAGCGTGAGGCCTCGCAGCGCCTGAAACGCCTTGCAGCGCACCTCGAATCCGTGCGCGAGGAACAAAGCACCCGGATCGCGCGCGAGGTGCACGACGAGCTCGGCGGCACGCTGACCATGCTCAAGCTCGGTCTGGTGACGACGATCGACAACCTGGTGAGCGTCTCGCCGACGGCGACGCAGTTGCAGGGCATGGTCGAGCAGGTGGATGCGGCCCTGCAAACGGTCAAGCGCATCTCCACCCACCTGCGCCCCGGCATGCTCGACACCCTCGGCCTGCTCGCGACGATCCGGTGGCATGCCGAACAGTTCTCGCGCATGACCGGCATCGAGGTCGAACTGAAACTGCCCGACGATGTACGCCTGTCGGCCGAAGCCAGTACCGCGGTGTTCCGCACCGTCCAGGAAGGCCTGACCAACGTTGCCAAGCACTCAGGAGCGAAGAAGGTGAGCATCACCATGATCAGGCGCAAGGGGAACCTGATCCTGCGGATGCGCGACGACGGCAAGGGGCTCCCCAAGGACAGCCTGCGCAAGCACGACTCGTTCGGACTCATCGGCATGCTCGAACGTGCGCGGCACCTTGGTGGCGAGCTGACACTCACCGGCACGCCCAGGACTGGAACCCAGTTGATGCTGCGCCTTCCGCTCGACGCGGGCGCGACGCCAGCGATTCAGGGGGAGGATTGAACATGGTCAGGGTTGTCATCGTCGACGACCACGCCGTGGTACGCAGCGGCCTGCGCCAGTTCTTCGTCGCAACCGACGACTTCGAGGTCGCGGCCGAAGCCGCAACCGGTGGCGAACTGCTTGCCCTGGTCGGCTCGGTCGAGGCCGATGTCGTCCTGCTCGACATCACCCTGCCCGATATGAACGGACTCGAAGTGCTCAAGCGCATCAAGCTGGTCCGCCCCGGCCTGCCGGTGCTGATCTTCAGCATGTTCGCCGAGGACGAGTTCGCGATACCGGCGCTGCACGCGGGCGCGTCGGGCTACCTGAACAAGGACAGCCCGCCCGCGCAGATCCTCGCCGCAATCCGTACCGTCGTGGCGGGCGGGCGCTACATCAGCCCGGCACTGGCTGAGCGATTGATAGAGGGCACGATCAACGGGACGCGGCGCCTGCCGCACGAGACGCTGTCACCGCGTGAGATGTCCGTGATGCTGCTGCTGAGCAAGGGCGTTTCGCTCACCCGGATCGGCGAGCAGTTGCACCTGAGCGTGAAGACGATCAGCACCTACCGCTCGCGAATCCTCGAAAAGCTGGGCATGCAATCCAACGCGGATATCACGCGCTACGTGATGGAGCACAAGCTGGAGCCTGATTGACAGCGCACGCGGCGCAAGCCTGAAGGCCCGCGCCGTGTGCGTGCAAGACGGTGTTACTTGCCGACCTCATGACCGATGACGCCGCCAACCGCGGCACCACCAACGGTACCCACCGCGCTGCCCCCGGTGAGCACCGCACCACCGACCGCACCGACACCGGCGCCGATGGCCGTGCTCTTGTCCCGCTCCGACATGCCGGCGCAACCCGCAAGGCCGAGCAGCATCGCGGCTGCAACCGTACCGACGGCCAATCTATGTATCGTTCTCATGGCATTTCTCCTTCGTCTGATGAAGCGGGAAGTGATGCCGTGGCGATCTGCGCCGGTCATGCACCTCACTTCGCCGAGGGTTTGCGGGGATCGGCAAGAGTGCATCGCACCGTTGGAAAATCTCGCGCGCCTGTCGGCTCGGATAGACGTAGATTGAAGCAGGGCGTCGATCGCGTCTGTCTGCTGTCGCACATAGCGCCTGCACGGGACGCCACCCCCACAGCGCCGGAATCCTCGCTCACCACGGCCACTTCCAGTCGCGGATCTCGGGCATGTCCTCGCCATGACGCTCGATGTAGTCCTTGTGCTCCACCAGCCGGTCGCGCATCGCCTGCTTGATGTGCGGTGCGCGCGCCCTCATCTTCGGCACCCGGTCCATGACGTCCGAGACGAGGTGAAAGCGGTCGAGGTCGTTGAGCACCACCATGTCGAAGGGCGTGGTGGTGGTGCCCTCCTCCTTGTAGCCGCGCACATGCAGGTTGGCGTGGTTGGTGCGGCGATACGCCAGGCGGTGGATCAGCCAGGGGTAGCCGTGGTAGGCGAAGATGATCGGCCGGTCACGGGTGAACAAGGCATCGAAGTCCTTGTCGGTAAGGCCGTGCGGATGCTCCTCCTTCGGCTGCAGCGTCATCAGGTCGACCACGTTGATCACGCGCACGCGCAGGTCGGGCGCCAGTTCGCGCAGCAAGGCCACCGCGGCCAGGGTTTCGAGCGTGGGGACGTCGCCGCAGCAGGCCATGACGACGTCGGGCTCGCTGGCCTTATCGACGCCAGCCTCTCCGCCACCGCACTGCCAGTCGTTGCTCGCCCACTCCCAGATGCCGATGCCGGTGCTGCAGTGCTTGACCGCCGCGTCCATCGACAGCCACTGCGGCGCCGGCTGCTTGCCGGCGACGATGACGTTGATGTCGTTGCGGCTCCTGAGGCAATGGTCGGCCACCGCCAGCAGCGTGTTGGCGTCGGGCGGCAGATAGACGCGGATGATGTCGGCCTTCTTGTTCACCACGTGGTCGATGAAGCCCGGGTCCTGGTGCGAGAAGCCGTTGTGGTCCTGGCGCCAGACGTGCGAGGTGAGCAGGTAGTTGAGCGAGGCGATCGGCCGCCGCCACGGAATCTCCATGCTGGTGACCTTCAACCACTTGGCATGCTGGTTGAACATCGAGTCGATGATGTGGATGAAGGCCTCGTAGCACGAGAAGAAGCCGTGGCGGCCGGTGAGCAGGTAGCCCTCGAGCCAGCCCTGGCACATGTGCTCGGACAGCACCTCCATGACCCGCCCGTCGGGGGCGAGATGATCGTCACCCTCGAGGCGCTCGGCCATCCAGGTGCGCTCGGTGACCTCGAACAGCGCGCCCAGGCGGTTGGAGGCGGTCTCGTCGGGGCCGAACACGCGGAAGTTGTCGGGGTTGTGCACGATCACGTCGCGCAGGAAGGTGCCCAGCACGCGCGTGGCTTCGGCGTCGTCCTGGCCGGGGCGCGCCACCGCCACCGCATAGTCGCGGTAATCGGGCAGGCGCAGCTCGCGCAGGCGCAGGCCGCCATTGGCATGCGGGTTGGCGCCCATGCGGCGCTCGCCCACCGGCGCCAGCGCGGCAAGCTCTTCGATGGGGGCGCCCGCGGCGTCGAAAAGCTCCTCGGGGCGATAGCTCTGCATCCACTCCTGCAGCAGGCGCACGTGCTCGGGCTTGCTGGCCATGTCGGCCAGCGGCACCTGGTGCGAGCGCCATGAGCCTTCGGTCTGCTTGCCATCCACCGACCGCGGCCCGGTCCAGCCCTTGGGGCTGCGCAGGATGATCATCGGCCAGCGCGGGCGCTCCAGCGCCCGCCCGCCAGCGCGCGCCTTGCGCTGGATGGCGCGGATCTCGGCCAGCACGGTGTCGACCGCCGCCGCCATGTCCTGGTGCATCTGCGCGGGGTCGTCGCCCTCGACGAAATACGGCGTGTAGCCGTAACCGAGGAAGAGCTGTTCCAGTTCTTCGTGGCTGATGCGCGCAAGCACGGCCGGGTTGGCGATCTTGTAGCCGTTCAGGTGCAGGATCGGCAGCACCGCGCCGTCGGTGACCGGGTTGAGGAACTTGTTCGAATGCCACGCTGCGGCCAGCGGCCCGGTCTCGGCCTCGCCGTCGCCGACCACGCAGCAGGCGATGAGGTCGGGGTTGTCGAACACGGCGCCGTAGGCATGCACCACCGCATAGCCGAGCTCGCCGCCTTCGTGGATGGAGCCCGGGGTTTCCGGGGCCACGTGACTGGGAATGCCGCCGGGGAAGGAGAACTGGCGGAACAGCCGGCGCATGCCCTCCTCGTCGAGCGACACATTCGGGTAGAACTCGCTGTAGCTGCCCTCTAGCCAGGTGCTTGCCACCAGCGCCGGCCCGCCGTGCCCGGGCCCGGCGAGGTAGATCATGTCCAGGTCGTCACGGCGGATGACCCGGTTCATGTGCGCGTAGATGAAGTTGAGCCCGGGGGTCGTACCCCAGTGCCCGAGCAGGCGCGGCTTGATGTGCTCGAGGTGCAGGGGCTCCTTCAGCAAGGGGTTGTCGAGCAGGTAGATCTGCCCGACCGAGAGGTAGTTGGCCGCGCGCCACCAGGCGTCGATGCGGCTCAGTTCCAGGGCAGAGAGCGGGAAAACGTGGCTCGACATCGATGACCTCACACTGGGTTTTCGTTCGCCGCCAGATGTCACCGACAACCGGCATTAAATCCACGCTTCACTATAGGCCTGCATTCTCGCCAGTCGGCGACGGGTTGAAAGAAACGGAAATAAGCCTTGACTCTCAAGAGGATGAGGCCACACTGGGGTTGCGTACTGCGGCGCAACATAAAAGCCGGAGACGGTGAAGCAGCCAACCAAGCGCTTCATCGCACCAGGCCAATTCACGCAGACATTCCCAAAAGGAAGACCTAATGCAAGCTACCACCACTGAACAGAAGCGCACCGCCCAGACCTACACGAATGCAGTCGGGGCGCTGGCCGAAGTTGGCTTT